>Ga0182735_1000021_pt1 | contig 337135 bp, 312 predicted proteins | sample eDN5th30CKraftMG_FD_128524 | JGI IMG/M metagenome (GOLD analysis project Ga0182735, IMG submission 128524) | Enriched Miracle-Growth compost microbial communities from Emeryville, California, USA - eDNA 5th pass 30_C Kraft MG (version 2) (version 2) ... | reverse complement strand
CAGCGCAGCGCGGGCGAACACTTCCGATTCCCCGGCGTCGAGCGTGATGGCGCGCATGGCATCGCGCGATTCCTGCGCCCGGTCGAAGCCGTGCAGGACTTCGTAAGCGCCTTCGATGACGTGGGCGGCTACGTCGCCCTTGTGAGGAACGCGCACGTCGGCCACGGTGTCGCCGCAGACAAGGCCATTGCTGCAAACGAAGCGGAACATCCCGGCCAGCATCTGATAGCTGCTGGTGCCGTCATGGGAGTTCAGCAGGATGATTTCGTTGGCCTCGCGGCCGTTGATCTGGCTGGCGTGGCGCAGCCGGATCATGTGCTTGGTGTAGTCGCGGCGGTCGTCGTGGCGCACGCGGGTTTGCGTCACCATGAAAGGCTCGAAGCCTTCCCCGCGCAGTTCTTGCAGCACGGTCGCGGTGGGGATGTAGCTGTACCGCTCGGAGCGGCTTTCGTGCGGTGCCTCCGCGAAGATGGACGGGGCCACGGCCCGGATTTGGTCATCGGACAAGGGACGTTCCGAACGCAGCACCGGAGAACGGGAAGCGAAGCGGGATGCGAGTTGCATGGCATTTCTCCTGACAAAGAAAGAAGGGTTTGCTGTTCACACCGCACACCGGATTCCTAGATTCGGAGCCCAGCCTTTCGGCTGTTTGGTGCGGTCGGCACGAGGAACCCGGTTGGCCCTGTTGCCACCGACTTTCCTGAGTTCATCGCCCGCGACGGTCAGGAGCGCGCGAACGGGTGCCGTCAAGGAGACAAGCGCAGGGTTGGTGCGGCCCGCAGGCGCAGCCGAGGACACGGCCCTGCGCGCCTTGACGGCACACGGCCGCGGGCTACAGTCGCGGACAAGGTGATGAAGTCAGGGGAGACGGCTGGACAAGGCAACGGCCGCCTCGATGTGCAGACCGCACGCAAGCGAAGCGCGCAGGCCCGGATCGGGGGAATCCGGGCCGAAGGCGTCAGGGATCAAAGCCGAATGGCCGCGATTCGGCACGAAGCGCGGGGCACAGCCCGCGAGCCCGCCGGCGGGACGCCGGGACGCCTATTGGAGACAGGCAACATCAGGCCGTACGCGCGCATTGATGTGCGCAAACTTAGGTTAAAATCGACTGAAATACTTGCATTGCAAATACATAGCCCCGAAAGCTACCGCGAAATCGCTATTGCAGTTCTTGCGTTGGGTGGCTGGACGTGACGTTGCACCGATTAAAACTCTAAAAGGACGACGGGAGGGAGCATGTCTGTGCTGTACCAGCTAGCCGTGCTCGGTGAGCCAACCGACGAACAAGTTAATGAGCTTGAACAGGTCGTCGCGCATGCAGTGCAATTGTTCGGATTGAGGCTTGGCCACGAGGTGGGCTGGGAAGTCCGCCCTACCCTGTTCAATCCCGATCAGCAGAAATCGTCCGCAGCCGTTTTCTACGGTGCCGCCAACGCTCCGCAAGCCAATGTGGAGCAACTGCTGAAACGCGGAATCCCTATCCTTCCAGTAGCCTCCGAAACAGAGCGCGTCACTGCAGAAATTCCCGAATTGCTTCGTCCGCTGAACTGCCTTGCATACAACGCGGGCGGTGCCCAGCGAGTAGCAACCGCGCTGCTGGAATGTGCAGGCCTACTCCCTCGCCAGCGTCGTGTATTTGTTAGCTATAGAAGGGGGGAGGCACGCGAAGCCGCGCTGCAGCTTTTCGATGCGTTCTCCGCTCGGCTTTTTGATGTATTCCTCGATACGCATGGCATCGCGCCAGCCGAGGATTTTCAAGCGATGCTTTGGCATCGGCTCTGCGACTCCGATGTACTTGTTATGCTCGATACTCCCGGCTACTTTGAGAGCCGGTGGACTAGTGCTGAGTTTGGCCGGGCACTTGCCAAAGGCATCAGTGTGCTACGTATCGGCTGGCCGGACTCCACTCCATCGGTACGCACAGCCACAGCCAGCCGTGCAGAACTGCTGCCAGAAGAAGTGAATAGGGACACAGGTCGCTTGGCCGACACAGCGATCGAACGAATCTGCCTGCAACTGGAAGCTGTTCGCAGTCAAAGTCAGGCGGTACGCAGCGTCAATTTGGTCAGCAATCTGCGCAATGCAATCGAAACAATCGGCGGGAGCGTAGCGGGCGTCGGCTTGAACAAAGCCGTCTACATCCAGCTACCGGACGGCAAGGAAGTCGTAGTGTACCCCACCGTCGGCGTGCCGACTTCGACAACACTGCATGACGCGTCGGTCAATTCGCCGGATCGTTCGGTTGCTGTTGTTTTTGACCACGTTGGACTGCATCCTCGTTGGCTAGGCCATCTGGATTGGCTCGGCAATCACATTCAAACTGCGCGCTGGGTCAAGGCCAGCGAAGCAGGTTGGCAGTTCGCAGATTGGGAGGCTTGACAAATGAGCGCCATCTTCCTTTCCGCTAGCGTGCCGCTTGTCGATCGAGGTACCTACCACGAGACTGCGAATCCATTTCTCATTCAATGTGCGGTACGGGAATTGGTCATTTCGGTCATCCGACAACACAAGATTGTCTGGGGCGGGCATCCGGCCATCACACCCATGATCTGGACGATCTGTGAGGACCTGAAGGTCGACTATTCCGATGCAGTCATCCTGTACCAAAGCAGTTTTTTTCAGGATCGATTCCCTGAAGAGAACCAGCGTTTTCACAATGTCGTGCTGACCGATGCAGTGCCGCGGGATCGGAGCGCAAGTCTGCTACTCATGCGCGAACAGATGCTGTCGCGCGAGGACCTGGCTGCGGCCGTGTTCATCGGGGGAATGGATGGAGTTGAAGCCGAGTACGACCTGTTTATCCGCTTCCATCCGAACGCAAAAGTGCTACCGGTAGCAGCTCCGGGTGGTGCCGCACTTGATTTGGCAAAACGCCTTGGCAACTTCGACGAAGCCGAGCTGCAGGACATCGATTTTTCTCGCTTGTTCCATTCACACCTGAGTGCCTTAGCCAGCACCTCCACCCCATCGGCCAAAACGAGAACAAGGAATCATCCATGACGCGCAAGGTCTTCTACAGCTTTCATTACCAACGCGATGGATGGCGTGCCTCCAAGATCCGCAATATCGGGGTCGTCGAAGGCAATCCCCCTGCTAGCGACAACAAATGGGAAGAGGTTCTGCGCGGCGGCGATGCTGGTATTCAACGCTGGATCGACGCGCAGTTAGAAAACCGGACCTGCACCATCGTCCTCATCGGCGCTGAGACGGCGAATCGCCGTTGGGTGAAATACGAAATCGAGAAATCTTGGAATAGCGGCAAAGGTGTGTTCGGCATTCGTATTCACAAAATTCTGGACCACAAGCAGCAAACCTCGATAGCCGGAGCCAATCCATTCGATGGATTCTCTTTGAAGGATGGACGCAAGCTATCCACTCTCGCTAAAGTCTACGATCCTCCTTACGCATCCAGTGCTGATGTGTATGACTACATCAGCAAGAATCTTGCTGGTTGGATTGAAACTGCCATCGCGGATCGTTAAACATGGCCAAGCGCGTATTTTTCAGCTTTCACTACAAGGACGTCATCGACTTCCGCGCCAACGTCGTCCGAAAGCATTGGGTATTGAAGGATGACCGTGAAGAGGCCGGTTACTTCGATGCTTCCATTTGGGAGGAAGCCAAGAAGCAGAACGAGATTGGCTTAAAGCGACTGATCAACGGGGCCCTAGAGGGCACATCGACAACCTGCGTTCTGATCGGAAGCGACACATATGCACGCCCGTGGGTACGCTACGAAATCATCCGGAGTATCTATCGTGGCAACCGCGTGTTCGGAGTGCACATCAATCAGATCAAAGGAAAAGATCAACTGATAAAAACTAACGGCCCCAACCCTTTCGACTATCTGGCGTTGAAGTACAGTGATGACGGCACAAAGGTCGAAGTGTGTGAGGCCGTGAACGGTAAGTGGGTTACCTACACGAAATTTCCAAACTACACGCTGAAGAAAACTGCATCCGTGCAGAGGTGGGGTAAGCTATTCAAGCTTTCGAGTCTTGGTTACAAAATATATTGCTGGTCGGCTGACGATGGGTATAACAATTTCGCTACTTGGGTTGGCTAACGGACATATAGATCGAACTTTGAATCTCGACTGACAATCCCTTTTTCGGCTCATACAAAGCTACCCAAATCGACAGGAAAATTATTTAATGACAAAAGCGGCCATGACCCGTTTTTTGAAGGAATATCCTGATGCGTTGAACGATGGCGTAGGGGCAGTGTTTGTTGGGGCTGGGGTTTCGATGGCCGCCGGATATCCGTCCTGGTCAACCTTGCTACAAGAGATCGGCGACGAACTTGGCGTCAGTTCTAAAAATATTCAGGATCTGGCCGCTCTCGCCCAATGGAGCATCCAAGAAAGCGGCGGCGCAACGCGAGTCCGGAATGTGATCAAGGAGCATATCGGAGTAGATCACCCACTCCCGGAAGCACTCCAGATCGTCGCGCGGTTTCCGGCCCGGCATATTTGGACCACAAACTACGACCGATTGATTGAACGCGCGTTCAGGGAAATTGACCGGCCAATCGACTCCGTCTCTGCCGCGAAGGACTTGGCCCTGAAGGCGACTCCTGGCGCCACTCGGCTTTACAAGATGCATGGCTCTGTAGACAGACTGGATGATGTCGTCATTTCAACCGACGATTACGAACTTTTTCGGTCAAGACGCGGAGCTTACCTGCCCTTACTTCATGCTCATCTGACGAGCATGTCCATGCTCTTCATTGGTCTTAGTTTTACCGATCCAAATATCAGGCATGTCCTTTCGCTCATCCGCGAGAGCTTCACTGACGCCCCACCCGAGCATTTTGCCATCGTAAGGCCGCCAAAGCGGGAAGATTTCGACTCGGACGATGAGTTCCGAGCTCGCATAACTCAACATAAACTTTGGGCCAAGGATCTACGACGCTATGGATTAGCGGCGGTTGAAATAGACGACTATGACGAAGTACCCGATCTGCTTCGTCAGATCGAACGCCGTGTTGCAGCACGACGCGTATGGATCAGCGGCAGTTGGCCTGTGGACACTGGCGGCCCAGAAGCCGCGAACATTTATTCCCTAGCGGAAGACATCGGGCGCCGGATTGGCCATGCAGGCCTAGATCTCGTGAGTGGAGCCGGCCTCATAGTCGGCTCCGCGGCCATATCCGGGTTCCTAGATGCTTTGAGGTATGGCGGGGGCTGGGATCTCGATCGAAGGCTAATTGCACGCCCTTTTCCCCAGCCTATTACCGGAGAGCAGGCGCCTGATGCGCAGTGGACCGCGCTGCGCCGGGAACTCGCACGTCAAGCGGGGATTGTTATATTCCTTGGTGGAGCGAAAGCAAAAGACGGGAAACTCATCCCCGCATCCGGAGTGCTTGAAGAATTCTCTCTCGCAGAAGCTGCTGGCGCGTTTCTACTACCCATTGCTGTCACAGGGGGTGCTGCTAAGGAGATTGCCGACCGACTCTTGGGATCGTCCTTGCCCGCTACCGGTGCTAACGCCACCCGTCCGACGGACGCTGAATTACGGCAGCTTTCTGATCCATCTGTCCCACACGATACTCTTGTCAAAAACATTTTCGATATCTTGAAGCGTATTGCCAAGCCGGCCTAAGTACAACGAGTCCCATCGCGCATAGTGCATGATCCAATACATAACGAAATCGGAACTACGTGACTTTGCATCCCAGCTTGCTCCTAACGAGCGGGCTAATCTGAGAAAATCCGCATCGTCCCGGGACCCCACAGGCTCTACGTTCTTATCACATTCAAGCAAGGACGACGATCTAGTGGTCGGTGCAATCAGGGTTCTCGAAAACCATGGCGCACGAGTCTACGTCGATGAAATCGACCCCGAGATGCCCCCTTATACCAGTGAAGAAACGGCAGCACTACTTCGGAAACGAATTCATCAGACCAGCCGCTTCGTGCTTCTTGCTAGCAAGAATAGTAAAGACAGCAGATGGGTTCCTTGGGAGCTAGGTATTGCTGATGGCGACAAGGGGCTCGATCGTCTAGCCCTGTTTCCTGCGTCGGACAGTTCCTACGACAAAGATTGGGCATCGTGGGAGTACCTAGGCTTATATCGACGCATCGTTTGGGGAAACCTGGAAGGGTACAAGGATCCCGTTTGGATGGTGCTTGATGAAAAACGAAATACTGCCATAGCACTACGTCAATGGCTCACTGCTGGGCCTTAAAGCTAGGCAAACCTTAGTCTTCTCCTTTATACGGGCGCGCCACCTGTTCTCGCACCAAGTCGAGCAGCGTTGAATCCCGTCAAAGGACATGACAATTTCTAGAACAGTAGTTGCCTAATTACAAAGGAGCCAACTCATTGTCAAAACAACGAGCCAGTTCCCGCGAAGTGCCCATACAGTTCCGCGATCTGCCCCTCAAACTGAGTTTGCCCGCCATAACTCGGATGTCTGACGCAGATCACGGGTACGGAATCAGTAATGCGATGCGCTGCGGCCGCTGCGTCGTTGCCGATGGCAACTATCCGCGCTGGCCGTAACAAGACGATAAGTTGCCGCAGTAGCTCTTCCCCGGCGCGTCTTTCACGGGCGTTGTGTTGTCGGTTGGAGAAGGGATCGCCAGCATCATGCGGATGAAGCGGGAAGACATTCCACAGGAAAATGCGGGCATCAATATGCTCAAGCATGTTCCATATCACCGCAGCGGTCCGTTCCGACACCGCGCCGCCCTTCGTCGGGCGCTCTTCGGAAAGATCAAGATTCCACCGTCTGGCATGATGAGTCATATGAACGTCGTCAGTCAGCGCCAGTCCTGTACGACGCCCTCCCCGGTATCCGAGGTCTCGGCCGATCCAGATCGCGTCCACTGGCTCCTGCACCGCGCACCGCAACATAGCGGAAAGCGCGGCTGCGCGGCGACGCGGGGCGTCACGTCGGTCGTGCACTTCGCAACGATCCGAATAGGGATTGAAACAATCTTCGAATTGCAGTGAGGCAACCGCCTCAACGAACGGATGGATCTTCATTCTTTTGACTCAAGTGGCAAGTAGACAATAGTGCGCTGCTCCCGGTTGCCAACGATCCAGCCACCTTCATTTTCTTTCATCTGACGAAAAACAGCGTAGCCGTCCAAGATTGCCCGTTCCCATAGCTTGAGCGGACATTTTTCGACTTCGTAACCGCTCACGAATTCAGCAATGGTTTTCAGGATCCCAAGAGAAACTTTCTCCTGTTTTTCGAAGAAATTGAGCTCTTTGGCTTTCGAGAAAATCCAGGCCGTGAGCCCTTCTTCAACGACTATCGCCCGCCCACTATCCTGCTCTTCATCGTACTTCGAGTTGCTCTTTCGCTTGTGCTTGATCAATGCGCGTATCACAGGTGACCAGTGCAATATCGCTGCATACGCGAAATGAAAGACGTCGTGAAACCGGTAACCATCGCGGTCTGCGATGTTATCGGTCAAAGGATCTCCGATGAAGACGCCGTTCCACTGAAGGTAGCTCTTGCCGCTGCCGCGTTGGTTGACCCTAACCCGGAATTCTCGCGGCAACTGCTCTTCGCGTCCGAAATCCTTGTCGAAATCAAGATTAGCCAGATCGGCCGTCGCGGGCTCCAGAAATGCGCCTCGCGCTTTCCGGATATTGCCACGCGCCACGTCCGAAAAAGCTAGCCTTGCCGCATGCATCGCATCCAGATAGGCCCGAGCGAATGCGATCAGACCGGCGCGATCTGGAGCCACCGATCCGAGCAATGCCGCAGCCGCTTGTCCCAACTGCACCAAGGTTGTGTCAAGTAAAACGGGACCGGCGACCGGCACGGCGACGTAGGCCATCGCGCCTTCCATGATGTCGCTCGCCGCTCCCACATTCCTGAAATTGCCGTGATTTGCGGCCTCGGAGAACACCTCTTCAAGCGGAACGTCGAGGCGTCTGCAGACGGCAGCCAGGTACCATAAGGTATCGCCGAATTCTTCTTCCGCCGCTTTCCTGAAACCCGGAAACGCGGATTGTTCGCGCACGTGCTTCTTGGCCGTCGCCATGATTCCACCGACCTCGCCATACAACCCCTGGAGGACGGGGTTGAAATCGCTCTGACCAAGAACATCCGTGGCTGCGACCTGCGCAGCATAGTCAGAGAGTAAGAGTGTGCCTTCCTTCTTCATCGATCACCCGCGAAGCGTCAACCATTCGAACGGCGCACCTTGGTACCCGGTAGCCCCCAGACTGCGAATCCATTGTTCAAGCCCGGCCACCAGTAGCGGATCGTCAAACGTAGTCAGGCCGATACCCGTCTTGCAAAGCGGACGACCTTGCTGGTCTTTCAGATCATCAGGAAATTCAGGACCCTCACCACCAAAATAGACAAAGTCATCGCTGATCAACACGCGGTTGACCCCCGTATCCCTACGTACGTGATCCGGATTGAGCGATCCATTGGACAGGGAATGGAAAGAATCCCGCTGCTGCCAGTGGGCCTCTGGCGCGGTCCTGAAATAGATATTGTCTCCACAACTTTGCTTTCGGCTCCCGTTACGAAACGGCTTCTTCGGGCCGAACCGCGGATCTACGCCATATTCATCGAATGTAAGCGTATCGGTGACCCGCATGGCATACACGAGATGTCCGCCACGACGAATGGTTCGATCGTTACTACCGCTGCCGACCACCCAGTCACCAACAGACGCACTGCGCCGGATCGAGGGTTTGCAAGTGGCGAGCGTGCAGTAGCCGTAAAATGGATTCGGTGCGAAGCCGCTGTCGTAGCGCACCACGTAGGAGTAGATTCGGGCCATCAGCAGGGATGCCGCTTAAGAGGGACTGGATCGCAAGGGCCGCCATCCGGCTTCTCCCACGTGTCCTTGCCGTTAATCGCATCGATAATGGCATCGCCATTCCAGCCCACCATAGCATCGGCATGCTGCTTCAATGCTTCTGGGAGATCGCACTCCTTTTCGCCGTGCTCCCAAACGCCAACGATACGCTTGCCCTGCTTGGCTGCATATTCGATCTCCCAGTTCACCCATTCACTGTCCTTCGTGCGCGGGGAGACGTAGCAGACGAACACACCGGCCCAGTTGATCGCCGGAGCCAGTATCTGCGTCTTGATGTAGTGCTCGTCGGTCGCGTTATTGAATTTCCCCGTATGGATCGAGGAATCTCGAACGTCAATTCCTTTTGGAGCCAGCAGATCTTTGAACTTCTGCAGCCCTGCATCGTCCTCATGGACGTGACTGATGAATACGTTTCTTTGTTCTGCCACTTGCCGCCCCCGTAGACGTATGACAAACATCAACGATCATTATCGCTTTCCGCAACGAACTATATTTTAAAACAAAAACTACTTTCAACCCGACCAAAAAATAGCCTCCGTCTGCCTCCAATACTAGCGACTTGAGCCCGGCCCTGCACGAAAACGCTATAGTCCTCCAACTTCCCGCCCAGTCGCCGCAATCCAACACCCAAGCCCCTGAGAATAATTTAGTCTTACTGCGCGGCTACTTGCTCTTCTACGCTGAGGGGAGTTGTGCCGATAGGTACTGAACTTCATCATACCTCCATGCAGCTTACTCATGGAGTCAGAGGTGACACAGCTACCGCAAGCATTAAACGCCGCCAGCATCGACGCTGACCACTACCTTCCCTTGCCGAACACAGAGGCCTACGAAGAGCTGCCGCAGTTCCCCAAGCGCGGCCCCCTGCCCTTCCGCCGCACCATCCGCCGCAACGAGCTGCAGCAGATCGTCCCCTTGGCTGAAACAACGATCTACGAAATGGAACGCCGCGGCGAGTTCCCGCGCCGCTTCAACCTGACGCCGCGCTGCGTCGTGTGGGACCTGGCCGAAGTGGAAGCCTGGATCGAAGAACGCAAGCAAGCCCCTCGCGGCAACAGCTCGAAACCGGATGTCCACCAACGAAAAACCCGCCCTGTTCGGGCGGGTTCGAGCAAGGGATGAGGCCAGCGACGTGTCTCATCCAACCAGGGATTGCAGCTCCTTGGGTGCCGAACGCGGCAAGCGCCGGCCCTCCTTCGCCACGTTGACCTGCCAGGCCACCCGCGCCACGTCCAGCACGTCCTTGGCCAGCGAATAGCTGCCCTTGGCCTGCAACCAAGCCAGCACGTCGGCCAGGTGCCAGATCGACGCACTGCCTTCATGCACCGGCGCCGGAAAGCTGCCCGGATGGGCCAGCATCAGCTTGCGCATGTTCTGCCGCGACACGCCCACGATGTCGGCCACGTCGGTCAGACCAACCAAATCCGGCGCGACTTCGATCAGCTTGGCCGACGGCACGGCACTGCGCACGTCCGCCAACGCGCTACGCACGGCGGTTGCCGCGTCGGTCGCTTCGCGGGTGAACTCCAGCGCCAGTCTCCCCGGCTGGCCGATGCCGACCAAGGCATCGTCGCAGCCGGCTTCGCCCAGGCGCTCGACCAGCGCATCCGGGTCGCGGTCATCGTCGGCGAGCTGATATTTCAGAGTGAAGGTGTATTCCATCGCGCTACTCCTTGGCATCGCCGTCAGCCTCGCGCTGTGTGCGATGCGTAGTACAGTTGTCCACGACGCGCCGCAAGGCGCGGGCGTGGTTGCCGGGGTTCTTCGGCGTGCTCCATACCGACGTGATGCAGAACTCGCCGCAGCGGCACTCCTCGTCGTTGTACGGGCAGTAAATCCGCCCCCAGGCATGGCTGCCGCCGATTTCGACGCGCCAGCCCTGCCCTTCGGCGTGCCTGAGAGCTTCTTCGACCTCGTTCTTCGGATGAGAGGGACGGGCCATCAGTGATCTCCAGTATGCGGGCGACCGACTAGGTTGTCAAGTGACAACCTGGCCATCCTTTCAGGCCATTGCGCTCAATGCCGGCATGGCCACATCCCTCGGCATCAGTGTCGGCACATAGGTCTGCTCGCTCCCCCAAGCATCGACCAGATTGGCCCACTCTTGCAGCATGTGGCGCCGCTGCTGCCCGTATTCGGCCTTGTTGTAGACCGAGCGCGAGGAACGCCCCTCCTCGTGCGCCAGGCACTTCTCAATCCAGTCGCGGTTGAAGCCGATTTCGTTCAACAGCGTCGAGCCGGTACGGCGCAGGTCATGGACGGTGAACGGTTCCAGTGGCAGTCCTTTGGCTTTTGCAGCCTCCACCACAAGTCCCGTGACTCGATTCAAGGTTGCATTGGACATGCACCGCTTGGCGTCGTAGCGAGACGGAAAAACGAACTGAGAACCTGCCGCGCAGGCGTGCAGCGTGACGAAGATGTCGAGCGCCTGGCGCGATAGATAGACCACGTGCGGATTGCGCCCCTTCATCCGTTGCTTGGGGATCGTCCAGGTCTTGTTCTGGAAATCGACCTCATCCCAAGTGGCCTGAATAAGCTCGCTCTTGCGCACCAGCGTCAGCAGGATCAGGCGCAGCGCCAACTTGATCGTCGGATAGGTCGCCACCGATTCCATCTGTTGCACAAACAACCGGATCTCCAGCGGCGACAAGGCGCGATCCTTCGGCACGAAGGTAGCGATCGAGGCCGCGCCTACGCTGTTGGCGGGGTTGTCCACCTTTTCACCGTGGGCAATGGCATAGACATAGACCTGCTTCACGATGTCCCGAATCTGTACCGCCGTGGCAGGCGCCCCACGCTCCTTGACCTTGTTGCACAAGGCCCGCAGGTCTTCGGGCTGGATTTCGGTCAGCAGGCGATTGCGGAAAACCGGCAGGATGTCCCGGTCGATGATGTGCTTGCGCATGGCGCGGGTGCTGTCGGCCAGCTTCGCATTGCTGAACCATGCGTCCATCGCCGTCCCGAAAGTCTCGATGGCCTGGACACGGCGCTTCTCGCGTTGTTTTTCAAGCGCGGGCGAGATGCCCTTGAGAACGGCTTTCCGCGCGTCCAGCAGCAGTTCGCGCGCCATCGCCAGTGAAATGCCGTCCGGGCCATAGCGCCCGATCGTCAGTGTTTCACGGCGACCGTTGATGCGGTAGTCGTAGCGAAAGGTGATGGTACCGCTGGTCGATACCGTCACATACATCCCATCCCGGTCAAAAGCCTTATAAATCTTGGACTTAGGTTTGAGATTGCGTAGTGCAGCGTCAGTGAGCATCGAGGTTTCCTCCGGCGTTTGACGGCTTTACCGTCAGGTTTTACCGTCAGGGATCGGGAGACCTGTTGATGCCCGGAAAGCCGCGTAAAACAAGCTTTCCTGAGGAGACTTTTACCGTCAAAGACGGTAAAAGTCAGAATAGTGAACGAGAATGTCTTAATCTGGCTTCGATTCTTACCGTCAGTTTTATCGTCAACCTTTTTTGCTAGCCGGCGATAGCCACCGATAGGTGTCGCGACGTATTTACTTTAAAATCAATACGTTACATCAGTTTTTCGATAGCTGGCGATAGTCCTCGGAGAACCTAAATTCACTCCCACTCGATCGTCGCAGGCGGCTTGCTCGACACGTCGTACACGACGCGATTGATGCCACGCACTTCATTGATGATGCGCGAAGACACCCGGGCCAGCAGCGGATGCGGCAGCGGCGCCCAATCGGCGGTCATGAAGTCGAAGGTCTGCACGGCGCGCAGCGCCACGACGTATTCGTAGGTGCGGCCATCGCCCATCACGCCCACCGACTTCACGGGCAGGAATACGGCGAAGGCTTGCGAGGTCAGCTCGTACCAGGTCAGGCCGCTGGCCTCGTCCTTGGTGTTGCGCAGTTCTTCGATGAAGATCGCGTCGGCGCGGCGCAGCAGTTCGGCGTATTCGTGCTTGACTTCGCCCAGGATGCGCACGCCCAGGCCGGGGCCGGGGAACGGGTGGCGGTAGACCATCTGCGGCGGCAGGCCCAGGGCTACGCCGAGCTCGCGGACTTCGTCCTTGAACAGTTCGCGCAGCGGCTCCAGCAATTGCAGGTTCAGCGTGTCGGGCAGGCCGCCCACGTTGTGGTGCGACTTGATGGAGGTGGCCTTGCCGGTCTTGGCGCCGGCCGATTCGATGACGTCGGGGTAGATGGTGCCCTGGGCCAGCCACTTGGCGCTCTTCTGCTTGCCGGCCTGTTCCTGGAACACTTCGACGAATTCGCGGCCGATGATCTTGCGCTTGGCTTCGGGATCGGCCACGCCGGCGAGCTTGCCCATGAACTGCTGGGTGGCGTCGATGTGGATGATCTTCACGCCCATGTTTTCGGCGAAGGTCTGCATGACCTGCTTGCCTTCGTCCAGGCGCAGCAGGCCGTGGTCGACGAACACGCAGGTGAGCTGGTCGCCGATGGCCTTGTGGATCAGGGCCGCGGCGACGGAGGAGTCCACGCCGCCCGACAGGCCCAGGATGACTTCGTCGTCGCCGACCTGCTCGCGGATGCGCGCGACGGCCTCGGCCACGTAGTCGGGCATGTTCCAGTCGCCTTCGCAGCCGCAGATCTCGTTCACGAAACGGGCCAGCATGGCCTTGCCCTGAACGGTGTGCGTGACTTCGGGGTGGAACTGCACGGCGTAGAACTTGCGGTCTTCGTCGGCCATGCCGGCGATCGGGCAGGACGGCGTGGAGGCCATGAGCTTGAAGCCGGGAGGCAGCTCGGTGACCTTGTCGCCGTGGCTCATCCAGACCTTGAGCATGCCGTGGCCTTCGTCCGTGGTGAAGTCGGCCAGGCCGTCCAGCAGCTTGGTGTGGCCGTGCGCGCGGACCTCGGCATAGCCGAATTCGCGGTGATCGGAGAAGCTGACCACGCCGCCCAGCTGCTGCGCCATGGACTGCATGCCATAGCAGATGCCCAGCACGGGCACGCCCAGCTCGAACACGGCGTGCGGGACGCGCATGGAGCCTTCTTCGTAGGCCGAGGCATGGCTGCCCGACAGGATGATGCCCTTCAGGCCTTGCGCCATCTGTTCGCGCACGAAGGCGTCGTCGACGTCGCCCGGGTGCACTTCGGAATACACGCCGGCTTCGCGGACGCGGCGGGCGATCAGTTGGGTGACTTGCGAACCGTAGTCGAGAATGAGGATGCGCTGGTGCATGGAGACTCTACCGGTAATGAATGGAACCGCAGTAAATAAAACCGCACCGGCAGAACCGCTGGTTCATTTGCGGTTCTGCCGGTGCGCGATGCATGACATTGTAGTTGACTGTACGGATCAGTCGGCGCGGTAGTTGGGCGCTTCCTTGGTGATCTGTACGTCGTGCACGTGGGACTCGCGAACGCCCGCGGAGGTGATCTCCACGAATTCGGCCTTGGTGCGCATGTCGTCGATGGTGGCGGCGCCGCAGTAGCCCATGGAGGCGCGGATGCCGCCGACCAGTTGGTAAATGATGGCGAGCACGCTGCCCTTGTAGGGGACGCGGCCTTCGATGCCTTCCGGCACGAGCTTGTCGGCGTTGTTGGAGGGATCCTGGAAGTAGCGGTCGGCCGAGCCGTCGGTCATGGCACCCAGGCTGCCCATGCCGCGGTACGACTTGTACGAACGGCCCTGGAACAGCACCACTTCGCCCGGCGCCTCTTCCGTGCCGGCGAACATGCCGCCCATCATGCAGGCGAACGCGCCGGCGGCCAGGGCCTTGGCGATGTCGCCCGAGTAGCGGATGCCGCCGTCGGCGATCAGCGGAACGCCCGTGCCTTCCAGCGCCTTGGCGACTTCGGAGATCGCGTGGATCTGCGGCACGCCCACGCCTGCCACGATACGGGTGGTGCAGATGGAGCCGGGGCCGATGCCGACCTTGACGCCGTCGGCGCCGTACTCGACCAACGCGCGCGCGGCCGCGGCGGTGGCGATGTTGCCGCCGATGACTTCAACCTTGGGGTAGTTCTGCTTGACCCAGCGCACGCCTTCCAGCACGCCCTTGGAATGGCCGTGAGCGGTATCGACGATCAGCACGTCCACGCCGGCGGCAACCAGCTTTTCCACGCGTTCCTCGGTGCCGGCGCCCACGCCCACCGCCGCGCCCACGCGCAGCTGGCCTTGGGCGTCCTTGCTGGCCATCGGGTGCTCGGTGTTCTTGACGATGTCCTTGACCGTGGCCAGGCCGCGCAGTTCGAAGCCGTCGTTCACGATCAGCACGCGCTCCAGGCGGTGCTTGTGCATCAGGGCCTGGGCTTCTTCCAGCGTGGCGCCTTCCTTCATCGTGACCAGGCGCTCCTGCGGGGTCATGATGTTGCGCAGGGGCTGATCCAGGCTTTCCTCGAAACGCAGGTCGCGATTGGTGACGATGCCGACCAGCTTGCGGCCTTCCACGACCGGCAGGCCCGAGATGCCATGCTGGCGCTGCAACGCAATGGCGTCGCGCACTTTCATCTGGGGGGTGACGGTGACCGGATCGATCACGATGCCGAATTCGTGGCGCTTGACGCGGGCCACTTCACGGGCCTGGGCTTCGGCGGACAGATTCTTGTGGATGATCCCGATGCCGCCCTCTTGCGCCATGGCGATGGCCAGACGCGATTCGGTGACGGTGTCCATGGCGGCGGACACGAGCGGGATATTCAGGCTGATATTGCGAGTGAGGCGCGTGGCCAGGGAAGTGTCGCGAGGCAGGACCTCGGAATACGCAGGCACCAGCAACACATCGTCGAAGGTGAGCGCTTTTTGTACGAGACGCATGGGTAACTCCGGGCGCAAAGCAAGATTATACGCCGCCTGTGTGTTTTGCCTAGGTGTTGACCCTAGGTCCACAGGGATATTTCTCCCTTCTTCCGGGACTGGCGGCCCGGTTTGAATATTTTTACCCGGGTGTATTGACTTGCAATTTTACCCGGATCATAATTTGCCGGTAAATTTTACCCGGACTAAATCATGCCGCAATCCATCCCTCCCGCCGATCCGCATACCGCCTTCGCCGGCCATCGCATTCTTGCAGCGGGCCCTCTCGCCGAGGTGGCGCTGGCCGTAAAGCGCGCCTTGCCTGCCGGCGGCGACGCCCCCGTCCTGATCTTCGACGACCTATCCGGCAAGCAGGTGGACCTGGACCTGAGCGGCGACGATGCCGCCGTCGCCGAACGCCACCGCCCTCGCGCCGCGCTGGCGGCTCCGCAGTCCCAAACGCCCCCCGACGAGGCGCAGCCGCGCGGCCGCGGCCGGCCCAGGCTGGGCGTGGTGGCGCGCGAGGTAACGCTGCTGCCCCGCCATTGGGACTGGCTGGGCGCGCAGCCGGGCGGCGCGTCCGTGGCGCTGCGCAAGCTGGTGGAACAGGCTCGCCGCGACAACGAGGATAGGGACCGGCTGCGCCAGCGCCAGGAAGCCGCCTACCGCTTCATGTCCAGCATGGCGGGCAACCTGCCCGGCTTCGAAGAAGCGACGCGGGCGCTCTATGCGGACGATCAGGAGGGCTTTGCCCGCCAGATCGCGGACTGGCCGCGGGACGTGCGCGGCTACGCCATGAACCTGGCGTGGCCGTCGCCCCGCGACGCAACGGCGGGCTGACGGCAGCGCCTGGACCAGGAGGGGGCGCGCGAACTGCACTGATATGCGCTTTAATCAGGGCTGGCGGGCGCGCTTTTCGCGGCCGCGCATTCCACACGGTGCATCATGGCCATTGCGAAGAACTTCCTGCTCTACGACGGCGACTGCCCCTTCTGCGCTAACTATGTGCGGATGCTGCAACTGCAAAAGGCCGTGGGCCCGGTCGAGCTGCTGAACATGCGCGACCATCCCGACCTGGCGGTGGCCTACAAGGCGCAGGGATACGACCTGAACCAGGGCATGCTGCTGCACCTGGACGGCAAGGACTATTTCGGCGCGGACTGCATCAACCGGCTGGCGCTCATCAGCACCGGCAACGATCTGTTCAACAGCTTCAACGCCGCCATATTCCGCAATCCCTGCCTGTCGACCGCCCTGTACCCGTTCATGCGCACAGGCAGGAGCCTGGCGCTGACCCTGCTGGGCAAGAAGAAGATGCAGGTATAGGGCGCGGCTCGCCGGATGCCGCTAGGCGGCGTTCGCGGCGCGTTCCGCGGCCTGGGGCGCCGCCTCGCAGCGGCTCCAGCCGGAAGACGGGTCGCGCTTGTCGTGCCGGTAGTCCCACTCGGCGCCGCACTGCGCGCAGGTGAACGCTTCCCGCGTCACACCGCGCCGCCCTTCCTCCAGGGAACGCACGTCTCCCAGGCTGATCAAATGCTCGTGCCCGGGCGCGTCGCGCCGGTTCTGCACGATCGCCTCGCATTTTTCGCAGGTCTCCATGGCCCATCCCCTTTTTCTATGCTTTAAGGGGATCGTACGAAAGCGCAACCCGTGAAAGTTCAGCAATTCTCACCGCGGCGCCGGCTAGATTCCGTAACGTCTTGGAAAAATATCGAACTGCAATAAGTCCCCGAAAGTCGGACCATCTTGCGCTGGGCTCCGGATTACGCCCAAAGCATGAGTCCTGCCCTCCGATACATCGCCTCGAATCTTGAACAATAAAGGATGCTTATCGTGACTTCGATCAGAAAGACGGCCGCCGCCTGCGCGCTTGGCGCCTGTATGACCCTCGCCGCCCTCGGGCAGGCTGCCTTTGCCCAGGGCGATGCCCCCGCGCCCCTGGCGACCGGCATGGTCGACTCCGGCACGGCCGAGGGCCAGGTGATCGAAGCGGTGCGCAATGGCGACATCCTGTCCATCAAGATGCGGTTCAAGCCCATCGTGGCGGGCAAGACCGAGATGGTCTATTCGGCGATCACGCAGAACGACTACGAGAACAGCTTCTACGTCATCGCGGGCAATAAGAAGTACCTGCTGCTGAAAGACAGCAACGACAAGCCGCTGACCAACCCCAAGCTGCTCATCCGGACCTCGAAAGACTCCCCCATCGCCGGAACCTGGCAAGGGAAGTTCCCGGCTCCGCCCAAGGAGATCACCGAAGTCTCGCTGACGATCCCGGGCGTCGAGACCCTGGACGCCATCAAGATCGCCGACCGCTAGCCATGGCCGGCCATCCGGGCGCGTCGACTCTGCTGGCCGCGGCGCTGCTGGCCGCCGCTGGCGGCTCTTTTGCGCAAGAGCCTCCCTACAAGGCCGAGATCCTCGATCTCAAGGCCACGATCCTGGACCTGAAGGGTTTCCCCTCCGACACCGGCGGCGGCGTATCCGACCTGACCGCGCGGGTCGATGGGCTGACCGCCCGCCATTCGGGGCTGTCGGTGCGGCAGGACAAGAACGCCGTGACGGTATCGATGCTGGGCGACGTGCTGTTCGACTTCGACAAGGCCGCCATCCGGCCCGCCGCGGAGCCGACACTGCAGGACATCGCCGCCCTCATCAAGTCCGGCTCCGCGGGCACCGTCTCGATCGAAGGGCACACCGATTCCAAGGGATCGGCAGCCTACAATAAGGATCTTTCGCTGCGGCGCGCCAAAGCCGTGGCGCAGTGGCTGGCGAGCCACGGCGTGGACCCGGCGCGGCTCAACACCAAGGGGCTGGGCGATACCAGGCCGGTCCAGCCGAACAAGCTGGCCAGCGGCGCCGACAATCCCCAAGGCCGCGCCCAGAACCGGCGCGTGGAATTCGTGCTGCCCAAGAAGCCGTAGGCGCGGCGGCCCTCACGGGTCGCGGCAGCCGAATCGGCCGGCCCGGCCCTGGCGGTTTTCCGACATCCATGAAATTCGACATCTACGGCAGATTCCAACTCGATATCCATCGCGAAGGCGCCGCCTGGGCCGCGTACATGACGGATGCGGGCAAACGCGTCCGGATCGCGGAGCTCGCAATCCCGCCGGCGCTGTCCGCGGACGAACTGGCCGGGTACCTGGACGACGTCTACCACGAACTGGCCCGCCCAGGCGACCGGGTTTCGCGCATCGGCTAGCAACGCCGGTCCATGGAACCGGAACGGGGCCGCGGTTACTCAGCATGGGAAGGCGGCGCCATCGGCGCCCGAGACAACCTACCTGGGCGGCCCCGAAACTCCCATGAGCAATGACACCAGAACGACCCTGGACGCCTGGCTGCGCCAATTGACGGACGGCGCGGTCGGCCTGGACCCCCACAACGTCGCGGTGGTGGTCCACGATGCATCCTCCCTGCCGCTGTACGTGCTGTATCCGGGCGGGGCCGGCGACGTCTTCATCCTGGCCGTGCAGATCGACACGCTGCCGCGCGACTGCCCGCGCGAAGTGCTGGCGCAGCTGCTTGCCATGAACAACCAGCCGGCGTTGGCGCCGGGCGCGTTCGGCGTGAACGGCGAGGACGGCACCTTGACGTACCGGTACTTCGGCGAAATGGCAGGCATGGACTTCCTCTGCTTCCGCAACACCGTCGCCAATTTTTGCGCCCTGGCCGAACGCGCCCTCACGGAATACCGCAAGCTTGCCTTCTCCGCGCCCGCCGCGGCCCGCAGGCCCATGATGGCGGCCCAGCACGCTGTCTGACACTCGGAGGAAAGAACATGAACATGGTCGCGCACGTTACCGGCTCGAACCCCTTGTCCGCGCCGGGACTCCACGTAAGTGTCCTGGATAGCCCCGTGCAGGTCACGCTGGCGGCCCCGTGGGTGAATACCTTGATGTCGCCCTTTCCGTCGCTGCGCGGCACGCCCGGCGCAGGCGCGTTCACGGGAGCGCCCACGCTCGGCGGCGCCAGCGGGCCGGGAGGGCTTGCGCCGCAGCCGTTCCAGAACAACTTCTCGTTCAGTTTCACCCCCAAGCCCACGTACTGGGTCACCTTCGGCTCGGGCAGCACACCCGACATCATCAACGCAGGCGCGGGAAACCTCGACGTGCAACTGTTGCCGCAACTGAAGGCCTGATGCGCGCCTTCCCGCGGCGCCGGCCTACTCTTCCTCTCCGTAGCCGAAAGGCCAGCGGCGCTTGTTCGGTTCGGGCGCGGGTTGTGTGTGCTTCATGGCGGATTCCTCGATGTCAATGCCCGCATGCTACCGCCATCCCTGCAATCGAACTGCAAAGGTTCGCAAAGATCGCAAACGCCGCCCCATCCGTGTTTCTAGCACAAGGTGACGGCGGCCCGCATCGGGGCTAGAACGCATGCGCATTCCGGTAGCGGCGCGTAGCATGGAAACAGAGCGCCGCATGGGGAGAGCGTCATGCCAGGTTCGAACTGGATATGTGGCAGCAAGCCACCGCATCGTCAGGGGTTCTTCGAAACCGAATTCAATACGGGTGAAACCGAAGTCACGATGTATTCCGTACTGGGCTGGATGCCGCCCGCGCACCGGGGGTACGTCGTCAGATGGCGCCCGCTCGATCCCGCGGTGGAGCAGGCGGAGATCGAACGCTATCTGTATTACCGCCGCGAGGGCCGCAGCCCTTCATGAGCGCCGCCAGGCGATGCCGGCGCCCACGCAAAAACGCCCGCTGGCAGCAGCGGGCTTTTTGTTGCATCGGCAGCGGCTCGCGGCCGCGGTCAGGGCAGCTTGGAAACGATGAACGCGGTTTCGTTCTGATGGCCCGGGTACTCGCCATTGACGCGGTTCGCGAATTCCTGCTTGGTAATCCGGTGGCGATAGGCGTCGTGCAGCCACACCAGGAACTGGTCCTGCTGGGCCTTGGTGTCGATCGGCAGGCGCCGGTAGTTCGGATTTGCCTGCACCTGCTCCAACAGGCGATTGGTCCAGTCAGTGAACGGCTTGTCCACTTCGGCAGCGACAACTCGGGGGTCCTCCGGCTGGCTGGACGCGCACCCCTGCACCAGAGGCAGACTCAGCGCCCCAACCGTCGCCAGGACAAGACCCAATTTCTTGAAACGCGTAGGCATGCGTACTCCTCAAGACTGTGTTGTTCCGCCCCCACTTTAATCGAATTCGCCGTAACGCTTCCGGAAGCGTCTCCAACGGCCCACCGCAAGCCCTTGAAATAACTGACGGTTATGAAATTCCCTAAGGAAAACCCCATTAGGGAATTTGCTTATGCGCTTTAATTATTTGCAAAGCGCATACTTGGCGGGCAAGAATTCGTCCTTGGCATAGATCAATACAGATGGAACTTCGTCAACTCGAGGCCTTCGCGGCCGTCATGTCCACGGGCAGCGTCACGGCTGCCGGACGGCTGCTTGGACGCTCGCAACCGGCGATCAGCCGGTTGCTGCAGGAGCTGGAGGCGGAGATCGGCTATCCCTTGTTCGCGCGCAGCGGCCCGCGGGTGACGCCTACCGAACAAGGCTTCCTGCTGTACGACGACGTCGCGCGCGCGCTGAACAGCCTGCAGCAGATCCGCGGCCGGGCCGAGGAAATCGCCCGCGGCCAGGCCCAGCCCCTGCTGATGGCGGCCACCTCCGCGCTGGCGGCCGGCCTGGTGCCGGGCGCGCTCAAGCGCATCGAATCCCGGCTGGGCGCCGCCCGCATCCAGTTGCGCAGCGCATCGCCCGAACAAGTGGTGCACGCAGTGCTCTCGGGTGCCGCCCAGTTGGGCGCCACCAGCCTGCCGCTGGAACACCGCGGCCTGACCGTGCACTGGATCGGGCAGGCGCCCTGTGTGGCCGCGCTGCCGGCAGACGATCCGGTGGCGCAGCAAGCGGTGGTGCCGGTGTCGGCCCTGGCCGGACGCCGCCTGATCACCATGGCGAACCCTTACCGGCTGCGGCGCCGGCTGGACGCCGCGCTGGCGCCCAACGGCCAGATGCCCGGCACGCTTGAAACCAATTCGTCCGTCAACGCCCTGGCTGCCGTGCGCGCCGGACTGGGCGTGTCGGTGCTGGAACCGATCACCGCCTACGGCGCCCCCATGGCGGGCGTGGCGATCCGTCCCATCGACCTGGACATCCCTTTTTTCTTCGGGGTCATCACCCCGCAGTCGCAAACGCTGACGCCGGCCTGCCAGGCCATGGCGGACGCGCTGGCGCAAGCCGCGGCGGACCTGCTGCCCGGCTTCGCGCTTCACGACGCCTGCGAACACTCGGCGCTATTGCAGTCGATCTACGGTGACGACGCCCCTCTTACGGAATCCCCCGCACCATGAATCTGCCCCTCGCCACCCCGCCGCAAGGTCTCGCAGCGCTGGAAGCGCGCCTGCGGCAAGACCTGTCGTGGCTGGAAATCCCCGCCAAGAACTGGGTCACGCCGCGGTATGTCGACGGCCACCAGGTGCTGGACGTGGCCATCGTCGGCGGTGGCATGGCCGGCCTGGCGGCAGCGGCGTCGCTGACGCACCTGGGCATCAACGCGCCCATATTCGACCAGGCGCCCGAAGGCTATGAAGGCCCGTGGGCCACCACGGCCCGCATGGAAACGCTGCGTTCGCCCAAGCAGCTGACGGGCCCTGCGCTGGGCCTGCCCGCCCTGACCTTCCGCGCCTGGTTCGAGGCCCAGTTCGGATCCGAGGCCTGGGAAGCGCTGGACAAGATCCCGCGCCTGCAATGGATGGACTATCTGCGCTGGTACCGCCGCGTACTGGACCTGGACGTGAGGAACGAGCACCGCATCCGCGCCGTGCTGCCGCGCGCCGACAACCTGGTGCAGCTCGACATCGAATCCCCGGCCGGGCGCAGCACGGTGCTGGCGCGCCGCGTGGTGCTGGCCACCGGCCGCGACGGCCTGGGCGGCGCCTATGTGCCTGATTTCGCGAAGAAACTGCCGCGCGGCCGCTGGGCGCATTCGTCCGACGTCATGGACTACAACACGCTCGCGGGCAAGCGCGTGGGCGTGGTGGGCGCCGGCGCTTCCGCCATGGACAGCGCGGCCACCGCGCTGGAAGCGGGCGCCGCCAGCGTGGACCTGCTGATCCGCCGCAACGACATTCCCCGCATCAACAAGGGCAAGGGCGCGGGCAACCCCGGCCTGACCCACGGCCACCTGACGCTTCCCGACGAGTGGAAGTGGAAGATCCGCCACTACATCAACGCGGCCCAGGTGCCGCCGCCGCGCGGCAGCACGCTGCGCGTGTCGCGCCACCCCAACGCCCGCTTCAACCTGGGAGCAGGCGTGCAGGACCTGGCCCTGGTGGACGACGAGATCCGCGTCACCACGCCCAAGGGCGTGTTCGCGCTGGACTTCCTGATCTTCTCCACCGGCTTTCGCATCGACTGGACCGTGCGTCCGGAATTCGCCGCACTGGCGCCCCACGTGCGCGCCTGGGGCGACCGCTACGTGCCGCCCCCCGGCGAAGAAGACCAGGAACTGCATGACTCGCCCGACCTGGGCGCCGTCTTCGAACTGCAGGAAAAGACGCCGGGCGCCTGTCCCGGCCTGGACCGGGTGCATTGCTTCTCGTACCCGGCCGCGCTGACCCAGGGCACGATCTCGGGCGACATTCCCGCCATCAGCGAGGGCGCCAAGCGCCTGGCCCAGGGCATCGCCGGCCTGTTCTACCGCGAAGACGTGGCCACGCACTACGCCAATATGGTGGCTTTCTCCGAACCCGAGGTATTCGGCGACGAATGGGTCCCGGCTCCGGCGCCCGCGTCCGCTGCGCAATCGGAGACCGCGCAATGACGGGCTGGTTGCTGCGCCGCGTGGCGCAAGCCGCGGTGGTCGTTTTCCTGATGACGCTGATCGTCTTCGTGGGCCTGCACGCCATCGGCAACCCGGTGGACATCCTGATCGGCCAGGACGTGGACCAGGTGGACCGCGCCCGCATCATCGCAGAACTGGGCCTGGACAAGCCGCTGTGGGAACAATACCTGGCGTTCCTGAACGGGGCCCTGCACGGCAATCTGGGCAATAGCTTCGTCTACAACATCCCGGCCGTGGAACTGGTGATCCAGCGCCTGCCCGCCACCTTCGAACTGGCCATCGCCGCCATGCTGCTGGCGGTGATCGTGGGCCTGCCGCTGGGCCTGCTTGCCGGCCTGTACCCGGAAAGCCGCTGGTCCAAGATGATCATGGCGGGCAGCATCGTGGGCTTCTCGCTGCCCACGTTCTGGATCGCCCTGATGCTGATCATGACGTTCAGCGTGTCGCTGGGCTGGCTGCCGGCCAGCGGCCGCGGGCAGACGGTGGAGTTCCTGGGCTTCCAGTGGTCATGGCTGACGGCCGACGGCTGGCGCCACCTGATCCTGCCGGCGTTCAACCTGTCGCTCTTCAAGATTTCGCTGGTCATCCGCCTGACGCGCGCCGGCGTGCGCGACGTGCTGCCGCAGGACTTCGTGAAGTTCGCGCGGGCCAAGGGCCTGTCGCCCTTGCGCGTGGTCGGCGTGCACGTGCTGCGCAACACCATGATCCCGCTGGTGACGGTGCTGGGCCTGGAACTGGGCTCCACCATTGCCTTCGCCGTGGTCACCGAGAGCATCTTCGCCTGGCCCGGCGCCGGCAAGCTGATCCTGGACAGCCTGAACGCGCTGGACCGCCCCGTGATCGTGGCCTACCTGATCGTGGTGGTCTTCCTGTTCGTTACCCTGAACCTGATCGTGGACATTCTTTATAAAGTGCTGGACCCGCGGGTGCGGCTGGAGGCCTCGGCATGAGCGCTGTTTCCACACCGACCCCCGCGCCCGCGCTGCGCCGCGAATCGCCCTGGCGCCGAAACCTGGCCGAATTCATGTCGTCCAAGACGGCGGTGCTGGGCCTGGCCGTATCCGTGCTGCTGATCCTGGCCGCCGCGCTGGCTCCCTGGATCGCGCCGCAGAACCCGTATGACCTGTTGCAGATCGACGTGCTGGACGCGCGCCTGCCGCCCGGCACCATGAACGGGCTGGAGACCTTCCACTACTGGCTGGGCACCGACGGCCAGGGCCGCGACCTGCTCTCGGGCATTCTGTACGGCCTGCGCATCAGCCTGGTGGTGGGCGTGGGCTCGGCCCTCATCGCGGGCGTCGTCGGCACCTTGCTGGGGCTGCTGGCCGCCTACGCCGGCGGCAAGGTCGACGCGCTGATCATGCGCCTGGTGGACCTGATCCTGTCGTTCCCGTCCATCCTGGTGGCCATGATGATCCTGGCCTACCTGGGCAAGGGCGTGGGCAACGTGGTGCTGACGCTGGTGATCCTGGAATGGGCCTACTACGCCCGCACGGCGCGCGGCCAGGCCCTGGTGGAGCGCCGCCGCGAGTACGTGGAAGCGGCCCGCTGCCTGGACATCCCCAACTGGCGGATCATGCTGAAGCACATCCTGCCCAACTGCCTGCCGCCGCTCATCGTCATCGGCACGCTGCAGATCGCGCGCGCCATCACGCTGGAAGCCACGCTGAGCTTCCTGGGCCTGGGCGTGCCCGTGACCGAACCGTCGCTGGGGCTGCTGATCTCCAACGGCTTCCAGACCATGCTGTCCGGCGAATACTGGATCAGTTTCTACCCCGGCATCGCGCTGCTCGTCACCATCGTGGCGATCAATCTGGTGGGCGACCGCCTGCGCGACGTGCTGAACCCGAGGAATCATAAATGACCGCCGCCCGCTCCCCTTCCGGCGCGCCGGCCACGCTGGAAGTGCGCGACCTGCGCACCCACTTCTTTACCCGCGCGGGCGTGCTGCCCGCCGTCGATGGCGTTTCCTTCACGCTGGAACGCGGCAAGATCCTGGGCCTGGTCGGCGAGTCCGGCTCGGGCAAGTCCGTCACGGGCTTCTCCATCATGGGCCTGGTGGACGCGCCGGGCCGCGTCGTGGGCGGCGAAGTGCTGTTCCAGGGCCGCGACCTGACCAAGCTGGCGCCGCGTGACTTGCGCAAGCTGCAGGGCAACCGCATCGCCATGATCTTCCAGGATCCGATGATGACGCTGAACCCCGTGCTGCGGGTGGACGCGCAGATGATCGAGACCGTGCGCGCGCACACCAAGATGAGCGTGGCCCAGGCCCGCGAACTGTCGCGCGACACCCTGGGCATGATGGGCATCCCCAGCCCCGAGGAACGCCTGCTCGCCTACCCGCACCAATTGTCCGGCGGCATGCGGCAGCGCGTGGCGATCGCGATCGCCATGCTGCACCGCCCCGACCTGATCATCGCCGATGAACCCACCACCGCGCTGGACGTCACCATCCAGGCGCAGATCCTGTCCGAAGTGCAGAAACTCGCGCAGCAGCACGGCACCAGCCTGATCTGGATCACCCACGACCTGTCGGTCGTGGCCGGGCTGGCCGACGACGTGGCCGTCATGTACGCCGGCCGCATCGTCGAGCACGGCACGGTCGACGACGTGCTGGACCGCCCGCAGCATCCCTATACCGTGGGCCTGATCGACAGCCTGCCCAGCAACAACCGGCGCGGCCAGCGCCTGCGCCAGATTCCCGGCATGACGCCCAACCTGCTCAACCTGCCCGCCGGCTGTGCCTTCGCGGCGCGCTGCCCGCGCGCCACGGCCGCCTGCGGCCAGCAGCCTTCGATTACCGACGCCCTGCCCGGACACCGCGTGCGCTGCTTCCATCCCACCATCCAGGCCAGCGAGGTGATGGCATGACGGCGCCCGCCTCCGCCCCCGTGCCGCTCATCGACCTGAGCGGCGTCAGCAAGCGTTTTGGCGAGCGCGCCGTCGGCCCCGCCGGCCGTGCCCTGCAACGCCTGGGCCTGTCCAAGCCGCCCGCCGTCACCCGCGCCGTCGACAACGTGGACCTGCTGGTCCGGCCCGGCGAAGTGGTCGGCCTGGTCGGCGAATCCGGCTGCGGCAAGTCCACGCTGGGCCGCATCGCGGCCGGCCTCCTGACGCCCTCCGGCGGCGAGATCCGCATCAACGGCGTGCGCCCGGCCGACATGGACGCCGCCCAGGCCCACGCCGCGCGCCTGCAGGTGCAGATGATTTTCCAGGACCCCTACGCCAGCCTCAACCCGCGTTTGCGCGTGGACGAGATCGTGGGCGAAGCGGCCCGCATCCATGGCCTGGTCGGCAACGGCGACTTCGACGACTACGTCAGCGCCCAGATGGAACGCGCCGGTTTGGACCCGGCGCTGCGCCAGCGCTATCCGCACCAGTTCAGCGGCGGCCAGCGCCAGCGCATCGGCATCGCCCGCGCGCTGGCCGTGCAGCCGTCCATGCTGGTATGCGACGAAGCCGTCGCCGCGCTGGACGTGTCCATCCAGGCGCAGATCCTCAACCTGTTCATGGACCTGCGCGAAGACCTGGGGCTGACCTATCTCTTCATCAGCCATGACCTGGGCGTGGTCGAACACCTGTCCGACCGCGTCGTGATCATGTACCTGGGCCGCGTCGTGGAAACGGCCGCGGTGGAGGAAGTGTTCCGCCGCCCCAACCACCCCTACACGCAGGCCCTGCTGGCCGAGATCCCCAGCCTGAAATCGCGCCACAAGACCTTTACCGCGATCAAGGGCGAGATCCCCAGCCCGCTGAACCCGCCCGGCGGCTGCCATTTCCATCCGCGATGTCCGCATGCGATGCCGCGCTGCAAGACCGAGGTTCCCACGCTGAAGGGAATCGCCATCAACCACCTGAGCGCCTGTCACCTGAACGACATGGCCTGAACACGCCGGCCGCGGCGCCACACGCCGCGGCCTCCGGGATCAACCTCTAGTTCTCCCCTTTACCAAGGACCCCGAACATGAAACGCCTGATTCTCACCACCCTCACCGCCGCCATCCTCGGCGCCTCGGCCGCGGCCATGGCCGACGACCTGTCCATCGGCTTCGCCGATCCGCTGTCGTCCCTGGACCCGCAGTTGAACAACCACGCCGGCGACCGCTCGGTGGCCCTGCACTTCTGGGACCTGCTGATCGAGAACAAGTGGAACAAGCTGCAGCCGGGGCTGGCCGTGAGCTGGAAGCCGCTGGACGACAAGACCTGGGAATTCAAGCTGCGCGAAGGCGTGAAGTGGCAGGACGGCACGCCGTTCACCGCCGATGACCTGATCTATTCCTACACCCGCGCGCGCGCCGTGCCGGGCAGCGTGGCCACCTACGCCGGCTACCTGCGCACCATCGACACGATGAGCGCCAAGGACCCGCTGACCCTCATCGTCAAGACCAAGGCCCCCAACCCCGACCTGCCGCTGAACCTGGCCTCGGTGCACGTGGTCAGCAAGCACGTCGGCGAAAAATCCACCACCGAGGACTACAACTCGGGCAAGGCCATGATCGGCACCGGCCCATACAAGTTCGTGTCCTACACCCCCGGCGACCGCGTCATCATGGAACGCAACGACGCCTACTGGGGCGACAAGCAGATCTGGGACAAGGTCAACTACCGCTACATCAACAACGCCGCCGCCCGCACCGCCGCGCTCCTGGCCGGCGACGTGGACGTGATCGACAAGGTGTCGGTGTCCGACCTGGCCAAGCTGCAAAAGGCCTCCAATATCTCGGTCTATCCGTACGACGGCCTGCGCGTCATGCTGCTGCAGCCCAGCTTCAACCCCGCGCCCAACCCGTACATCACCGACAACAACGGCAAGCCGCTGGACAAGAACCCGCTGCTGGACGTGCGCGTGCGCCAGGCGCTGAACCTGGCCATCAACCGCAAGGCCATCGCCGACCGCATCCTGCAGGGCGCCGCCACCGAAGCCAACCAGTGGATGCCCAAGGGCACCTTCGGCTACAACCCCGAGGTCAAGGACATCCCCAACGACGCCGCCCAGGCCAAGAAGCTGCTGGCCGAAGCCGGCTTCCCCGACGGCTTCAAGCTGACGATGCACGTGCCGAACGACCGCTACCCGCAGGGCCCGGAAACCGCCCAGGCCGTGGCGCAGTTCTGGACCCGTATTGGCGTGAAGACCCAGGTGGAAGTGGTGCCATGGGCCGTGTACTCGGGCCGCGCCAACAAGAACGAATTCGCCGTCAGCATGCTGGCCTGGGGCAACGGCACCGGCGAAGGCAGCTACGCGCTGGTCAACATCCTGGCCACCGCCGACGCCAAGAAGGGCCTGGGCGCCTCCAACTGGGGCCGCTACAGCAACCCCAAGGTGGACGCCGCCCTGGAACAATCCACCTCGGAATTCGACGTGGCCAAGCGTGAAGCCATCCTGCGCGACTCCGTCAAGATCGTGTCGGACGACGTGGGCATCATCCCGCTCTTCCACTACAAGAATATCTGGGCCGCCAAGAAGGGCCTGAAGGTCACCCCCATGACCAGCGACCGCACGGCCGCCATGATGGTGACCAAGGACGCGGGCAAGTAAGCCATGGCCCTTACTCTTTCCATCTCCCCCGCGGACGCGCTGATCGACGTGCCGCGCCACATCCGGGTGGACCACGCCGAGCCCGGGCAGACCGTGGAGATCACCGCGCTGACCCGCCGCAACGGCGTGCTCTGGCAAAGCCAGGCCGCCTTCGTGGCGGACGAGCATGGCACCGTCGACCTGACCCGGGACGCCTCGGTGTCCGGCGACTATGCCGGCGTGGCCCCCATGGGCCTGATCTGGTCGCAGCGCCCCGTGGACTCGCCCAGCCGCGAGCAGTTCAACCAGCCCGTGACCGAGGCCCTGGTCACCGACGTGGTGGCGCGCGCCGGCGGTGCCCAGGCGCAGGCCAGCTTCACGCAGCGCCTGGCGTCCGAGGGCGTCACCCGCCAGGACGTGCGCGAGGAAGGCCTGGTCGGCACGCTGTACCTGCCGCCCGGCGCCGGCCCGGGAACGCATCCCGCCGTCATGATCCTGAACGGCTCGGGCGGCGGCATCAACGAACCGCGCGCGGCGCTCTACGCCTCGCGCGGCTACGCCGCCTTCGCGCTGGCCTACTTCAAGGCGCCCGGTCTGTCGGACTACATCTCCAACACCCCGCTGGAGTACTTCCAGACCGGCCTGCGCTGGCTGCGCAAGAAGGTCCAGCCCAAGCACGATTTCGTCGCGGTCAGCGGCCAGTCGCGCGGCGGCGAACTGGTGCTGCTGCTGGGCGCCACCTTCCCCGATGAAGTGTCCGCCGTGGTCGCCTACGTGCCCGGCGCCGTGGTCCACAGCGGCCAGAACGCCTGCGACCCCAAGATCGGCCGCGAAGGCCCCACGTGGCTCTTGGGCGGCAAGCCCATCCCCCACGTCTGGGAGAACAACCGCACGGCCACCTGGGCCCCGTTCGACGAAGGCCCCGCGCCGCATCGCCACGAGAAAGCCATCCTCACCGCGCTGCAGGACCCCGACGCCGTGGCCCGCGCCCGCATCAAGGTCGAGGACATCCAAGGCCCCGTCATCCTGCTGTCCGGCACCGACGACGGCTCCTGGCCGTCCAGCCTGTATTCCAAGATGATCAAGGACAAGCTGGCCGAGGTGAAGCACCCCTACCCGGTCCAATGGCTGGACTACGAGAACGGCGGGCACTCCATTCTGTTCCCGTACGTGCCCACCACCCAGCACGTCTACGCCCACCCCGTGTCCGGCAAGATCAGCACCAGCGGCGGCACGCCCAAGGACAACGCGCGCGCCGACCAGGAATCCTGGGAGGGCGTGCTGAAGTTCCTGGATGCCGCCGTCCGCGCCCGCGCCGCCTGAGAGAAACAAGGAGATCCCGCATGGCTGAACCCATCGTCTACAATGTGACGGATGACCTGGTCGATCGCCTGATCGCCCTGGCGCCCGGCAGCAAGACCTACGAAGCGCGCCACCAGCGCGAGAAAGTCGCCGCGGCTACCCAAGGCAGCTACGACGCCCTGTTCGACCCCGCCCTGCCCCGCCTGTCGCTGGCCGAGCGCCTGCTGGTCGCGCTGTACGCCACCCGCATCACCCCGTCGCCGCTGCTGGCCGCCCACTACCGCGCCCGCCTCACCGACGCCGGCGCCACGCCCGCCGACATCGCCGTCGCCGAATCCGGCAAGCCCGCCGACGCCTCCAGCCCGCGCCTGGCCGCCATCCTCGAATACACGCGCAAGCTGATCGAGAAACCCGTCGAAGGCGACGAAGCCGCGCTCAAGACCCTGCCCGCCGCCGGCGTGTCCACGCCCGCCGTCGTCACCCTGTCGCAGCTCATCGCCTTCCTGTCCTACCAGGTCCGCCTGGTCGCCGGCCTGGAAGCCATGAAGGCCCTGGAGGGCCAAGCCGGCCGCGCCGCCGGCACCCCGCCCGCGCCCTTCCCGCCCAACACCGCCGCCACCGCGCCCGGCGCCGTCATCAAGGCCCACGGCTTCACCAACGAAAGCCTGGAATGGAAGGCCTGGCTCGACGTCGTCAACGTCGACACCGCCACGCCCGAGCAGGTTGCCGTCCTGGAAGAAAGCCACCCCAAGGCCAAGGTCTCGGACTACTACCTGTTCCTGGTCCACCAGCCCGAAATCCTGCGCCAGCGCTCCACGGCCTTCAACGCCATCATGTACGCGCCCGGCGGCCTGTCCCGCGCCGAACGCGAACTGGGCGCCACCGTCGTGTCCCGCGTCAACGGCTGCGTCTACTGCGCGTCTGTCCACGCCCAGCGCTTCGAACAGCTGGCCAAGCGCAACGACGTCATCGCCCAGGTGTTCGAAGACCCCGCCACCGCCGGCACCACGGCGCGAGAGCTCGCCATCGGCAAATTCTCCATCCAGATCACCGACGCCCCCGCGACGGTGAACGCCGACAGCATCCAGGCCCTGAAGGACGTGGGCTTGAATGAAGGCGAGGTCCTGGACCTACTGCATTCGGATGCCATCTTCGCTTGGGCCAACCGCCTGATGCTGAACCTGGGCGAGCCGGTCTTCCCGGCCGCCTGATCCGGCGGCGTCCGGCCGCTTGCGTGCCGGACGCTTTGCCGGAAGCTTGTCATCGCCGACACTGGCCGGCGATGACGAGCCGCCCTATCAACGCTGCCAGGTCAGCAGCTTGACACCCGCAACGCCAAACACCACGGCCACCGTCCCTTCGATCCAGCGCCGCAGCCTGGCGTACACCGCAATCATCGGCGCGGTCGAGAAGGCGACCGCATAGCCGCCAAACACCATGACGCCGAGCAACGCGCAACCGCCAATGATCGCGGGCAAGGTGCCGTCCGACGCGCTCTCCCCCAGCCCCAGCGACATGATCGCCATCCAGGCCAGCACCGCCTTGGGGTTGCCGATGTGCATCAGCACGCCCTGGCGGTAGAGCACCCGGTAGCGTGGCGTCGCGCGCCCCGTTTCCACCTTCGCAAAGGCCGCGCCTGGCCTCAGCGCCGACCTGCCCGTGCGGAACGCCAGATAGAGCAGATAGACGCCCCCCACCACCTTGATGATGAATAGCGCCTGGGCGGAAGCCGCCAGCACGGCGGAAATCCCAGTCGCCGCCAGGGTCGCCCAGAACAACGAGCCCGTAATGACGCCCGCCGCGAGTGCCAAGGCCGGCACACGGCCGTCACGCATCGCCGTTGCCATGATCGCCATGTTGCTGGGGCCGGGACTAGCAGTGGCAATCAGATAGGTGCCGTACACAAGAGCAAGCTGACTCACGAGCATTTGCGTTTCTCCAGGGATGTCGGGCCTCTCCGCCTTACAGCGGGAGGTCGCCGCGATGAACGATATGGACCTTGTTCCCGTCAGGATCGCGCAGATACGCGCCAAAGTAGCCGTCGCCATAATGAGGACGCATCCCCGGCGCCCCTTCGTCCGTCCCGCCCTGCGCCAGCCCGCCCGCATGGGCCGTGCTCACCGCTTCCTGCGTAGGCGCCAGAAAAGCCACCATGCTGCCATTACCCACCGTCGCCGGCTCGCCGTCGTAGGGCATGTAGACATAGAAGCGCGGCAGCGGCGCCTGACCGGTCACCCAGCAAAGCGCCAAGGGCCCGCCATCGGGCGTGACAACGCGACGCTTCAATCCAAGCGGAAGCAGCACCGCGTCATAAAAACGGCCCGCGCGTTCAAGATCACGCGTCCCGACAGTGATGTGGCTGAACATTTGACGACGCTCCCTGCGCCCGCCCTGGCGGTCAGGCGCTTTCAGAAATGCATGACATGCTCCAATCGCATCGGACATGTTACTCGCCTGCCAAATCATGCGGACCACAAGAAGAGACACCGTCCGCGCCCGTTCCGCCAGGGCCGGCCGCGTTTTCGTTACACTGACGCTTTCCGCCTTCTCATGCGCCCCGCCCATTGCGGGGCGCATTGCCTTACCCCATGTCCGACAAAACCCACGACATCCGCCCCGGCCAGTCGATCGAACTGCTCAAGGCCCTGCACATCCTGACCCGCGACGGCAAGATGAACCAGGACAGCCGCAGGAAACTGAAGCAGGTCTACCACCTGTTCCAGTTCATCGAGCCGCTGCTGAAAGACGTCCAACAACAACGCGGCGCCGTCACCCTCGCCGACCACGGCGCGGGCAAGTCGTACCTGGGCTTCATCCTGTATGACCTGTTCTTCAAGGAACAGCCCGAAGCGCTGAAGAACGGCTCCCACCTCTACGGCATCGAAACCCGCGAAGAACTGGTCAAGTCGTCCGAAGAACTCGCCAAGCGGCTGGCCTTCTCCGGCATGTCCTTCCTGAACCTGTCGGTGGCCGACTCCATCACGTCGGAAAAACTACCCGCGTCGATCGACGTCGTCACCGCCCTGCACGCCTGCAACACCGCCACCGACGACGCGATCCACTTCGCGTTGGAGAAGAAGGCCAAGTACATCGTCGTCGTGCCCTGCTGCCAGGCGGAAGTGGCTTCGGTGCTGAGGAAGAACAAGGCCAAGGCGCTGGCGGATCCGCTGGCGGAAATCTGGCGGCATCCGCTGCATACGCGGGAGTTTGGGAGCCAGATCACCAACGTGCTGCGCTGCCTGCAACTGGAAGCGCACGGCTACCAGGTCAGCGTGACCGAGCTGGTCGGGTGGGAGCATTCGATGAAGAATGAGCTGATCATTGCGCAGTACAAGAACCTGCCCAGGAAAAAGCCCTCCGAGCGGCTGACCGAGGTGCTGGAGCGGATTGGATTGCAGGAATTGAAGGATCGGTTTTTCTTGCCGGCGTTGGCGACGGCGGCCTGAGAACCGGCCGTCATGTTTCGCTAGCGGGAAAGGTCCGATCTACGGATCAATCGCCAGAGCTACGGCGCAAGCGATCGGTTGAATTCTTGTTCAGGCGCTTCGCTTCGGATTCCGCGTAGTCTTCCTCGCCCTGTTCGTACTGCCCTTCATACATGCAGCTGCTGCGGTACCACGCGCACTCGTTGCCTATTGAACAACCCGACGTCAGCGCGGTGAGGATCAGGATGATGCTGCAACGGCCTACGGTTTGAATCGACATATCTCTCCCTGGTGATTGATGGGTAGTGTAGGAGATGGAGATGGCGAATTCGGGTGGAGTCGGAAATCGATACCTTTGATCACGAATGAATTGATCGTTGGGCAGGACAAGGCTTCTCCGCAGACAAAGCCCAATAATCTCTGCACGTAGTCCGAATCACGCTTTCCTGGCGAAAGCGTGCTCAATTTGGCACGGATCAGCCTTGATCCCGATGCCCGCTTAGGCCAATACTGGCCCCGCAATCCCACCAAGATCGCCCGGATTGACAGCCGGAAAAGACAGGAACCGTGGCCGCTGCATTGGCGGCCGTTTCTCTTTTCATATCGTCAACACTGAAGCCCCTGATGGACAACTATCCCCTCACACACGACCGCTGGGCCACGCCGGATGATCCGGAGTTTGGCTGGGTGCGGGTTGCGGATCTTCGGAAGATGGAGCGGGCTTGTGTGGGGATTTGGGCTATTGCCCGGATTGTGGGGAATAGCGCGAATGAACCGGATAGCACTGGCGCGCAGCCGCTGGATCCTTGGGTGACTTCGAATTTGCTAGGCGGGATTGAGAGTCTTTGCGATCACGTTGTGGACCTTGTGGAAGTAGCGCTTGATGGAGCGCAGGAGGGCTGTGGGTTCAAAGCCCGTAAACCGGTCCATTAATTGGAGCAGGTACAGCGAGCCGGCGTTGTTTTAGTCCCAACTCGCCGCCACGCTGCGCCAGAACAGGAAGTCCATGGTCATCCTCGGTTCCCAACCAACAAGGAACCTGAGGAACCCGGTCAAGGAAGGCTACCAAATACAATGTCTGCATCAAGCGCCATGTCTTTGGAGACCGTAATGCACGGCCGTGCAGACTACTCTGAACCATCTGTCCAAGACTTCGGCTTGGGAAGGGCCCCTTTTTTGGGAGCCCCCCTCAAAGAGCTTTCACTCTAGTTCACGGTTTAAAGCGAGCGCGCGCTCCAATTGCCGTCTGGCTTTGGCCTGCCTTCCGCTTCTCTGCCCCGCGCCCTCTTAGCTGGTCACTCCCTAATTTGCCGTCTTTATTTGGTTGATTTGCGTCGGCCGCACGCGGTGAAAGATGATGCGAGGTTCTGGAGTGGTTTTTCTCTTTCGACGGCCTTTTCTTTTCCGACGGGCCATCACCCTGCAACTTACCTTGTCTCGAGCGGTGAGGTCTGGCAAACTTCGCAGCCCGCTTATGCTCGGGATGTTGCCCCCCTAAACGCTGTTGCGCTTGCAGTCCAATATCCAGTGCTTTAGAAATTCCAGGGTTAACCTTGAGCATGCCGGACATTTTGACTTTGGGCGCAATATCACTCAATGTGCGCTCGCGGAATGCCCAATGCACGAACATGTTGCTTGACGGCCCATTCCCCTCATTTCGCCCCTCCATTGCCTCCGTATAGCCAATAACGTTTACGTCGTAGAAAAACTGCAGCAGAGCTTCCGGGTCGCGCAGATAGCTCGTAGCCTGCAAGGGCTCCCCGTTGACCCATTTCTTAAATCTAACGAATGCCTCGCGAAACTGCGTATAGGTGAACTCCGATTTTCCGTTCAAATATTGAAAAAACTTTAAATAGGTTGAAAAATCACCTTGCTCCATATAGAACGCAGCATAATTTTTCACTTCACCTAGCAGGTAAGCTGCATATTCCTTCGTAAATACGGGGTGACTCAATACTTCCGGGGGAAGTTGATTCTCCGCCCCTTTTCCCAACCTATTAATAGCAACATCCCTGGCGGTCTGGATAAACGTGAGGACGTCGCGTGGCTTTTGGAATGATATTCTAAGGAAGCGCCGAAAGACCGTCTCACCTTTATCTGCACTAAAATACCAGTTGGCGGCCTCAACCGGATTCATATCGTCTATCGGCACCTCTTGTTGGCTGGAAAAATAGCGTCCCGCTGCGCTATAAAGCCTAGACTGAGCCATCTCTTTTTCAGTGGTCGCCCAGTCCAGCAGAACCGAATTGTCGCGCAATCGGGAATTGGAGTTGTAGATATTCATCGAATGAAAAACGTCTGGTCGAAGCAACAAAACAATCTTCATTCGACCTCTTGAATCTCGTATATTCCCGAGATAATCCGAATTCAAGTGCCACGCAGCCTCCCCCAAGCCTTTAATACATGCAAGATAATCTGCATAGGGGACGCTTTCTGGACGATAGTCAATTCCGTCGATGAAGAGCACAACGTCCTTACCTAGCTTTAGGTCAGCGATGGCTTGCTTCAACTCCGACTCTTTTCGCAATAAGTGATGTCGGATGATTTCGATCTCATCGGTGCGCTGAGTGGAGTCTTCGAAAGTCAGCGAGGCGACTTTCTCGACACCGATTCCTACCTTGTCTTTCGATTCACTGACAACGCGAAATGCCACTTCAACCTCAGGATTCAAGGATGCGTCGTCGAAGGTAGCGATCAACTCTTCAATAGCAGTGAATTTTCCAGTTATATTACCCAGAAAGCTTTTGCACCGCTGAACCAGAACCTGTGCCAACATGGAAAGAAGCATCGGACGCCAAATATTCGCGTAATCGCTGTACTCCAGCTTCCCTTGACGCTTGAGAGCAATGAATCGCTTGTATTGGCTCTCCGTCATTGTCGTGAGTTTGCATTGCGTCTCATTGATCGTGTTGTTATCGAGATACGTTGCATAGGCCGTCTTACCTGACCCTTTCTCGCCCAGTAAATAGTAAATTGCTGGATCTAGGCATCTATACAGATCCTCTGTCCGTAGAAACAGTTGGTTGAAGAAATCCTTTTGTTGGCGGGTTTTATAATTCTCCGCGTCGTTGAAAGTATCCTTAAGTTGCCTCAACTCCTTCCACATCCCTCTTTCCTCTCCAAAGGATTAGCGCTCTGGGCTCGGTGAAACATCGTCGGTATCGCTCATCGATATTACGCGATTTTGTCTCAATTGGAAAGTTTTTGAAACACCTATTTAGCTATGCCGGTTAACAGCGCATGTTTGCAATCCCTCTTCAGATCGGTGGCGGCCAATGGAAACCCGGCGTAGGCCCCTCGATCAGGCAGGCACCAGCCGGTAGAAATTTGGCGTCTTTCAGAACTCGAGATGAATCGCCCCGGGATTCGCAGGGGCTCCAACTCTTGAGGGAATGGAGCTATGAGCAAGAACAATGCGAACAAATTTTCCCCGGAAGTGCGTGAACGGGCGGTGCGCCTGATGCAGGAGCATCGTGGCGGGTATCCATCGCTGTGGCTGGCGGTGGAGTCGATCGCTCCGAAGATTGGCTGTTCGTCGCAGACCCTACTGAACTGGGTCAAGCGCGAGGAGGTCGACGGCGGGCAGCGTGAGGCCCTGAGGACCAGCGAACGCGACGAACTCAAGCGGTTGCAACGTGAAGTCAAGGAACTGCGCCGGGCCAACGATATCCTGCGCACGGCGAGCGCTTTTTCCGCCCAGGCGGAGCTCGACCGCAGACTGAAGTCGTAAACGCCTATATCGACCGGCACCGGGCTGTTCACGGGGTCGAGCCGATCTGCAAGGCGTTGCAGGTTGCCCCAGCAGCCTACCGTCGCCATGCGGCTCGCCAGCGAGATCCCTCGCGGTGCAGCGCCCGCGTCCGACGCGACGAACATCTCAAGCCACAGGTCTAGCGGGTTTGGCAGGAGAACCTGCGCGTGTACGGTGCGGACAAGGTCTGGCAGCAATTGAACCGCGAAGGAATTGTGGTGGCCCGTTGCACAGTCGAACGCCCGATGCGCGCCCAGAGCCTGCAAGGTGTGCGGCGCGGCAAGCGGGTGCGAACCACGATCCCTGACGCCCAGGCAGCCCGTCCGCTTGATTGGGTCAATCGGCAGTTCTGGGTAGATCGACCCAATCAACTTTGGGTGTCGGACTTCACCTATGTCTCGACCTGGCAAGGCTGGCTGTATGTGGCCTTCGTCATTGACGTCTACGCCCGGCGCATCGTAAATAAAGGTCTGAGTTTAAACTGTCGCGCCCGCCCCCCAGCCACTTCGCCGATCGTATTAAACCTTTTAAACATACAGGCCATGCGAACAACACTCAAAAATTGCTTTTATTAATATAAAACATAGGACAAATTTACCGATTTTATAAAAACCAATACTCTGCTAATTATTATAATTTCGACAGAGGAAAAATCCCACCTACGCCTCAACATCTTCCTAATAAAGAAGCATCTTTCTCTTTACGCTGCCTTATGCATCGAACATCCAAAGCATCCTCCAATAATTCGGTAAAATATTTTTTATATTAGAATCGACGTATACGATTCAAAACTTCCAAACCAATCATTCGTTCCAAACTATCGACAAATCCCGGCTCAATGGAATATGCAAATGCGATCCACCCGCGCAATTTTCCCAACTCAGCGGCATCCAATCTGCCAATGCTGAACGCGTGAGCCATTGCCCTAATTATTCGCTTCTTCTCACGACCCAGCGAGAGTTTTCCATCACTAGCAAGCGTTAACCCCGTCAGATGCCTATGATGCTTTTTTGAAGCAAATACTGTCTTATCGTCATTAAGCCGAAGACTAGGGAATTTCGAATGCTCACACAATATTTTTAAAGCATCAAAAATATCATTCAACACAAAGGGTGTGTTTGTTGAAATAGCTATATCGTCGGCATACCTGGAATAAATGGCACCATATCCGACGCATAGTAAAGTTATCTCTGAATCCAAATCAAAAAGAATTGAGTTTGATATAAATGGGGAACTAGGAGCCCCAATGGAAAGACGCAACCTCCCTGCCGGCTTTCCTCGCCAGCAGAATAGCCTCATTAACAGCGACAAATCCTCACTAGGTAACCTCAAGTGTTTCGCCAAATGCCTTCTTACATCGATTCCGTATATTGACGGAAAAAAATCTTTGAAATCTAATTTCAGCAAATACGAATTTTGAGCGTGCACCTCAGCATGCTGACGTATCCCAAGCCCCTGGACATACGCCTTAGCGGCCGAATGCACAGGCAACTTATCGCCATATCGGCCTATGGCCCAACGCTGCAGCAATTTAATCTCAGCAGTCGGCTGTGCGATTTGCCGCAATCCCCGTCCATTTCTTTTTTCTATGTAGTGGACCTTATATCTAGCAGGCGCACTTCTGAGTAGCTCTCGTATCTCTCGCTCGCTAAAAGGCAAGTCATCTAACATTAAGGAGACCAGGCTCATTTCGAAAGCCCCTTCTCTATTGCCTTGTGCCGTTTCTGATCCTGCAACAGCGCCTTTAATACGGCGGTCTTAAACCCTGGCCTAGAGAAATTCTTCTGCCCCTTAGACGCGGTATAGTCTAAGAACTGATGGTCCTTCCCTTTGAGAGCAACGTAGTATTTTTTTTCATACACCTGAACCTCCTGTATAAATCCAAATAAACGCAGCTGCCACAGCATTTGACTCAATCGATCTTTCGATAGTTCTATTTCGAAAAACTCAAGCAGGCTTTTTATTTCACTAAATAATAGCGCCCGAAATAGATCAACCAAATCAGAAATCAGCAGAAACTTATCTCTTTCTCGATTGCTGGAGAATTTTGGCTTACTGATCTCATTCTCTAATTTTCCTTGCAAAGCTTCCAATATATGGATCACCTCGCTCTCAAAGAGAGCAGGTTTAGTCATAAATTCGACCGAGCAAACGGAAAAGTCTTCGTTATCTTTTCTAATTAATTTTACCGGCCCATGATAGATAAAAGAATTTGCCGCATCGACAAATTTCTGATCAATCACAACCAGCAATCTTTTCCGTAGAGTCTCATCCATGCAGAACGAGCCTAATTCTGCAATTGCTCCTGGCGTCTCTACTATAAGTACAATAGCTCGCGCAAGGCATCCCGCATCAAGTTCAAATTCAACAAGATTGTGATAACCGTCGGCGAGATTCCACTCAGGATAACTCTCGGGAATTATGAAATTCTTCGCCAATGCGTGACGAAGATCAGATGCCTTGTTCATGAATACATGACGACAAGACTCATCCACCTTGAATTCATCACCAACACCAGCTCTTCCTCCGAAAATCAGAATATGCTGGGGATGTTGGTAAATTATCGTCTGTTCCGGCGCGATTGCACCTGTGAAGCTCTTCACAAGAGCCGCGTAGGGCATTTCAATTACCTTGATAGAGGCGAAACCGGCTTGGCCGGAGAGCCGAGGTGACGAGGGTCTCCGGCCAAGCCGGTTTCGCCTCGTAAATAGTATCCACTACAACTCAGTCTGGCGAATCGCCCGACATTTGCAGCCCGTGGTTGAAAGCTGCACTCGCGTAATTGAGCCCAAATTATCCGGCATTTTTTTTTGAAACGCAATAGAACGTAATGTATCAAACAGTAGATAATTTATCGATCCATGTAATCTGACTCTTTTCGACATCTATTGCAGAGCAGCAAAAGTGAACAATTCCTTTGGAGGGATCCGAATAGGAGAGAACAAGCGATGCCCTCTTTTGTAGGCTGGACGACACATCACTCAGCTTCCACTGCTTCACGCATCTAAGCCCCCAAATGCTCGTGCGAGCGACTCCATATAAAGGTGTAAGACTACACAATCTCTCCGGCGAAATTGTAATCCGACACCTATTTTCAGCACTGGAGAATGCGGCGATCAAGGACGTCCTAAACCGAAAATCCTGACGCCGTCGGCCAGGCGCGGGGTAATGGAGCCGTTGGTCCAAGCCATGCTTTCAATCACGGGCGCTTGCCAGATTCCGCCAATGAAATTGCCTACGATCACGGAGACACCATAGAGCGCAAGCCCCTCTTCAGTGCCACCCTTCCTGGCGGCGGCGCAGGTAAGGCAGGATGCTCAAGAGTCCCAGCACCGCCAACCCCGCACCGATCCATAACGCGACCCGAAACTCATAGCCCGCGGAGATCGCCATGCCGGCCAAGAACGTCCCGCCGCCCAGGCCAATATTGATCACGGACGTATGAACCGCGTTCACCAGTGGCCCCGGATGCGCCACGCTGACGATGCGCGCCATCATCGCCGGATTCATCGGCACGCCGGACAAGCCGATCAGGATGACGAATGCCACTGCCAGCCAGGCATACTGCGCCAGCAGCGCCATGCCAATCAACGAAAAGCTGAGCACCGTCAGGCCAGTCACCATGATCGTGAGGCTATGCCGATAGGCTAGGCGCCCCGTGATCATATTGCCGACAAGATTGGCCGCGCCGTAGAGCATCAAGATGATCGGCACGACCTGCATCGTAAAACCGGTGACCGAGGTCAGAATCGGCACGAAATAGCTGAAGGCGGCAAAGCTTGCCCCCAGAATCAGGCAACTGGTCGCGCAGGCCTTCCAGTACGCCAGTTTCTTGAACGCCTGCAGCTCCTCGGCCATGTTCAGGCCGCCCTTGCCGCCGCCGACGTTGGGCAAGGTGCGAACGAGCACCACCAAGCAAACGAGCACCAAGAGCGCCACCAGGCCAAAACTCACGCGCCAGCCCCAGTGCTGGTTGATGATAGTGGCCAGTGGCACGCCAAAGACGTTCGAGACCATGAAGCCACCAATCACCACGGCGGCCGCGCGGGGTCGGTTTTCAATGGACACCAACGCCATGCTGGTGGCCAAGGACAAGCTCAGGCACCCCGCGCATAAGACGCCGATGATCAAGCGCACCGCGATCAGTATGGCGTGATCCGAGATGAAGGCGCTAAACCCCTGCACCAGCACGTACGCGGCAAGCAACGCCAGCAGTGTGGGTCGGTAAGGGACTTTGAGCTTCAGAAATACATACGTGAGCGCCGGTCCGCCCAACATCACGCCAAACGCGAAATACGAGATCAAGTGCCCCACTTGCCCTATCGTGATGCCAAAGGCCTCAGATAAGGTTTCCATCATTCCTGCCACCATCAATTCCGAGGTGCCAATCGAGAAGACGGCCAGCCCCAGAATGTAGACCACCAACGGCATTTCCTACTTTCCTAAGAGTTATTGAACAATCATTCCAAAAATAGTCAAAAAAACACGCGTCGACTACGCAATCATAAGAATCACGCCTATAAAAAATTGTGTTCGCCCCCCCTACAGGTTGGCCAGCAGCCCCGTCACGGCATCGTTGAGAACGCGCTTATCCGAAATATTTTTATTCAGCACTCGCAGCCCGTAGTAGCCCGCCAAGAAGCCTCGGGCCATTTCGACGGCCGAGATCGTCGTGCCGAATTCCCTATTGTTTTGCCCTTCGGTAAAAACCGCGACCAAGGCCGTCTCCAGGCGTTGGCGGTATTCGGTGTTCAGCGTGGCGACGACTTCATCCTTGCTGCCACGCTCGAGCGCGGAGAACAGCACCATAGCCTCATGCTGCTCGGCCTGCGCCAAGTCCTCGGCAACGCCCCAGAGCAAGAGCGTGCGCAGGCGGTCCCTGACCGAACCAGCTTGCATCAAGATGGTCAGCTGGGCTTGCATGCTCTTTTCATGGCTGCGCAAAAGAGCCTGCTCGTAAAGCGCCTGCTTATTGCCAAAGGCGTTATACAGGCTGCCCCGCCCGAGGCCGGTACTGTCGCAGAGGTCCTGCGCCGAGGTCCCAGCGAATCCATTCGCGCTGAAGACCCCAACCGCGGCATCAATAATTTCTTCGTCTTCGAATTGCCGAGGGCGCCCCTGGCTGGGCGGTTTTTCCTTGCTCATGCGGCGAGTACAACTGAAGCGTTCAGTGCGCGAAGATAGCAGTTTTGGAACAAACAGTCCAATAAGGCAGCCGCCGGCCAAATAATGGCGTCGGACTACCATCTTTCCGGCCAAATTGTAGTCTGACACCTATTTTTCAGGCGCACAGAACGATGAAGTAGAATTCAAATTCCGACACAAACCATGAATTCTATTCATCACCCATGCTCGACCGCATCCATCTATCCATCGTGCAAGAAGTGGAAAAGCAAGGCTCGCTAACCGCCGCCGCAGGCGTCCTGCACGTGACGCAGTCGGCCCTAAGCCACAGCATGAAGAAGTTGGAGCAGCAGTTGGGCACCGACATCTGGCTGCGCGAAGGCCGCAGTCTGAGGCTCACGCAGGCCGGTCAATACCTGTTGGCGGTGGCCAACCGGGTATTGCCGCAGCTGAACCTGGCCGAGGAACGCCTGCGTCAGTTCGCCCAGGGAGAGCGCGGATCGCTGCGCATCGGTATGGAGTGCCATCCCTGCTATCAGTGGCTGCTGAAGATTGTTTCCCCGTATCTGGCGGCCTGGCCGGATGTGGACGTGGATGTGAAGCAGAAATTCCAGTTCGGGGGCATCGGGGCGCTGTTCGGCTACGAGATCGATTTGCTGGTCACGCCGGATCCGCTGAACAAGCCGGGGCTCGTGTTCGAGCCTGTGTTCGACTATGAACAAGTGCTGGTCGTCGCGGGCAACCACCCGCTTGCCAAGGAGGAGTACGTCACGCCCAAACAGCTCGGCAACGAAGTGCTGGTGGCCTATCCGGTGCCGGTCGACAGGCTGGACATCTACAGCATGTTCCTGACGCCGGCCGGCATTACGCCGAAGCGCCACAAGGCCATCGAGACGACGGACATCATGCTGCAAATGGTCGCCAGCGGCCGCGGGGTGGCGGCGTTGCCGCGCTGGCTGGTGCTGGAGTACGCGGACGCGATGAACGTGGTGCCGGTCCGGCTGGGCAAGAAAGGCATTGCCAAGCACATCTATCTGGGCGCTCGCGAGGCGGACGTGGATATCGATTACCTGCGTGCGTTTATCGCGCAGGCAAAAGGACCAGCGGTAGCCTGATTCTTCGCGGTCGCGTCCGCTCACGACGCGGCGCCAACCTCCTCTGAACCTGTATTCGGCCAAGCTCCCGGTCGCGCGATGGCGCCGCCGGGCTTTCTGCGTGGCCGCGCGCTGAGCCCGTCAGCAACGCGATCCATCGAGAGCGCCGGATCTGCCCCCCGACCGGCATGCCCGGCCACTCATGAGCACAGCTAATGGTTTCATGAGATCAATTCACTTTTTTTCATGGATGGTCCAACCTATACTGCGCCCCCTACGCCGTCGATATGAAGACTGCCAAACAAAAAACAGAAGAAGTTGAGCAGCGCTGAAAAGCAATAAATGGACGCGGGTTTTATCTCAGGAATCAGGGCAGCAGATCAACATGAGTAACGAATTCACATTTGCCATCAAGAGCATTTGTTTCGACGAAGACTATCGTCCTTCGGACAATACGCGGATCACCACCAATTTTGCCAATCTCGCCCGGGGCACGAGCCGCCAGGAGAATCTGCGCAACACGCTGCGGATGATTGACAACCGTTTCAATGCCCTGGCGCATTGGGACAACCCGAAGGGCGACCGCTATACCGTCAATCTTGAGATCATTTCCGTCGAGATGAGCATTGACGGCGCAGGCAACGGCAGCGCCCTGCCCTTGATTGAAGTGCTGAAGACGAGCATTTTTGATCGGAAAACCAACGAACGCATCGAGGGCATCGTGGGGAATAATTTTTCCTCCTACGTCCGGGACTATGACTTCAGCGTGCTGCTGTTGGAGCACACCAAGAATCAAGCCGCGTTCAGCACGCCGGAGAATTTTGGGGACCTGCATGGGAAGCTGTTCAAGGCCTTCGTGAATTCAAGCACTTATAAAGAGCACTTCAGCAAGCCGCCCGTGATCTGCCTGAGCGTGTCGAGCAGCAAGACCTATCTTCGGACCGAGAACCGGCATCCCGTGCTGGGGGTGGAATACCTGCAGGACGAGTATTCGCTGACCGATGACTATTTCAAGAAGATGGGCATGAAGGTCCGCTACTTCATGCCGCCCAACAGTGCCGCGCCTCTGGCTTTCTATTTTTCGGGCGATCTGCTGGGCGATTACACCAATCTTGAACTGATCAGCACGATCAGCACGATGGACACCTTTCAGAAGATCTACCGGCCGGAGATCTACAACGCGAACTCCGCGGCCGGAAAGTCCTATCAGCCCAGTCTGAAGCACCAGGATTATTCGCTGACCCGGATTGTCTATGACCGAGAGGAACGTAGCCGGCTGGCTATCGAGCAGGGACGGTTTGTCGAAGAGCACTTCATCAAGCCGTACCAAGCGATTCTTGAGCAGTGGTCCGCTAACTCCCCTCTTTGATTAATCAGAAACACCAAGGCATCTATTGTGAAGAAATTGCTCCCCACCTCGACCGCCGGCAGCCTGCCCAAGCCTTCCTGGCTGGCAGAACCCGAGAAGCTCTGGTCGCCCTGGAAACTGCAGGATGAAGGTCTGGCCGAGGGCAAGCAAGACGCGCTGCGTTTGTCTCTGCAGGAACAGCAGCACGCGGGTATCGATATCGTCAGCGATGGCGAACAAACGCGTCAGCATTTCGTGACGACGTTTATCGAGCACCTGGACGGCGTTGATTTCGAGAACCGCAAGACCGTCAGGATACGCGATCGCTACGACGCGAGCGTGCCGACCGTCGTGGGCGCCGTGGCGCGCCGCAAGCCGGTGTTCGTCGACGACGCCAGGTTCTTGCGCCAGCAGACCCGGCAGCCGATCAAATGGGCCTTGCCGGGCCCGATGACCATGATCGACACGCTGTATGACGCCCACTATCAAAGCCGCGAAAAGCTGGCCTGGGAATTCGCCAAGATTCTGAACCAGGAAGCCAAGGAACTGGAGGCCGCCGGCGTCGACATCATCCAGTTTGACGAGCCCGCGTTCAACGTGTTCTTCGACGAGGTGAACGATTGGGGCGTGGCCACGCTGGAACGCGCCATTGAAGGGCTCAAGTGCGAAACCGCTGTGCACATCTGCTACGGCTATGGCATCAAGGCCAATACGGATTGGAAGAAGACGCTGGGATCGGAGTGGCGGCAATACGAAGAGGCATTCCCCAAGCTGCAAAAGTCCAGCATCGACATCGTCTCGCTGGAATGCCAGAACTCTCGCGTTCCGATGGATCTGATCGAGCTCATTCGGGGCAAGAAGGTGATGGTGGGCGCTATCGACGTGGCGACCAACGCGATTGAAACCCCCGAGGAAGTCGCCGACACGCTGCGCAAGGCGCTTCAGTTCGTGGATGCCGACAAGCTCTATCCCTGCACGAACTGCGGCATGGCGCCCCTGTCTCGCGCCGTCGCCAGGGGCAAGCTGGCCGCGTTGAGCGCCGGCGCGGAAATCGTCCGCAAGGAACTCTCGAACTGATTCAAAGGCTGGGAATGGTCGTCGCGGGCTGCCCGCGGCGGCCACGCCCCAGCAATAAACCTTATGTCACTTTCCAGTACCGCGATCGAGCCATTGCGCTTTCGCGAAGTCCTCGGGCACTACGCGTCCGGCATCACTGTCATTACGACGCAGTTCGATGACGAGCCGGTGGGCTTTACCTGCCAGTCGTTCCATAGCGTATCGATGAGTCCGCCGCTGGTGTCGTTCAGCGTGATGTCCAGCTCGGGCAGCTATCCCAAGATTCGCCGGGCCGGTCGATTCGCAGTCAATATCCTGTCGGACGAACAAGTACGGATTTCCAACCAGTTCGCTCGGCGAGGCACGGACAAATGGCGCGAAGTCGAGTGGCGGGAATCACCGTTGGGCAATCCGATCATTGCCGGCAGCCTGCACTGGCTCGATTGCGAGATTCATGCGGAATACGCCGCGGGCGATCATCTGATCGTGATCGGTGAAGTGAAGGCGCTGAACCTGCAGGAAGCCGCGGCTACGCAGCCTTTGCTGTATTACAAGGGCCAGTATCGCAACATCGCCGAGCATTGCGAGGCTTGAGGGTTTATCTCCACGGCCAATAGCGGGCCTGAGCCCGCGCGCACGGAAGCGCGCCGAAAGGCAGCCGACGCGGATACGTCGCGTGCCGCTCAGGGCGTCACCTGATAACCGCGCTGCTGCATGCAATTGGCGTAGGTGGAAGCAGCGGCCGCATTGGCCTGCGATTGGGCGGCCCTATCCTGCCGGCGCTCCTGGCGCTGCCGCGAACCGCCCACCACCGCTCCCGCCACCGCGGCGTCCTTCGCCTGGTTCTGGCGGTACTGCTGCTTGACGTCATCGTCCATCCGGTCATACACCTCTTCATGCTGCCGGCCGCGCGCGCCCGCCACCGCCGCGCCCGCGGCTGCGCCGGCAGCCGCGCCCCGGACGCGTCCGCCGGATTTGGGACTTTCGGTAGTGGCGCTGCCACCATTGCCGGCCAGCGCCTGGCACGCGGCGCTGTCTTGCTGGGTGGTTGCGGAAGACTGCCCTTTAAGCGGGGTAACCGTCTGGGCCGTGGCGCTCAGGCAGAGCGTAGCGAGTAGAGACGCGATGCCGGAATACATGGACGTTTTCATGAAAAACTCCATTGCTATCGAGAGCCAGGAAATTCCAGTTTAGCTCCACCGGTGGGCGACAGCGCGACTTTCTTGATGTCTTCCTGGGCGGACCATCAAGGTCCGACACCTTTATTTGCCGGACTATCGCGGCAGCCCCCCTCCAACTTGCGAAAAATCTCCGCCCCTCAATCCCCTAACGGTTTTCACGCGTGCAACTGCCCTCGGCCCGCGCCGCTCAGGGCGCCACCTGGTAGCCGCGCTGCTGCATGCAATCGGCGTAGGCGGAAGCCGCGGCCGCCTTGGCTTGCGACTGGGCGGCCCGCTCGTGCCGGCGCTTGCGCACACCGGCTATCGCCGCGCCCATCGGTGCCGCCCCCACCGCCACACCGATGGCCGCGCCCCGGACGCGTCCGCCGGATGTAGGACTTTCCGTAGCGGCGCTGCTCTCACTGTCGGCCAGCGCCCGACACGCGGCGGAATCTTGCTGGGTGGTTGCGGAAGACTGCCCGTTGAGCGGCGTCACGGTCTGGGCCGCGGCGCTGAGGCAGAACGTGGCGAGAAGCAATGCAACGCCGAAGTGCATGGACGGTTTCATGAAAAATCCCATTCCTATCGAGAGCCAGAGATTTGCCGTTTGGCTTGGCAAGTGGGCGGTGGCGCCACATGCTTGAGGTGATCGAGGGCAAGCAATCAAGGACCGGCGCTATATATTCCGGGTCTTAAGAGCCCGATCGCGGATCAGTTGCCGGCGCTTCGGCGCAACCGATCGGTCGAGTTCTTGTTCAAGCGTTTCGCTTCAAAACAAACGACACCGCATCGGCCTAGTACCTGAATCGACATATCGCTCCCTGGTTATCGCGGTAGTGTACGGGACGGGGATGACGGCTGAACCGGGTGCTCGAGGGCCGCTGGCGCTCAGGAGCGGGCCACGGAATGTAAAGAATACTAGACTTATTGACACGATAACCTGACATCTATAAAGTCAGGTTTTCTTTACACAGGCGATCACCATGCCGACTCACGCCGAATCCCTGCGCGCCCCTTCGCCCGGCCGCACTTACGTTATCCGCACGATGTTTCTGATGAGCGCGTACGTGCTGGTTCACGCCGCCGCGATCGGGGGGCTTTTCGATGGCATCCTGGGCCAGCCCGCCGGATGGGCGGTGGCCGCGCTGGCCGCGCTGCTCGTGGCGGGTCAAATATGGGCCACGCTACGGCTCATGGCGCATAGCGACGAATACATGCGCGTGATAGTCGCCAAATGCTTCATCCTGGCCGCCGGCGCCACGATGGCGCTCTGGTCTGCCTGGGGATTTGGCGAAACCTATGCGGCGGCCCCTCATCTGCCCGGCTGGCTCGTCTATCCCGTGTTCTGGGGAATCTACGCCCTGGTATCCCCGTTTGTCCGCACGAGCAATTGAATGAAAAACAAGTTGCGGGTATTGCGGGCCGAAGCAGGCTGGACGCAAGCAGACCTGGCGGAACGATTGGGTGTCTCTCGCCAGGCCGTTAACGCGCTGGAAACCGAAAAGCACGCGCCGTCCTTGGATCTTGCATTTCGGATCAGCGCGCTCTTCAAGCGGCGGATCGAGGATATTTTCGAAAGCCCTTACCGAAGCGCGGACGGAGATAAGAAAGACTGATGCCGCGCATCGAGGCTTCACCGGTTCTGGCCCGGCACGGCGATCACCTCGCGCGCGGTTTGCTGCCTCCATGTCCGCATGGCATGCGGGCCGTCACTTCACCGCCGCGTTTCCTCCATCCGCGAACAAGGCGGAACCCGTGACGAAGCTCGCCATCGAGCTCGCCAGAAACAAGGCCGCGGAAGCGATCTCCTCCGGCCGGGCGATCCGTTTCATCGCATGCAGCCCTGCCGCCCATTCCTTCTGCGCGCTGTCGCCGGCCATGGGAGTGTCGACACCGCCGGGCAAAAGCGCGTTGGCCCTGATGCCTTTGTCGCCGTAGTCCGCGGCGATTCCTTTGACCAGCCCCATCAGCCCCGCCTTGGCGGCGGCATACGCAGCCATGCCGGGCAGCCCGACGCTGGTGCCGACAAAGCTGGACGTGAAGATGATCGCCCCGCCCTTGCGTTCGAGCATGGCGGGGATTTGATGAACGCTAGCCAGGAAGGCCGAGTGCAGGTTCGCCGCTATCGTTGTCTGCCAATCGGCGAAGGCGATGTCGGCCAGCGGCGCGATGGGGCCGGTCGCCCCGGCGTTGTTGAACGCGATATCCAGGCCGCCGAATGCCCCGACCGCCTCTGAAACCAGACGCCGATGGGTCTCGGGCTGGCTGGCGTCGCCAGCAACCGCCCGCGCCTTCCCGCCCTGATCCCGAATGCGCGCCGCCACGACTTCCAGCGCCGATTCCCCCCTGGCATTCAAGACGACGGCAGCCCCCTCGGCACTGAACAAGAGCGCGGCGGCACGCCCGATTCCCGATGATGCGCCCGTGATGATGGCGACTTTATCCTGCAGCAAACCCATGATGAGGCTCCGATATGAATGGCGTTCCGTCATTCTCCAGGGCGTTCATGAAGGCGGATATCCGGTTCTTGCGGCCCGGTTCGGCCGCACAAATGGCGCGAGACTACAATGCTGGCGCAAGCCGATGGCGATTCCCATCCGTCATGTATCCGCCAGTATCCATGTCCTCTCCCCTTCCCAGATTCCGACGCGCTCTGAAAGCGTTCGCCGCGCTGGCATTGCTGGCGCTATCGCCGCACACCGCGCACGCGGCGCCCATGGAGACTCGCCCCCCATGGCTGGATTCGGCTATCTGGTACGACCAGGACCCCGGCCGTTGGAACGCCGCCGAAGTGCGGCAGTGGCTGCGCAACGCACCGCAAGGCGATGCCGCCGTCCAGTACCGCGCCGCCGTGGCCCTGGAAGCGGGCCAGCATGTGCCTCAGGACCTGGCCCAGGCGCGGCGCTGGTATGAGGCCGCCGCGCGGGGCGGAAATGCCGCCGCGCAGGCGTCTCTGGCGCGCATGTTGCAGGCCGGCTGGGGCGGTCATCAGGATGAGCGGGCGGCGCGCAAGTGGAATGAGCTTGCCGCGGACCAGGGCCATCGCCGGGCGTTGTTCAATCAGGCCGCCCGACTGCAGCGTGAGGCCGGACCGCAAGGCGGCATGCCGGCCGCCGCGCTATCGCGCTATCGGCGGGCGGCGGAACTGGGGCTGCCGCAGGGCGCGGCGGTGCTTGCGGAGTTTTATCGGGACGACCGCGGCGCGCGGGATCTGCCCGAGGCCTGGCGCTGGCTTGGCCAGGCGGCCGATTCGGGCTATGCGCCGGCGCTCTATGACCTGGACGACTGGTGCAATGCGCGGCCCGAATGGGAGGGCTGCGAGACCAAGGCGATCCATGCCCTTGCCGATGCGGCCAGGCTGGGCTACCCGCCCGCGCAGGGCCGGCTGGGGTTGCGGTATCTGGACGTTACCGTCCGGCAGATACGTTGGACGCCCGAGCTGTGGCTGAAGCTGAATGCGCGCTATCCGGACGATCCGGCTTTGCTGAAGGACCGCGAGGCCGGCGCGCGCTGGGTGACGCTGGCGGCAGCCAACGGCGACGTGCTCGCGCTCTACAACATCGGAATCATATTGCAGCGGGAAGCGGCAAAAGGCGTGTCCGGCAACTCCGCCTACGAGCCAACGGCCATGACCGCGGTACGCGCCTGCTTTGCCGCTGCGGCGCGGCGCGGCATGGGCGCGGCCATGCTGGCAATGGTGGAGACCTACGAGGCCGAGGACGCGCGCGAGCAGTACAGCCGGCAGGAACGCGAGGAACTCATGCACTATTGGGTCCGTCAGGCGGACGCGGCGGGAATGCTGGACCGCCAAAGGATAGGTCCGATGTGGTCGGGCTGGAATTATGCGCATCCCAGGCGGCCCATAGCGCCGCCCTCGGACGAGGCTATGCGCCGCAGCATGGCGCCGGCGGCGGCCTGCGCGCTGAAGCCGCGGCCCAAGGCCGACGCCGCCGCCGGATAGCGCGCAGCGCCCCGGGGCCCTCCCCAGCGTCACCCGACAACCGCGCTGCGGCATGCAACTGGCCAGGCAATGGCAGCCGGCCCGCTTCAGGTTCTACCAGCCACCTGCGCATACCTCCCCGCAATTCCCGCCGCCGCCTGCCGCATCCGCTCCACCACCACGCCAAACCTTTCCACCGCCAGCCGTTCCGCCATCGCCGTCACCGTAATCGCCCCCAGCGCTTCCTTCTTGCCGAACAGGATCGGCACCGCCACCGCGCTGGTCCCTGGCATCAGCCCGGCCGGCGCATGCGCCAACCCTTCTTTCCGCGCCTTCTCTACCCGGGCAATCACATCCTCCACCCGCTCGCCCAACACCTCCAGCCGCGCCGCGTTGCTGCGCACCAGTCCCGCGCTTTCCTCGGCATCCAGGCTGGCCAATAGGGCCACCCCCGACACGCCCACTCCGAGCGGCCGCCTCACTCCCACTTCAATCGACAGCACCTGTATCGGGTGCCGCCCGGTCCGCCTGCCGATGCATATCGAGTCGTGCCCGTGCCGGATACTGAGAAATACCGTGTCCCCAACCTGATCGGCCAACTCCGTTATATACGGATCGGCCAGCGTCAATAACGGAAACCGCCGCGTGCGCGCCAGACCCAGCAGGGTGACCTCCTGCCCGATCAGATAGCGGCGCGTTTCCGGATCCTGTTCGACCGCTTCTTCCTGCACCAGGGTCTTCAGCAATCGATGCACGGTCGGGCGGTTCAGGCCGGACATGCGCTCCAGGTCCACCAGGCGCACTCCCCGTTCCTGTCCGCATGCAATCAGCCGCAGCAGCGCCAGCGCGCGGCGCACCGTCTGGGCGCCGGACGCGTTCTTGTCTTCGGCATCGCTCATGCAGCCTCCGGCTTCAGGACGGATTTGGGGGTCTGCGCGATGCCGCGCTTGGTGACGATGGCGCCCAGCGACGCGTAGTTGGGGCCGCCAATGCGGCAGATCGGCCGCAGTTGCCGGGTGTCGACCTTGCCGTCCCGCATCAACCCGTCGCGGATGTGGAACATCACGACTTCGCCCACGAAGAATTCGGCGCCGGTGGATCCGAACGGCGTCACGCTGTGCAGCAGGCATTCCAGGCTGATGGGCGCGGCGGCCAGGCGGGGCGTTGCCACGGCGGAACCGGGCAGCACCTCCAGGCCCAGCAGTTCGGCTTCGCTGACGTCGGCCGGATGTTCCTGGGCGCTTTCGTGGAGCGGATCCAGGAGCGTCTCGTCGGCGATGTTCACGACGAAGTGGCCGTTGGCCAGGATGTTGCGGCCGGTGTCTTTGCGCTCCCCGGCCTTCCTGCCGATGTTGACGCCGATCATGGGCGGCTGGTTGGAAACGAAGGTGTAGCAGCTGAAGGGAGCCAGGTTGACGCCGCCGCTGGCGTTGACGCTGCTGATCCAGGCGATGGGGCGGGGGACGACGATGCCGCTCATCAGGCGGTAGGTCTGTTCGGGGTTCAGGTCGGTGGCCGGGAAGTGCATGTTGTCTCGCTCCGTAGTCCGGATATTGAACATCAGAATTTGGATACCTTGGTACGCGCACAGTGCGCCAAGCCTGATTTTCCGATGTAGAGAGCCTCATCCTGAAGAATCCAACGGAGCACTCTCTAAAAATAGTCCAATATTCGGAACTTTTCGCGAAATTGGCGTTGTTCGGCAACGCGGGAGTTTCTAGAGTGTCATCAAACAAAACGCGATGACACGCACAGGAGACTGACCATGAACCGCAACGCGCTCCGCGCCTGCGCCACTGTGGCGCTGGCTGTCCTTACCTCGATGGCGCATGCCGCCTGGCCCGAGAGGCCCGTGAAGATTGTCGTGCCCTACCCGCCCGGCGGAAATGTGGACGTGGCGGCGCGGCTTATTGCGCCGGGGTTGCAGGCGGCGCTGGGGCAACCGTTCATCGTCGAGAACAAACCCGGCGCGGGCGGCATGATTGCCGGAGAACAGGTGGCGCGCTCGGCGCCGGACGGGTACACCCTGTTCATGGCCGCGAATGGCCCGCTGCTGTTTTCTCCGCTGATTTTCAAGCGCGACGCATACCAGTGGGATCGGGATTTTGCGCCGATCAGTTCGGTCTCGTATACGCCGCTGGTGTTGCAGGTGCGGCCGGCGCTGAAGGCGAAGACCCTGCAAGAGCTGCTGGCGCTGGCGAAAAAGGATCCGGGCAAGCTGAACATGGCGTCGCCCGGCGCGGGCACGACGAATCATCTGGTGAGCGAGCTGTTGCAGTCGCTGACCGGCGCGCGCTGGACGACGGCGCAATACAAGGGCAATGCGCCGGCCACGACGGATCTGCTGGGCGGCCAGGTGGATTTCAATTTCGACCAGATCTCGGTGGCGCTGCCTTACGTGAAGGACGGGCGGCTGCGGGCGCTGGCGGTAACGACCGCCAAGCGCGTGCCCTCGATGCCCGATGTGCCCACGTTTGCGGAAGCCGGCGTGCAGGGCATGGAGGCGGCGACCTTTACCGGGCTGCTGGCGCCGAAGGGCACGCCGCCGGAGGTCCTGGACAAGTTGAGCGCGGCGTTGGGCAAGATCCTGGCGCAGCCGGCGATCATCCAGCGTTTCGACGAGCTGGGCGCGGAAGCGCGCGGCAGTTCGCCCGAGGAATTCACGCGCTACCTGGCCGCGGAAGACGCGCGCTGGACGCCGATCATCAAGCGCGCCGGCATTACGGCGAATTGAATCCGGGCGCGCCAGGCACGCAACCCGGCGCTCTCTCCCCTTCATCTATCCCGACACGGAACCCGCCATGAGCAGACGCAGCATCTATGCCGAAGGCTTCAGCCACAAGAATCCCATTCCCGCCGCCTGCCGGATCGGCCCCATGCTGTATTCCGGCAGCATCCAGGGCACCGACCCGGCGACGGGCGCCTACGGCGCGTCGCTGGAACGCCAGTGCGAACTGATGTTCGATCACGTGCGCCGTATCGTGGAAGCGGGCGGAGGCTCGCTGGACCACATCGCCAAGATGACGGTATGGATGCGCGACCGCGGCCAGCGCGCGGCCCTGAATGCGGTGTGGCTGCAGGCGTTTCCGGATGCGCGGAACCGGCCGGCGCGCCACACCCTTCAGGCGGATCTGGATGGCGACAAGCTCATCGAATGCGATTTCGTCGCGGTGATCGGCTAAAGGAACCCCGCGATGACGCAATACCAACACTTCCATACCCATCCGACCGCGCCGGCGCAGCGTTTGCCGCCGGGCGCGTGCGATAGCCAGTTTCATGTGTTCGGACCGGCGGACCGTTACCCGGTGCGCCCGGGCGCGGCGTATGAAATGCCCAGCGCAACGATCGAGACGGTGCTGGCCCTGCACCGGCTGCTCGGCATCGAGCGCGGCGTGATCGTGCAGGCCACGACCTATGGCGCCGATCATCAGGTGGTGCTCGACGGCCTCGCCACGGCCGGCCCGTCGTATCGCGGCTGCGCGAATGCGGTGGTGCTGGCCGAGCGCGATGACGCGTATATACAGAAGCTGCACGACGCGGGGGTGCGCGGCGCGCGCTTCACGCGCCAGGGATTGGGCATCAGCATGGCGCCGGCCGTGTTCGAGCGTTCCATCGCGCGCATCCGCGAGTTGGGCTGGTACGCCAAGTTCCAGCCCGAGCCCGACGGCATGATGGCCCAGATCGGGCAGTTCGAATCGCTGGACATACCGGTGCTGCTGGACCACATGGGCCGCGCCGATCCACGCGCGGGCGCGAGCGATCCCACGCGGCGCAAGCTGGAATCGCTGCTGGCACGCGGCAATTTCTGGGTGATGCTGTCATTGACGGAAAAGCTGTCGCGCGCGGGCGAGCCCTGGGACGACGTGATTCCGCTGGCCCAGGCGCTGATCGCCGCGAACCCCGACCGCGTGGTATGGGGCAGCGACTGGCCGCATCCGGTCTCGGTGCAAGCCACGCCGGACGAGGGCCGCCTGCTGGATCAGCTGGCGCGCTATGCCGGCGATGACGCCACGGTCAGGAAGATCCTGGTCGACAACCCCGCGCGCCTTTTTGGATTCGACGAATGAAACTGCTCAGCTTCACCCATGAAGGCCGCGCGCGCTTTGGCGCCCTGCGCGGCCGGGACGAGATCGTTGCGCTGGACGGCCAGGGCAACGACAGCCTGCTCGCCGCGCTGGAAGCCGGCGCCCTTTCCGCCTTGGCGCGCCTGGCCGGGACCCTGCCGGTCACGCACCGGCTGGACGAAGTGCGCCTGCTGCCGCCGGTTCCCGTGCCCGGGAAGATCATCTGCGTGGGCGTGAACTACGGCAAGCGCAACGAGGAATACCAGGACGGCAGCGCGCCGCCCGCCTATCCCAGCGTGTTCCCGCGCTTTCCGGGATCGTTCGTGGGGCACGGCGAGCCTTTGCTGCGCCCGCCGGAGTCCGAACAGCTGGACTACGAGGGCGAGATCGCCATCGTGATCGGCAAGGCCGGCCGCCGCATCGCCGCCGAAGACGCCTGGAGCCACATCGCCGGCCTGACCTGCCTGAACGAAGGCACGGTGCGCGACTGGATCAAGCACGGCAAGTTCAATGTGACCCAGGGCAAGAACTTCGATGCCAGCGGTTCGATGGGCCCATGGATGACGACGGCCGACGAGTTCGACCCCGCCGCGCCGCTGACGGTCCGCACTCGCGTCAACGGCGAACTGCGCCAGCAGGACTCGACCGACAACCTGATGTTCCCCTTCGCCGAACTGATCCGCTACATCTCCATCTGGACCACCCTCAGGCCGGGCGACGTCATCTCGACCGGCACCCCTATCGGCGCCGGCGTGCGCTTCACGCCGCCGCGCTTCCTGAAGCCGGGCGACGTGGTCGAGGTGGAAGTGGCGGGCATCGGCACCCTGTCCAACCCCGTGGCCGACGAATCGACCGCGCCCGCACAAGGAACCCGCCATGCTCAATGAAGACGATCGCGACCGCGCCGCCGGACTCCTGCTGGAGGCGGAACGCAGCGGCGTCCCCACCACCCAGCTCGACCAGGCCTTTCCCGGCATCGAGATCGCCGATGCCTATGCGATCCAGAAACGCATCATCGACCAGAAGCTTGCCGCCGGAGCCAAGTTGCGCGGCCACAAGATCGGCCTGACCTCCAAGGCGATGCAAAGCACCGTCGGCATCGACGAGCCGGACTATGGGCACTTGCTGGACACGATGTTCTATCAGGATGGCGAGACCATCCCGACGGCCAGGCTGATCGTGCCCCGCGTGGAGGTGGAACTGGCTTTCGTGCTGGGCAAGCCGCTGCACGGCCCCGGCGTGAGCCTGTTCGATGTGCTGGACGCCACCGACTATGTGGTGCCGGCGCTGGAACTGATCGACGGGCGCAGCAAGTATCCGCGCCGCATCGTCGACAACATCGCCGACAACGCCGCCTGCGCCGGCATCGTATTGGGCGGCCGGCCCGTGCGGCCGCTGGACATCGACCTGCGATGGGTGGGCGCCTTGCTCCTGAAAAACGGCGTGATCGAGGAATCGGGCGTATCCGCGGCGGTGCTGGGGCATCCGGCGCTGGGCATTGCCTGGCTGGCCAACAAGCTGGCCCAGCACGATACGGGCCTGGCCGCCGGGCAGATCGTGCTGGCCGGGTCGTTCACCCGCACGGTGGCGGTCAAGCGCGGCGACACATTGCATGCCGACTACGGCAAGCTCGGCAGCATCTCGGTCCATTTCTCGTAGGGACGGCGCATGGAACTTCCCATCAATACGTTCAAACGCGCGCTGCGCGAACAGCGCCATCAGACCGGTCTGTGGGTCACGCTCGGCCATCCGAACAGCACCGAACTGGTCGCCGCCAGCGGCTTTGACTGGCTGCTGCTCGACACCGAACACACGCCGGCGCTGCTGCCGACCGTAATGGCCCAGCTGCAAGCCGCGGCCGCCTACCGCAGCCATCCCGTCGTGCGACCCTCGTGGAACGATAAGATCCAGATCAAGCAGTACCTGGACATCGGCGCGCAGACCTTGCTGCTGCCCTATGTGCAGAACGCGGCCGAAGCCGAGAGCGCCGCGGCCGGCATGCGCTACGCGCCGCGCGGCGTGCGCGGGGTCAGCGGCACCATGCGCGCCACGCGTTATGGCCGGGTGCCGGACTATATGCGCCGCTGCGAGGACGAGCTGTGCCTCCTGGTGCAGGCCGAGACCGGCGAGGCCCTGGAGAACCTGGACGCCATCATCGCGGTGGATGGCGTGGACGGGGTCTTCATCGGACCGGCGGACCTGGCTGCCAGCCTCGGCTATCCGGGCGAGCCTCAGCATCCAAAGGTCGTGGCCGAGGTCGAACGCGCCATCGGCCGGGTGCGCGCGGCCGGCAAGGCGCCGGGCGTGCTGACGCCGGATGAGACGCTGGCGCGGCGGTACATGGCTGCCGGGAGCCTGTATACGGCGGTGGGCGTGGATGCGGCAATTCTGGCGCGGCACTGCGATCAGCTGGCGGCGCGCTTTGCAGGAGCCGCGCCGCCCGACGGGCGGTCCCCCGTTGCCGCCGACGCGCGATGGTGACTTAAACTCCCATCTGGCGCGCCAACAGACTTCCCCCACGCATGCGCCGGAGACCCGAATGCCAATAGCGTTTACCGATCTTGAGCAGAACGTGCTGGGGACCTTGCGAGCGCAACCGGCGTTCGCGGGCTGGAAGAAAAAGGGCAAGCGTTGCCTGTGGCGGGCTTGCGGCGACGTGCTCGAGATCACGTGCGCGGAGGACCTGGCGGGATGGCTGCCCCTCTTGCCCGCCGACGTGGAGAACCACATCGCCCCGTGGCTGCGGCGGTACCAGACGATCGAGCAGGCCCAATACGAATACCGCATCCCGCGATGGCGCCTGGAGGCGGCGGGGCTGGCGCCCGACGAGGCTTAACAGCGGCAACTCCCCATGCGCAACCGCCCCGACCCATTCTCGCCGCCCAAGCGGCGGCAGCCCGCGCGCCAGAACTCCCTTCTCTGGATCCTCGAACCCCTGGAACGGGACGCCAACTACTCCCACCGGAAGATGTTCGGCTGCGACGCGGCCTACCTGGACGAGGCGCTGTATCTGGTCGCCGCGGACCGGGACGATCCGTGGAGCGGCGTTCTGGTGTGCACCTCGAAAGAGCGGCATGCGGCGCTGATGTCCGAGCTGCCCAGCCTGCGGCCGCATCCCGTGCTGGGCAAGTGGCTCTACCTGCCGCAGACGGACGAGTCGTTCGAGGCGGTCGCGGTGCAACTGGTCGAGCTTGCGCTGGCGCGCGATCCGCGGCTAGGGGTGGTACCCAGGCCGCGATCGCGGCGACGCAGCGCCTGGCGTGCCGGGGAATAAAGGCGGCGGGTCTTTACAGATGGCGATGGCTGCAGACCATGGGCTGCCCGACCAGTTCCCCGACCAGCCCGGCCAGTCCCCTGGCGCTCCCGTCGTCCAGCCCCTCCGTGCGGATCATGCGAAAGCCCATTGCCAGGCTGAACTGCCAGTCCAGCTCCAGGATCCGGTAGTCGCGGCCATCCTGCGGGCAATGCCATTGCGCGGCCGGATCGTCGTAGGCGGCGCCGATGAAGTCGACGTGCGAGTCGAACGGCGGCATGGATTCCAGCAGCTCGTCCGACCCCGGCAAACTGGGCTCGGAGAGATTCTCCCCCACCGCAACGTTGGGGCCGGGACCGTCGTAGGCCAATAGCATCAGCGGAAAATGCCTGGGATCGGCATCGTAGGCGGCCTTTGTGTCGTCGGTAAGATAGGGCCGCGCCGCGGGGCCCAGGCAGTATTGGGGGCTGTTCCAATCGCTGCCTTCATTGTCGAGATACAGATCGCCCGGCGTGATGCCGTGTTCGGCCAGCAGCGCCAGGGCTTCGTCCATGGTGTCGTGATGGCGTATCGGCATGTCGGCAGGCAGATACCCTGCCTGCACGTACATGGCGATCACGTCGCCCGTGGTGCGCAGGCCTTCCCGATACTGGTGCGATCCCTCGTTCAGGCTGGCCAGGCCGAAGCTCAGGTTCAACAGGGCGCGGTACGGAACGCCGTCCCCCCGCGGTTCAAGCACGTATCCTCCCTCCAGCAGCCTGGCTTCCAACGCGCGCCAATCGGGAGGCGGCAGGTGCATATCGCGCGGGCATAGAAACTGGTGGTGTTCGGACATGGGCGAATGATTGGTTCGAAGTTCGGGCGCCCCTTTTTAACATGGCAACGGTTGGCGTCGTCAGGGCCGGAACGTCAATCCGCTTTCGCCCCGGAGCGTTCCTCTCATGGCCCAGCGTCTGAAGCCTGGCGCCCGGACGCTACGGGCCGATCGCATCGATCAGTTCCGCCGACGACTCCCGCAGGCAATCGGCAAACAGCTGCGTGGTGGACGTCGTGGTGTCTTCGCGCCAGTACAGGATGGCCTCGCCCAGGGGCCCCAGCGGCGGCAGCGGCAGTATCCGCATCGTTCCGCGCTGCACATAGCGCCGCGCGAGAGACAAGGGCAGGATCGAGACGTACTCCCCGTCGCGCAGCAAGGACAGATTGAGCGCCAACGAACTCGACTCGATGGTCGGGCGCAGCAGGGTCACGCCATGCTCGGCAAGAATCTCGGCCATGGTCGCGAACGCGGGCGACCCCTGCATCGGCGTGATCCAGCGCACGTCCTGCAAGTCGCTCCAGGCCACGGGGGTATCGGAGCCTCCCAGGGCGTGCCGCGTGCCCACCACGAAGACGAACGGCTCGTGATGCAAGGATTCGTGGCGCACCACCGGCAGATAGCCGGTCACCCGGTTGCGGCCAAGCGCCAGATCGAGATTGCCTTCGTCCATCATCTTGAGCAGGCGATCGAGCGTGGCTTCCACGAACGAGAACGACGCGTTCGGCGCGCGCCGCGTGAACAGCTCGACGGCATGCGCGATCAGGGGCTGGGGAATGGTCACCACGGCGCCGAATCTCACGTGGCCCGCGGTGCCCGAAGCCAGCGCGGTGACGTCGCGCCGAGCCAGTTCGATCTGCCGCAGGATCTCGCGCCCGCGTTCGACCAGCACGCGCCCTATGCGCGTCAATTCGACGGCGTTCCCCACGCGGCGCACGACCGGCGTGCCCAGCGCGTCCTCCATCTCCGCGATCTGCTTGGAGATGGCAGGCTGGGTGACGTGGAACGCCGCCGCAACCCGGGTGACCTGCCGCAGTTCGCCCAGCGTCACCAGGATGCGCAGGTGCCCCAGCTTCAGGCCGCTGCGGAAAAAGCGTTCGATCGAATTGTCGGTTGGCGCGCTGGCGGACATATCGGGAATGGTGGCCTCGGAAAGCGGCGCGCATCACGTGATGGCGGAATACGCCAATCATAACCAAACAGTAATACCAAGCGCCCAAAGTGTGATTTGCCGCGGGGCAGGAGCAACCCTTACCCTTCGCATGGACAGCACTGTAGAGCGGACTTTTCGTGGCACATGGACGAATTCCCCGGGCGCGATGACGGCTCCCGCTTCGATGCCACGCACATAACCGAACTCGCAGGCTGCCGAATAACTCGATGTGCCCCCATGGCACACACCTACGGAGACACCCCCCATGAGCACGTCCCTATCCGGCGGCGCGCATGCGCATGCCGGCTCTCAGGCCGCGCAGCATCCGGCGCAGCTCGACTCGCTGTATCGCAAGCTGGCCTGGCACATCATGCCGTTCCTGTTCCTGTCGTTCATCGTTGCGTACATCGACCGCGTCAATGTGAGCTTCGCGAAGCTGCAAATGCTCGCGGACCTCTCGCTGTCGGAAACCGTCTACGGCGCGGGAGCCGGAATTTTCTTTCTGGGCTACTTTCTCTTCGAAGTGCCCAGCAATCTGATCCTGCATCGCGTCGGCGCGCGCGTCTGGATCGCGCGCATCATGGTCACGTGGTCGATCATCTCTTGCCTGACGATGTTTGCGCAGGGGCCGACATCGTTCTATGTGCTGCGATTCCTGCTGGGCGTGGCCGAAGCCGGCTTCTTCCCGGGCATCGTGCTGTACCTGGCCACGTGGTTCCCGTCGAACAGGCGCTCGCAGATCATCGCCCTGTTCATGGTGGCCATCCCGGTCTCCGGCGCCATCGGCGGTCCGCTGTCCGGCTGGATCATGCAGCGGTTCGGCGGCGCGCACGACCTGGCGGGCTGGCAGTGGCTGTTCCTGGTCGAAGGCCTCGGATCGCTCGTCGTCGGCATCGCCGCCTTCTTCGTGCTGCAGGACCGGATCGAGACCGTGAAGTGGCTCAGTCCCGACGAGAAGCGCCTGCTCGCGCAGGATCTCGCCGCCGACGACAGCACCCGCGCCCGCCATAGCGTGCGGCAGGTGTTCGGCGACCGCAGGGTCTGGTTGCTCGGCCTGCTCTATTTCTGTATCGCCATGGGCAACTACGGGCTCGTCTTCTGGCTGCCTACGATGATACGCGCCGCGGGTGTCGCCAACCTCGGCAACATCGGCCTGCTTTCGGCCGTGCCGTCGCTCGTCAGCGCCGTCGCGATGATACTCATCGCGCGCCATGCGGACCGCCATAACGAACGCCGCGTCCACGTCGCCGTGTGCTGCGTGCTGGGCGCCGCCGGCATGCTCGCGTCGGTGCTGCTTGCCCAGCACCTCTGGTGGTCGATGGCCGCGCTCGTCGTGGCCGCCATCGGCATCAATTCGATCGCGCCGGTCTTCTGGGGCATTCCCACGGCGATGATGAGCGGCGCGGGCGCTGCGGCCGCCATCGCGCTGATCAATTCGGTCGGCAACCTTGCAGGCTTCGTGAGTCCATACGTTATCGGCTTTCTCAAGGACAGCACGGGGCAGCTGCTGCCGGGCATGATCATGCTGGCGTGCGCGCTGATTGGCGGCGCCGTCATCGTGATGTCGCCGGGCACCAAACGGAGTCAGGCATGAAAGCACCCGTCTGCCTGGTGACTGGCGCGGCCACCGGCATCGGCGCCGCCACCGCCCTGCGTTTCGCGCGCGACGGCTGGGCCGTGGCCATCAACAATTTCGATCACAGCACCCGGGAGGCCGCCGAGCGGGTGGCCGCCCAGTGCGCCGACGCCGGCGCCCGGACGATCGTCGTCGACGCCGACGTGGGTGACGACGCAGCCTGCCGCCGCCTCGTCGACGCCGTCGCCGCACAATGGGGACGGCTGGACGCGCTGGTCAACAGCGCGGGCACGACACGCGTGGTGCCACACGCCGATCTGGAAGCCATTGACGCCGGCGAGTTCGAACGCGTCTACCGCGTGAACCTCATCGGCATGTTTCAGATGACGCGCGCCGCGGCGCCCTTGCTGCGCGATCGTCCGGCATGCGCGGCATCGGGCAGCGTCATCAACATTTCGTCGTTGGCGTCCCTCAACGGCACAGGATCGTCGATTGCCTATGCGGCTTCCAAGGGCGCGGTCAACTCGCTGACGCTGTCGCTCGCGCGCAATCTCGCCCCGCGCGTCCGCGTGAACGCCATCGCCCCGGGCATGGTCGACGATGGCCTGCTGCGGCGGATGCTCGGCGACGACGCCTACGCGCGCGTGCTCGACGGCATGCGCGAGAACGCGCCGCTCAAGCGGGTTTCCCAACCTTCGGAAATCGCGGAACTCGCCTGGTTCCTCGCCGCCCGCGCGCCCGCAATGACCGGCCAGGTTCTGGCTATCGAAAACGGCTTGCTGCTCAACACTTGAGCGCGCCGACACAAGGAGCTCTTTCGATGAAAGATCTGCACAAGCATCGCTCGCGCACGGTGACCGAGGGCGTGACGCGCGCGCCGCACCGCGCCTTCCTGCGCGCCACGGGCCTCGACGATGAGTCCATCGAGAAGCCGTTCGTCGCCATCGTCGATACGTTCGGCGAGAACACGCCCTGTTCCATGTCGCTGAACCAGATTTCCGACAACGTTCGCCTCGGCATTGCGGCCGGCGGCGGCGTGCCGATACGCGGCTCGGCAATCTCGGTGTCCGACGGCACGTCGATGAATCACTCGGGCATGCGGTTCTCGCTGGTCTCGCGCGAGACGATTGCCGACAGCGTCGAGCTGTTCGTGCGCGCCCATTGCTACGACGCGCTCGTCGGCGTGGCCGGTTGCGACAAAACCTTGCCCGGCATTCTGATGGGCATGGTTCGCGTGAACGTCCCTGGGGTATTCCTGTTCGGCGGCGCGATGTTGCCGGGCGTGGCGCCGGACGGCTCGCAAGCCACGATCCTGACCGCCATCGAGGCCGTAGGCGCGGCGCAGCGCGGCGATATGTCCGCCGAAACGCTGCGCGGCATCGAAAAGCGCTGCACGCCGACGGCCGGCTCCTGCCCGGGGCAGTTCACGGCGAACACGATGGCGATGGTCGCCGAAGTGCTGGGCTTGGCGCCGCTCGGCTCGGCGATGGTGCCCGCCGTCTACAGCGAACGCATCGCGATTGCCCGCCGCGCCGGCGAGAGCGTCATGCGCGCGCTGCGCAATGGCGGGCCGCTGCCGCGCGATCTCGTCACGCGCAAGAGCCTGGAAAATGCCTGCGCGGCCGTCGCCGCCACGGGGGGATCGACCAATGCCATGCTGCACATCCCCGCCATCGCGCACGAAGCCGGCATAGCATTCACGCTCGATGATGTCTCTGAAGTCCTGGCGCGCACGCCGCTTATCGGCGACATGCAGCCCGGCGGGCGCTATCTGGCGGTGGACCTGCATCATGTCGGCGGCGTGCCGGCGGTGCTCAACGCCCTGCTGGCTGGCGGCCACATACACGGCGACACCCTCACGCAAAGCGGCGAAACGCTGGAAACGGCGCTGCGCGCCTTTCCCGGCCCGGACGGCCGCGTGGTCAGGCCGCATCACGAACCGCTCTCGCCCAACGCCGGGCTGGTGGTGCTGCGCGGCAACCTTGCCCCGGACGGCGCTGCGCTGAAGACCGCCGGCCTCAAGCAACTGGCGTTCTCGGGTACGGCGCGCGTTTTCGAGACGGAAGAAGACTGCATGGCGGTCGTTGCCGCCGGAACCTATCGGGAAGGCGACGTCCTCGTGATACGCAACGAGGGGCCCAAGGGCGGCCCGGGCATGCGTGAGATGCTGAGCGTCACGGCGGCAATCTACGGACAAGGCATGGGTGAAAAGGTCGCGCTGCTTACCGATGGCCGGTTCTCGGGCGCGACCCGCGGCATGTGCATCGGCTATGTAGGCCCCGAAGCCGCGGCGGGTGGACCGATACGGCTGTTGCGCGATGGCGACCGCATCCACATCGATGCGATCAAGGGAACTCTCGATGTCGAGCTTTCCGACGAGGAGCTCGCGCAGCGGGCGGCTGTCACCCGGCCGTTCGCGCGCGGGCATCTGGGCGGCGTGCTCGAAAAGTACGAAGCGCTGGTGCGCCCGGCCAAGCTGGGCGCGGTGACCCATTCGGGGGCCGTGGCCTGGCCTTATGAAGCCTCTCTCGGGGAAGCGCCCGTTGACGGAAGCAGGAAATGAGGGCGGCGCCGCGCATCGGCTTTTGCGGCATCGGCCGCATGGGCGAACCCATGGTCCGGCGGCTGCTGGCCGCCGGACACAACGTCGCCGTCTGGAACCGATCCAGCGCGAAACTCGGTCCGCTTGCCGCCGCCGGGGCCGTCGCCCGTGGCACGCCGCAGGAACTCGGCGGGCGAGTCGACATCGCGCTGCTTTGCCTGGGCGACGGCAAAGCCGTGGAGGACGTGGTGTTCGGCGAGCATGGGCTTGCGCACTCCGCCGCGCCGCCCCGCTATCTCGTCGACCATTCGACCCTGTCGCCAGCGCTCACGCGCGCGCTGGCGGACCGCTGGACGGCGGCAACCGGCGGCGTGTGGATCGATGCCCCCGTCTCGGGCGGCACGGAGGGCGCGGCGGCCGGCAAGCTGGCCGTCATGGCGGGCGGCCCCGCGGACGCCATCGAATCCGTGGCGCCCGTGCTGCGCGCATTCGCCTCGCGCGTCACCCGCATGGGCGACACCGGCGCGGGCCAGACCACGAAACTCGCCAATCAGGCCATCGTCGCGACGACGCTTGCCGGCTTGGCCGAAGCCTTCGTGCTCGCCAAACGCAGTGGAATCGATACCGCCGCCCTGCCGTCGGCCCTGCAAGGCGGCTGGGCCGATTCCGTGCTGTTGCAGACGCTATGGCCCCGCATGGTGACGCCGCCCGAACATGCCACCGGCACGGTGCGCGTCATGCTCAAGGATCTCGACGCGATTGCCGGGCTCGCAGAAGCGAGCGCTACCGTGCAACGCGTGCTGCCGGAAGTGCGCCGCCTGCTGCAGGATGCCGCGCGGCGCGGCATGGGAGACTGGGATCTGTCCCAGGTATTCCGGATCGGCGAGGCAGACAGCGGGCCCGGCACGTAGGCGACTGCCGTAAATCCGCGCCGTTCAGCGAAACCGCAGGTGCCGCCGCTGTAGTTCCGCGACGGTCCTGCACCCCATCAGCTTCATGGCGCGCTCGATTTCGACCCGCATCAGTTCCAGCGCCCTTTCCACCCCGGGCCGGCCCGCCGCCGCCAGCGGAAACAGGTAATAGCGGCCCAGCCCCACGGCCTTGGCGCCCAGCGCCAGGGCCTTCAGCACGTGGGTGCCGCGCTGCACGCCGCCGTCCATCATCACGTCGATGCGGTCGCCCACGGCGTCTACGATTTCGGCCAGTTGGTCGAAGGCGCTGCGCGAGCCGTCGAGCTGGCGGCCGCCGTGGTTGGACAGCACGATGCCCGTGCATCCGATGTCGGCGGCGCGCCTGGCGTCCTCGACCGACATGATGCCTTTCAGGCAGAACTGGCCGCCCCATTCCCGCACCATCGCGGCCACGTCGTCCCAGGACATGGCGGGGTCCAGCATGTCGGTGAAATACCGGCTGATGGACATCGCCCCTCCGCCCATGTCCACGTGGCCGTCCAGTTGGGGCAGCCTGAAGCGTTCGTGCGTGACATAGTTGATGGCCCAGGCCGGCTTGACGGCGAATTGGGCGATGCCGGACAGGTTCAGCCGGAACGGGATCGCGAAGCCCGTGCGCTTGTCGCGTTCGCGGTTGCCGCCGGTGATGCTGTCCACGGTCAGCATCATGACCTGGACGCCGGCCTCTTTGGCGCGCGCCATCATGTCGCGGTTCAGGCCGCGGTCCTTGTGGAAATAGAACTGGTACACCTGCGGCCCGCCGCTGATCTTGCGGGCTTCCTCCAGGCTGACGGTGCCCAGCGACGACACGCCGAACATGGTGCCGAACTTGCCTGCGGCCGCGGCCACGGCGCGTTCGCCGTCATGATGGAAGAGGCGCTGCAGCGCGGTCGGCGAGCAATACACCGGCAACGCCAGTTTCTGGCCCATGACGGTTACCGACATATCCACCTCCGCCACCCCGCGCAGCACGTCCGGCACCAGGTCGCAGGCCTCGAAGGCCTGGGTATTGCGCCGGTAGGTGGTTTCATCGTCGGCCGCGCCGTCGATGTAGTTGAAGATGGGGCCCGGCAAGCGCTGGCGCGCCATGCGGCGAAAGTCGTGGAAATTCTGGCACTGGCTCAGGCGCATCAGAAGACCTTTATCAATGCTGCGTTTGGGAAACGGCGCCCCAGAGAGTAACAACCAAACCGCTGCCGCAACAAATGTTCGGGCGGACATCTCCAGGCGGCGCCCGCCCCGGCGCGGCCTTACTTCCTGGGATAGGACCCCAGCACCCGGAACCCCGGGTTGCCCGCCAGGAACTCCGCCAGCTTGCCTTCCTTCGCGTGCCCCGCCACCTCGATCAGGTAGCGGTGCGTGTCGAGCGTTTTCTTGCTGGGCCGTTCGTACACCGTCAGGACCTGGCCCCCGGCGGCGACAAGCGACGCCAGCGCGGCGCCGAACCGGTCGTCCGAGATGTCGAGCAACAGGGAGGTCTTGTCGCGGCCCGTGGGCGCGGGCATGTCGCGGCCCAGCACCCACCAGCGCGTGACGTTGTGAGGGCCCTCTTCGATGCCATCCACCAGGGACACCAGGGAGTAGACCGCGGCGCCGACCTTGGGACCGAACGAGGCCTTGTCCAGCGCCGGGCTGTTGGCGACGGCCTGGGCGGCGGCGCCGCCGCTGGCAGCGTTGGTCTTGCGCACGCCGGGCATCTCGCGGTCCACCCAGGGTTTCACTTCCTCGAAGGCGACGGGATGCGCCAGCACTTCCTTGATGTCCTCGCGCTTGGCGCCGGGCCGCGCCAGCAGGCTGTAGCCCAGCATCTTGGGATACTCGGCGACGATGGTTGCGTTGGGCAGGTCGAGCACGGCGTCCAGGTACGGCGTGACGCCCACGACGGAGGTGGTGACGGGCACGCAGGCGCGTTCCAGCTTGCCGCTGGCGTAGTCTTTGAAGAGGTCGTCGCGCGACAGCGGGACCAGGTCCTTGTCGCCGTAGAGGTCCAGGCAGGCCTGGTGCGTCCAGGAGCCGGCTGGGCCCAGGTAGCCGATGGAGCCGGCGACGGCCGGACTGGCGGAGAGGTTCAAGGTAAGCGAGCCTATGACGGTCAGCGATGCGAGGATTTTCATTTTCCGCTCCAGGAGTCAGCCCGCCGCCACCCGCAGCGCCGCTCCCGCCGAGACCAGGCGGTTGCCGCCCAGCGCCTTGGCGCGGTACAGGGCCCGGTCCGCCGCGGCCAGCGCGTCGGCCAGCGGCGGCGCGTCATGCGGGTACTGCGCGAGCCCGATGCTGACGGTGGCGGGTATGCCGACATTGTCGATCCGGTCGGATATGGTTTCGGCAAAACGCCGCGCCACGGACTCGCCCAGCGCCGCCGCGCGGTCCGCGGCGTCGCCCGACAGCAGCGCGGCGAACTCCTCGCCGCCGATGCGGGCCAGGATCGCGCCGGGCCCCAGCATGTCGCGAGCCGTTTCCGCGAAGCATTGCAGCACCTGGTCGCCCTTCTGGTGGCCGTAACGATCGTTGATGGACTTGAACTGGTCCAGGTCGAACGCCAGCACTGCGATCTGCGCCCGCCCCTTCGCATCGTCGACCAGGCGCGCGCCCTGTTCGAAGAACCACCGGCGATTGCCCAGCCGGGTCAGATAGTCGGTCTGCGATTCCCGCACGAGCTCGCCGTGGGTTTCCTCGCGGACGAGCTTGATAAGGGTCATGGGGAGCACGATGGAATACAGGACGCCCTCGTACATGGTGAGCGTGCTGGCGGTAAGCTGCACGCCGGGTCCGTGCGCCGCCACCCACCAGGGCAGGATGACTGCCCGGGCGGCATAGATCAGCGCGTGGAAGCCCGTCACCGCGGCGGCGATGCGCAGCGGCTTCAGCGCTTTCAGTTCTTCGCAATGCAGGAGTTCCCAGGTGGTCCACGCGCTCACGAGCGCGATGGGAAACGCGCTCACGTACTTCCAGACGAGATCTTCCCCTCGCGCGCCCGCCACGGCCCATATCAGGGCCATGACGGCAAGCAGCGCAAGCGGCGCGACGCGGTAGCGCCTGCCGCGCAGGGAGGCGGCGCCATTCATGACCAGCAGGTAGCCGCTGAGGACGACGAGATTGGCTCCGGCGGAACCGAACGGGCCGGGCGGCACGCTGCGCAACAGCGCCCCCGTGCAGCCCAGCGCCAGCGTGGCGAACCCCGCCGCCAGGATCCGCAGCGATCCGCTGCGCTTGGAATGGGCCCGATGCTCCCAGAACGTCAGGCCGGCCGTGGCGAGCAGCGTTCCGATGATGATGAAGTAAAGGGTGAGGAGATCGACGTACATCGGGGCCGTGGGGTATGGCGCCGGCCTGTCGCGGCGGCCAGCCGGAATTTTACGTTGGAAATACTGCAAAAAAACGTAACAAGCCCCCGGGAATCCCCGCGCCGAACAGCGTTTTACCCGGTGTCGCCTGGCGCGGCCGGCAGCCAGCACGACGCGCGTGCGTGGCAAATTTGCCACTCATCTACAATCCCTGGCCGAGCCGGCCGCCGATGCGGCCGGGCAGTAGCTCACAGGTAGTAATGACGCGCGCGAAGAAATCCCCTGCCAGGAAGAAAGGTTCCACCAGCAGATCCACGGCCCGGGCCAGCGCCCGCTCCAGCGGCCGTTTCCCCCGTTTCCTGAAGGCGCTGCTGTTTTCATCGCTCGCCAGCTTCGGCGCCGCCTCCTATGTCCTGAATCCGCAATGGCGGGTCCCCGCGCCGGTCCAGGAGGCCCTGGCGCAACTGGGGTGGCCGCAGCACCGGGCGCCGCATCGGGAACAGCCGCGCCCGCAGCAGCGTGAACAGACGGCGCCCGCGACGGCGCCGATAGCCGTGCCCGCCGGCGCGCCCGCTCAAACGATGTTTTCGGAATGCCGGCAGTTCTTCCCGCATTCGCGCCCGCCGGAAGTGCCCGGCAGCCAGAAGTTGCGGGAGGTGTGTTTTTCGGCCTTCGCGATCCTGCACAATGGCCAGACGAAGACGCCTGTTTTCGTGGCGGAACGCCTGAACCGCCAGATGCTCACGCAGGCGCAGGGGCAGCGCAGGACGGACAAGTTCTACGCGGAGGCCCGGCTGCCGCGCGCGGAACGGGCCGAGCTGGACGACTACCGCGGATCGGGTTTCTCGCGCGGCCACATGGCGCCGGCGGCCGACATGTCCACGGCCGAAGGCATGGCGCAGAGCTTTTCGCTGGCCAATATGGTGCCGCAGGACCAGACGCACAACGGCGGCGCGTGGAGCGCCATCGAGCAGGACACCCGCAAGTATGTCATGCGCGCCGCCGGCGACGTGTACGTGTTTACCGGACCGGTCTATTCGGACAAGCCGAAAACGATAGGATCCGGCGTGGCCGTGCCCAGCTATCTCTACAAGGTCGTGTACGACGCGACGTCGGGCCGCTCCTGGGTGCACTGGCAGGCGAACGCCGCCAGCACCAAGGCGGGGCCGCCGATCAGCTACGAGGAGTTCGTGCGGCGCACCGGACTGAAGCTGTTGCCGGCCGGCGGGTGAAGTTCCGCCCCGGCGCCGCGCTCACGCGTTCAACTGGTAGATCTGTATCAGATTGCCGCAGGTATCCGCGAAAATGGCCAGCGTGACCGCCCCGGCGGCCGTCGGCTCTACCGTGAATACCACGCCTTTGTCCTTCAGCCGCCGCACCTCTTCCTGGATATCCGGGCTTTCGAAGGCGGTGACCGGGATGCCGTCGTTGCGCAACGCGGTCTGGTAGGCGCTCGCCGCGGGGTGGCTGTTGGGTTCCAAAACCAGCTCCAGGTCGTCGGGCCCGTCGGGCGACACGACCGTGATCCAGCGCGCGCCGCCCGCCGGGAAGTCCTGCTTTTTCACGAAACCGAGCACCTCGGTATAGAAGCGCAACGCTTTGTCCTGGTCGTCGACGAAGATGCTGTTCAGTTTGATTTTCATGGGCCTGTTTCCGGACGGGCGAAAAAGCCATTATGGCGCTGCGCGTCAGCCGCGCCGGGCGGCCTCGATCGTGGCGATATCGATCTTGCCCATGGTCATCATTGCCTCGAAAGCGCGCCTGGCCGCCGCGGGGTCCGGATCGGAGATGGCCTCGATGAGGACGCGCGGCGTAATCTGCCAGGACAGCCCCCACTTGTCGCGGCACCATCCGCACTCGCTCGCCTGGCCGCCGTTGCCGACGATGGCGTTCCACAGGCGGTCCGTCTCGGCCTGATCCTCGGTGGATACCTGGAAAGAAAAGGCCTCGCTGTGCTTGAACGCGGTGCCGCCGTTCAGGCCCACGCAGGGAATGCCGATCACGGTGAATTCCACCGTCAGCACGTCGCCCTGCTTGCCGGAGGGGTAATCTCCCGGCGCGCGCAGGACCTTGCCCACCACGCTGTCCGGAAACGTCTTGGCATAAAACTCGGCGGCCTCCAGGGCGTCGCGGTCGTACCAAAGGCAAATCGTATTCTTGCTGGGCATCCTGATTCTCCTGAGGGGATTCCGGTAAATGGAGAATAGTCCCTCGCCGCGCCCGCGCGCGTTACGAAGCTTTGGAAAATGTTGTTCCGCGACGGGCGCGCCCTCAGTCGACCACCAAGTAGGCCTCCCCGCCCGGCTTCAGGTAAGGCGCCAGGTCCGCAAACGGCACCGCGGCATGGGGGCCCAGGCACCCGCCCATCGCGTGGCCGACGCCGGAGACCGACAGGCTCAGCATGCCGGGCGCCTGGGCCCCCAGGGCCAGGAAGCTGGGCCAGACGTCGGCGCAGCCACCCATGGACTCTCCGTCCGCGGAGACAGCCGGGTCCTCTTGCGCCAGCGCATTGCGCGCGGTGTCCACGATCCGGAGCAGTGTCGGGCTCTCCGTGCGGAAGCCGCTTGCGTCGGACTCGTACGCGTCGAAGACCCGGTTCCAGTCCAGGTACTCTCCGCGCAACAGGTCGAAAGTGTAGGGTTCGAAATGGTTGTTGGGATGCGCGCCGCCGCAGTACAGGCTGCCCGCTTCCGTGACGGTCATCAGGGCCGTGGACAGCCAGTCCACTGTAATCGCCTCTTCGTCATAGCTGCCCAGCGTGCCGGCCGCGGGATTGCCATCGGTGTATACGGAGGCCTTGCACGCCAGCGCGGCCAGGTTCATCTGCCAATGGCGTTGCTCCAGCAGCCCATTGATGCGCGCCATGACCTTCGCGTCGGGGTGACGGCTCAGCCTGGGATAGGAAAACTTGGTGCGCGGATCGCGCCACATGCGGTAGGCCACGGCGGCCGTGCCGGTGTCCGGTCCGACGGGCACGGCGTATCCGGCCAGCTTCAGCGTCTCGTAGGGAGCGTGTTCGGCGTCGATGGTCGCGTCGAAGGCGATGCCGCTGCCCATGCCGCCGCTGATCGCGTCGGTGACGGCCCTCGCGCTATGCGGCGCCAGCGCGTCGGGATCGTACTCGGCCACACGCCGAAGCTGGAAGCCGCGGCGCTTGCCGGTACGGGCATCCGTCCATTGGCCGCGGTAGCCGTCGGCGTCGAACGCGCCCTGCCACGCCGCGGCGCGGCCGGCCGGCGCGTCCCCCTCCGGATCCAGCCCCGCTTCTGTCCGCTCATGGTAGGGCCTGGGCTCGAAAAGGGCCCGCTCCGTGCCCTTCAGGGGTATGTCCACGCCATGCCTGCGATAAAAATAGCGGCCGGTAAGCGTGCCGTCGTCCGCGGCCTGCAATTCCATCACCACCTCGCCGGCCCCTTGCAGCGTGCCGGCATACACGTTCCGGGGCGCAGCGCTGGCGGGGCCGCCCATCAGCGGCAGGAACGCCAGCGCAAGCGCGCCTGGCCAGGAACGGGAAACGCGGACCGGAGATGGGAACATGTGCGACGGGCGCTCAAACGCGGGAGTGGGCCATGTCCAGTGACTATACCGGACGAACCGCCCCCATTTCTCCTTGCGGCGGGCGGCATGGAATCTCCTTGGCCGAATGCCGCCACATTTGTTACTCCCGGCGCCGCGCACGCGGTGCCACACTGTCCTCGGGATTGCCGGCCCGTCAGGAAGCGCCCGCGCGCCTCCATGGCCGGCAACCGGACTACAGGAGGCAAGACGCCATGACTGCATCAACCGACAAAGCCAAACCCGGCGGCCAAGCCGCCATGCGCACGCCCCCGGTCGTGTCGCCCCAGGCGTGGGAAGCCGCGCGCGCGCAGTTGCTGGTGAAGGAGAAGGCCCATACCCGCGCCCGCGACGCCCTGGCCGCCGAGCGCCGGCGCATGCCCTGGATGGAAGTGGACAAGAGTTACGCCTTCGACGGCCCCGGCGGCCGGCGCAGCCTGCTCGACCTGTTCGATGGCCGCCGGCAACTGATCGTCTACCGCGCGTTCTTCGAGCCCGGCGTATACGGCTGGCCGGAGCACGCCTGCCGCGGCTGCTCCATGGTCGCCGACCAGGTCGCGCACCTGGCCCACCTGAACGCTCGCGATACCACCCTCGTCTTCGTTTCCCGGGCGCCGCAGGCCGACATCGAGCGCCTGAAGGCGCGGATGGACTGGAAGATGCCGTGGTTCACCCTCACGGACCGCTTCGACGCCGATTTCGGCGTGGACGAATGGCACGGCACTAATGTGTTCTTCCGCGACGGCGACCGCATATTCCGCACCTACTTCCTGAACAACCGCGGCGATGAACAAATGGGCGGCACCTGGAATTACCTGGACATTACGCCGCTGGGCCGCCAGGAGACCTGGGAGGATTCGCCCGAAGGCTATCCGCAAACGCCCACCTACAAGTGGTGGAACTGGCACGACAGCTATGTCGAGGGCGCGGCGCCCGACAGGAAGTGGGTAGAGATATCCGACGCGGGCGAAGCGGCGTTCCGGAACAAAGACAAGTAGCCGCCTAGGGGTATTCCCGAGCTCATATTGTGGCAACAGTGAAATTTACTTAATATTTTTGAAGTGAGAGTGAAATACAAACCAGAGTTTCATGGAAATCGATAAGCCCGAAGACAGCGCGAACTCCGCAGACGAACACGACAAGGCCCTGGGCGAGCGCCTGCGGGCGGCGCGCCTGCAACAAGGCCTGAAACTGAAGGACGTCGCGGAACGCACCGAGATGTCCATCGCGCTCATCAGCCAGGTCGAGCGCGGCATCAGCTCACCGTCCATCCGCACCTTGCGGGCGATCTGCCACGCCCTGGATATCGACGGCGCCAGCCTGCTGGCCCCTCCCGCGGCCGGACCGGCGAGCGACGACCAGAACGAATTCACGGTCCGGGTGTCCGCGCGCAAACCGTTGAAGCTGGGCAACAACGGCGTCACCAAGTACCGCATCACCCCCAGCAGCTGCGCCGCGCTCGAAGGCTTTCTGATGGAGCTCGAACCCGGCGCGGCCTCCGACCCCGGCTTCCTGGTCCAGGCCAGCGACAAGATCGGCTACGTGCTCGCCGGCAAGCTCCAAGTCTTCGTCGACGACAAATCCTTCCTGCTGGAAGCCGGCGACAGCTACGGCTTCTCCGGCAGCCACCCATACCGGTGGCAAAACGGCTGGGACCAGAAGACCGTCTTCCTGGTCGTCAACAGCACCCATTTCTACGTCTGACTTCCCTCCTCCCGCTTCTCCACCGCATTCCAAGCCAATACCGGCAAATAAAGGGCCGCCACGCGGCCTTGCAAGGGACAACACCGCAATGAATTCGTCTTCAGCATCGATCGGCGCGCGCCCGGCGCGCGTTCCTGCGCGCAAAGGCAAGCTGCGCGATATCGTGGCCGCCAACATCGGCGCCTTCTTCGAGTGGTACGACCTGCTGGTCTACGCGCTGTTCGCGCTGCCGATCTCGCGGCTGTTCTTCCCGTCCGACGACCCGCAGACGGCCCTGCTGTTCAGCTTCCTGACCTTCGCGAGTTCCTATCTGATCCGCCCGGTGGGCGCCGTCCTGCTGGGCATCTATGCCGACAAGAAGGGGCGCAAGGCCGCCCTCTCCCTGACTGCCACGCTGATGCTGATCGGCACCGCGCTGATGGCCCTCATCCCCACCTACGCCACCATCGGCGCGCTCGCGCCGGTGGCGCTGGTGGCGGGCCGCCTGCTGCAGGGCTTTTCCGCGGGCGGCGAATTCGGCACCGCGAATTCCTACCTGACCGAGCAGAATCCCAAGCTCAAGGCGTTCCTGGCCAGCCTGCAGTTCTCCACCACGGGCCTGGCGCTGGTGGTGTCCGCGCTGTTCGCCTATTTCATCAACCACTACCTCACCGAAGCGCAGATCGACAGCTGGGGCTGGCGCCTGCCCTTCATCTTCGGCTGCCTGATCGGCCCGGTTGCCCTCTACATCCGTTTCAAGATCGACGAAACGCCCGAATTCGACGGAGAAAAGGCCCAGCGCGCGGCGCCCCTGCGCGAGACCTTCCGCCTGCACAAGCGCTACCTGCTCCTGGGCGCGCTGATCGTGGCCGCCGGCAACGTGGCCAGCTATCTCAACATCTACATGCCGACCTTCGCCATCAACAACCTCGGCATCTCCAAGGACGACGCATTCGTGGCGTCGATCTGCAGCGGCCTGGTGTGCACCTTCCTGCCGATGCTGGGCGGGCTGGCCGCCGACCGCTACGGCGCGGTCAAGACCATGGCGGGCGCCCTGGTGCTGGGCCTGATCATCATCGTGCCCACCTTCAGGATGCTCACCGGAGCGCCCTCGTTCGGCTCGCTGGTGCTGTTCCAGTGCCTGATGTCGCTGGTGTTCTACAGCTTCTACTTCGCGCCGGTCGGCTCGCTGCTGGCGCAACTGTTCCCGACCTCGTGCCGCACCACCGGCGTGTCGATCGCCTACGTCGCCTCGCAGACCTTCTTCGGGGGCATCACTCCCGTGGTGGTGGGTTTCCTGGTGACGCGCACCGGCACGATCATGTCGCCCGCCTATTACCTGATCGTGATCGGCCTTGTCGCGATCGTTGCGCTGACCAGCGTGCGCGCCAAGGTCCGTTGAACTCCCGACAACCACTTTCGAACGCCATCCGTTTCATGGACACCCCACTTCCCACCCAAGTCGACGTCGCCATCATCGGCGGCGGCATTATCGGCATCAGCACGGCCTGGGCCCTGGCCCGTGCCGGGCTGCGTGTCGCCGTTTTCGAGAAAGGCGCCGTCGCGGGCGAACAATCCTCGCGCAACTGGGGCTGGATCCGCTCGGTCGGACGCGACCACCGCGAACTGCCGCTGGCGCTGCGCGCCAACGTCTTGTGGCGCGAACTGCAACAACAGGTCGACGTCGGCTACCGCCAGCGCGGCCTGGCCTACCTGGGCCGCAGCGCCGCCGACATGCAGGGCCACGCCAAATGGCTGGAGGCCGCGCGCCCCTATGCGGTGCCCGCAAGGCTGGTCGACGCCGCCGGCCTGCCCGCCCTGCTCGGCGCGCAAAGCGCGCGCGACTGGGCAGGCGCCCTGTACAACGCCGACGACGGCGTGGCGGAACCGCAGCTGGCCACGGCGGGAATCGCCGGCCTGGCGCGCGCGGCCGGCTGCCAGATATTCGAGGGCTGCGCCGTGCGCGGCCTGGACGTGGCCGCAGGCAGGGCCGGCGGCGTTATCACCGAGAAGGGCGCCGTCCGCGCGGCGGCCGTCGTGCTTGCCGGCGGCGCGTGGTCGCGGCTGTTCTGCGGCAATAGCGGCGTGTCGTTTCCGCAACTCAAGGTTCACGCGTCGGTGCTGCGCACCACAGCGCTCGAAACCGGCATGGACCTGGCCATCAACGGTGGCGATTTCACCTGCCGCAAGCGCGCCGACGGCGGCTATACGGTTTCACAGCTTGGCGCCTCCACGGCCGACCTGACGCCCGACAGCATCCGGCTGATGCGCCAGTTCCTGCCCGCCTGGATGGCCGAGCGCAAATACCTGAAGCTACGCGTGGGCCGCCGTTTTTTCGAGGAACTGATGATGCCGCGCCGCTTCGCGCTGGACGCGCCCACGCCCTTCGAACAGCACCGGATTCTCGACCCGCAGCCCGGCATGGCCGCCATTTCCACCGCTTTGGAGAAACTCAAGGCGGCCTTCCCCGCCTTCGCGCCGGCCCGCGTGGCAGGCGCCTGGGCCGGCATGATCGATGTCACGCCGGACGCCCTGCCCGTCATGTCCGCCGTGGACGCCGTGCCGGGGTTCTTCCTGGCCTCTGGCTTTTCGGGCCATGGCTTCGGCATCGGCCCGGCGGCCGGCGAACTGATGAGCGAACTCGTCCAGGGCAAGACACCCAGCGTGGACCCCGCCGCCTTCCGGCTGTCGCGCTTCGCCTAGGGCCTGCCCCCCCATTTTTTTCACCCCCAGTTTCATGGAGAATCCTCAGTGCCTGACAATAACGCGCGACTGATCCGCTTCAATGGCGGCCCGATGGTCGCCCCGGTTCCCGGCAAACCCAAGCAGCCGCTCACCGGCGACGCCGCTTTCCTCAGCGTCAAGGCCTTCGACCACGAGAAGGCCCGCGCCGGCGTGTGGGAAAGCACGGCGGGCACCTTCCAGGCCAACAACGCGGGCTACATCGAGTTCGGGTACATCGTCGAAGGCGCGTGCCGCCTGGTCGACCCCGACGGCACCGTGCACGCGCTGGCCGTGGGCGACGCCTTCGTCATGCCCGAAGGCTATTCGGGCCGCTGGGAAGTGGACCAGGCCGTCAAGAAGATCTACTTCATCAGCGTCACGCAGTAACGGCTCCGCCCCGGGGCTGGCCAGCGGCGGCGGCGGCCGCGCCGGCCCTCGATTCAGCGGCGACGGCCGAACTCGACCACCGCCGCGCCGCTGCCATACAAGGGTTCGTAGGCATGCACCGTGGCGGCGGGCAACTCGCCTCCAAACGCCCCGAGCACCCAATGCAGGTGCTTCATTCCCATGTCGGCCCGCGCCTGCCTCGCGTAATCGGGCAGCGTGTCGCGCAGCGCTTGCGCGTCGCCGGCCTCCATCAAGGCCAGCAGCCGGCGGTTCCAGTCGTCATCCGAGGCGGAATGCAGGCGGTCCTCTTCCAGGGCCAGGGGTTCGCGGAACAGCGAGTTGGACAGCGCCCCCACGCCGACCACGGCCACGCGCTTGCCCTGCTCCTTCGCGCAGTCCGCCGCCAGCCGCGCGAGTGTTTCGGTGCGCCCGGCATCGTGGTAGAGGTTGTTGGCCGCGATCACCACCGGCAGCGACGGCTGGCCGAATCCCATCAAGGTGCTGGCGGTAATGGTGCCGGTATCGATGGGAAAGCCGTCGTAGTCCACGCCGCGCGCGCGCACGCCGGCATCCAGGCAGCGCGCCACGCAGGCCTGCGCCAGCGCGGTGTCGCTGGCGATGTCGAAGGGCTGTTCGCCGAATTCGTGCCAGTTCTCGTCCACGTGCAGGCCCACGCTGCGTTCGCGCGTGATCCAGAGCTGGTCCAGCACGGCCATCCATTGCGTGGAATAGACCAGCACGCAATCGGGCCGGGAGGCCGCCAGGGCCTCGCCCGCCCCCCGCAGCGCGGCCTGGATCCGGCCCCAGGGGGCGATGTCGGGGCGCAACTGCGGCAGCGGGTTGCCCGGCACCAGGAAAGCGGAAACGATACTCATGCGGGGTTCTCCTCGGCCGCGCGGGCGGCAGGGGCGATGCGCGACAGGCCGGCGTCGGCCAGATTCCATTCCATCACCGCGTTGCCGGTCCCGATCACCGAGCCATAGCCGTGCAGGCGGCCCGGCAGTTCCGGATAGTCCATGGCCGCGTGCATCCACGTGAAGGCGCCGGACTTGACCTCGGCGAACGCCTCGTCGATGAAGCGCGGCAGCAGCTCGAAGGTTTCGCGCATCCGGCCCTGCCGCATCAGCTCGATCATGCGGATATCCCACTTGTAGCCGTCGTAGCGCTCGGGATGCTCTTTGGACATGTCCTCGGGAATCTCGGGCTCTTCATGGAAGTGCCAGTGCGACAGGGTGTTGCTGGCCAGCAGCACGGCGCGCCGGCCGGTCTTGCGGATGGCCTCGCGCGTGGCGCGGCCCAGCAGGTCCATTTCGCCCTGGCCTTCGCGCGTGTCCAGGTAGTACGGCGTATTGTTGGCCGACAGGCCCACCACGGGAATATCCCATTGCGGGCGCACCATGTGCAGCGTGGTGATGGTGCCATAGTCGACGCGGAAGCGCGGGTTGCGCATCATCTTGGTGACCAGCCCCAGGTCGCGCCCTTCGTCGCAGCAGGCTTGCGCCAACCCCACGTCCACGTCGAGCTCGAACCGGTAGCGGAACAGATTGGGAAAGATCGGATCGACCGACTTGCCCTCCAGGCGGGGCACGCCCAGGAAATGGTGGCCCACCTGCGTGATCCAGTGCGGCGAATGCACCAGCAGCACGTCGGGCTTCAGGCGTTCGATGCTGTTGCGCACGTGCTCGTAGGCCCATCGCAACGTTTCCCAGCCGCCCTCCGAACGGGGCTCGTTCTGCGGTGGATTCTCGCCGTAGACCAGATGCGGCGGATGCGGGGCCAGGAAGCCCGCCAGGATTTCCCCTTCCTTCATGATTCCTCCGTGATACCTGGAATCGCGCCCGGCGGACAATCCGCCCGACGCGCATGCAGCGTCCACGACGAGCGCCCCGAGAAAGCGGCGGCCAAATACAGTACGTATACGTATAAATAACCGAAAACCACGCTCCCGGAACCTAGGGATATACCCGACCCGCGGCACGTGGACGCTACAATTCCGCCCATTGCTCTCCAACCCGCAGCCCCCTTCCCAATGTCCAATCTCATCGTCCACGGCGGCACGCCCCTGCGCGGCCGCGTCATTCCTTCGGCAAACAAGAACGCGGTGCTGCCCGTGCTGTGCGCCACTCTCTTGACCGACCAGCCCCTGCGGCTGCATGGCGTGCCGGACATCACGGACGTGCGCAAGATCCTGGACATCTTCCGCACGCTGGGCAGCGACGTGCGGCTGGACGAGACCACGCGCACGCTGGACCTGCACCATCGCGACACGGTCTTCGACGCCGCCTTGCACCGGCTTCCCGAGGAAATGCGCTCCTCCATCATGCTGGTGCCGCCGCTGCTGGCCCGCTTCGGCGTGGCGCGGCTGGAGGACAACGTCAAGGGCTGCACGCTGGGCGTGCGCGAGATCGATCCGCACGTGGATATCTTCCGTTCGTTCGGCGGCGAGGTGGAGCGCGCGGCGGGCTCGCTGCTGGTCCGTAGCGGCGGGCCGCTGAAGCCCACCCACCACTGGCTGGACTACGCCTCGGTGACCACGACCGAGAACTTCGTGCTGTGCGCCGCCGCGGCGCAGGGGGAATCCACCCTGACCAATGCCGCCTCCGAACCGCATGTGCAGGAGTTCTGCCGCTTCATGGCCATGATGGGGGCCGATATCGACGGCATCGGCACGTCGCGCCTGACGGTGCGCGGCGGCGCCCGCCTGCGGGGCGGCGAATTCACCTTCGAGGAAGACTTCCACGAAATCACGACCTTTCTCGCGCTCGGCGCGATCACGGGCGGGGATGTGGTGGTGCGCAACAGCACCCCGGGAAATTTCCCGCTGATCGACCGCACGTTCGCCAAGTTCGGCGTGCGGATCGTGCATGAGAACGGTTGGTCGCGCGCGCTGCGCCAAGGGCCGCTGAAGGTGCAGACGCCCTTCACCAGCAACGTGCTGACCAAGGTCGAAGCCGCGCCGTGGCCGTATTTCCCGGTGGACCTGCTGCCGATCTTCATCGCGCTGGGCGTGTGCGCCGAGGGCAACGCCATGTTCTGGAACAAGGTCTACGACGGCGCGCTGGGCTGGACGGGCGAACTGTCCAAGTTCGGCGCCCACGTGTTCTCATCGGATCCTCACCGCGTGATCACCTTCGGCGGCACCCCGCTGACGCCGGCGGTGGTGGAAAGCCCCTACATCATCCGGGTCGCGATCGCGCTCTTCATGATCGCCAGCAGCATCGAAGGCCGCTCGGAGATCCGCAACGCCACCCCGATCCGCCGCGCGCACCCGCGCTTCGTCGAAAACCTGCGCAGCCTCGGCGTGCAGGTCGAGTGGACCAGCGAGGAATAGCCCCCGCCGGGCCAGGCCCGGCCGGCGGGAATTGCCCGAAGCGGTGCTGCCAACCGGCCGGCGCGGGCCTATACTTTGCTGACACGCACGCTCCATTAACGCGTAATGGGAGCCCGCCGACTTGCTCCTGGCGCGACGCGCCGGATGCGTGGTGCACCAGGGTCATGGCCCTTTTCACAGGAGGCGGATGCCATGTCGCGCCCCGCATGCAGAGACGGCTCGTTTTAGACACAGTCTAGGAATCGGCACCTTCAAGGAGGTGTGTGATGAGCAAATTGTCCAATGACGCGCTGGACGCCCTGGGGGCGTCCGCGCGGGGCCAGGTGCTGGCCCCCGGCGCGACGGGCTATGACGACGCCCGCAAAATCTGGAATGCCATGATCGACCGCCGCCCGGCGGTCATCCTGCGGTGCGCAGGCGCCGCCGACGTGCGCCACGCGGTGGATTTCGCGCGTGCCACCGGCCTGGTGCTGGCCGTGCGCGGCGGCGGCCACAACATCGCGGGCACCGCCGTCTGCGACGGCGGCATGATGATCGACCTATCCCCGATGAAGTCCGTGCGGGTAGACCCCCGGCTCGCCAGGGCCTATGTGGAGCCGGGCGCGACCCTGGCGGACGTGGACCACGAAACCCAGGCCTTCGGCCTGGCCGTGCCGCTGGGCGTCAATTCGACGACGGGGGTGGCTGGCCTGACGCTGGGCGGCGGATTCGGCTGGCTGACCCGCAGGTTCGGCCTGACCATCGACAACCTGGTCTCGGCTGACGTGGTCACCGCCGACGGCGGCTTGCTGCGCGCCACCGCGCAAGACAACGAAGACCTGTTCTGGGCGATCCGCGGCGGCGGCGGGAATTTCGGCGTGGTCACGATGTTCGAGTTCCAGTTGCACCCCGTCGGGCCGATGGTGTACGGAGGGCTGGTGGTGCTGCCGCTGGAACAAGGCAGGCAAGCCCTCCTGAAATACCGCGAGGCGCTTGAAACCATGCCCGAGGACCTGACGGTGTGGGCGGTATTGCGGCTGGCGCCCCCGCTGCCCTTCCTGCCGGAGTCCGCGCACGGCAAGCCGATGCTCGGCTTCGCCATCTGCTATTCGGGCGATCCGGATCAAGGGCCGGCCGCCGTGGAGGCGGTGCGCGGCTGGGGCCAGCCTTATGGCGAGCATCTGGGGCCCATGCCCTACACGGCTTGGCAGAAGGCCTTCGATCCGCTGCTGACGCCCGGGGCCCGCAATTACTGGAAATCGCACAACCTGGGGTCGCTGCAGGATGGGCTTATCGACGCCATCATCGATGCCGTCGAGAACCTGCCCTCGCCGCAATGCGAGATATTCCTGGGCCATATCGGCGGCGTCGCGATGCGCGTGCCCGTTCCGGCCACCGCCTATCCGCACCGCGCAGCGCAGTTCGCGATGAACGTCCACGGCCGGTGGGACGCCCCGCAGGATGACGACCGCTGCATCGCGTGGGCGCGGGCGCTGTTCCGCACGACGGAGCCCTATTCGCAGGGCGGCGTGTACGTGAACTTCCTGACGCAGGACGAGCCGGAACGGCTTGGCGCCGCCTATGGGCAGAACTTCGAACGCCTGGTGCGCGCGAAGACCCGCTACGACCCTGGCAACCTGTTCCGCCATAACCAGAACATCCCGCCCGCCGCGTCGTGACGACGGCCGGCCCCGCCCCAGAAGGAAGACCCATGTGGCAACCCAGCGAGAGCTATCCGGATCCGGCCATCGAAGTGCTCGATCCCCGCTTCCTGAAATACCGCATCGACAATGCGGCGATCGAGCGCCTGGCCACGGGCATCCGCTATGGGGAGGGGCCGGTCTGGTTCGGCGACGGCCGGTACCTGCTTTGGAGCGACATCCCCAACAGCCGCATCATGCGCTGGGACGAGGAAAGCGGCGCCGTCTCGATCTACCGCCGCCAGGCGGGCTTCGCCAACGGCAATACCCGGGACCGCCAGGGCCGCCTCGTCACTTGCGAGCACGGCGGCCGCCGGGTGGTGCGCACGGAGTACGACGGCACGCTGACAGTACTGGCCGACCGCTACGAGGGGCGGCGGCTGAACTCCCCCAATGACGTCGTCGTGAAAAGCGACCATTCGATCTGGTTCACGGACCCCGTCTTCGGCATTCTCAACAATTACGAGGGATACAAGTCGCAGCCCGAGCTGCCGACCCACGTATACCGCCTCGATCCGGAAACCGGGCGCCTCGACGTGGTCGCCTCGGACATCCTGAATCCGAACGGGCTGTGCTTCTCGCCCGACGAAAGCCTGCTGTACATCGCCGAGAACGGCTCCCAGCCCAATCGGATCCGAGTCTACGACGTCCGGGACGAGCGGACCCTGGCGCAGGGGCGCACCTTCGTGGACGCCGGCGACCAGGGGATACCGGACGGCATGCGCTGCGATATGGAAGGCAATGTCTGGGTGGGCTGGGGACCGGACCCCGCCCTGAACGGAGTGATGGTGTTCGCGCCGGACGGCGTGCCGCTGGGTCGCATCGCCCTGCCCAACCGCTGCGCCAACCTGTGCTTCGGCGGGCTCCGGCGCAACCGGCTCTTCATGGTGGCCGGGCAGTGCCTCTATGCGCTGTACGTGGACGCGGCGGGGGCCGCCCGCCCCTGAGCGGCGGGCCGGCGCGCGAGCATTCGACGGGCCTGCGCGCGCCGCGGCGAAACATTTACTAACGTGAATGGCAAAATATCCCATTGACGGGATTTGCCCTGGCCCTTATTTTCGACCGATTCGGCGCCTGTCATGAAGCGGCAGCCGAAAACCGGAAAATCCCCCCTATCCCCACCCCCGAATACGCGGCAGGAGCGCTGAGAACGATGGGCCACCTGGTTTTATTGCTGCTTGGTGTCGAATATCTGCGCAAACGGGCTCGCGGCCTGTTGATTATCGGTTGGTTATTCCTGATTGCGGGTGTCCTGCTTTTCATCGATGCGCTGGACAACGCGATTTATTTTCCACTGAATTTCTTCGCCGCGATCTTCGTGATCGAGGGCCTGGCGACACTGGCCATCGCCAAGTCGGGGGTAGGCGGGCAGCGGGTGCTGCGCTATGCCAAAGGCGTAATCGTGCTCGCCGCCGGCATCCTGGTGCTGGCCGGCCACCATCACGGGCATTTTCTGCTGTCCATGATTTTCGGCCTGCTGTTCCTGGTGGACGGGCTGTTGCAGTGCACGGCCGCCTATGTGGTGCGCTATGAGCGCTGGCGCTACGTTTTCGCCTCCGGCGTGGCCGAAATATTGCTGGCCATTTTCTTTTTCCAGCCCTATCCCACCCATTATGTGGGAACCGTGCCCTACTGCCTGGGGCTGTTCCTGGCATTTTCCGGGCTCAAGCTGGTGGCGCTCGCCTATCGGGTCCGCCGCCTGGATTCGAATCCTGCCCTGGACGCCAACCCCCATCCGGACTTCATGCCCACGCGCGCCGACGGCCCGCCGCAAACGGTATTCGACGGCCCTCCCCTGGCGTCCGAGCGCGCGCTGACGGTTCACGTCTGGACCCCGTCCGGCTCGGCGAAAACGGAAACGCGCAATTATCCGGTGGTGGACCGCTACATCGCGGCCGTGGACATCAATGGCGTGGTATCGACCGGCCATGCGGCGATGGAATCGCCCGAAGGCGTATATATCAGCCTGTATCCGGCGCAGGAAATCGACCACTCCCCGGAACAGTTCGGCACCTTGCTGCGCGCCACGGCGGACAATAACGTCCCCGGCGTATTCCAGCCCGATTATCCGACCGAGTCCAAGGCATGGTGCCCGTCCACCATGCAGGTGCGCATCCGCAACTACGACGCGGCCAAGCTGCAGACGTTCTGGGACGAGTACCGCAAGGACACGACCTACAACCTCACCCACCGGAACTGCTCCAGCTCGGTGGCCAACGGCCTGGAAGCTGCGCTGGACGGCGTCGTGGGCCGCCTGCACGGCCCCACGGCCGGCTGGCGCGTGCTGCTGCGCCTATTGCTGACGCCGGAACTCTGGGTGGCGGCGCAGATCCGCAAGCGCGCCCTGACCATGGCCTGGACCCCGGGCCTGACGCTGGACTACGCGCGTGCGCTCAGCATGCTGGCCGACCCCCGCCCCTTCGGCTGGTGGAAGATGTCGCAGCAGGCCCTGCGCCAGATCGCGCGCCTGCGCGCCGGCTGGCGTAGCCAGGACCGCGAGGCCGTCGCCCGCAACACCCGCGACGAATCCTCGCAAGAGGTCCGGCCATGACTGCCGCCGGCGCTCCACGCCCCCGCTGCGTCCCGTTCGCGACCGCGCCATGATCCTGCAAGCCGCGATCGGTCTGGCCGTGCTGGCCGGGGCGGGCTGGGGCGCGCTTGCCCTCTGGTTCCAGCCGCCATTCGGTCCGCGCGCCCGCGGCGCCCTGCCCGCCGCCTGGCTGGCGCTGGCCGCCGCCGCGCTGGCCGGCCTGGTCCGCGGCAGCCTGCTGCCCGCCGCGCTGTTCGGCGCGCTGCTGCTGGGGCTGCTGGCCTGGTGGCGCCTGGCCGTGCGCCCGTCCAACGAACGCCAATGGATGCCCGAGGTCGCCCGCCAGACTCACGGCACGGTGGACGGCGACATCGTCACCCTGCACAACGTGCGCGACTTCGAATGGCGCGCGCGGGACGACTACGACGAGCGCTGGACAACCCGCGTCTACGACCTGTCGCGCCTGGCGTCGGTGGACCTGGCGCTGTCCTATTGGGGACGGCCCGCGATCGCCCACGCCATGGTGTCGTTCGGGTTCGACGACGGCCAATACGTGGTGTTTTCGGTGGAGATCCGCCGCAAGCTGCACGACACGTTCTCGGAGATCGGCGGATTCTTCCGGCAATACGAGCTGGCGGTGCTGGCATCCACCGAGGAAGACAGCCTGCGCGTGCGCACCAACGTGCGCGGCGAGGACGGATACCTTTACCGCGTGCGCATGCCCGAAGGCGCTGCCCGCGAGCTGCTGCTGTCGTACGTGGCCACGGCCAACAGGCTGGTGCGCAAGCCGCGGTTCTACAACACCCTGACCGCCAACTGCACCACCATCGTGTACCGCCTGGCCGACCAGATCGTGCCGGGCCTGCCGATGGACTACCGGCTGCTGCTCTCGGGCTATCTGCCCGAGTACCTGTACCGGCTGGGCGCGCTCGATGGCGCGGACAGCCCCGAAGCGTACCGGCGCGGCGGCCGCTATACCGAGCGGGCCCGCGCCACGCTCGATGCCGCGGACTATTCCCGCAACATCCGTATCGGCGTGCCCGGCGTGAAGACGAGCGGCGATTCGGCCTAGGCCGCCGAGGACTCCCGGCGCAGGAAGTCCAGCACTGCCAGATACGACCCTTCGTTGCCCGCCGCATTGGCGGCCGGCGAGCCGCCCGCGTCCAGCAGCAGGCCCGACATTGCGTGCGGCTTGCTGATCAGGGTGGCAGGCAGGTAGGGATAGTGCACGTGGTGGCCGGCCCCCATGCAGACGTGATGGAAGGTCGGCAGGCCGTCCGCGAGGCGCCGCCGCATGACGATCTCGGAATAGGCCGTGCTGGGCCAGAAGCCGTCATCCGACGCGCTGACCAGCATGACGGGGCCGGGATAGCGCTCGATCGGGATGCGCGCGCGCTCGAAGGCGGCGCTGTCGCGCGTGGCGCTGAGGAAAGCATGCGTCTGGCGGTACGGCGGATCCGAGGCGTAGGCGGCTTCCCAATCGGCGCTGGCGTTGTCCTGCCACAGGTGCGGCAGCGGTTCCCCGGCCTTGGTCCAGACCTGGGCATTGCGGCCGGTGCCCGGCGAGCCGGCGCTGACGACCCCGTGCATGACGGGCGACGGCACGTACGCGACCACGGCGCTGACCAGCTCGGGATAGTGCGCGGCCACGAGCAGCGAGGTCTCGCCTCCCCGGCTGATGCCGGACAATGCCACGAAACCATCGCGCGGCGACAGTTCGGCGCGCGCCCAGCGCAAGGCCTGCTCGAAATATTCCAGCGGCATGTCGTTCAGGTATTTGGGCCGGCCTTCGTAGTTGAAGATGGCCAGCGCCAGGCACTGGTAGCCGCGGGCCGCGAACAGCGCCGCGCGCGGCGCGTTGACGCCGCCGGAAGACCCGTTCATGTAGATCACCAGCGGATGCGGCCCCGGGCCCGCCGGCGTGTAGAGTTCGCCCGACAGCATCATGCCGCCTAGCTCCTCCCGCACGGCTCGGTGGGTCACGCCGTCGGCCAGGAACTCCTGCACCAGCCGGGCGGTGGCCGTGTGGCGGCCGTCGCTGGCCTCGATATGGATGGTCAGCGGCTCGGTACGGTCCGGCGGAAACACCACGCTGTCCATGTCGCGGCAGGCCATCGACCACACGATGCCCATGGCGGAAGGCTCGGCATAGCTGCCGGAAACCGGGCAATCGCGCGACAGGTCCAGGCTGCCGTCGTGGCCGGCGACGAACACGGCCTGCGAGCGCCATGGGGCGCCGCACATCCGCATGCTGGCGGTGACGGTGATGAAGGCGTAGGCGGGGAATCCGTCGATACGGATATCGCGCGCCACGTCGACCAGGGCGCGCTCGGGGCTGACGATGATGCGGGGCGGTTCGGTCACGGCGGCTCCTCAGCTCTTCAGGTCGGTCTTGGGCACGCCATTGGCCTTGATGACCTGCGCCCACATGGCGGATTCCTCGGCGATGACGCGGTCCAGGTCGGCCGACGAGGTGAATTCAACGGTCACGCCCTGATCCGCGAACTGCTGCACGAGGCCGGGATCGCGGGTGCCTTCGCGCACCGCGTTCTCCAGCGTCTTGACCACGGGCGCCGGCATGGCGGCTGGGCCGGAAATCATCATCCGGGTATAGAGTTCGAAACCGTCCACGCCGGCTTCCTTCATGGTGGGCACGTCGGGCAGGCTGGACAGGCGCTTGTCGGCCGTGACCGCCAGCACCTGCAGCTTGCCCGATTTGATGTTGGGCAGCGCCGAAGTGGGGAAATCGAAGGTGCTCTGCACCGTGCCGGCCATGAGATCCAGCAGCGCGGGGCCGCTGCCCTTATAGGGCACGTCCTGGAACTGCGTGCCGGTCTTGGACTGGAAATGCAGCAGCGCCAGGTGATTGATCACGCCGCGCCCCGCGTGCGCGCACGTGATGTCGCCGGGCTTCTTCTTGGCCAGGGCGATGAACTCCTGCACGTTCTTCACGCCTAGATCGGGATGCACGATCAGCAGCATGGGCGATTTGCCCATCGACCCCAACTGCTTGAAGTCCGACTGCTGATAAGGCAGGTTGTTGTAGAGCAAGGGGTTCAGGATCATGCCGTTGGTGCCGGCGAACCCCAGCGTGTAGCCGTCCGGTTCGGCGCGCGCCACCGCCACGGTGGCGATGATGGCCTGCCCGCCCGGCCGGTTTTCCACGACGACGCTCTGCTTCAGCGTCTTGCCCATGCGCTCGGCCAGGGCCCGGGCCGCGATGTCGGTCAGGCCGCCCGGGGCGAAACCCACCAGCAGGCGCACGGGGCGCGTCGGGAATGTGTTCTGGGCCCAGGCCGGGCGCGAAATCAGGGGCAGCGCGGCAAGCGCGCCCAGGGCATGGCGGCGGGTGAATCGCATACGGCTCTCCAGGCAACGGACGGACGAGGAAAACGTATGTTGTATGCAATACCAGGGGCGGGCTATCTAGGGATATCCCGACATCCCCTGGCGAGCCGTCGCCGGGATATTCCGCAGGACGGTATTTGGTATGCGATCTGGCCCCTGCTAGGGCTTCGTCATCAGCTTCTTCCACCCTTCCAGGCCCAGCCGGCGCATCGTCTCGATGTTTTTCTCGTAGATCTCGGCGGCGTCGGGGAAGGACTCCACCGCGCGGTCGATGCTGTCTTCGCGCAACAGGTGCAGGATGGGATACGGCGAACGGTTCGTATAGTTGGAGATATCGTCCGGCTCGGTGTCCGCGAACTGGAATTGCGGATGGAAGGTGGCCACCTGCAGCTCGCCCACCAGGCGCATGCGCTTGAGCAGACGGTCCGAGAGGTCCTCGAAGTCGTTGAACTCCAGGAAGTCGTCCAGCGCGTCGGGGATGATCAACAGGGTCGTGTCGATCTGCTCGGGGTCGGTTTCGGCCAGCAAGGCCAACTCGTCCTGCAGATCGGTCAGCACGCCCTCGGCATCGGTGGCGTCGCTGACGGCGAAGCGGATCTGGTCCTTGACCTGCACCGCCTTGGCGAAGGGACAGAGGTTCAGGCCGATGACGGCCTGGTTCAGCCAATGCCTGGTTTCGGCAACGACATTGGCGTAAGCGTCGGAAGTGGAAATCATACCGGCATCGCCGCCATCGTCTGCGCCACCGCGGCGGTGAGCTTCTTGCCGTAAGGCACGTGCAGGAACTCGTTGGGCCCGTGCGCGTTGGACTTGGGGCCCAGCACGCCGCAGACCATGAACTGGGCCTTGGGGAAGCCTTTCTGGAGGATGCTCATGAGCGGAATCGTGCCGCCCTGGCCGATGTAGCCGCAGGGCGCGCCATAGTACTGCTGGGAGGCGGCGTCCAGCGCCTGGGTCAGCCACGCCTCGGACGCCGGAGCGTTCCAGCCGGTGGCCGCGCCTTCGTTGGCCTTGAAGATCACTTTGGCGTTGTAGGGCGCGTCCGCTTCCAGCAGCGCCTTGATTTCCTGCGAAGCGGCAACGGCGTCCACCAGCGGCGGCAGGCGCAGCGACAGCTTGAACGCGGTGCGCGGACGCAGCACGTTGCCGGCGCTGGACAGCGGCGGCAGGCCTTCGGCGCCGGTGACGGACAGGGTCGGGCGCCAGGTGCGGTTCAGCAGCGCCTCTTCGGGCTCGGTCGTCATGGGCAGCACGAAACCGCCTTCGGCGCCGCAGCTCCAGGGGAAGCGGCGCCAGACCTCGTCGCCCAGGATGCGGGCGGTGGCATGCACCTGCTCGATGCGGTCGGCGGGGATGTCGCAGTGCAGGCTCTGCGGCAGCAGGCGGCCCGTGGCGCTGTCTTCCAGGCGGTCCAGCAGATGGCGCAGGATGCGGAACGACGAGGGCACGACGCCGCTGGAGTCGCCCGAGTGCACGCCTTCATCCAGCACCTGGACTTCCAGCGTGCCGGCCACCATGCCGCGCAGCGAAGTCGTCATCCAGAGTTGATCGTAGTTGCCCGCGCCCGAATCCAGGCAGACCACCAGCGCCACGTTGCCCAGGCGGTCGCGCAGCGCGTCCACGTAGGGCAGCAGGTCGTAGCTGCCGGATTCCTCGCAGGTTTCCACGATGCCCACGCAGCGCGGGCGCGGAATGCCCTGTTTGTCCAGGGCCATGATGGCGGTGAGCGATGCGTAGACCGCGTAGCCGTCGTCCGCGCCGCCGCGGCCGTACAGCTTGCCGTCTTCGTACTTGGGCGTCCAGGGGCCCAGGCCGGCACGCCAACCCGAGAATTCAGGCTGCTTATCCAGGTGGCCATACAGCAGCACGGTGTCGCCGTTGTCGCTGCGGGTGGCGGGCGCGTCGAAAAAGATCACGGGCGTGCGGCCCGGCAGGCGCACGACTTCCAGCTTCAGGCCCGACACCTTCTGGGCCTCGACCCATTGCGCCGCGTCGCGCACCACGCGTTCGATGAACGCATTCTTTTCCCAGTCGGCGTCGAAGGCCGGGCTCTTGGCGGGGATCGCGATGTAGTCGGTCAGCGCCGGAATGATCTCGTTGTCCCATTTGTCATCCACGAAAGCCTGCAGGGCCTTCGGATCGAGGGTGGGAGGAAGAGCGTCGTCGGGGATGCGTGCGTTCATGGCGCGGAATCCTGTGTGCGGGAGGGATGGGCAATCCATTATTTTATGCCCGTCCGGCGCAGCCGGGGACGGCGGCCCGGACGCGCCGCGCGCCAGGCCCCGTCCCGCCCGCAGAAAACGCAGCCCGCGTTACTGGAAGCGCGTCAGGTGGATCAGCAGGGTCCGGTCCGGATTGGCCTGCAGCACGGCGGTCAGGCCCTGCTCGTAGTCGGGCATGGTCAGGTCGTCGAAGACTCGCGTCTGGTATTGCCCGCCGCCGTCCTTGACCGTCATGGAGAAGGACGCCTGCCGGTCCCCGACCTGCAATGTGGGCACGCCCACGTCACCCCCGGTCCGCGCCGGGACGATCGCCGCCACGATGGCGCTCTTGGGCACCCCGCGGGTCGAGCACTCCGTGCTCAGCGTGGGATTGCCCAGCAGGCTGGCGACCTCCAGTTGGTCCGCGTCGTCCAGTTTCTTGGGGTCGATCACCAGGATCGCCGTCTTGAACAGGCGGTCCGCCACCGTTTTCGCGCCCGGAAAGCCGGTCTCGCCCTGCCGTTCCGCCGCCACCGCATGGCAGCCGCGGGACGCCCTGGTGGTCAGCGATTCCAGCACCTGGCCCAGCCGCTGCGGGTTGCCCAGGTCGCTGGCGGAAATGCGCACCACGTTGCTGCACACGACCTGGTTGCGACCGTCGTCGGCGCTGACGATCGCGTCGTTGCCCAGCGTGCTTCCCGGACGCAGCCCGCCCTGAATCCGGCCGCTTACCTGGTGCGGAGTCGGCACGGAAAAGGACGACGGGGAATGGCCGCCCGGGCTACCCGGAATCTGGATGGCGCCTTCGGCCCGCATATGCAGCACCTGCGTCTGCCGCGGGGTGGCCTGCGGCACCTCGGGCGGCTCGGCCTTCAGCTTGCCGATCAGGTCGGCCAGCAGCTCGTTCGCCTGCTGCATCGCCACGTGGCGGTCCGACATGACGACCATTTCATCCTGGACTTCGCCCAGGCAGTCGCGCAGCCGGGAGGCGTCCGAAAGCGTGGGCGTATGCCGGGGCCGGACCAGGGCCAGGGCCTCGTCCAGGCGGTCGCCCACCCGCGCCAGGCGCTCGCCGTGCTCCAGTTCTTCCTGCGCCAGCGCCTGCAGCACTTGCTGGCATTCGTGGACCAGCTGCTGCTGGGAGAGGATTTCTCTCGCCCCGTTCGACACGGCCCCCGCGCTCGGAATGATCGCGTTCCGATCCGTGAAATCCGGCCTGAACGAGGTGGGGTATTGGGCTTCCAGGTCGTCGTGCTGCCCTTGCTTGGCGCTGTCGATCCGCTCCAGCAGCTCGGCCAGCGCGGTGTAGCGCTTGACGGTCTGGATGTGATCCTGCCTGAGGTCCTGGACTTCACTGCTCAGGAGCGTAGCGCCTGATCGCAAAGCGGCAATGTCGTTCATTGAATTTCCCCTTGGCTCAGTGGGCGGGAGCGCGGAAGGTCGGCTCCCCCCAACTTGAGTAACGGATCCGTCGCGCCGGTTCCGGCCGCGATGAATCGGGGGACGCGCTGAGGGCGCGGGGCCCGTGCGGCGGGAAGCGCCCGGGCGGTGCCGGACCTCCCCGCCTTTTCGGCGATCAGGCGCCGATCAGCGCCGGCTCGGCGCCGCGGCCCAGGGCGGGCGCCTCGGCGTCGATCACCTGCCCGGCCTGAAGCTTGAACACCGCCACGGCCTCGCGCAGGCGTTGGGCCTGGGTCTCCAGCGAGGCCGCGGACGCGGCGGCCTGCTCGACCAGGGCCGCGTTCTGCTGCGTCACGCTGTCCATCTGCGACACGGCCTGGTTCACCTGCTGGATCCCCTGCGACTGCTCTTCCGAGGCGCTGGAGATCTCATTGATGATGTCCGTCACGCGGCGCACCGAGGTCACGATTTCCTGCATGGTGGCGCCGGCGGCCTCCACCTGGTCGGAACCGACCGACACCTTCTGCACCGAGTCGTCGATCAGGCCCTTGATTTCCTTGGCCGCGGCGGCGCTGCGCTGCGCCAGGGCGCGCACCTCGCTGGCCACGACCGCGAAGCCCTTGCCCTGCTCGCCCGCGCGCGCCGCTTCCACGGCCGCGTTCAGCGCCAGGATGTTGGTCTGGAAGGCGATGCCGTCGATCACGCCCACGATGTCCGCGATACGGTTGGAACTGTCGGCGATGCCGCGCATCGTGCCGACCACATCGCCCACGGCCCGGCCCCCGCGCGTGGCCACTTCGGAAGCGGCCATCGCCAGCTCCGAGGCGCTGCGCGAGCTTTCGGCGTTGTTGCGCACCGTGGACGACAGTTCGTCCATGCTGGCCGCGGTTTCCTCCAGGGAGGCGGCCTGCTGTTCGGTCCGGGACGACAGGTCGATGTTGCCCGCGGCGATCTCGCGCGAGCCGGTATGGATTTCCTCCACGCCCAGGCGCACGGCGGACACGGTGCGGGCCAGGCTGTCCTGCATGCGCTTGACCGCGCCGTACAGCACGCCGATTTCATTGTTGCCGCGCTGCTCGATGCGGTTGGTCAGATCGCCCGCGGCGATGCGGTCGAACAGGCGGCCCGCCTCGTGCAAGGGACGGAAGACCGAGCGCGCGAACACGGCGTACAGGCCCACGACCAGGACGCCGACGACGATCAGCAGGCCGACCAGCAGCGCGATCGCGCCGTCGATGCGGGTGGAGGCCTCGCGGGCCACGCGTTGGCCGACCTCGTCGGCGTAGTCCACGTATTTCTGGATGGAGGCGGTGAAGGTAAGGCCCAGCGGCGTCACCTTCTCGAGGTTCAGGCGGCCGGCCTCCTGCGCGTTGCCGGCGCGGATCGCCGCGATCATGGGCACGATGGCGTCACGGTGGTAGACGTCGTAGGCCGCCAGCGCGGCGTCGAACAGCGGCTTGCCTTCGGCCGAAGTCTCAGGCGTCTGGCGCGCCGACTGGATCAGGTCGGCGGCCTTCTTGGTGTAACCCTCCAGGCGCTGCATGCTGGCCAGGTTGTCGATGCGCTTTCCTTCCATCAGCGCGGTCTGCGCCGCCAGCAGCACCAGCCGGGCGCGCAGCAGTTCGGCGCCGGCGCCGTCCACGGCATTGGCGCGGACCAGGTTGGTGTCGAGCAGCAGCTCGATGGAGCTGCGGTTGGAGGTGAGCTGCTGGTGGACCGCGACGCCGGTCACCAGGAAAAGCGAAAAGAAAACGACTAAAGCGGTCGTCAAGACCGCGCGGATACTTAAATTCTTGAACATTGGGGGGGCACTCCGGGGGGTTGCATAAAGCTCCCCCCTATAACGGCGCCCTGCAATGAAAAGTTAAATATCTCATTGAGTTACGCGCCGCTCTCCGTCCCCGTTTCAAGCCGGTTTCCAGCCCTCCGGCACGCGCGGCTTCTCGATCTGGGCGAAGTGGCAGATGGCGTCGGCGATGCCCGAGAAGTCGATCCCGCCGAACTGCCCCGCCCGGGCCAGGCTGAAGGATTCATGCACGGCGGCGGCCACGGGCATCGGCACCTTGGCCGCGTGCGCGGCGCCGACGATCAGCGACATATCCTTGTGCGCCAGGTCGATGGTGAAGCCCGGCGTGGTATCGCCCACCAGCACCTTGTTGGGGAAGTTCATCCGCAACTGGCCGTTGGAGGCCGAGGTGCCGTACAGCACCTGCAGGGTCTTGGTGATGTCCAGCCCGAAGCGCTGGGACAGCGCCAGCGCCTCGGCGTTGACCTGGCACAGGGTCACCGCCACGTAGTTGTTGACCAGCTTGGTGCGGCCTCCCGCCCCCACCGGACCGCAGTGGTAGGTAGTCGTGCCCATGGCGTCCAGCAGCGGCTTGACGCGGGTGAAATCGGCATCGCTCGCGCCCACCATGAACAGCGACTCGCCCCGGTCCGCATGCTCGGCCAGGCGCCCGACGGGCGCGTCCACCACGGACATGCCGCGGGCCAGCGCCTGTTCCTGCAGGCGGTCGGTCGCCAACGGGTCGATGGTGCTCATGTCCATCAGCAGGCTGCCCTTGGCCGCGTTCTCGAAGATCCCGCCGCCGCCCAGGGCGACCTGCTCGACCTCCTTGGAGGTGGGCAGCATCGTCACCACAATGCCGCAGCGCCGCGCCACGTCCGCCACGTCCGCGCCCTGCGCCGCGCCCGCCGCGGCCAATTCCTCCATGGCCTGCCTGTTGATGTCCAGGACCACGAGCTCGAATCCCGCCTTGCGCAGGTTCAGCGCCATGGGCTTGCCCATGCGCCCCAGGCCGATGAAACCGATTTTTTCCATGTCTGTCTCCTCTGGTGCCGGCGCTCGCGCGCCGGCGATGTGGCGCGATTGGTCAATAGCCGATGTAGGCGGTCTTGGTGGAGGTGTAGAAGTCCACCGCGTAGCGGCCCTGCTCGCGCGGGCCGAAGCTGGACGCTTTCACGCCGCCGAAGGGCACGTGGTAATCCAGGCCGGCGGTGGGCAGGTTCACCATCGTCAGGCCGCTGCGCACGTTCAGGCGGAAATGGTTGGCCAGCTTGAGCGAGGTGGTGCAGATCCCCGACGACAGTCCGAAAGGCGTATCGTTGGCGACCTCCAGGGCTTCTTCGTAGCCCGACACCCGGATGACCGCGGCCACCGGGCCGAAGATCTCTTCGCGGTTGATGCGCATGGCGTTGCTGCTTTCCGTGAACAGCGTCGGGCGCAGGAAGTGACCCGCGGTTGGCGCCTCGGCGCGCTGGCCGCCTTCGGCCAGGATGGCGCCCTCGGCGCGGCCCAGCTCGATGTAGCCCAGGATCTTCTCCAGCTGCGCGGCGTTGATGACCGGGCCGATCTGGGTGCCGGCCGTGCGCGGATCGCCCACCACCAGCTTGCGCATCCGGTCCGTGAGCGCCTGCACGAAGCGGTCATGTATGCCGTCGGCCACGATCAATCGGCTGGAGGCCGTGCAGCGCTGGCCCGCCGAATAGAAGGCGCCGTTCAGCGCGCACTCGACGGCCACGTCCAGGTCGGCGTCGTCCAGCACCACCAGCGGATTCTTGCCGCCCATCTCCAGCTGCACCCGTATCATGCGCTCGGAGGCGCCGGTGGCGATCTTGCGGCCGGTGGCGACGCTGCCCGTGAAGCTGACGGCGTCCACGCCGTCGAGCAGCGCCTGGCCCGCCGCCGCGCCGCCGCCATTGACCAGGTTGGCCACGCCCGCGGGCAGCCCCGCCCGTTCCAGGATGGCGAAGAGTTCCCAGGCCGCGCCCGGGGTGTGCTCCGAGGGCTTGAGCACCAGTGTGTTGCCGAAAGCCAGGGCCGGAGCCATCTTCCAGGCCGGGATCGCGATCGGGAAATTCCAGGGAGTGATCATGGAGACCACGCCGACCGGATGGCGGCTGATCTGCACACCGATGTCCGGGCGCACGGACGGCAGGTTCTCGCCGCCATAGCGCACCGCCTCGCCGGCGAAGAACTGGAATATCTGGCCGGCGCGCATCACTTCGCCCACGCCCTCGGCCAGCGTCTTGCCGGCCTCGCGCGACACCAGCGCGCCGAGCTCGTCCTTGCGGGCAAGAATCTCATTGGCCGCCCGGAACAGGATGTCGCTGCGCAGTTGCGTCGTGCTGCGTTCCCAGCCGGGCGCCGCCGCGCGGGCCGCCTGGACCGCCTGGCGCATCTGCGCCTCGTCCGCGCAGGCGTACTGGCCGATCGCGTCGCCGGGGTCCGCGGGGTTCAGGTTCTCAAGCACGGTGGCGCCTTCCACCCACGCGCCGCCGATGTAGTTTGCTTTCTGCGTCACTGTCTGCTCCTGATCATGAATCGTTGATGGATCATGCATGGCCACCCTTGCCCTTGCCCAGCACCGCTTCACGGAACCGCGACCGCAGATAGGGGCCGTCGCGAGACGGCAGGCTGCCGGGCTCCGGGGCCGAAGACACTTTTAACACCAGGCATTGCAGGCCGGGCTGCCACAGCCCGGGAATGCGGTCGGCCAGTTCGGCCTCGCTGCGCAGCGTGGCCGAGTCCTCGATGCCGCAGGCGCGCGCCACCCCCGCGATGTCCACGCCCCGCCCGGAGTGCGCAGCCTGCATGCCGGTTTCGCCGTAGTGCTCGTTGTCGATCACGATGATTTTCAGGTTCGACGGCGCGCGCACGCCGATCGTGGCGAGCGCCCCCAGCCCCATCATCATCTCGCCGTCGCCGACGAAAGCCAGCACCTGGCGCGCCGGTTGCGCCAGCGCCAGGCCGAAGGCCACCATGCAGCCTCCGCCCATCGCCCCCCATACGTAGAAGTTGCGGTCGTCGTCGCCCGCGGCCGAGGTGTCGTAGGTGGGGTTGCCCAGGCTGGCGACCACCAGGGCGTCGCCGCGCTTTTCGAGTATCCGGGCCACCGCCGCCCGCCGGTTCATCGTCGCTTTCGCGTTCATATCGTCGCCCCGTCCTACTTGCTGAAGTTCTTGATTCCCAGGATGCGCTGGGAAATCACCACGGCCACCGGCCGGTTCGAATTGAACGCGAGCAGGCTGGCCGCGCGCACCGTCTCCGGCACGTCCTCGCCCCGCTCGACCCGCTGCACGTATACGCCGGCCCCGTGCAGCGCGGCTTCGGCGGACTGGCCCATCGGGCACTGCCAGGGATTGAACTCGCCCCATTCGCCCCGCATGGTGACCAGGCAGAGGAACGGCATGCGGCATTCCTGGATCAGCGCGAGCATATTGATGCAGTTGCCCACGCCGCTGGATTGCATCAGCAGCACGCCCTTGGCGCCGCCGAGCCAGGCGCCGCCCAGCATGGCCACGCCCTCTTCCTCCGTGGTGAGGGAAATCGCCTCCACCTCGGGATCCGCCTCGAACAGCTTGATCAGCTGGCTATGCCCCGCATCGGGCACATACGCCATCTGCGTGATCCCGGCCTCTTTCAAGTTTCGATAGACCAACTCGGGCCAACTTTCCGCCATGATTCCCTGCCTCCGGTGTGTGGATGGAACTCAGATCTTCGCTTTCAGCTTGCAGATGCCGGGCTGGGTCGGCGCATAGGCATCCTCGCCCGGGATGGTGGCCACCTTCTGGTAGTAGTCCCATTCCCCCTTGGACGTCGAGGGCGTCTTCACCTGCATCAAATACATGTCGTGCACCATGGCGCCGTCCGCGCGGATGTACCCCTTGGTGAACATATCGTCGATCTGCATGGACTTGAGCGCGTTCATGACGGCGTCCGCATCGGTGGTGCCGGCCCGCTCCACCGCCTTCAGGTAGGTCGTGGTAGCCGAATAATCGCCGGCCTGGAAGGTGGTCGGCATCTTCTTGTTGCGTTCGTAGAAGCGCTTGCTGAACTCACGCGAGCGCTCGTTCAGGTCCCAATACCAGCCGTCGGTCAGGTACATGCCCGCGGTCGTTTCCAGGCCCAGGCTGTGGATGTCGGTGATGAAGACCATCAGGCCGGCCAGGCGCATCTTGTCGCTGACGCCGAATTCCTTGGCGGTCTTGATCGAGTTGATCAGGTCGCCGCCCCCGTTCGCCAGCCCCAGCACCTGCGCCTTGGAGGCCTGCGCCTTCATCAGGTAGGACGAGAAGTCGGACGTATTCAGCGGATGCCGCGTGGAGCCCGAGACCGACCCTCCGCTCGCTTTCACCACGTCCATGCTGGCCTTTTCCAGCGAATACCCGAATGCGTAGTCGGCGGTCAGCATGAACCAGCTCTTGCCGCCCTGCTGGACCATCGCCGCCGCCGTGCCGCGCGCCTGCGCCGAGGTGGAATAGGTGTAGCGGACCGTATAGGGCGTGCAGGCCTCCTCGGTCAGGCTGTCGGCGCCCGCCCCCGCGCTGATGAAGACTTTTTTCTTCTCGGCGGCGATCGTGCTGATGGCGAGCGAGGCCGAAGAATTGGAGCCCCCGATCACCAGGTCCACCTTGTCCTGATCCCACCATTGGCGCGCGCGGTTGGAAGCGATGTCGGCCCGGTTCTGGTGGTCGGACGACAGCACCTCGATCGGCTTGCCCAACACCTTGCCGCCGAAGTCGGCCACCGCCATGCGGATGGCATCCAGGCCGCCCGCGCCATCGAAGTCCGAATAGGGTCCGCTCATGTCCGTGACGAAGGCGATCTTCACCTTGTCGCTCTCGGCGGCCGCAGCCCCCGCCCCGCAAATGCCGACTACCGCCAACGCGACGGCACCTAACACTTTCGTACTGGTTTCCACGTCTTGTCTCCTCGCTGTGCCGGCCTTGCCGCAGGATCGCCAAGGCCATCTCTTTTTTTAATAATATATTCATCTACAATCTATTTTGATCATATCGTTTACCCCTAGGACAAGTCCTACACGAGGCCTGGCCTCCCTATAATCCGGCTATCAGTCACCTACGCGACACACTATGGATTTACGCCAGATCGAGTGCTTTCTATGCCTGTACCGCAACGGCGGCATGACGCGCGCCGCCGCCGAGCTGGGCATCGTCCAGTCCGCCCTGAGCACCCAACTGGCCAAGCTGGAAAAAACTTTGAAGGTCCAGCTGTTCGAACGCTCCAGCCGGGGGGTGACGCCCACGGCCGCGGGGGTCGATCTCTACAAGATGCTGCTGCCCCTTTCCAAGGAGGTCGAAAGCGTGCGCCAGCGCATGCTGGATCTCAGCGGCGGCACCTCGGGCCTGATCCGCGTCGGCACCGTGCCGTCGCTAGGCGCGAGCATCGTGCCGCGGGCGCTGTCGCTCTACAGCGCCGACAATCGCGACGTGACGATCCGGCTGACGGAGGCCTATAGCGCCGGGTTGGTGGAACGGCTGGACGCGGGCGAGCTGGACGTGGCCATCGTCAATCTGATCCAGCCGGTGCGCAGCCTGGAAACCACGCCGCTGGTCAGCGAGGAGCTGGTGCTGGTCACGGCTTCCGACAGCCCATTGCGCAGCGTGGAATTCAATGACCTGTCCATCGACACGCTGATCGTGCCTTCGCTGGGCCAGGGCCTGCGCGCGATCATCGATCCAGTGCTGAAGAAACGCGGCCCGGCCGCGCGCCCGCGCCTGGAGATGGACGCCCTCACCCCGACGCTGGAACTGGTGAAATCAGGTGCCTGGGCCACCATCCTGCCGATCAGCGCGATCGCGCACGAGTTGGACGCCGGCGCCCTTTCGGTGCGCCGGATCCACGCCGACATGCAGCGCCAGCTGGTAGTGGTGAATCATCCGCGCCGCCCGCTCAGCCTTGCGGCGCAACGCTTCGTCGCCGCGCTCGCGGCCGAGGCGCACGACGCCGTCACGCGCGCGCAACGTTTCATGAAATCGCTGAAACCGCAGAGGAAGTAGGCGAAGCTGCAGGTCTGGAAAGCACAAACCCCGCCGGCCGGACAAGAGATCCAGGCGGCGGGGGTTGTCCGGGCCGGCCCCGGCGCCGCGGGCGCGGCGAGGGGGCCTCCCCCTTTATTTCAACCAGACGCGTGCATTGCGGAAAATGCGCATCCAGGGGCTGAACGCGCCGCCCTTGTCCGCATTGCCCCACTTCTCGGGCGCCCACGACATCATCACGTTGCGGGTCACGCGTTCCGGGTGCGGCATCATGACCGTGAAACGGCCGTCGGCCGTGGTGACCGAGGTCAGGCCGCCGGGGCTGCCGTTCGGATTGAACGGGTAGGCTTCGGTGGGCTGGCCGGCGTTGTCGATATAGCGGACGGCCGCCAGCACGCGGGCGGCGTCGCCCTGCTGCGAGAAGTCGGCATAGCCTTCGCCGTGGGCCACGGCGACCGGCACGCGGGCGCCCTCCATGCCGGCGAAGAAGATCGACGGCGACTTGGCCACTTCGACCATGGACAGGCGAGCTTCGTATTTTTCCGACTGGTTGCGCGTGAAGCGCGGCCAGAAGTCGGCGCCGGGGATCATGGGCGCCAGCGCGGCCATCATCTGGCAGCCGTTGCACACGCCCAGCGCAAAGGTATCGGGACGCGCGAAGTACGCGGCGAACTGATCCGACAGCTTGCTGTTGAAGCGGATGGTGCGCGCCCAGCCCTCGCCGGCGCCCAGCACGTCGCCGTAGCTGAAGCCGCCCACGGCCACCAGGCCCTGCGCCTGCGCCAGATCCACGCGGCCCGAGAGCAGGTCGGTCATGTGCACATCGATGGCTTCGAAGCCGGCGGTGTCGAACGCCCAGGCCATTTCCACCTGGCTGTTGCAGCCCTGCTCGCGCAGGATCGCCACGCGCGGGCGCTTGCCGGTGTTGATGAAGGGAGCCGCCACATCTTCCTGCGGGTCGAAGGCGACGTTCGGGCTCATGCCCGGATCCTTGGCATCGTTCCAGACGTCAAGCTCGGCCTGCGCGCAGGCCGGGTTGTCGCGGCGCGCCATGATGCGGTAGGACACCTCGCTCCAGGCGCGGCCGAGCTCGGCGCGCGGCTGGCCCCAGACCTTCTTGCCGTCGCGGTAGAACTCCACTTCGTCCGCGCCGTTCAGGCCGCCGATGACGTGCGAATGAGCCGACAGGCCCGCGCCGCGCAACACCTGCATGACAGCGTCGCGCTGCGAGGCCGGGACCTGGATCACGGCGCCCGCCTCTTCCGAGAAGAGCGCCTTCAGCGTCAGTTCCTCGCGCTGCACCGCCACCTGTTCGGGGCGGATCTTGTAGTCGCCCCAATCCGCCGATTGCGGATCGAAGGTCAGCATGTCCAGGTTTACCGAGATGCCGGTGCGGCCGGCGAACGCCATTTCGGCCAGGGTGGCGAACAGGCCGCCGTCGGAACGGTCGTGGTAGGCCAGGATGGTGCCGGCTTCCGCCAGGGTGCGGATGGTGACGAAGAATGCGCGCAAGTCTTGCGGGGCGTCGATATCCGGCACGGTCTCGCCGACCTGGTTGTAGGTCTGCGCCAGGATCGAGCCGCCCATGCGATGGCGGCCGCGGCCCAGGTCGATCAGGATCAGCACGCTGTCGCCCGCGTCGGTGCGCAGCTGCGGCGTGAGGCTGGCGCGCACGTCGGCCACCGGCGCGAAGGCCGTGACCACCAGAGACACCGGCGCCACCACCTGGCGCTGCTCGCCGTCCTGTTCCCAGGAGGTTTTCATGGACAGCGAGTCCTTGCCCACCGGGATGGACAGGCCCGTGGCCTGGCAGAGTTCGCTGACGGCGGAAACCGTGTCGTACAGCGCGGCGTCCTGGCCGTCCACGCCGCAGGCGGCCATCCAGTTGGCCGACAGCTTGATGTCCTCCAGGCGCGCCACGTCGGCGGCGGCCAGGTTGGTCAGGGCTTCGGCCACGGCCATGCGGCCCGACGCCGGGGCGTCCAGCATGGCGATGGGGGTACGTTCGCCCATCGACATGGCTTCGCCGCGGAAGCCTTCGTAGTCGGCGAGCGTGACGGCGCAATCGGCCACCGGCACCTGCCAGGGGCCGACCATCTGGTCGCGGCTGGACAGCCCGCCCACCGTGCGGTCGCCGATGGTGATGAGGAAGGACTTGTTGGCCACCGTGGGGTGGCGCAGCACGCGGTAGGCGGCTTCGGTCAGGTCGATGCCGGCCAGGTCCAGCGGCTCGGACACGCCGGGCAGGCGCGTCACGTCGCGCGTCATGCGCGGCGGCTTGCCCAGGATCACGTCGATCGGCACATCGACGGGGCGGACCTCGGCCTCGCCTTGCGGGCGGGTCGTGTCCAGGCCGGGCAGGCCTTCGCCGTCGACCACGCGCAGCTGGCGCTCTTCGGTGGCCACGCCCACCACCGCGTACGGGCAGCGTTCGCGGCGCGCGATGGCGTCGAAGCGTTCGAGGTCCTTGGGCAGGATGGACAGGACGTAGCGCTCCTGCGATTCGTTGCTCCAGATTTCGGCGGGCGACAGGCCGGACTCTTCGAGCGGCACCCGCTTCAGATCGAAGATCGCGCCGCGGCCAGCGTCGTTGACCAGTTCAGGGAAGGCGTTGGACAGGCCGCCCGCGCCCACGTCGTGGATCGCGATGATGGGGTTGTTCTCGGCCTGCTGCCAGCAGCGGTCGATGACTTCCTGCGCGCGGCGCTCGATCTCGGGGTTGCCGCGCTGGACGGAATCGAAGTCCAGTTCGGCCGAGTTGCTGCCCATGCTGATGCTGGACGCGGCGCCGCCGCCCATGCCGATGCGGAAGCCCGGCCCGCCCAGCTGGATCAGCAGCGCGCCGGGGGGGATGACTTCCTTGTGGGTCAGGCCGGCGTCGATGCTGCCCAGGCCGCCCGCGATCATGATGGGCTTGTGGTAGCCCCAGCGCGTGCCGCCGGCGGTCTGCTCGAACGAGCGGAAATAGCCCAGCAGGTTGGGCCGGCCGAATTCGTTGTTGAAGGCGGCGCCGCCGATGGGGCCGTCGATCATGATGGACAGCGGCGACGCGATGCGCTCGGGCAGGCCGTGGTGATCGGCTTCCCAGGGCTGCAGGGCGTCGTCGAAGCGCAGGTGCGACACGGTGAAGCCGGTCAGGCCGGCCTTGGGCTTGGAGCCGCGGCCGGTGGCGCCTTCGTCGCGGATCTCGCCGCCGGCGCCCGTGGAGGCGCCGGGGAACGGCGCGATCGCGGTCGGGTGATTGTGCGTTTCCACCTTCATCAGCGTGTGCACGGTGGTGTCGCGGCGGATGTACTTCGCCCCCTCGGCGCCCTCGCCCGTCACGCCGGGGACGCCGGCCTGGAAGCGCTGCGCGGGGCCGCCTTCCATGATGGCGGCGTTGTCCGAATAGGCCACGACCGTGCCTTCCGGCTGCGCCTTATGGGTGGCGCGGATCATGCCGAACAGCGTGTTGGGCTGCTCCTGGCCGTCGATCACCCACTGGGCGTTGAAGATCTTGTGGCGGCAGTGCTCGCTGTTGGCCTGCGCGAACATCATCAGTTCCACGTCGGTGGGGTCGCGCCCCAGGTCCCCGAAGGACTTGGCCAGGTATTCGATCTCGTCGTCGGACAGGGCCAGGCCCAGCGTGACGTTGGCCTCGACCAGCGCCTGGGCGCCGCGCGCCTGCACGTCCACGGTGCGCATGGGCTTGCCCGCCAGCGGCTGGAACAGCGCCTGGCCATCGAAGCTGGCATCGACCACGGTTTCGGTCATGCGGTCGTGCAGGCAGTCGGCCGCGCGCGCCAGCATGGCGTCGTCGAAGGATTTGGCGCCCAGCAGGCCGCGCTCCGGCGTGATCACGTAGCGCACGCCGCGTTCGATACGGTGCACGGACGACAGGCCGCAGTTGTGGGCGATGTCGGTGGCCTTGCTGGCCCACGGGGAGATCGTGCCCAGGCGCGGGATGACCAGCAGCGCCAGGCTCTTGGCCGGCGCGTCGCCGGAAGCGGGCGTGCCGTAGTCCAGCAATTGGGTCAGTTGAGCCTGCTGCTCGGCCGTCAGGGCGGCGTCGGTGCTGACGAAGTGCTCGTAGCGAGCGGATATGTCGGCCACCGGCAGGCCGGCTTCCTTCAACTGCGCCAGGAGGCGTTCGCGACGAAAGGAGGACAGGACGGAGGAACCAGGCAGATGCTGAACTAGGGACACGATGCGGGCGCCGTATAAGGGAGAGAGGTGCAAAACGTGATTTTACCCGTTTAGGGGGTTTTCCCGGAGCCGCCGTTCAATCCGTCCGGGAATCGCCTGATCCGGCCATTGTTACAAAAGAATTCCGACTCACGGAAATCCTGATGATGCACAGCACCATGCTCTGCAATTTCCTTATGGATTCTGCCCTTGCATTCCATGGCGGCCGATATTTACCCGGATTTATGGTGCATCGCATCATGTTGCGGCTATCCCGCACCGCGGGAAAACACGAACTTCCGCCCCCCCCGCGCAACGGTAGGATGCTGCGACCCCACAAATAAAAAAGCACAGCGCCTACCCGCGCGCTGGCCGTCGCCTCACATGTCCCGCCCCGAAGCCCCCGCCGAGCCCGTCGAACCGATCATTCCCGTAGAAACCGATCCCGCCGTAAAAGTGCCGCTGGCCATCGAGGACTGGCTGGCCGTGATCCTGCTGGCGACCCTGGCGGTCATTACCTTCCTGAACGTGCTGGTGCGTTACTTCACCGACCAGTCGTTCGCGTGGACGGAGGAAATCTCGGTCTTCCTGCTCATCGTCCTGACCATGGCGGGCGGCAGCATGGCCTTCGTCCGCAACCACCACATCCGCATCGAGATCCTGGCCGACAACGGCTCGCCGCGCCGCCAGCGCATCATGGCGCTGATATCCAATAGCTGCGTCCTGGCGTTCTTCGTGCTGCTGACAGTCCTATCGGTCAAGCTGGTGTCGGACGAGTTCATCTATGAAGAAACCTCCCCCGCGATCGGCGTGCCGACCTGGTGGTATTCGATCTGGCTGCCGGTGATGGCCGCGGCGATCTCGCTGCGCACCCTGGGGATCATCCGCCGGATTGCGCGCGCGCCCGCCGCCGACCCGGCCCGCGGGGAACAGCCATGATCGCGGGCATTCTCTTCGCCGTTTTCGTCGTCCTGATGCTGATCGGCGTGCCGGTCGGCGTGGCGCTGGGCATCGGCGGCACGGTGGCCATCGTGCTGTCCAACCTGGACACGCCCTGGTACGGGCTCTTGACCGTGCCGCAGAACTTCTATGCGGGCCTGGCCAAGTATCCGCTGCTGGCGATCCCCATGTTCGTGCTGGTGGGCTCGATCTTCGACCGCTCGGGCGTGGCCAAGCGGCTGGTGGATTTCGCGATCGCCATCGTCGGTCGCGGCCCGGGCATGCTGCCGCTGGTGTCGATCGCCGTGGCCATGTTCCTGGGCGGGATCTCCGGTTCGGGGCCCGCATGCGCGGCGGCGGTGGGCGCGGTGATGATCGCCGCCATGTCGCGCGCGGGCTACCCCGGGTCGTTCTCGGCGGCCGTGGTGGCCGCCGGCGCCGCCACCGACATCCTGATCCCGCCGTCGGTCGCCTTCATCATCTATTCGGTGCTGGTGCCGGGCGCCTCCGTGCCCGCGCTGTTCGCGGCCGGCATGGTCCCCGGCGTCCTGGCCGGCTTCGCACTCATCATTCCGGCGGTCTGGCTGGCCCGCAAGCACAAGATGGGCGCGCTGGAAGCGCACCTGCCGCGTCCGCCCTTCTGGGCGAGCCTGCGTGAAGCGTCCTGGGGCCTGGCCGCGCCGGTCCTGATCCTGGGCGGGATGCGCATGGGCTGGTTCACGCCCACGGAAGCCGCCGTGGTCGCGGTGTTCTACGGCCTGTTCGTGGGCATGGCCATCCACCGCACCATCAAGCTGCGCGACCTCTTCATCATCCTGCGCGAAGCTGCGGAACTGTCCGCCGTGATCATGCTGGTGGTGACGCTGGCCGGCATCTTCGCCTGGGCGCTGTCCACGCTCAGCGTGATCGACCCGATCACGCACGCCATCGTCAATTCCGGCCTGGGCGAATACGGTGTGCTGGCGCTCTTGATCCTGCTGCTGATGACCGTGGGCATGTTCCTGGACGGCATCTCCATCTTCCTGATATTCGTGCCGCTGCTCATGCCCATCGCCAACGCCTACGGCTGGGATCCGGTGTGGTTCGGCGTGATCCTCACCCTGAAGGTCGCGCTGGGGCAGTTCACCCCGCCGTTGGCCGTGAACCTGATGGTGTCGTGCCGCATCGCGCGCGTGCCGATGGAATCCACGGTGCGCTGGGTGGTGTGGCTGTTGGGCGCGATGTTCCTGGTGCTGGTCGCGGTGCTGGCCTTCCCGCAGCTGGCGCTGTGGCTGCCGCACAAGCTGGGTTATTGAATGGGCAGGACCCCGCCGGCATGACGGGTAGGCATTACACAACAACAGACAGACTTGCAAAGAGAGGAGACGCAACATGAAATTCCGCAACCTGATCGGCGCCGCCCTGTGCGCCGCGGCAGTGGTGGGCATGGCGCCCGCCCACGCGCAGAACTACAAGCCCGAGTACAAGCTGTCCATCGTCGTGGGCACCACCTTCCCGTGGGGCCAGGGCGCTGAAATCTGGTCGAACCTGGTGCGCGAGCGCACGCAAGGCCGCATCAATATCAAGGTCTACCCCGGCACCTCGCTGGTCCAGGGCGACCAGACCCGCGAGTTCACCGCCATCCGCCAGGGCGTGATCGACATGGCCGTCGGCTCCACCATCAACTGGTCGCCGCAGGTCAAGCAGCTGAACCTGTTCTCCCTGCCCTTCCTGATGCCCGACTACGCCGCCATCGACGCGCTGGTTCAGGGCGACGTGGGCAAGGAAATGTTCAAGCTCATCGAAAAGGCCGGCGTGGTGCCGCTGGCCTGGGGCGAGAACGGCTACCGCCAGCTCAGCAACTCCAAGCATGAGATCAAGAAGCCCGAGGACATGAAGGGCATGAAGCTGCGCGTGGTGGGCTCGCCGCTGTATATCGATACGTTCACCGCGCTGGGCGCCAACCCCACGCAGATGAGCTGGGCCGACGCGCAGCCCGCGCTGGCCAGCGGCGCCGTGGACGGCCAGGAAAATCCCCTGTCCATCTACACCGGCTCCAAGCTCTACACGGTGGGCCAGAAGTACCTGACCCTGTGGAACTACGTGGCCGACCCGCTGGTCTTCGTGGTCAACCGCGAGGTCTGGAATTCCTGGTCCGAGAAAGACCGCGATATCGTGCGCCAGGCTGCGCTGGACGCCGGCAAGCAGCAGATCGTGATCGCGCGCAAGGGCGTGACGCCCGAGGATCCGTCGCTGCTGAAGGAAATCGAAGGCCACGGCGTCACGGTGACCTCGCTGTCGCAGGCCGACCACGACGCCTTCGTGAAAGTCACCAAGCCCGTCTACGAGAAGTGGAAGAAGCAGATCGGCGAAGATCTGGTGAACCTGGCCGAAAAGTCGATCGCCAACCGCAAGAAGTAAGCCCGCAAGAACACTGCAAGCCCCAGGGGAAACGGCGGCGCAAGCCGCCAACCGAGGCAGGGACGCCAGATCCCGCCCGCCAACGGGCGCCGGCCACAAGCCGGCGCCCGTAATTTTTGGGGAGCGCGGTGCGGCGGCGTCCCCGGACGCCGGCCTGCCCTACTCCGGGTAGCTGACTTCGAGAAAATCCAGTTCCTCGACCCCGCCCGGGGTACGCAGGACCACGGTATCGCCCTCCCTCGCCTTGATCAGGGCGCGGGCCACCGGGGAGATCCAGCTGATCTTGCCCGCCAGGGGCTCGGCCTCGTCGACGCCGACGATGGTCACGCTGTGCTCCTCGCCGGCCTTGTCGGAATACCGCACCGTGGCGCCGAAGAACACCTGGTCGCGGTTGGGCTGGGCGGCGGGGTCCACGACCTCCGCGATGTCGAGCCGCCTGGTCAGGAAACGCATGCGGCGGTCGATCTCGCGCAGGCGCTTCTTGCCGTAGAGATAATCGCCGTTCTCGGAGCGGTCTCCGTTGGACGCCGCCCAGGACACCACCTGCACGACGGAGGGGCGCTCCACGTTCATCAGGTGCGCGAGCTCGCCGCGCAGGCGTTCGTAGCCGCCGGGCGTCATGTAGTTCTTCGTGCCCGCCGGGAGCGCCTGGGCTTGCGGCAGATCGTCGTCGTCCTCGTGGTCGGACTCTTTAACAAATGCTTTGTTCATGGCGATGGCGCCGGTGGGGCGCGGTCACAGTCGATAGTTTGCAGGGCCGGGCGGCGCGGCGGCCGCCCGCGTCAGAACCAGTCGTGCCAGACCGGTTTCAGGTCGGACGGCAGCGCCGGCAGGCGGCCCAGGTCCATCCGGCTTTCCTTGGGGCTATGGAAGTCCGAACCGCGCGACGCCAGGAAACCGTAGCGGCGCGCCACGTCCGCGTACTGGCGGGCTTCCTCGACGGTATGGCTGCCCGTGGTGACCTCGATGCCCACGCCCCCGAGCTGCAGGAATTCATCGAACAGCGCGGCGAACTGCAAGGGCGTGTACTTGTAGCGGCCGGGGTGCGCGATGACGGCCTGGCCGCCCGCGCCGCGTATCCAGCCCACCGCCTCGGCCAGGGTGGCCCACTGCATGGGCACGTGGCCGGGGCGGTCGTCGCCCAGATGCTTGTTGAATACGGTCTGCACGTCCGGGCAGTAGCCGGCTTCGACCAGATAGCGCGCAAAATGCGTGCGGCTGATCAGTTCGGGGTTGCCGGCGAACGGCAGCGCGCCTTCATAGGCGCCCGGCATGCCCATTTCGGCCAGGCGCTCGCCGATGCGCTTGGCGCGCTCGGCGCGGCCGGCGCGGGTCTTGCGCAGGCCTTCGACCAGCCCGGTGTTTTCGGGATCGAACCGCAGCCCGACGATATGCACCGTCAGACCGGCCCACGTCACCGAGATCTCGACGCCAGTGGCGAACTCCATGCCCAGCTCGCGCGCCGCGCAGGCGGCTTCCACCAGGCCGCCCACTTCGTCGTGGTCGGTCAGCGCCCAGACGTCCACGCCGTTGGCGTGCGCGCGCCGCGCCACGTCGCGGGGCGCGAGCGCGCCGTCCGAAACCGTGGAATGGCAATGCAGGTCGATGTTCAGGGTGCGCGTATTCATGGTGCTATTGTAGGGAAGGCCCGCCAGCGTGGATAGCGCCCCGTCCGTCCCTGGTTTGGCAGGACCGGCGGGGCGCCTTTCCGCGCGGGTATCCCTAGGCCAGCAGGAAGGCCGCCACCGGCTCCACCTGCTCGTCGGCGATCAGCGTAGGGGCATGGCCCACGCCCCGCACCTCGTGCGCCTGCGCGCGCGGGTTGCGCTTGAGCATCTCGTCGACGGTAGCGCGCGTCAGCAGGTCCGATTGCTCGCCGCGCACGATCAGCACCGGGCAGTCCAGCGTGTCATAGGAACGCCATAGGATCTGCTCGCCCGCGGCCAGTTCCTCGGGGGTCTGCGCGGCCAAGGCCTGTGACAGCGCCAGGTCGTAGTGCTTCACCCATTTGCCGCCGTGCTCGGGATACAGGTAGCGCGCCAGATCGGCCCATTGCGCGTCCGTGTGCGGCCCGAAGGTCGCCGAATTGGCGCGCATGGTGGCAACGGCTTCCTCGAACGAGGCAAACTCGCCGGGCTCGCCCACGTACTGGCCAATGCGCGCCAATGCGCCCGTCTCCAGCCGGGGGCCGACGTCGTTGAGCACCAGCCTGTCCAGGCGCACGCCCTCGCCGGGCGGCAGCATGCCCGCGTGCGGGCGCATGGCCAGCATCGCCTGGGCGAACACCGCCGCGCCGGACAGCGCCAGGCCGATCAGCCCTCCCATGGACGTGCCCAGCCAGGCAAGCCTCGCCGGCCGCAGCCGGGCGATCAGGGTGACCATGTCGGACACATATTGCGGCACCGTGTAGAACGCGGGATTGGCCAGCCAGTCCGAGCGGCCCCGGCCCACCACGTCGGGGCAGACCACGCGGTAACGGCCCGCCACGCGGCGGGCCAGCGTGTCGAAATCCCGGCCGCTGCGGGTCAGGCCGTGCACGCAGACCAGCACCTGATCGTTGGCGGGATCGCCCCATTCCCAGTAGGCCATGCGATGCAGGCCGGCCGGGCTGGCGCACGTGACGAATTCCAAACGGGGTTCCAGGCTGGCGTCCACTATCGATACACTCCACAAGTCCGCACCCGCCGATACGGCGGCATGCCAGGCCGGTATCTTATAGGACGTAGGGGACGCCGAACGGGCCCGGTAGTGTAATCGCGGCAGGCTTGCGCGCGCATGACAGCCGGACGGGCGGCCGCCCCGTGCGCTCGACCCTGGACTATCGGCCCGGTCGTCGCTACGATCATCCCATCCGGATCGATGCCCGCCACGCGGCGGCCAGCGGAATTGCGGTTGCCTATCGGCGCGATCCAATCATTAAATTGGAGTTGCCCGCCATTTGGCGCCACAGTTTGCACTCTCGAGCATTGCCAGATCAGTCTTCCCAAAATTGATATGGAGTCCGTATGCAGCAAAGCAGTCCCGCCTCCCCGCTGACCTCCGGCGATCCCGCCGTCAGCTCCCCTCCCCCCCAAGCCCCCAAAGTGCTGCAAGACGTCCTGGCCCGCGCCGACGTCCAGATCAACGGCACGCGCCCCTGGGACATCCAGGTGCACGACAAGCACATGTACGACCGGGTCTTTGCAAGCTGGTCGCTGGGCCTGGGCGAGTCCTACATGGACGGCGAGTGGGATTGCGATCAGCTGGACGAGCTATTCACGCGGCTGCTGCGCGCCGACGTGGGATCGGCGGCGCTGGGCCTGGCCCGCGTCAAGCTGATTGCCGAACACCTGCGCCACAAGCTCTTCAACCTGCAATCCAAGAACCGCGCCTTCGAGGTCGGGAAACAGCACTACGACGCCGGCAACGACGTGTTCGAAGCCATGCTGGACAGCCGCATGATCTATTCCTGCGCCTACTGGGAACACGCCCAGACGCTGGAGGAAGCGCAACTGGCCAAGCTGGACATGATCTGCCGCAAGCTGCAGCTCAAGCAGGGCGAGACCCTGCTCGACATCGGCTGCGGCTGGGGCGGACTGGCCAAGTTCGCGGCCGAGCGCTATGGCGTCAAGGTCACCGGCGTGACCGTCTCCAAGGAACAGCTGGCGCTGGCCCAGGAACGCGTGAAGGGCCTGCCCGTGGAACTGCTGCTGCAGGACTACCGGGACCTGCAAGGCAGTTTCGACAAGGTGGTGTCGGTCGGCATGTTCGAACACGTCGGCCCCAAGAATTACGACACCTACTTCACCCACGTGCAGCGGCTGATGGCCCCGGACGGCGCATTCCTGCTGCATACCATCGGCATCGCGTCCACCAGCCAGAGCACCGATCCCTGGATCGACCGCTACGTCTTCCCGAACGGCAAGCTGCCGTCCGCCCGCGAAATCGCGACGGCGGTCGAAGGCCGCTTCATCATCGAGGACTGGCACAACTTCGGCGCCGACTACGACCGCACGCTGATGGCGTGGTGGGAGAATTTCGAACGCGCCTGGCCCGAGCTGGAATCGCGCTACGGCACCCGCTTCTACCGCATGTGGAAATACTATCTGATGTGCTGCGCGGGCTTCTTCCGCTCGCGCGAGGGCCAGCTCTGGCAAGTGATGCTGACCCATCCGCAACGCGCGGACATGTACCGTTCGCTGCGCTGAAGGCGACGTAGCCGGGCGTCAGACGCTGGCTACGTCCGCACTGACAGCGGCTCTGGGCCGCACGGCATCTTCGCGGATCATGTCCGCGGCGCGCTCCGCGATCATGATCGTCGGCGAATTGGTGTTGCCCGACGTGATCAGCGGCATCACCGAAGCGTCGGCGATGCGCAGGCCCTCCAGCCCGTGCACGCGCAGGCGCGCGTCCACCACCGCGCCGCCGTCCGCGTCGCGGCCCATGGCGCAGGTGCCCACCGGGTGGAAGATCGTCGTGCCGATCTTGCCGGCGGCCACCCTCAGCTGAGCCTCGGTCTGGAAGTCCGGCCCCGGCAGCCACTCCTGCGGCCGGTAGCGCTGCAGCGCGGGCGCCGCGGCGATGCGGCGGACCAGGCGGATGGAATCCGCAGCCACGCGCAGGTCTTCCTCGGTGCTCAGGTAGTTGGGCGCGATGACGGGCCCCTTGCCCGCGCCCAGCGGCCCTTGCGCGTGCACGCTGCCGCGCGAGGTCGGGCGCAGGTTGCACACGCTGGCGGTAAAGGCGTCGAACCCGTGCAGCGGTTCGCCGAAAGCGCCCAGCGACAGGGGCTGGACGTGGAATTCCACATTGGCCCGCTCCTGGCCGGGATCGGACTTGGCGAAGGCGCCCAGCTGCGACGGCGCCATGCTCATCGGGCCACTGCGGCTGATCAGGTATTCCAGGCCTATGCCGGCCTTGCCCCACCACGTGGAAGCGATGCGGTTGAGCGTCTTCACGCCGCTCACCTTGAGAATGACCCGCAGCTGCAGATGGTCCTGCAGGTTCTCGCCCACGCCGGGCAAGGCGTGGCGCAGCGCGATGCCGCTTTCGCGCAGTCGCGCCGGTTCGCCCACGCCGGATAGCTCCAGCAGCTGCGGCGTGTTGACCGCGCCCGCGGCCAGCACCACTTCACGGCGCGCGCGCACCGTGGCGACCGCCCCCGCGCGGCGCAGTCGCACCCCGACGCAGCGCTTGCCCTCGAAGAGCAGCTGCTCGGCCGTCACGCCGGTTTCCACGCGCAGATTGGGGCGCTTGCGCACGGGGCGCAGAAAGGCCTTGGAGGTATTCCAGCGCCAGCCGCTGCGCTGGTTCACTTCGAAATAGCCGCTGCCGAAATTGTCGCCGCGGTTGAAATCCTGCACCCGGGGAATGCCTTCCTGTTCCGCCGCGACGGCGAAGGCCTCCAGGATGTCCCAGCGCAGGCGCTGCGGCTCCACGCGCCATTCGCCGCCCGCGCCGTGGTATTCGTCGGCGCCGCGGTGGTAATCCTCGCTGCGCTTGAAGACCGGCAGCACCTGTTCCCAGCCCCAGGCCGGATCGCCCGACAGCGCCGCCCAGTTCTCGTAGTCCTGGCGCTGGCCGCGCATGTAGATCATGCCGTTGATCGACGAACAGCCGCCCAGCACGCGGCCGCGAGGGTAGATCAGCGAACGGCCCCCCAGCCCGGGCTCTTCGGCGGTGCGGTACATCCAGTCCGTGCGCGGATTGCCGATGCAGTGCAGATAGCCCACCGGGATATGGATCCAGTGGTAGTTATCGCGGCCGCCGGCCTCCAGCAACAGCACCTGCACGGCCGGGTCCTGGCTCAGCCGGTTGGCCAGCACGCAGCCAGCCGAGCCCGCGCCCACGATGATGTAGTCGTATGTCTCCATAAGCTCTTCTTATCTGCTTGCCGGGGCAGTGCGCCGCAGGCGGGTGAGCCGACCCGGTTGCGGCGGATGGGCGCGCGCCGGGCATCTGCCATGACTCTGGCGCAGCCTATCGAAACTGTCCAATGAATTGTTGAAAAACAGTTTATAAGCAACTTTAATAATGCAAGATGCTTTCTGGCTGCGTAAGCGGTCAGCCGGCGCCGTCTGGCCGCCCAGGCCAACGTCATCGACACCGTTTTGATGGGTTGCGCGCTCGGCACCGGCGTTCTCGCCCTCCCGATCTCGCGCTACCCCCATCCTACAGGCCTTGCCCATGCTGATTTTCCGGAAAAGCCCATGGATCTGAAGCACATCCGCACCTTCGCCGCCGTGGCCCGGGAAGGCAATCTCACGCGCGCGGCCGAGCATCTTCATCTGACCCAGCCCGCGCTGAGCCTGCAGCTGAAGAACTTCCAGGAATCGCTGGACCTGGCGCTGTTCTCGCGCACCGCGCAGGGGCTGGCGCCCAATGCCGACGGCCGCGCCCTGCTGCCGGCGGCGCAGCGGATCCTGGACGCGCTGGACGATTTTCAACGCGCCATAGGCGCCCTGCGCGACACGGTCCAGGGCGAGCTGCGCATCGGCACCATCCTCGATCCGGAATTCCTGCGGCTTGGCGCCACCCTGCAATACATGGTGGAGCATTACCCGAAAATCCGGCCCACCCTGCGCCACGGCATGTCGGGATCGGTGGGGCGGCAAGTGCGTTCGGGCGAGCTGGACGTGGGCTTTTTCCTGGGACCGCCCGGTACCGCCGACGGCCCGGCCGGGCTGGAGGCGCTGCCGCTGGCCTCGTTCGCCTACTGTGTCGTGGCCCCCAAGGGCTGGGGCGCCCAGGTGGCCGGGCACGGCTGGGCCGGGATCGCCGCGCTGCCGTGGATCTGGACACCGCCGGATTCCGTGCACCACCGCCTGTTGTCCGCCCGCTTCGACGCCCTGGGCATTGTCCCCAATGCGGTGGCCGAGGTGGACCAGGAATCGTCGATGCTGGACCTCGTGCGCTCGGGCGTCGGCCTGTCGCTGGCGCGCGACTCCATCGCCCTGCGCGAATCGCAGGCCAACGGCCTGCTGCTGGTGAAAGGCCTGTCCATCCAGGCGGAACTGTCCTTCATCACCCAGGCCGGGCGCCGCGACGATCCGCTCGTGGCGGCCGCCTTCTCCGCCGTGCGCGCCGCGTTCGGCTGAGGTCCGCGCCGCGCCGGTTTGCTGCGCTGCGCCAAAGGGGTGCAGCGCGCACAGGACTATGCACCGGCTTGACGCAGCGGCCCGTCCGGCCGCCGGCGCCGGGCCGCCCGGCGAGGTCCGCATTTCCTCCCTTTCTCCCCCGCTTGCCCAGGCGCCGCGGCGTTTCCCGGCCCTCGGCGGGATTCCTGGCACGGACTTTGCTTGATGTCTGGCATGCGGGCCGCGAGGCCGGCAAGACAATTTGAGCGATACCGGCAAAGGCGCCCCGACCCCAAGGTCCAGGGCGCCTTTCGTCTTCCGAAACCTGAATAGCCAAGCCCGGGATATCCCATGAACGTATCGGCCGCATCCGATTCCCTGCAAACCCTCGTCGTCGTCGGCAACGGCATGGTGGGCCACCATTGCGTCGAGCAACTGGTCGCGCTCGGCGCGCTGGAGCGCTATCGCATCCACGTGTATGGCGAGGAAAGCCGCCGCGCCTATGACCGGGTGCATCTGTCCGAATACCTGAACGGGCGGGACGCCGGCTCGATGGCGCTGGGCGACGCCGGGCTCTACGAGCGCGAGGGCGTGGTCCTGCACCTGGGCACCGCGGTCCTGGAGATAGACCGTCGCCATCGCGAGATCGTGACCGCCCAGGGCCGCCAGGCCTATGACAAGCTCGTCCTGGCCACGGGCTCCTATCCCTTCGTGCCGCCGATCGCGGGCGCCGAGGGCGCGTCCCGCCTGGTGTACCGCACGCTCGATGACCTGGACCAGATCCGCGCGGCCGCCCACGGCGCGCGGCGCGGGGTGGTCGTCGGCGGCGGCCTGCTGGGCCTGGAGGCGGCCAACGCGCTGAAGTCGCTGGATCTGGAGGCCCACGTGGTGGAATTCGCGCCGCGCCTGATGCCGGTGCAGCTGGACGAGCAAGGCGGGGCCGCGCTGCGCGCGCGCATTGAATCGCTGGGCGTGGGCGTGCACCTGTCGCGCGCGACGCAGGATATCCGGCCCGGCACGCAGTACCGCTACCGCATGCGCTTCGCCGAGGGCGCGCCGCTGGAAACCGACCTGATCGTGTTCTCCGCCGGCATCCGGCCGCAGACCTGGCTGGCGCGCAAGGCCGGATTGACGGTGGCCGAACGCGGCGGCGTGGTGATCGACGACTTCTGCCGCAGCAGCGACGAGAACATCTACGCCATCGGCGAATGCGCGGCATGGAACGGCAGTGTCTTCGGCCTGGTGGCGCCCGGCTACCAGATGGCGCGCATCGCCGCGGCCGCGCTTTGCGGGGAATCGCCGCAGCCCTTCGCCGGCGCCGATATGTCCACCAAGCTCAAGCTGCTGGGCGTCGACGTCGGTTCGATCGGAGACGCCCATGGCGCGACGCCCGGCGCGCGCAGCTACCGCTACATCGACGAAGCCGGCGCCGGCTACCGCCGCCTGGTGGTGTCGGCCGACGGCAAGCGCGTGCTGGGCGCCGTGCTCGTCGGCGACAACAGCTATTACGACACGCTGCTGCAATACGTGCAGAACGGCATCGCGCCGCCGGCCGACCCGGCCAGCCTGATTCTGCCCCTGGGGCGGGCCGCCCCGCTGCTGGGCGTGGATGCGTTGCCCGCCTCGGCCACCGTGTGCTCGTGCCATAACGTGAGCAAGGGCGCCATCTGCGACGCCATCGACGGAGGCTGCGCGGACCTGGGCGCGGTCAAGGGCTGCACCAAGGCGGCCTCGGGCTGCGGCGGCTGCGCCAGCCTGCTCAAGCAGGTGGTGGAGCATGAGCTGGCCGCGCGCGGCGTCGCCGTGGACAAGAGCCTGTGCGAGCATTTCGCCTACACGCGCCAGGAGCTCTACGCCATCGTGCGCGTGGGCGGCATCGAAACCTTCGAGCAACTGCTGTCCAGCCATGGGCGCGGCGAGCTGGGCTGCGACATCTGCAAGCCCGCGGTCGGCTCCATCCTCGCGTCCTGCTGGAACCGTCCGATCCAGGATCCCGGCCTGGTGCCGCTGCAGGACACCAACGACACCTTCATGGCCAATATGCAGAAGAACGGCACCTACTCGGTGGTGCCGCGCATCCCGGCCGGCGAGATTACGCCCGACGGGCTGATCGCCATCGGCGCCGTCGCGAAGAAGTATGGGCTGTACACGAAGATCACCGGCGGCCAGCGCATCGACCTGTTCGGCGCCCAGCTGCACGAGCTGCCCGACATCTGGAGCGAGCTGATCGCCGCGGGCTTCGAGACCGGCCACGCCTACGGCAAGTCCACGCGCACGGTGAAGTCCTGCGTGGGCAGCACCTGGTGCCGCTACGGCGTGCAGGACAGCGTGCGCATGGCGCTGGACATCGAGCACCGCTACAAGGGCCTGCGCTCGCCGCATAAGCTGAAGTTCGCCGTCTCGGGCTGCACGCGCGAATGCGCCGAGGCGCAGAGCAAGGACATCGGCGTGATCGCCACCGAGAAGGGCTGGAACCTCTACGTCTGCGGCAATGGCGGCATGCGCCCGCGCCACGCCGAACTCTTCGCCACCGACCTGGACGACGCCGCGCTGATCCGCGTCATCGACCGCCTGCTGATGTTCTACATCCGCACCGCGGACAAGCTGCAGCGCACATCGGTATGGCGCGAGTCGCTGGAAGGCGGGCTGGACTACCTGAAGCAGGTGGTGCTGGAGGACAGCCTGGGCCTGTGCGCCGAGCTCGAAGCCCAGATGCAGCTGGTGGTGGATCGCTACGAATGCGAATGGGCCAATGCCCTGAACGACCCGGAAAAGCTCAAGCGCTTCCGCACCTTCGTCAACGACAGCCGCCCGGACCCCGACATCCAGTTCGTGCAGGAACGCGGCCAGCCCCGCCCCGCTCCCGCGCGCGTCATTCCCATCGCAGAGGAGATCGCCTGATGGACGTCCATGCCCATGAACCGCAGCCCTGGCGGCCCGTCTGCCGCCGCCAGGACCTCGTGCCCAATTCCGGCGTAGTCGCGCTGGTCGAGGGTGTGCAGATCGCGCTGTTCTACGTGCCGCGCGGCGCGGACGGCGAGGTGTACGCCATCGAGAACCGCGACCCGCGCTCCGGCGCCAACGTCATCGGCCGCGGCATCGTCGGCCACCTGGCGGGGGAGCTCGTGGTTGCCTCGCCTCTCTACAAGCAGCACTTCCGCCTGGTGGACGGCAGCTGCGTGCAGTACCCCGACCAGCGGCTGCGCGCATGGCGCGCGCGGCTGAACGCCGACGCGGTGGAAATCCGCTGACGCCCCGGGGCCCGTTGACCCTGGCATTGCCCCGCAGTACCCGACCCCCATAGAAACAGGAAGCCATCATGTCCTATATCGTCCCTGCCGAATTCGTCACCAAGATGGTGGATGCCGGCGAATCCAAGATCTACATGGCCACCCGCGACGCGCTCATCCGCGCCTACATGGCCGGCGCCATCCTGGCGCTTTCCGCCGTATTCGCCGTCACCGTCTCCGTGCAGACGGGCTCGCCCATCCTGGGCGCGGCACTGTTCCCGGTGGGGTTCTGCATCCTCTACCTGATGGGTTTCGACCTGCTGACGGGCGTGTTCGTCCTGACTCCGCTGGCCCTCATGGACCGCCGTCCGGGCGTCACGCTCAAGGCCGTGGTCCGGCACTGGGGCGTGATCTTCGCCGGCAATTTCCTGGGCGCGCTGACCGTGGCCTTCCTGATGGCCATCGTCTTCACCTATGGCTTCTCCACGCCGCCCAGCAAGGTCGGCGAAGTCATCTCGCACATCGGCGAGAACCGCACGCTGGGCTACAAGGAATACGGCGCGGGCGGCATGCTGACCATTTTCGTGCGCGGCGTGCTGTGCAACTGGATGGTGTCGCTGGGCGTGGTTGGCGCCATGATCTCCACCACCGTCAGCGGCAAGGTCATCGCCATGTGGATGCCGATCATGCTGTTCTTCGCGATGGGCTTCGAGCACTCCGTCGTGAACATGTTCCTGTTCCCTTCGGCCCTGATCCTGGGCGGCAACTTCTCGATCATGGACTACATGGTCTGGAACGAGATCCCGGTGGTGCTGGGCAATCTGATCGGCGGGCTGTCGCTCACGGGCCTGACGCTCTACACCACGCACATGAAGACCGCTCCCAAGCGCAGCTTCAACTGAGATCGCCGGCCATGGATCGCCACGCGCCCCGCGAACGCGCCGCCTCGCTGAAAATCGCGGCGGGGCAGCACAGCGAACCGGGCAGGAAGTCCGTGAACCAGGACTTCCACGGCCTGTGCCTGCCCGGCGAACCTCTGCTGGGCACCAAGGGCATCGCGGTTGCGCTGGCCGACGGCATAAGCAGCAGCAAGGTCAGCCGCAACGCCAGCGAAACCGCGGTCGCCAGCTTCCTGGAAGACTACTACTGCACGCCGGAAACCTGGTCGGTGAAGAAATCGGCGCAAAAGGTGCTGGGCGCGGCCAACGCCTGGCTGCATGCCCAGACCCGCCACCGCCACGATCCGGACCGCGACCACGGGTACGTCTGCGCGATGACGGTCATGGTGCTGAAGTCCGCTACGGCCCACATCCTGCACGTGGGCGACGCCCGCCTCTACCGCCTGCGCAACGGCGCGCTCGAACAGCTCACCGATGACCACCGCGTCTGGATCGCGCGCGACAAAAGCTGCCTGAGCCGGGCGCTGGGGCTGGCGTCCCAGCTGGAGATCGATTACCACTCCCAACCGCTGGAACTGGGCGACGTCTTCTTATTGGCCACTGACGGGGTCTACGAGCACGTGGGCGCGGAAGACATGGCCGCCGCCGTCGCGGCGCACGCCGACTGCCTCGACGAGGCCGCCCGCAAGCTGGCCGCATTGGCCTACGCACGCGGCAGCGAGGACAACCTCACCGTACAGATCGTCCGCATCGACGCCCTGCCCGCCCGCCAGGCCAGCGAGCTGGGCGACTACAGCCGCGACCTGCCCTGCCCGCCGCTATTGGCGCCCGGCCAGGCGTTCGAGGGCTTCCTCATCCTGGATGAATTGCGCGCCAGCAGCCGCAGCCACGTCTACCTGGCGCGCGATCAGGCCAGCGGCGCGCATGCCGTCATCAAGATTCCCTCGCTGGACCTGCGCCACGATCCCGCCTACCTGGAACGGCTGCTGACCGAGGAATGGATCGCCCGACGCATCGACAGCCGCCACGTGGTGCGCGCCTGGCTTGGCAAGCGGCCCCGCCGCTATCTGTACACTGCCAGCGAGTACATCGAAGGCCGCACGCTGACGCAGTGGATGGCCGCCAATCCCCGGCCCGCCCTGGAATCCGCCATCCAGATCATCGAGCAGATCGCCCGCGGGCTCCAGGCCCTGCATCGGCTCGAACTCGTGCACCAGGACCTGCGGCCGGACAATGTCCTCATCACGCCGGACGGCACGGCGAAGATCATCGACCTGGGCTCCGTCAAGGTCGCCGGCATGGAGGAGTTGTCGCAGGCGGGCGGGCACGCGTCCGCCGTGCTGGGCACGGCCCAGTATGCCGCCCCCGAATACTTCCTGGGCGAGGCGGGCACGGCGCGGTCCGATCTTTATTCCCTGGCGGCGATGCTCTACCAGATGCTCTCGGGCCGCCTGCCCTACGGGCCCGGCGTGGCGCGGGCCCGCAGCCGCGCCGCGCAACTGCGCCTCGCCTATGTATCGGTGCTGGACCGCGACCGCGAAATTCCCGCCTGGATCGATGGCGTGCTCAGCCGCGCGCTGCATCCCGACCCGCGCTCGCGCACCGCCGAACTTTCCGAATTCACCCACGCGCTGCGCCATCCCGGCGGCGACGCCCGGCACGGCGAACGCCTGCCGCTGCTGGAACGCAATCCGCTGGCCTTCTGGAAGGGCCTGAGCCTGGCGCTCGCCATCGCTCTCGCCCTGGTTTCCTTCCACTCATGAACGCAAGGACGCTCACCATGAATCCTGCCGTCTGGCTGATCGGCGCGGGCCCCGGGGATCCGGAGCTGCTGACGCTCAAAGCGGTCAAGGCCCTGGGCCGGGCCGACGTGGTCCTGGTCGACGACCTGGTCGATCCGCGGATCCTCCAGTACTGCCCGCGCGCGCGCATCGTGCGCGTGGGCAAGCGCGGCGGCTGCCGCTCCACCCCGCAGGCGTTCATCCAGCGCCTGATGCTGCGCTACGCCCGGCAAGGCCTGCGCGTGGCCCGCCTGAAGGGCGGCGACCCCTGCATTTTCGGACGGGGCGGCGAAGAGGCCCGCTGGCTGGACGAGCGCGGCGTGCCCTGCGAAGTGATCAATGGCATCACCGCCGGCCTGGCGGCGGCGACCGCTGTCGGCATCCCGCTGACGCACCGTGGCCTGGCGACGGGCGTTACACTCGTCACCGCCCACACCCAGGACGGCGGCATGCCCGACTGGTCCGCGCTGGCGCGCGGCGGCACGACGCTGGTGGTCTACATGGGAGTCGCCAGGCTGCAGGACATGCGCGCCGAGCTGCTGGCGGCGGGCATGGATGCCGGCACCCCGGTCGCGATGATCGAAAACGCCAGCCTGCCCGGGCAACGCGAATGCGCCTCCACGGTCGCGGCCATGGCCCGCGACGCGGACGCGTTCCGCCTGCGCAGCCCCGCGGTGCTGGTCATCGGTCAGGTCGCCGCCTGCCGGATGTTCGCGGCTCCCGAAGTCCCCGCCTTTCCCGAACACGATTTGCGCCGCAGCGCCTGAACCTGATCCGACCGAGACCGGAGCCCTTATGGCCGAACGCCACATGCCGCCGCCGCTGCGCTTTCTCCTCGCCGCCCGCCGCAGCGAACTCCATGGCCTGGAAGCGCTGGCGCGCAGCTGCGAGCTGGCCGTGCGCATCGGCGCGCTGACGCACGCGCTGCAAAAGGAACGCGGCTATTCCAACCTGTGCCTGTGCGGCGCCGATGCCCGCCCGCGGCCGGAACTGGCCGGTCTGAGCCGGCAGGCGGAGGCCGTCGAATCCGAAGTCCGCCAATTGCTGGACGGACTGGCGGCCGATCCCGCGCCGGGCAACGTGCGCGCCCGGCTGCTCAACGCCATCGCCTATTCCCTGTTCAGGCTGGACGAGCTGACCGGCCTGCGGCAACGGATCCGCGACCGGCGCGTGGAGGCCGAGGATGCCGATGCCGGCTTCACGCGGGCCATCGGCAGCCTGCTGTCCATCGTCTTCGAAACCGCGGACGCCGCGCTGGATCCCGGCGTCACCCGCAATCTGGTGGCGCTGCTGAATTTCATGCAAGGCAAGGAGCTGAGCGGCCAGGAGCGCGCCTGCGGCGTCATGGGCTACACGGCCGGCCACTTCACCGAGGCGCAAAAGGCGCGCATGCTGGGCCTCGCCGCCAGCCAGGAACGCAGCTTCGGCATCTACGCGCAATATGCGGATCCCGCCGCCATGCAATGCTGGGCGCGGATCCAGCAGCAGGGGCAGGAGCTGCGGCGCATGCGCGACGTGGCGCAACGGACCTCCGCGGCGCAAGCCGTGGACGCAAGCCTGGCGGAGGTATGGTTCGATCTCTACACGGCGCGCATCGACGCCATGCGCGAGCTAGAGAGCCAGCTCGCCGAGGGGCTGGCCCGGCGCTGCGCGCAGCGGATCGCCGATACCCGCCAGGAGCTGGACGACCGCCGCCTGCTGCTGAGCCGCTATGCCGACCATGCCAGCGGCCGCGCGCCCAGCATGGTGTACGGCGTGCAGGGCCGCGTGGTGGACCTGCCGCCGCCGGACGGCGTGGGCGCAGCGCTGGAACGCTCCATCCTCGACATGATGCGCGAACAGACGCTGCGCATGCAGCAGGCCGACGACGCCCTGGCCGCCGCGCGCGGCGCGCTGGACGAGACAAAACGCATCGACCGCGCCAAGCTGCTCCTGATCGGCCGCTACGGCCTGACCGAACAGGCCGCGCACGAACGCCTGCGGCGCGCCGCCATGGACGGCGGGCTGTCCCTGGCGCAAGTGGCGCGGCAGATCGTCGAGCAAGGCGGCGATTGACTCCGCCGCGCTAGCGGAACACTCGCTGGGTCAGGCTTACGACGACCGCCGTCAGCGCCACCGCCACCACCACGTGGAAATGATCCAGGCTGGCCAGCAGCACCGATTGCCGGGTGACCATCTGCGCGATCTGCTCCAGGGCAAGCTCGCGGGCCTGCGGCCCCGCCGCGGAAAAGGATTCGGCCAGGCGGGCCATGGCCTGTTCGAAATTCGCATTGCCCGCCACGATGCCGCTGCGCAAGCGATCGTAATGCTCGGACGTGAACCACTGCTGGCCGATCGTCGCAAGCATGATGCCCAGCGCCTGCCCAACCTGCGCCAGCATGTTCTTCACCTGTTGCGCATGGGCGAACACGGCAGGGTCCCCGGTCAGGCCGGTGAACGTCTGCATGGCCGTGGTCGGCATGACGATCATGATGAACATGCCATAGCAGGCCAGCCCGGGAAAGACGCCGGTCCACAGGTCGGCGTCGGGCGTCAGGCGCGACATCTGCCCGCCGAAGGCCGCCAGCGCCAGGAATCCCGCAACGAAAAACTTGCGCGGCGCGGGCCAGCGCGGCAGCAGTTGCGACATCACCGCCCAGGTCAGCACCCCCGCTCCCAGGCCCATGGCGAAGAATTCTCCCGTCGTGGACCAGGACTGGCCCAGGGCGCGCTGCAGCATCACGGGCACCAGATAACCGTTTGCGCCCAGCATCAGGTAGCACGCCATGAACAGCGCCAGCCCGCAGATGAAGCGCACCTCCTTCATGCCGCCCAGCTTGAGCAACGGCGCGCCGTTGCGTGTCTCGGACCGCACGAAGTAGCCCAGCGCCGCGATGCCCGCGGCCGCCCACAGCACCAGCAGATGACGGTCGCTGAAGAAATCGTAATAGGACCGCTGCAAGGCGTGCAGCACCAGAAAGCTGCCCGCGCCCAGGGCGACAATCGGCATCAGCCGCGCCTGGCCGGCCAGCACCGCCCCCGCCTCCTTGCCCGGCATCGCCCGCGCGACGGGAATCATCGCCAGCAGCGACAGCGCCGCGACAAGCCAGAACATCATTGGCCAACCATCGCGGTCCACCGCCATCGAGGCCAGCCAGGGCGCCAGCGCCGTGCCCACGCACAGCCCGGTCGCCAGGGCCTTGATGCCATGGAAACGCGCGGGCCCGGGCGGAATCAAGTTGACGCTCAGCCGCGACGACGTAAGCATGGCCGCGCACCCCGCGGCCATCAGGATCCTGCCGCACAGGAACCCCGCCTGGTTGCGCGACAGCGCGCAAACCGCCGCGCCCGCGGCGGCCGCGCCGAGCGACGCCAGCAGATAGCGCCGCAAGCCAAGGCGATGCACCAGCCAGCCCTGCAACGCAATCATCACCACGGCCACGCAGGCGTAGATCACGGCGACGGTGGAATACTCCTCGGGGCTGGCGCCGATCTCGCCCATGATGGGCGCGGCGGCGAAAGTCACCATGCCGTTCTGCAGGAAATCGATGAGAGTCAGGGCGCCGATGACGGATAGCAGCGAGGCGGGGACGGCAGGTATTCCTGGAGCGCAGGACGAGGCATGCATGATATGGATTTTGCATGCCCAGGCTGTATATGCCTAGGCAGATAAATAGTTAAAAAAAAGCGGACCGATGAGCGTCAGTCCGGCTTCGCGTTGATCAGGATGCGCGACAGCAGCTTGTGCAGCGTTTCGGCGTCCTTCTCCGAGAACCCCGCCAACAGCCGGCGAAACGCCACTTCGGTCACCTGCCGCGCCTGCGGCAAGGCCGCCTGGCCCAATTCGGTGAGTTCGATCAGGGAACTGCGCCGGTCGGATTCGTTCTCCACACGGCGGATGAACCCCTTGGCCGCGATGCGGTCGAGCAGCCGCGTCATGGCGCCGGAGTCATAGGCGAGCACGCGGCAGAAATCGCTGAGCGTACGGCCCCAGCCCTTGGCCAGGCAGTTCATCACCACGTATTGCGGCACCGTCATCTGCAGGGGCGCGAGCTCGCGCTCCAGCGCATCCTGGATGCCGTTGCGCACGGACGTCACCAGGAAACCGAGGTCGCCGGTGCAAAACTCGTCCAGCACGGAAGCTTTGGCTTTATTCACGATGGGTCTTGCCGTCCGCTCATCGGATCGATTTCCGCATATTAACTGCCTAGGCAGTTAATATGCAAGCGCGGCGCCGCCCGGGTCCGCCCCCTGGCCGGCCGCCTACGGCAGGTTCTCCCGGAAGATCACCTGGCTGCGCGCCAGTTCCACGCCGTTCATGGGGCTACGCTTGTCGCGCAGATTGCAGAAGATGCGCACGCAGCTCATCAGGGCCTCCATCGGGCTTTGCGTGATGACCGCGTCCATGGTGCCGTCTATCAGCAGCGAACGGGTATCGGGCGTGAGGCCATGGCCGATGAAGACGACGCGATGCTGCAGGCCGGCCTCCTTGAGCGCGCGCGCCACGCCGTCCGAGGCCCCGCCGATGTTGTAGATGCCGGCCAGCTGGGGATACTGCTCCAGCAACTGGCGCGTCTGCTCGTAGTTTCGTTGCGCATCGTCGTAGCCTTCCCGCAAGTCCACCACCTGCATGGCCTGGAACTGTTCCGCATACAGCTGCAGGAACCCCCCTTCCCGCTCTTCGTGCGCCCGGTAATGGCGCGACCCGGCGATCAGCGCCACGTGCGCCGCCCGCGAGCCGATGAAGCGCGCGATGAGATACCCCGCGGTGCGGCCGGCGGCGCGGTTGTCCAGGCCCACGTAGGCCGCGCGCGCGCTGTTGGCGATGTCGGAAATCAACGTCACCGTCGGCACGCCCTGCTGCGCGAGCGCATCGACGGCTTCGCGCACCGCAGGATGCTCCAGCGCCATGAACGCAATGCCGTCGGCCCGCTTGCCGTGCTTGGCCAGCGCCCGGGCCAGCGCGTCGGGGTTGAAGCTTTCCACGTATTCGACCTGGCACTTGGCGTTGAGCGGCGCGAAGTGCTCGTGCGCATAGCTGACCGTGTCGCCCAGCATGCGCAGATAGCGATTGCTGCCGCGCGGCAGCAGGAACACGAGCCGCATCGGTTCGGGAGCGGCGGCCGAGCGTATGTCCTGTTCGGGCAGGTAGTCGAGTTCGAGCGCGGCCTTGAAGACTTTTTGCGCGGTGCTGGCCCGCACGCCGGGACGGCGGTTCAGCACGCGATCGGCCGTGGCGGTGGAGACGCCCGCCAGGGCCGCCACGTCCGCCAGGCGCGCAAGCTTGCGTTCGGAAGGTGTTCGATTCACATCAAAAACCATCAAAAAGGAAGTTTGACGATGATAGCGCCGATTCACTATTGTCCAGTCTGCCGCATGGGATTGGCGCTTTTGTGGCACATCAAAAAACATCATAACCATGTTTATGGAGACAACCATGAAGCTGCTGACACGCCGCAGTGCCCTGCGCCGCCTTGCCGCGGTTCCCGCCCTAGCCCTGACCAGCGGTTTCCCGCTGATCGCCCGCGCGGCCGACTACACGCTCAAGTACGGCAACAACCTGCCGGTCACCCATCCGCTGAACATCCGCGCCCAGGAAGCCGCCGAACGCATCCTCAAGGAAAGCAATGGCCGCGTGGACATCAAGATCTTCCCGAACAACCAGCTCGGCGGCGACACCGACATGCTGGCCCAGGTGCGCTCGGGCGGCATCGATTTCTTCACGCCTTCCGCGCTGGTCATCGCGACCCTGGTGCCGGTGGCGGCGATCAACGCCGTCGGCTTCGCCTTCAAGGACTACCACCAGGTCTGGAGCGCCATGGACGGCGCGCTGGGCGCGCACGTGCGCGCCGCCATCGCGCAGCGCCGCCTGTACGCCTTCGAGAAGATGTGGGACAACGGCTTTCGCCAGACCACCAGCAGCAAGGCGCCCGTCAACACGGCGGCCGACATGGAAGGCCTGAAGATCCGCGTGCCGGTGAGCTCGCTGCCCATCTCCATGTTCAAGGGCCTGGGCGCCGCCCCGGCCAGCCTGCAATTCAGCGAAGTCTATTCATCGCTGCAGACCAAGGTGGTGGACGCGCAGGAAAACCCGCTGCCCATCATCCAGGTCGCCAAGCTGTACGAGGTGCAGAAGTACTGCTCGCTCACCAACCATATCTGGGACGGCTACTGGTTCATCGCCAACGGCCGCATGTGGGAAGGCCTGCCGGAAGACCTGAAGACGGTCGTGGCCCGTGGCATCAACGAGGCCGGCCTGGCGCAGCGCGAGGACATCAAGCAGCTCAACGCCTCGGTGCAGTCGGACCTGGAAGGCAAGGGCCTGCTGTTCAACCAGCCCTCCGCCGACAGTTTCCGCGAGCAGTTGCGCAGCGCCGGCTTCTACAAGGAATGGCAGGGCCGCTTCGGCAACGAGGCCTGGACCCTGCTGGAGCAGGCCGTCGGCAAGCTGGCCTGAGGTCGCGCCATGTCCTCCCTGTCCGCTCCCCACGCCTCGCCGCCGCTGCTGGCGGCCCACCCCCTGCGCCGGGCCGCCGGCGCGCTAGACGGCCTGCTGGGCTGCGTGGTCGAACACGTGGCGGCGGCGATCGTGCTGGTCGAGATCGCCGTGCTGTTCGCGGGCGTGGTGGCGCGCTACGCGTTGCACAGCCCGCTGGTCTGGTCCGACGAACTCGCATCCATCCTGTTCCTGTGGCTGTCCATGCTGGGCGCGGTCGTCGCGTTGCGGCGCGGCGAGCACATGCGCATGACCGCCCTCGTCAACCATGTCGGCCCCGCGCGGCGCGCGCAGCTGGAGACCGTCGCCCTGGCGGCGTCGCTGGCCTTCCTGGCGCTGATCCTCGCGCCCGCCATGGAATATGCGCACGAGGAACATTTCATCATCACGCCCGCGCTGGAGCTGAGCAACGCCTGGCGCGCCGCCGCGATCCCGGCCGGAATGGGTCTGATGGCCGTGGTGGCCCTGCTGCGCCTGGTGCGCACGCAGACGCTGCCCCAGATGCTGGCGGCGCTGGCCGGCGCGGCCGCCGTGGCGGCGGCTTTCTGGCTGGCCCAGCCGCTGTTCTCGGCGCTGGGCAAACTGAACCTGCTGATCTTCTTCGTCGGCATCGTCGCGGCCACCGTCTTCGCCGGCGTGCCGATCGCGTTCTCGTTCGCGCTGGCGACCTTCTCCTATCTGGCGCTGACCACCCACACCCCCATGGTGGTCATGGTGGGCCGGCTGGACGAAGGCATGTCCCATCTGATGCTGCTGGCCGTGCCGCTGTTCATCTTCCTGGGCTCGCTCATCGAAATGACCGGCATGGCGCGCGCCATGATCCAGTTCCTCGCAAGCCTTCTGGGCCATGTGCGCGGCGGACTGTCCTATGTGCTGATCGGCGCCATGTACCTGGTGTCGGGCATCTCGGGTTCCAAGATCGCCGACATGGCGGCCATCGCGCCGGTGCTGTTCCCCGAAATGCAAAAGCGTGGCGCCAAGCCCGGCGACCTGGTGGCGCTGCTGTCGGCCACCGGCGCGCAAACCGAGACCATTCCGCCCTCCATCGTGCTCATCACGATCGGATCGGTGACGGGCGTGTCCATCGCCGCGCTGTTCACCGGCGGCCTGCTGCCCGCCGTGGTGCTGGGGCTGGCGCTGTGCTCGGTGGTGTGGTGGCGCTACCGCAAGGAAGACCTGAGCCTGGCCCAGCGTTTCACGCCCAGGGAAATCGGCCGCTACTTCGTGATCGCGCTGCCCGCGGTGGCGCTGCCCTTCGTGATCCGCGCCGCGGTGGTCGAAGGCGTGGCGACCGCCACCGAGGTCTCCACCATCGGCATCGTGTATTCCGCGATCGTCGGACTGCTGATCTACCGGCGTTTCGATTGGGCGCGCCTCAAGCCCATGCTGATCGAGACCGCCTCGCTGTCCGGCGCCATCATGCTGATCGTGGGCTGCGCCACGGCCATGGCCTGGGCCCTGACGCAATCGGGCTTCTCGGGAGACCTGGCCCGCCTGATGGCCGGCATGCCCGGCGGCGCCTACGGATTCCTGGCCGTATCCATCGTGGCCTTCATCGTCCTGGGCAGCGTGCTGGAAGGCATCCCCGCCATCGTGCTGTTCGGCCCTCTGCTGTTCCCGATCGCGACGCAGGCGGGCGTGCATGAAGTCCACTACGCGATGGTCGTGATCTTCGCGATGGGCATCGGCCTGTTCGCGCCGCCCTTCGGCGTGGGCTACTACGGCGCCTGCGCCATCAGCCGCGTCGATCCGAACGAAGGCATCGGCCCGATCTGGGGCTATGTCGCCGCTCTGCTGGCAGGCCTGGTCATCGTCGCCGCCTTCCCCTGGTTCTCCATCGGTTTCCTGTGAGGCCCGCGGCCCGCGCCGGGCCGCGCTTTCCCGCGCTCTTCAACCCTTTTTCCGCAAAGATCCATCATGAGTCGTTTCCTGGGCGAAATCCGCCAACTCGGTTATGTGGTGCACGACATCGAAGCCGCCATGGACTACTGGAGCGCCACGCTGGGCGTGGGCCCCTGGTACTACAACCCGCGCGTGCCCATCATGAACTACCGGTACGACGGCGCCAGCCATGACCCCCACAACTCGGTGGCGCTGGCCAATTCCGGCTTCGTGCAGGTCGAGCTGATCCAGACCCGCAACGACGTGCCCTCCATGTACCGCGATTTCCTGCAAGCCGGACGCACCGGCCTGCAGCACGTGGCCTATTGGACGGAAAACTACGACGCCGACCTGGAGCGCCTGCTCGCGCAGGGCTTCAAACCCAAGATGAGCGGCGAAGTGGGCGAAAAGGGCCGCTTCATCTATTTCGACACCGAATACCACCCCGGCACCGTGATCGAACTGTCCGAAGTGGCCGGCCCCAAGGGCCGCATGTTCGACCTGATCCGGGACAGCGCCCGCGACTGGGACGGCAAGGACCCGGTCCGCCCCTTCCCCGACCTGAGCCGTCTCTGACGCGCCCCGCCCGCCATCGCCGCATACCGCCACCATGAATTCCCAATCCTTTACCGCCACCTATCTGATCGAAACGCCCATGGATCCCGCCCGGGTCGCGGAAGTCATGGCCGGCGAACAGTCCTGCGGCACGTTCACGCGCGTGCAGGGCGAGACCGATGAACTTCGCGCCCGCGCCCGCGCGCGGGTCGAATCCATCGAGGAACTGGATGCCGCCGACGCGCCCAGCCTGCCCAACGCCTGGCTGGCGCGCCAGCCGGGCGGGATGCCTGCCCGATACCGGCGCGCCCGCGTGCGCATCGCCTTCCCGGTCGCCAACGTGGGCGCCAACCTGCCGACGCTGGCGGCCACGGTCGGAGGCAACCTGTACGACCTGGGCGAAGTGACCGGCCTGCGCCTGGAAAGCATGGGGCTGCCAGCGAACTACCGCGCGCAGTTCGACCTGCCGCGCGCCGGCATCGCGGGCACGCGGGCGCTGACGGGCGTGCAGAGCGGACCGCTGGTGGGCACCATCATCAAGCCGAACGTGGGCCTGTCGCCCGAGCAGACCGCCCACCTGGTAGCCCAGCTCTGCGCCGCCGGCGTCGATTTCATCAAGGACGACGAGGTCTGCGCCAACCCGGCCCACGCGCCCCTGGCGCAGCGCGTGGCGGCCGTCATGGCCGTGGTGCGCGCCCACCGCGAACGCACCGGCCGCCAGGTCATGGTGGCGTTCAACATCACCGACGAAACCGACGCCATGCGCCGCCACGCCGACCTGATCGAAAGCGAGGGGGGCGCTTGCGTCATGGCCAGCCTGAACCACTGCGGCTATTCCGCCATCCAGACCCTGCGCCGCAGCACGCCGCTGGTCCTGCACGGCCACCGCAACGGCTACGGCGCGCTATCGCGCCACGCCCTGCTGGGCATGGGCTTCCAGGCCTACCAGACGCTGTGGCGCCTGGCGGGCGTCGACCATATGCACGTCCACGGCCTGCAGGGCAAGTTCTCGCAGGACGACCGCGAAGTCGTGGACTCCGCGCGCGATTGCCTGGCGTCGCTGACGTTCGGCATCGACGATCCCGTCATGCCCGCCTTCTCGTCGGGCCAATGGGCGGGCACGGTGCCTGCCACCTGGTCGGCCGTGCGCAGCGACGACCTGCTGTTCATGTCGGGCGGCGGCATCCTCGCCCACCCGGACGGCCCGGCGGCCGGCGTGCTTAGCATCCGCCAGGCCTGGCAGGCGATGCGCGCGGGGCAAAGCCTGGAAGACCATGCGCGTCATGCCCCTGAACTGCGGCGCGCGATCGACTTCTTCGGAAACCGCTCATGAGCGGCGAGCGCGGCCCCGCTCCGCCGCGCGTGGCCTGGTACGGCGACGATTTCACCGGCGCCACCGACACGCTTGCGGAGGTTTCCCGCGCCGGCCTGCGCAGCGTGCTGTTCCTGGGCGTGCCCACGGCGGAGCAGCTGCGGCGGGCCGGCGCCCTGGACGCCATCGGCATCGCGGGCGCGGCCCGGGGCATGGCCCCCGCCGCAATGCAGGCCGAGCTGCGCGGCGTGGGCCGCTTCATGGCCGGCACGGGCGCGCGCGTGCTGCATTACAAATGCTGTTCCACCTTCGACAGCGCGCCCCACGTCGGCAACATCGGCGCCGCCGTCCAGGAACTGCGCCGCCACATGCCCAATCCGCTCGTGCCCATCGTGGGCGGACAACCCAGCATCGGGCGCTATTGCAGCTTCGCCCAGCTGTTCGCCCGCGCGGGCTCGGACCCCGAGATCCATCGCATCGACCGCCATCCGGTCATGAGCGCGCACCCCGTCACGCCCATGCACGAAGCGGACCTGCGGCGGCATCTTGCCGCGCAAGGCCTGCTCGGCGTGCGCTCGGTGCCGCACACGGCCTACCCCCGCCTGCGGCAGGCGGCGGACGCGCCCGCGCTGGAACGCTGGATCGACCAGGTCATCGAAACGGCCGACGGCCCCTTGTTGCTGGACCTGATCGACGACGAGCAACTGGCCGTCATCGGCCGCCTGATCTGGCGCGCCGCTACCTGTCTGCCGCTGCTGGCCGTCGGCCCCAGCAGCGTGCAGCAGGCGCTGGCCCGCGCCATGCCGGGCGCCCGCCCTGGCCTCGCGCCCGGCCCCCTGCCCGCCGCCGCCGGACCGGTGCTGGTCATGGCGGGCAGCCTGTCGCCCGTCACGGCCAGGCAGATCGCCTCCTGCCGCCACTACACGCGCCAGCCGCTGCGCGTGGAACGCCTGCTCGGCGACGAGGGCTACGCCGCCGCACAGACCCGCCAGGCGATCGCCGCGCTGGCCCGGGGAAAGAACCTGCTGCTGCACACCGATAACCCTGGCGAGGCGCTCGCCGCGGAGCACACCGCCGCCACCGCCCGCGCCACCGCCCGGCTCGCCGCCGCCATCGTGCAAGGCTGCGCGCAGGCCGGCCAGAGGCTCGGCCGCGTCGGCATCGCGGGCGGCGACACCTCCAGCCAGGCGACGCTGGCGCTGGGCCTGTGGGGCCTGTCTTTTCGTTGCGTGCTTGCGCCGGGCGTCACCGTCAGCATCGCGCGCAGCGACGACCCGCGCCTGGACGGCATGGAACTGATGCTCAAGGGCGGCCAGATGGGCGGCGACCTGCTGTTCGACGATCTGGCGCTGGGCCAGGCCTGACCCCCGACACGCGGCCGGGTTATGCTGCGGCCACGCGCCCGACCGCCTGCCGGGCGCCCGCCCCAGGAGAATCCCCGACATGAATTGGCCGCTCCGCGCATCGACGATGGCCGCGATCGTGCTGTGCGCGTCCGCCACCGCTTCGGCCGCCGCCCCGGCTTCCCGCGCCGAATGGAGCGGCGCCGTGGTGCGCCAGCTGCAGCGCCACCTGTCCATGCCCAGGGAAGCCCACGATCTGGAAGGCCCGCTCAACCTGCGCCTGCGCCTGACGGTCCTGCGCGACGGCAAGATCGACAAGGTAGCGCTGGCAAGTTCCTCCGGCTATGCGGCCGTGGACGAGGCTGCCGCCGGCATGGTGCGCCGGGCCAGCCCGCTGCCCGCCTTTGCCCCCGACATGGCGGCCGAAAAGGAAATCGTGATGCTGCCGGTGCGCTTCCAGACCGAGGGCCAGGCGCCGCAGCCTTCCTCAAGCACCGGGCGCCAGTACGCCGACCCGGCTCGCGGCTTCGGCGTAACGGTGCCCGCCCCCTACCGGATCCTGCGCACCGGCCGCACGCCGGAATTCGATGTGCTCGTCCAGGTTGCCAGCGCCCCCGGCGCGCCGCCCGCGGCGGGGGCCGCCGACGCGCTGTGCGGCATCGGCTTCGCGGCCCCGCGCAAGACGCTGAAGACCCGTCCCGGCGCGGGCATGCCCCATACGGCGGAGGCGCGGCTGGCCGCCGCCGAGGCGGCTCAGGCCGAGCGCGGCGTCGCGCTCGAGGAACGCCAGGCATTCGAGCTCCACGGAGCCCGGGGCGTGGACTTCGTCGCCCCGCCCGCCAGCGGGCCGGACCGCGATCGGCTGCTGCAATACACCGCGCTCGTGGACACCCTCACGCTGCGGGTCGCCATGAACTGCACCACCACCCGCGACGGCATGGCGGCCGCCCTGCCCGCCTTCCGGCGCATCCGCGACGGCATCAGCCTGGGCAGGCCGTAGCGCGCCCTCCGTCTATCGGGAGGCCAGGGACTCGAGCTGCGCGTCGCTCATCCGCAAGGCGACGTCCACCATGGCGCACGTGACCGCCACGGCCTGGCGCAACTCGGCCTCCTCGATGATGGCGGGCACGTCGCCCGCCGAGAGGATGTTGTTCACACGCGACTCCGGCTTGCCGAATCCGGCCAGCAGGCGCAATGCCGGAATGCCATGGCGCGCAAAATTGGCATGGTCGGAATTCGGCATCAAGGGCAGCCAGGTGCCCACCGACACGCCACTGGCGTCGGCGGCGTCCTGCACGACGGCCGCCAGCGCCGGGAAATCGCTGATCAGCGCGGTCAGGCTCGCATCGCCCGCCACCGTATCCAGATTGATGTCGAACTTGAGGCGCGCCCGCTCGGCGGGCGCGAGCGCCGCAAGGTAGCGCGCCGAGCCGGTCAGCGCCCATTCCTCGGCGCAGAAAAAGCAAAGCCGCAGGCTGGGCGTGTCCGGCCCGACCCGCGCCGCCAGCGCGCGGAACGCGGCCAGCGCGGCCGCCACGCCCGTGCCGTTGTCCAGCGCGCTCACGCCCAGATCGTGCCCGTCCATGTGGGCGCTGATGACGATCACGCCATCGCGGCCGCCCGCGATTTCCGCGATGCCGACGCTGGCGCGCGCATCCTCGATCTCCTCGCCCCTGACCGCGATGCGCACGCGCGCCGCCCCCGCCTCGCAGGCCGAGGCCAGCGCCGCGCCCCCTTCGTGGTCGATGTAGGCGGCGGGGATGCCCGCGCCGCCCCGCGGCCTGCCCGAGGAGCCGGACAGCACGCCTTGCCCGGGCACATTGTTGGCGATGAGGAACGCCGCGGCGCCCGCCTCCACCGCCATGTCGTACTTGCGGCGCCGGTGCACGTGGTCGCCGGTGAACGGGTACTCGTGTTGCACCAGCACGGCGCGGCCGCGCGCGCGATCGCCAAGCCGCGCGAAATCCTCGGGGCGCCCCCGCCCCGCGTCGACGACGTCCAACTCCAGACCGCTCCCGGGCGTGGACGCCGAGCGCAACAAAGGCCGGCATGCCAGGGACCGGCGCGCCGGCCCCAGCAGTTCCAGGCTCGCGGCCTCGCAGCGCCAGGCATCGTAGGGCACGGTCAGCGTCCGGGTGGCGGCCACCTCTGCGGCGCGGGCCATGGCCCAGGCCATGGCCGCGTCGTCCTGCCCGCTGCCGGACATGCGTCCGCCAAAGCCGCAGATCGTATTGAAATCACTCATCAGCGCCGCGTCGTTGGCGGCGGCTCGAAGCCAGGGTTCCATCTTGGATGTCTCGGTTTCCGGCGCCGGCATCCGTCGGGACGGCGGCGCCGCGTTGATGGGAATCGGCGGCGGACGGGGCCGCGCCTTACTCGAACTTGATGCCGGCGCGCTTGACCACGTCCTGCCAACGCTCGAAGTCGGCGTCCAGCAAGCGGGTCAGCGCCTGGGCGCTCGGATCGGCCGGCGCCTCCACCCCCACACTGCTCAGCCGCTGTTTGACGGGAGCCGATTGCATGACCGTTTTCATGGCGCTTTCCAGCTTGTCCCGCACGGGCTTGGGCGTGCCGGCGGGGGCCATCAGCCCCCACCAGCTCTGCACCGTCAGCTTGGGCAGGCCCAGTTCCTCGAAAGTCGGCACGTTGGGCGTGGCGGCCTCGCGCGCCGGCGAAGACACGGCGATCGGCGCGATCTTGCCGCCCTGGTACAGCGCGGCGGCCGTGGGCATGGTGGTGAAGCTCACCTGGATCTGGCCGCCCGCCAGATCGTTGACGGACGCCGAGGCGCCCTTGTAGGGAATATGCACCAGCCGGATCCCCGTATTCAGCATGAACAACTCGGCCATCAAGTGCGTCAGCGAGCCGTTGCCCCCCGAGCCGATGGAAATGGATCCGGGCTTGTCCTTGGCGGCGGCGATAAGCGCCGGCACGGTCTGGCCCTCGAAGCGCGGATTGACGAACAGGTACATGGGCGACACGCCCAGCAGCGAAATCGGCGCGAAGTCCTTGCGGGCGTCATATTTGACGCGGTCGCCATACAGCGCCGGAACGATGGTGAACGGCACGTCGGCGAGCAGCAGCGTGTAGCCGTCCGCGGCCTCGCCCGCCACGTAGGCGGTTCCGATCATCGATCCCGCGCCCGCCCGGTTTTCGACCACCACGGGCTGGCCCAGCGCCGCGCTCAACTGATCGCCGATGCCGCGCGCGATCACGTCCGAACTGCCGCCCGTGGCGTACGGGACGATCAGGCGGACCGGCTTTTCGGGATAGGCGGCCCGGGCCGGCGCGGCGGCAAGAAGCGCGGCAGCAGACAATGCGGACAGAATGCGGGCAAACGGCAAGAACTTGGAGGTGTTCATGGTGTCGGTCGAACCGGAAGGTCACTGGGGTCCGGCCATTCTGGCGGCTGCCGGGCGGCCCGCGCAAAGGACATATGCGCATGGGGCATTCCACACCGGAATACCGCCGCCCCCTCCCCGCCCGCTCACCGGGACAGGTACGACCTCACCTGTTCATTGAATGCCGCGGCCCGCTTCGCCACCCAATCGCAGAAGGCGTCGGCATAGGCGCCGCCCACGTTCGGACGGGGCTGCATGAGGTAATAGCCATAACGTCCGTCGACCGATTCGCCCAAGGGGCGCACCAGCTGCCCGGCCTCGAGATGCGCGAGGACCATGCACACGGGCACGATGGCCGCGCCCAGCCCGTGGAGCACGGCGGGCAGCAACACCGAAAACCCTTCATATTCCGGCGCCGTGGCCGGCGCGCCGGCCCACAGCGGCGCGACGTCGGCGCGCCATTCGTCCCAGCTGTAGCCGCGCTGCGCGCGCTTGAGCAGCGGCACCCCGTCCAGGTCCTCGACCGTGCGCACCGGATGGCGCGCCAGCAGGCCCGGCGCGGCCACCAGCGTCATCTCGCGGCCGCACAGGTATTGGGCCGACATACCGGCCACGTGCCCGGTGTGCAGCTGGATCTCGGCATCGAAACGCTCGGCCTGGTCGCGCCCATGCAGCAGGCGCGGCCTTACGTTGACCCGCACCTCCGGATGCAGGGAAAAGAACTCCGACAACCCCGGAATGAGACAGAACTGCGCGAACGACGGAGACACCGCGACATTCAGCGCCACCCGCGACATGGGATGAGCCACCAGCGCATCGGCCTCGTCGATCAGGCGCAGGGCCGCGCTGATCCGTTCCAGGTACAGCGCGCCGGCGTGCGTGAGCCGCAGTCCATTGGGCAGTCGCTTGAACAGCGCCGTGCCCAGGCGGTCTTCGAGGGCGCCGATATGCTTGCTGACCGCGCTCTGCGTCAGGTGCAGCGCTTCCGCGCTGCGGCTGAAATTGAGGCTGCGCGCCGCGGACAGGAAAATCCGCAGCGTGACCAGTGAATTGCGCGAACCTTTCATACCGCGCCCGCCCGTCCGGCGCCGGCCGCAGTCCAACCCTTAGCCGCGGTTTGCATGGTCAATCCAGCATGTCGAAGAACGGCGCCATGCGCTCGCGCGAGCGCAGGATGTGGTCTCGCATGGCGGCCGCCGCGCCTTCGGCATCGCGCCGGTCCAGCGCCTGCACGATGCGCGCATGTTCGGTCACGGCCTCTTCCGTGACCCGCGAATGGAAGCGCAGCCGGAACAAATGGGTGTGCGCGTACAGTCGGGCCAGGGCTTCGGCCAGCAGCTCGTTGCCGCTGTGCTCCGCGATCCAGGAATGGAACTGGGCGTCCAGCACGGCGAACTTGCCATAGGCCACGCGCGCGTCGTCCGCGCTCGGGGCGCTCATCGCCGCGGACAGCGCGCCCAACTCCTGGCGCGAGGCGTCCGTCATGCGTTGCGCGGCCAGGCTCGCGCCGAACGGCTCCAGCTGCAGCCGCAATTCGTACATCTGCTCGAAGCGCCGGCGCGAAGGCATGGGCGCCGCGCTGTAGCCCACGTGGTGCGTCTTCACGACCAGCCCTTCCGTTTCCAGGCGGATCAGCGCCGCGCGTATCGGCGTCTGCGACACGCCCAGTTCACGGACCAACGCGTCCACGGCGATGCGCATGCCCGGCGCGATCTTCAAGGAAATGAGCTGCGACAGCAGCGCTTCATAGACTTCATCGCCCAACGAGCGCACGCGTTCGCCCAGGCGCGATCCGCCAGACGATGCCGGGGACGCGGCTGCGGAGCCGAGGGAGAGAGTGGTCATGGTTGTTTCCCCTAGGTTTGCCAACAATCGGTTGACGTCCAATTTGTTACAAGGTTAGCATAAATCAGATCGTATTTCAGATCCGATCGGATTTAACAACTGGCTGAGACTATGACGACAACGATAAAAATGGGGGAGGCATGGGAAGTCTGCGTCCGCGCGCTGGAACAGGCCGGCACCCCGACAGGCCACGCCGCCACGCAGACCAACCTGCTGCTTGAAGCCGAATTGCGGGGCCGCGCCTCGCACGGGCTGCTGCGGCTGCCGCGCATCATCGAGCGCATCCGCAACGGCGTCGCCGACCCGAACACCCGCGGCAAGGCCGTGTGGCGCGCCCCCGCCTTCCTGGACATGGACGGGGAACGCGGCCTCGGCCCCGTCATCGCGCTGGCGGCGCTGGACCGGATCCGCGGCCGCGCCCGCGAAACCGGCATCGCCGTCGCGGCGGTCAGCAACAACAACCACATCGGCATGCTGGCGCTGTATGCGGAACAGGTGGCGCGCGAAGGCCAGATCCTGTTGGCGCTGTCCACCAGCGAGGCCCTGGTCCACCCCTGGGGCGGCCGCCGCGCATTGATCGGCACCAACCCCATCGCGATCGGCGTGCCCACCGAAGCCGAGCCCTTCGTGCTGGACATGGCCACCAGCCAGGTGGCCATGGGCAAGATCCACGACTACGCCAATCACGGCCGCGCGCTGGCGCCCGGCTGGGCGCTGGACGGCGCCGGCAATCCCACGACCGACGCCGCGGCCGCCAAGGCCGGCGCATTGGCGCCGTTCGGCGAGGCCAAGGGCTATGCGCTCGGCCTGGCCTTCGAACTGCTGGTCGCCAGCCTGACCGCATCCGCGCTGGGCACGGCGGTCAAGGGCACGCTGGATTCCAGCGAGGTCTGCAACAAGGGCGACGTCTTCATCGTGGTCGAAGCGGGGGCCGGCGCGGTGGCCTCCCGCATTTCCGATTACCTGGATGAAATCCGCGCCTGCCCCGCCCTGCTTCCAGAGCGTCCAGTGGCCGTACCCGGAGACCGGGCGCGCGCCGAGCGCCGCCATCGCCTGGATGCCGGCATCGAGCTGGCCGACGAAGTCTGGAACCGCATCCTCGACCTGGCGCAATGCGCCGTCTGAACTCCATACGACTCCCTCTGAAGGATCCGCAATGACCGATTTGTTTGGAATCATGCGCGCGCCGCGCGCCGTGTTGTTCGGCAACGGCCAGCGCCACGCCCTCGGCCGCGTAGCGGCCGCGCTGGGCCGCCGGGCGCTGATCTGCACCGACGAGCGTTTTGCCGCCACGCAGGAAATGTCCGAACTGCTCGCGGCACTGGAGCGCGCGGGCGTGCGCGTCCAGGTGTACGACCGCACCCAGCCGGACCTGCCCGTGGACGGCGTCTACGAATGCGTGGCCGCGCACCGCGACTTCCAGCCGGAAGCGATCGTCGGGCTGGGCGGCGGCAGCTGCCTGGACATGGCGAAGGTCGTCAGCCTGCTCCTGGCGCACGGCGGCGAAGCCTCCGACTACTACGGCGAATACAAGGTGCCCGGCCCCACGATTCCGGTGATCGCCATGCCCACCACCTCCGGCACCGGCTCCGAGGTCACGCCCGTGGCCGTGCTGGCCGACAGCGCCCGCGACCTGAAGGTCGGCATATCCAGCCCGCAGCTGATTCCCCACACGGCCATCTGCGATCCGGAACTGACGCTGACCTGCCCCAAGGGCCTCACCGCCATTGCCGGCGCCGACGCGCTGACCCACGCCATCGAAGCGCTGACCGCGGTCAGGCGCAGCCCCGACGCCGACATCGCGCAGACGCGCGTGTTCGTGGGCAAGAACGCCTTCAGCGATCAGCAGGCGCTGATCGCCATCCGCGCCCTGGCCGCCTATCTTCCCCGGGCGGTGGAAGACGGTTCGGACCTGCAGGCCCGGGGCCAGGTCATGGCCGCGGCGCTGGCCGCGGGCCTGGCCTTCGGGGTCGCCGGCACCGCCGCCGCCCACGCGATCCAGTATCCCATCGGCGCCCTCACCCACACCGCCCATGGCGCGGGCGTGGCGACGCTGATGCCCTACGTCATGGACTTCAACGCCCCGGCCTGCGCCGCCGACTACGCCGCCATCTCGCGGGCCATGGGCGACACGGAAACGGATCCCGGCCGCCTCGCGGCCAACGCCCCGCGCCACGTGTACGAACTGTTCTCGGCCATCGGCATTCCCGCGACGCTAGCGGGACTGGGCGTGCGCGCGGACCAGCTCGACTGGATCGCCGGCCAATCCCTGCTGGCCGCCCGGCTCGTCACGAACAACCCCCGCCCGCTCGACGAGGCGGGCGTCGCATCCATCGTGGCCGCCGCCCATGCCGGCCTAGGCTCGTTCCGCGCATCCCGATAACCCCTCTCTTCCCCACCCGGAGCAAACACATGACCATCGAGGCCAGCAAGCTGTCCACTGACCTTTACATCGACGGCGCCTGGCGCGCCTCGTCCTCGGGCCGCCGCATCGACGTGCTCGACCCTTCCACCGAACAGGTCATCGCCAGCGTGGCCGACGCCACGCTGGAGGACGCGGCCGCCGCGGTCGACGCCGCTTCGCGCGCCGCCGCCGGCTGGGCGGCCACCCCCGCCCGCCAGCGCGGGGAAATCCTGCGCAAGTGCTTCGAGCTGATGATGCGCGATGCCGAGAGCCTGGCCCGCCTGATCTCGATGGAGAACGGGAAGGCGCTGGCGGACGCCCGCGGCGAAGTCGCCTACGCCGCCGAATTCTTCCGCTGGTTCTCCGAAGAAGCCGTGCGCATCAACGGCGACATCAGCGTATCGCCCAGCGGCGCGAGCCGCATCATCGTGCAATACCAGCCCATCGGCGTGGCGCTGCTGGTGACCCCCTGGAACTTTCCCGCCGCCATGGCAACCCGCAAGATCGCGCCCGCCCTGGCCGCCGGCTGCACCTGCATTCTCAAGCCCGCCACGGAAACGCCCCTGACCGCGTATGCCGTCATGCGCCTGCTGGAAGAAGCCGGCGTGCCCGCCGGCGTGGTCAACGTGCTGACCACTTCGTCTGCCGGCAAGTTCGCCAACGCCGTCCTGGACGACCCGCGCGTGCGCAAGCTGTCGTTTACCGGCTCCACGGAAGTGGGTCGCGTGCTGTTGCGCAAGGCGGCCGACTCCGTCATCAGCTGCTCGATGGAACTGGGCGGCAACGCGCCCTTCCTGGTTTTCGACGACGCGGACATCGACGCCGCGGTGGAAGGCGCGATGATCGCCAAGATGCGCAACGGCGGCGAGGCCTGCACGGCCGCCAATCGCTTCTACGTGCAACGCGGCGTGGTCGAAGCGTTCAGCGCCCGGTTCGCCTCTCGCATGGCGGCGCTGAAGACCGGGGATGGCGTCGGCGAGGATACGCAATGCGGCCCCCTGGTCAACGCGGGCTCGGTGGACAAGGTGGCGGCGCTGGTGGACGACGCCGTCGCCAAGGGCGCGCGCATCAGCACCGGCGGCAAGCGGCTGGACCGCCCCGGCTACTTCTACGCGCCCACGGTGCTGGTGGACGTACCCGCCGACGCCGACCTGCTGGGCGAGGAGATCTTCGGCCCCGTGGCGCCCATCGTCGCCTTCGACACCGAAGACGACGCCGTCGCCCTGGCCAATGCCACCGAATACGGCCTGGTCGCATACGTCTACACGCGCGACCTCGCGCGCGGCATGCGGGTGTCGGAACGCATCGAGAGCGGCATGATCGCCCTGAATCGCGGCCTGGTTTCGGACCCGGCCGCCCCGTTCGGCGGCGTCAAGCAAAGCGGGCTGGGCCGCGAGGGCGCGCACCACGGCCTGCTGGAATTCATGGAAGCCAAGTACATCTCGACCAACTGGTAGCGCGGCCGCCCCCCTGCATCAAGACCCACACAAGGAGACAGCCAGACATGGCTAAGTATGAAATCGCGACCATAGACGGCGACGGCATCGGTCCGGAAGTCTGCCAATCGGCGATCACCGTGCTGAAGGAAGCCTGCGGCGCCGACCTGCTGGCGTTCAGCGGCCATGACGGCGGAGCCGACCACTACGTCAAGTCGGGCCACGTGCTGCCCGACGACACCTACGCGGCCTGCAAGGCGGCCGACGCCATCCTGCACGGCGCGGCGGGCATGCCCGGCGTGACCTACCCCGACGGCACGGAGGTCGGCAACGACCTGCACCTGCGCCTGCGGTTCCGGCTGGACCTGTACGCCAACGTGCGTCCGATCCGCCTGTACCAGGGCGTGGACTCGCCGCTCAAGCACTTCAAGCCGGGGCAGATCGATTACGTCATCGTGCGCGAGAACACGGAGGGCCTCTACGCCAGCCGCGGCGGCGGCATCGTGCTGCGCGACGAAGTGGCCACCGACACCATCGTCGTCACGCGCAAGGGCATCGAACGCGTCGCCCGCTTTTCCTTCGACCTCGCCCGCCGGCGCAACGGCGCCCCGCGCGACGGCAAGCGCCGCGTCACCGTCTGCGACAAGGCCAACATCCTGCGCACCTACGCCTTCTTCCGCAGCGTCTGCGACGACGTCGCGGCGCACTACGCCGACGTCGAAATCGATTACGCCTACGCCGACGCCATTACCGTGCACATGCTGAAGCGGCCGGACTTCTATGACGTGATCGTGGCCGAGAACATGTTCGGCGACATCATTTCCGACCTGGGCGCCGCCACGATCGGCGGCATGGGCCTGTCGCCGTCCGCCGAACTGGGCGACACGCATGGCCTGTTCCAGGGCGCGCACGGCTCCGCGCCCGACATCGCCGGGCAGAACGCCGCCAGCCCGCTGGCCACCATCCTGTCCGGCGCGCTCATGCTGCGCTGGCTGGGCGACAAGCACGCCGACGCCGCGATGACCGATGCCGCGCAGCGCATCGAGTTCGCGGTCGAACGGGTGCTCGCCAAGGGCGAACACGTGCCGCGCGACCTGGGCGGCGCCGCTAGCTGCACGGACATGACGCAAGCCGTCTGCCGCGCGCTGTCCCGCTGACCGCGGGACGCATTCATACATAAAAGAACCCCATCACGAGGAGACACCCCATGCTACGAATCGCCCCCATCCTGTGCGCCGCCCTCGCCGCCGCATCGATTGCCGCCCCGGCCGCCGCGCAGGACTATCCCAACCGTTCCATTACCGTCATCGTGCCCTTCGCTCCCGGCGGCACCAGCGATACGCTGGGCCGGTTGGTGGCCACCTCGCTGGGCAAGCAGCTGGGCCAGACGGTGGTCGTGGAGAACTCGGGCGGCGCGGGCGGCCTCATCGGCATGCAGAAGCTGCAAAAGAGCGCGCCGGACGGCTATACCCTGGCATTCAACAATATGTCGCTGGCGATCCTGCCGCACCTGCACCCCAAGGCCAACTACGATCCGCAGAAGGAGCTGGCGCCCATCGGCATCGTCGCGACCGTGCCCATGGTGCTGTCGGTCAGCAACAAGAGCGGCATCCAGGACCTGCCCGGCATGCTCAAGCGCGTCCGCGATGAAAAGGCCGTCAAGCTGAACCTGGGTTCGAGCGGTCCGGGCAGCACCGCGCACCTGGCCGAGGCCATGTTCCTGCACTTCGCCAATGCGCGCGGGGAGCTGATTCCCTATCGCGGCACGGGCCCGGCGCTGACCGATCTGATGAGCGGCATGATCGACGCGGTCATCGATCAGACCGTGACCATGCTGCCCTTGCATCAGGACAAGCGCGTCAAGGCGATCGCCGTCACCGGTCCGGCCCGCCTTGCGCAGAGCCCGGACATCCCCACCTTCGCGGAAGGAGGCCTGCCCGAGTTCGATCTGGCGATCTGGAACGGCCTGGTGGCGCCCGCCGGCACTCCCCAGCCCGTCGTCGACAAGCTGGCCGCGGCCCTTTCCCAGGCGATCGATACGCCCGAGTTCAAGACCCGTCTCGAGCAACTGGCGGCGCAGTCCCCCACCGCGAAGGAACGCGGCCCGCTCGCCTTCTCGGGGCTGCTCAAGCGCGATTCGGAACGCGTGTCTTCGCTGGTCAAGAGCGCCAACCTGCTGAGCGGCAACTAGGCTGCGCGACACGGCGCGCGGCCGGCGGCCGCGCTTCGCGTGCCTCCGGCGCCGAGGCACGCGGCCGCCGGAAGGGGGCGGCGCCAAAAAACCACGCGCTACGCGGCGCTTGTCTCCAAGATCCGGCGCTTGAGCTCGTCTTCCACGAACTCCATGCGGTCCTTCCCCCAGAACAGCTCGTCGCCCACGATGATCATCGGCACGCCGAACACGTCGCGCTCCAGCCCCCGGTCGGTTTCCCGCGCCAGCTCGGCGGCAATCTCGTCGGACGCGGCCAAGGCCTCGAAAGCGTCCGGGTCGAGCCCGAGTTCCTGCGCTATCGGGCGCAGGCCGGCATACTCCGCGATGGTGGCATCCCCCTGCTCCCAATAGCGGTCCATGACCCTCTGCACGAATGCGAGTTCCACGCCATGGCGCCGCGCCACGAGCGATCCGCGCAGGGCGCGGCTTGATTTGATGGGAAACTGCCTGGGGATGCTGAAGGGCAGCCCGTACTTCTCGGCCCAGCGCATCAGGTCCCGCTTCCGGTTGCGCAACTTCGCCTTGGACTCCTTCATCAGTTCGTAATTGTTGTTGCGGAACACGTACCCCAGGTTGAACGGGTGGAGACGCAATTCGGCGTCGTACCGCTCCAGCAATGGCTTGATGAGCTTCAATGCGAAATAGGTATTGGTGCTGCCCACGTCCCAATACATTTCTATCTGATTCTTCTTCACGACGATTCTCCGCAATGGGGGGTTCTAACGCAGCAGGGCCTGCGACTGTTGAATCAGGGGCGTCCAGATCGAAACCTGCTCGTCGAGCTTGGTCCGCAAGCCCTTCGGCGTCGCCCGCTCGGCGCTGACGGGCGTGGCGCCCATGTTTCTCATGCTTTCCACGAACGCCGGATCGGCGAGCGCGGCCTGAAGCGCGCGGTCCAGTCGCTCCACGACGGGGCCGGGCACGCCCTTCGGCGCGTACACGCCATGCCAGACCGTGACCTCGAAGTTCTCCAGCCCCTGTTCGGCCAGGGTGGGCAAGGCCGGAAGCGCCCGCAACCGGCTGGACGTGGTGCTGCCATAGGCCCGCACCCTGCCGCCGAGTATCGGCTGCAGCGTGGTCGTGATCTGGTCGCAAAGCAGGTCGACCTGCCCGCCTTGCAGATCCGTCATCGCGGGCGCCGCGCCCTTGTACGGAATGGTCGTGAGCGCCAGGTTAAGGCGGCTCATCAGCAACAGGCCGCAAAGATGGGAGGCCGTGCCGATTCCCGCATTGCTGAGATTGATCTTCTTCTGGTTCGCGCGCAGGTATTCCACCAGCCCGGCGAAGCCGTCCGGGGGAAGGTCCTTCCGGGCGACCAGGGTCATGGGCACATCGACGACCTCGCCGATATACGAGAAGTCGCGCTGGGGATCGAATTTGATCTCGGGCGACAGCGATTTGAGCGTCGACATCCCGATGTTGTGGATCAAGAGGGTGTAGCCATCCGGCGCCGAGCGCAGCACCGCCTCCGATCCCACGATCCCCCCCGAGCTCGGCCGGTTATCGACGATCACCGTCTGCCCGAGATCCCTGCCCATGGCCGCCGCGAGCTGCCGGGCGACGACGTCCGTCGGCCCGCCCGCCGAGAATGGAACGACCAGCGTGACCGGGCGGCTGGGAAACGCCTGCGCGGAGGCAAGCCCCGGCAAGACCATCAGCCCCGCGGCGAAAATCTTCTTGATCATCGTTTGTCTCCTTTGTCTTGTTGTTCAAGGGACTCGGGCTTCGGCGCCCCGCCTCTTCAGCAAGGGATCCCTGGCCAGGACGCCGTCCTCGTACAGGCCCTGGATCTCCGCGGCCGACAGGCCGAGAAGCCCCATCAGGATTTCCTCGTTGTCCTCTCCGAGCGCGGAGGCGCGGAGTGCTTCTTGCGGCCGCCACGCCGAGAACTTCGCCGGGAACCCGGGAATCTCGAATTCCCCGATCGCCTCGTCCCGGACCTTGCGCACCGTGCCCCGGCTTCGAAGGTGCGGATGCGCCATGGCCTCGTTGAGCGTCAGCACGGGCGCGCAGGGAATCCGTCTGGCGTCGAGCGCCGCCATCGCCTGCTCGCGTGTGCCCATCCGGGCAAGCCATGCCTCGAGGATGGCCTTGATGTCCTCGTTGTTGTCCCTGCGCAATGAGGCCGTGGCGAATCTCGGATCCTCCAGGAGTTCCGGCATATCGAGCGCGCCGGCGAAGGCATTCCATTGATGAGGCAGGATGGCCAGGGACAGATATGTGCCGTCGCCGCAACGGAATATGCCGGTCGGGCCGCCGTCGGGGTGCTGCGAACCCGTGCGCGCCGGCACGTAGCCCTTGCGCAGCGCGACCCGCGGCACCGCGACCTCGTGCATCTGGAAATAGGTATCCAGCAGCGTCGCCTCGACGTGCTGCCCCTCGCCGGTCCGTTCGCGATGCAGCAGCGCGAACCCGACCGCCATGGCGGCGGTGATCCCCGTGGCGGTGTCGCCCATCGCCATCGTGATCAGCGAAGGATCGCCGTCCGGCGCGCCGATCAGGTCGGTTATGCCCGCGTACGCCTGGGCAATGTAGTCATAGCCGGGCTTCTGGCTGAGCGGCCCGTCCTGCCCGGCAAGGGAAATCGAACACATCACCAGGCGCGGATTCAGTTCCCGCAGCGCTTCGTAGGACAGCCCCGCGCGCGCCATGACGCCGGGGCTGAAGTTCTCGACGAGCACATCGGACGTCGAGATCAGGCGCTTGATGATCTCCTGCCCGCCCGGATGCTTGATGTCGAGCGCGATGCTCTTCTTCGAGTGGTTGTGCTGGAAGTAGTAGGTGCTTCGGCTGGAGCCCTTGTGATCGGGATCGCGTGACTTCAATCCCCCGATGCGCGTCCGGTCGCCAAAGGGAGCGAGCTCGATCTTGACCACATCGGCGCCCAGCTCCGCCATGATGCGCGTGCATGTGGGCCCGGCGACGATCTGGGTCAGGTCCAGGACCCGGTATCCCTTGAGCATGGGCAGTGCGGTACTCATATCCGTGTTCCTCGCGGTCTTCGTTGACGGTTGCGCCGTTTTTTCACGACTGGCCGAATAGGTTCTTCCAGCGCTCGCCTTCAGGGGGCTTCCCGCTGCGGTCCACCTTCTCTGCCAGGACGGACAGGCCCCGCTGCACGGCGGGACGGGCCCTCACCTCCGAATACCACCTGCCGATGTTCGGCCATTCATCCAGGTCCTGCCCCTGCCATTTGTAGGGCCGCAGCCAGGGATACGTAGCGATGTCCGCCAGCGAATACCGGTCTCCGGCAAGGTACTCGCACTGCGCGAGCCGCCGGTCGATGACGCCGTAAAGACGGTGGGCCTCTCGCGTGTATCTGTCGATGGCATAGGGAATGGGCTCGGGCGAGTACTTGCGGAAGTGATGGGCCTGGCCCAGCATCGGCCCCACTCCGCCCATCTGGAACATCAGCCATTGCAGGACCGTCGACCGGCGCCGCGGCTCGGCCGGAAACAGATCGCTGCCGGCCTTGTCGGCCAGGTAGACCATGATCGCGCCCGACTCGAATATGCTGATGGGCTCCTGGCCCGGCCCGTCCTCGTCCACGATCGCGGGAACCTTGTTGTTGGGGCTGATCGCCAGGAAGTCGGCCTTGAACTGCTCGCCCTTCCCGATGTGGACCGGCACCACCTCATAGGGCATGGCCAGTTCCTCCAGGAGGATCGACACCTTGTATGCATTGGGTGTAGACCAAAAGAAAAGTTGGATCATCAACGGTCCCCGTCACGTAAACTCAACGACTGGGATCCATGGTATGGACATTGAATCGGCGGCGAAAATAGGACATCGCGATCCCGGTATACGACGAACCTATGGCCCGCCAGGGCTTCGCCTTCCGCATCGGCACGAGACCTATGGAACTCAGACAGCTACGCTATTTCTTGAGGATCGTGGAACTGGGCAGCATGTCGAAGGCGGCGAAAGACCTGTACATCGCGCAGCCCGCCCTCAGCTCCCAGATCACCAACCTTGAATCGGAACTGGGCGCGCGCCTGCTCTCGCGCAGCGTGCGCGGTGTCAGCCCGACCCGGGCGGGCGACGCGCTGTATCTGCACGCGCAGGCCGTGCTGCGGCAAATCGAAAGATTGAAATACGACGTCGCGAACACGGACGCGCTTCCGGGCGGCCCTGTTTCCGTGGGCCTGCCGACCAGCGCGGCGAACGTGCTCGCGGGGCCGTTGATCGCGGCGGTCCAGCAGCGCTACCCCGACATCCAGCTCCGTATCGTGGAAAGCCTGAGCGGGCATTTGCTTGAACTCGTAGCCACCGGGCGGCTGGAAATGTCGCTTCTGTTCGAAGCGGTCCCCGGCGCGGGATCGCCGTCCAAGGAAATCCAGCGGGGCGGGAGCATCCAATGGGTCCCCTTGATCGACGAGGATCTCTATCTTCTGGCAAGGCCGCCGCAGGGCGGCGGGAGCGCGCCGACGGTGTCCCTGGAGGAAGCGGCGGGCGTGCCCCTGGTCTTGCCCGGAAGCTCGAACGTAACGCGCCAGATCATCGAACGCCGCTTTGCCGAAGCTGGCCTCGCGCCGTCGGTCATGATGGAGCTCGATTCCCTGTCGACGATCCAGTCCATCGTCGAAAGCGGACAGGCCGCCACGATTCTCTCGCTCTCGGCGCTGGTGGGCGCCGGCGTCCGCGAGAAGCTGTCGGTGCGGTCGGTTGACGATCCGCCCTTGCGCAGGCGGCTGTCCCTGTGCAATTCAGACGTGCTGGGCATGGGCGCCGCCGCCGAGGTGATCGGCGCGCTGATCCCGGAACTGGTATGCGAGCTGGTGGCTTCCGGCCGCTGGGCGGGCGCCCGTCTTCTGCAAGGCGGGCCCGCGCAATAGATTCCAGGTATGCCCCCAGCGCAAAGTCCTATGGCGTACTCGCCTCGAGTTCTGCTTAGACTGGAAAAACATGACAGTCCAGGTGGAGCTTATGGAAAAGATACTGGCAGGGACCGTGGTGCTCGATTTGACCCGCTTTTTCTCGGGTCCCCAGGCAACGCTGTTTCTCGCGGGCCTCGGCGCCGAGGTGATCAAGATCGATGACCCGGCCACCGGCGACCCCACCACGTTCTCACCTCCCTTCGCCGGTCCGGAAGGCGTGTCGTTCGATCGCCGGACGCACGCCGATATGGGCATTGCCTATCTGAAGCGCGCGCGCGGCAAGAAGTCGGTGGGCCTGAACCTGAAAGACCCCGAGGGGCTGGCCGCCTTCATGAAGCTGGTCCGGTCCGCGGACGTGGTGGTGGACAACTTCAGCTCCGGGGTGGCCGACCGCCTGGGCATAGGCTACGACGCGCTCCGGGAGCGCAACCCGCAAATCGTCCACTGCTCCCTGACCGGCTATGGATCGACGGGTTCCGAGCGGCATCTCAAGGCCTACGACCTCATGGTGCAGGCCGCCGTGGGAATGATGAGCATCACCGGACAGCCGGGCTCCCCGCCCGCCAAGGCGGGCTCGCCCCTTTCCGACGCGATCGCCGGAACCTTCGCCGCCATGGGCATACTCGCCGCCCTCCTGCACCGCAACCGGACGGGCGTGGGGCAGTCGGTCGACGTGTCCATGGCCGACTGCCTGTTCGCGTTGATGTTCGACGAACCTTTCGATTGCTACGACTCGCTGGGACTGCCCCTGCGCCAGGGCAACCGGATCATGCGGTTCTCGCCCTTCAACGCTTATCGCACGCGGGACGGCTGGATCGTGGCGGGCGCGGCAACCCAGGACGACTGGAATGCGCTGTTGCGCGTCATGGGCAAGGAGGACCTGGCGGACGCCCCCCAAATGAACAGCCTGGCCTGGCGGCTGGCCAACAACGCGGCCGTCGACAGCCTGGTTTCGGCGTGGACCGGGCGGTTCGCTTCCGCGGAGGTGCTGCGGCGCCTCAACGAGGCCAAGGTGCCCTGCAGCCCGGTGCGCGAAATCGGCGACGTCATGCGGTGGCGCCAGCTGAAAGAGCGCGACATGATGGCGCCCCTCTGGAACCCGTTGGCCGGGGCCGCCATGCAAGCGCAGGGCCCGGGATTTCCGATCAAATTCAGCGCAAGCAAGGCGTCCTACGACGCCCCCGCCCCGCTTCCCGGGCAGCACAGCCGCGAAGTCCTCGTCGACCTGGGCGGGCTTTCCGCCGAGGAGGTCGACGCCCTGGCCGAACGCGGCGCCGTCTCCGCGCCATGACCGATGCGCGGGTGAGCGGACGCCGTCAACGTCCGTGCCAATACCTGCGTCCCTGCTCCCGCTGGGCCCACACTTCCAGACCCGCCGGCCCCGACTGCGCCATCACAGCCCCATCGCGGTCGCTGCGCCAGAAGGCGGCGCCGGCGCGGATCCAGCGCTGTTCCACCGCGCGGGCCGGATGACGGAAGCGGTTGAGGTGCCCGACCTGCGCGATCGCATGGCCGGCCGCGGTGGCAGCCACCAGCTCGCGCCCCGACGACGATGCCGAGCCGTGATGGGGCGCCAGCACCACGTCCGTGGCTGGCAGCCCGGCGGCCGCCAGCTCGCGCTCCTGCGCCACGCCCACATCGCCCGTCAGCAGCAGTGAATGGCGGGCGCCTTCCACGCGCAGCACGCAGCTGTCCGCATTGCGGTCCTCCTCCGGGCCGCGGCTTTCGCGCGCCGGATGCAAAAACGTGAACGTCACGCCGTCGGCTTCCCATCGTTCGCCCCGGCGGCACCGCCGCATGTCGCGCGGCGGGGCTGTCGCGGCAGCGCCTGCGTCGGGCCAGACGGCGGCATCGCGGCGCAGGAACGCCTCCACGTCGAACGAGGCATGGCTGCGCAGCACCGGCACCGCCGCCAACACGGCGCGCGCGCCACCGACGTGGTCCATGTCGGCGTGCGACAGCACCAGCACGTCCAGCTGCCGGATGCCGCGCGCCTGCAGGAACGGCGCGATCACGCGCTCGCCCGCGTCGCCCCCGCCGTAGTGGCGCGGCCCCGCGTCGAACAGCAAGGCCTGGCTGGCGGTCTCCACCAGGATGGCGCTGCCTTGCCCCACGTCCAGCGCGCTCATGCGCCAATACCCCGGTTCCGGCCGGTCGGGACGCCAGAACAGCAGCGGCAGCATGCAGGCCCACCCCAGCCGCCGTCCCGGCCATCCGCGGACCTGCAGCGCCCAAGCCATGCCCGCCACCGCCAGCGCCAGCCAGGGCCAGGGCGCGGCGGCGACCGGGATACTGGCCCACTCGGCGTTGCCCACCCAGGCCACCGGCGCCATGGTCAGGTCGAACGCATGCAGCCCCGCCCGCCCCGCGAGCGCGGCCAGGCGTTCGGCGCCGGGCACGATCGACAGGGCCGCGCACAGCAGCGCCAGCGGCGTCACCACGAAGGTGACGGCGGGGATCGCCACGGCATTGGCCAGGGGCGAACCCAGGGACACCTGCCGCACCAGGAACGCCAGCAGCGGCGTGAGCCCCAGCGTGACCATCAACTGCAGGCGCGCCGCCTGGGCGAAGCGCGCCGCCCAACGCGTCCGCCAGCCGGCCTCCGCGTCGAATGGCGCGTCGGCAATGCGCAGCAGGATGGCCACCGCCCCGAACGATAGCCAGAAGCCGGGCGCCGTCGGCGCCCAGGGGTCCAGCGCCACCACCGCCGCCGCGGCGCAGGCCAGCACCCTGTCCGCCGACACTGGCAGGCGCGACACGGACGCCGCCAGCACCACCGACAACATGAAGAAGGTGCGGCGCGCCGGCACGCCCCAGCCGGCCAGCAGGCAGTACAGCAATGCGACGGCCGCCGCAGCCGCGCCGCCCGCCACGCGCGCAGGCGCGTACTCCGCCAGCCCCGCGCCCCGCCATCGCGCCCGCCGCCACGCGCCCGCCACCAGCAGGCCTGCGATGGCCGCGATGGACGTGACGTGCATGCCGCTGATCGACACGAGATGCGTGATGCCGCTACGGTTGAACAAGCGCCAATCCTCGCGCGCCACGCCCGCCTGGTCGCCGATGGCCAGGGCGATCAGCACCGGCGCATAGCGGTGTTCCCCCAGGGCCGCCCGCAGGCCCTCCCTGACGTGGTGGCGCGCGCGCGCGATCGCAACGCCGGGCGTCGCCCAAGGCCGGTCGGCCAGCAGGCGGGGTTGACCGCGCACCGTGCCCACCGCGCGCACGCCCCGCGCGAAGTAGCGCCCTTCCGCGTCGGGGCCCGCAGGGTTCAGCAGGCCGTGCGGACGCCGCAGCACCAGCGCCATGCGCCAGACCTGCCCCGGCAACAGCGCGGGCAGCCCGGGCGACGCGCCGGGCGCCGCCTGCCAGGCAACCTGGATGCGGAACGGGATGCCGGGCGCGGCGGGCTCGGCCAGCTCTGCCAGGAACCGCTGCCCGCGATCATCTCCGTCAGGCAGTTCGGCGATGCGCAGCACAACCCGGGATACGGCGTCGTGGTGCTCCTCCGCCAGCGCGTCGTCCAGCCGCCATTGCGCCTGCGCGCCGGCATTGAGCAGCCCCGCGCACAAGCCGAGCGCCGCGGCCGCGCACGCCCTGGCGCCGCCCTGCCGCAAGCGCAGCAAGGCGCCAAGCGCCGCGACGCAGCTTGCGGCGAGCAGCCAAGCCGCGCCGGCCCCAGGCAGGCGCGGCGCCACCTGGACCAGCCCCGCCCCCGCCACGAACGCAACGCAGAAAATGCGGCCTGTGATATGCGCCTCCCGAAAGGGGGAAGCGTAGGCCGCCGCTGCGCGGTCCAGGCCGCGGCATGCGCGGCTTCATCCACCTCGGGAAACCGCCAGGCGCGCCGCCCGCGGAGGCAGCCGCGTGCGCCCTCTCCGTCTCATTCAGCCTGAATGCCCGCCTGCCTGACCTTGTCTCCCCAGACCTTTTCCTGCTGCGCCACGAAAGGTCCGAACTCGGACGCCGGCGCCGGCATGGGTTCGGCCCCCAACTGCACCAGCTTCCTCTTGATGTCCTCGGACGAGACGATCTTGTACAGCTCGTCGCCAAGGCGCTTGGCGACGGGCTGCGGCAACTTGGCGGGCCCGAAGATCCCGACCCAGGCCGCCAGGTCGAAACCGGGCTGGCCCAGCGCCTCCGACACACTGGGCAGATTCGGCGCCAGCGAACTGCGCTTCTCGGTGGATACCGCCAGCGCCTTCAGCGTGCCGGCCTGGATATGGGCGGTAGCCGAGGCCAGGTCCACGAACATGAACGTGGCTCGTCCCCCGATGATGTCCGTCATGGCCTGCGGCGTGCTCTTATAGGGAACCGCCGTGGCCTTCAGCCCGGTCAGCTTGTCGAACGAGGCGGCCGAAATCTGCCCCGTGCTGTTGCCGTAGGCGTAGTTCAGGCCCTGGGGGTTGGCCTTGCCGTAGCGCAGCAGGTCGTCGACGCTGTTGATCGGAAGTTTGGCGCTGACCGCCAGCACGAACGGGAAATTGCAGACCTGCGCCAGCGGCGTGAAGTCCTTGATCGGGTCGTAGCGCAGGTTCTTGAACAGATACGGGTTGGATGAATGGGTGGTGTTGGTCGCCAGCATGATGGTGTAGCCGTCGGGTTGGGCGCGCGCCACCAGATCGGCGGCGATCTGACCCGACGCGCCCGGGCGGTTCTCGACGATCACGGGCTGCCCCAAGGCGGCCTGCAAGCGCTCGCCGATCAATCTGGCGACGATATCGCTGGCGCTGCCCGCGCCGAATGCCGTGATCATCTTCACTGGCTGGGAGGGGTAGTCCGCCGCCTGTGCGGGCCCCGCCAGCCCCAGCGCGAGCAACGCCGCGGCGCATACCGGCTTGAATAAGGAACGCGTCATGTCTCTCTCCTTGAAGAGGCGCCGGCCTTGTATCCGGACGGTCGCCGAATGTCCTGGGCGGAAACGATTCGGTCTGTATCGCCCAGGCGGTTCAACTCGCGGCCGGAACGCTAGCCAGAATGCGCATCGCCTGCTTCAGGTGCGGGCGGTCCAGCATTTCGCCATCCAGTTGCAGCGTGCCGGCCGCCGGCGCCTGCTCGAACGCCTGGACGATGCGGCGGGCGCGCTCGACGTCGGCGGGGTCGGGCGTGAACGCATCGTTGATGGCGGCCACCTGGTCCGGATGGATCGCGATCTTGCCCGTGAAACCGGCCCGGCGCGCCCGCGCGGCGTCCTTGCGCAGGCCCTCCATGTCCCGGAAGTTGCCCCATATCGTGTCGATGGCGGGCACGCCCGCCGCGGCGGCGCCCAGCAGGCAGAGGGAACGCGCCAACTGATAGGTGAAGTCGTACTCGCCGTCCTCGCGCCGATTGCTGGCCGCGCCGAGCACCGCCGCCAGGTCCTCCGCGCCCCACGTCAGGCCGCGCAGGCGGGGACCGCAGTCGGCGTAGCCGCCCAGGCTGAACATGGCGCCCGCGGTCTCCGTCGCCACCGGCATGATGCCGATCGCGCCGGGCGCCAGGCCTTCGCGCGCCTCCAGCGCGGCCAGACAGTGGTCCAGCATGACGATGCTCTGCGCGCCCTGCCCCTTCGGCAGCAGGATGGCGTCGGGCGCCGACCGCACCACGGCGGCCAGATCGTCCAGCGCCAGTCCGGAATCCAGGGGATTGATGCGCACCCACAGTTCCGGTCCGGATGCGGGGCGCGCCGCCAGGTATTCCTGCACGATGATCCGGGCCGCCGGCAGCCGCGCCGCGTCCACCGCATCCTCCAGATCCAGGATCAGGGCATCGGCCCCGGCCGCGGGGGCCTTTGCCAGTTTTCGTTCGCTGTCCCCGGGGACGAACAACATCGATCTCAACGCCATTGCATGCTCCTCATTGTCCTTGGAATCTGGGGGCGCGGCGTTCGGCGAACGCCTTCGTGCCTTCGGCGACATCCTGCGAATCCTGCAAGAGGCGCAGGAACAACTGCTCCAGCCGCAGGCCGGTCGCCAGGTCGGCATCGCGGCTGCGCAATGCCAGTTCCTTGGCGGCCTGCACCGCGAGCGGCGCATTGGCCGCCAGCCTGCGCGCATACGCCATGGCCGCCGGCAGCAATTCTTCGCGCGGCACGACGCGGTTCACCAGGCCCCAGCGGCTGGCCGCCTCGGCGTCGAACGCATCGCCCAGCAGCAGCATTTCCATGGCGATGGCGTGCGGCAGCTGCTGCGCCACGCGCTGGGTGCCGCCATTGGCCGGAAAGACGCCGCGCCGGACCTCCGTCAGGCCGAAGGTGGCCGTGGGCACGCAGACGCGCAGATCGGTGGCCAGCAGCAGCGTCATACCGCCGCCCAGACAGTGCCCGTTCACGGCGGCAACGACCGGCTTCCAGACGTCGAGCCCGCGGTTCAGCAACTGCCCCTGCTGCGTATGCATCAACGCGGCCAGGCTGGGCGGCGCGCCAATGAACGATTTCAAATCGGCGCCCGCGCAGAAGGCGCGGTCGCCGGCCCCGGTGATGACGGCCACGCGGATGGCGTCGTCATCGCGGACCCGGCGCCAGGCCTCGGACAAGGCGTCATAGTGCGCGTGGTCCAGCGCGTTGCTTTTCTCCGGGCGGTTGATGGTGATCAGCGCCACGCCGTCCTGTTCGTGAAAATCGATGGACATGTCAGCCCTCCCCGGCCGTGGCCATGCCTGCCCGCGGCGCCAGCGCATCCAGATAGCGTCCGACCGCTGCCTCGCCATAGCCCAGTTCGGCCAGCACCTGCGCCGTATGCTCGCCGACCTTTGGCGGCGGCGCGGCAGGCCTGGGCCGCCGGCCATCGAAGCGCAGCGGCTGGGACACGACGTTCAGTTCGCCATGCGCGGACTGCGCGAATCGATGGATCATTTCGCTGGCGGCCGTGTGCTCGTGCGCCAGCAGCTCGCCCACGCCCTGGATGGGCGCGCAGGGAATGCCCGCGCGCGCCAGACGCCGGATCCAGCCATCCCTGTCGTCGCCGCGCATGATCTGCGACACGAGATCGAGGACTTCCGCGCGGTTGCGCACCCGGTCCGCGTTCGTCGCATAGCGCGGGTCGTCCGCCAGCTCCGCCCTGCCCGCCTCGTTGCAGAAGGCGCGCCACAAGGAATCGTTCGCGACGCCCAGCAACAAGGGGCGGTCGCCTGCCTCGAACACCTGGTAAGGACACAGGGATTCATGGGCGGAGCCCCAACGGCGCGGCTCGCTGCCCCGTTCCCAATAGCTTTGCATCACATAGCCCATGAACCCGACCGCCGTATCGAACAGCGAAGCCTCGACCTTGCAACCCTTGCCGGTGCGCAGCTTGCGCACGACCGCGGCCAGGATCCCGGTGGCGGCATGCATGCCGGTGGCCTGATCGATGGGCGAAATCGGGCTGCGGACCGCGGCCCCGTCCTCTTCCCCCGTGATGGACATCATCCCGCAGAACGCCTGCAGGATCACGTCGTAGCCCTTGCCCTTGTTCAGCGGCCCTTTGCTGCCGAAACCGGAAATGCTGCAATAGACCACGTCCGGGCGCAGCGCCGCCGCGCTCTCGTAGTCGATGCCCAGGCGGGCCGCCACTCCGGGCCCGAAACTCTCGACCACGATGTCGGCCGTGGCAATCAGGCGCTGGGCCGCTTCGCGGCCTTCGGGCGATTTCAGGTCCAGCGCCACGCTGCGCTTATTGCGGTTCACGCTCAGGAATACCGTGCCGTCCTCCCCCTTGAAGGGGGGCCAGCGGCGCGTGTCATCCCCCTTGGGCGGCTCCACCTTGATGACCTCCGCCCCCATATCGCCCAGATACTGCGTGCACAGGGGGCCCGCCAGCACCTTGGAGAAATCCACCACTCTCAGTCCCTGCAAGGCATCCATTGCATCCATCTCCCGCGTGCGCCTCGCGGCGCTCAGAAAGCGACGTTGCCGCCGCCCTTGGTTTGAATCATGGCCCGCGCCTCGTCGGGGGTCGCGATCTCCAGCGACAGCTCCTCCAGGATGCGGCGGATCTTCGCGACCTGCTCGGCGTTGGACGTCGCGAGCTTTCCGCGCCCGGCATACAGGCTGTCCTCCAGCCCCACGCGGACGTTCCCGCCCAGCAGCGCGCTGGCGGTCACGAAGGACATCTGGTGCCGGCCCGCGGCCAGCACCGACAGGTAATAGTCGTCGCCGAAGAGCCGGTCGGCGATGGTGCGCATGTGCAGCAGGTTTTCGTGGTCGGCGCCGATGCCTCCCAGAATGCCGAAGATGCACTGCAGGAAGAACGGAGGCTTGGCCAGGCCGCGGTCGACGAAGTGAGCCAGGTTGTACAGGTGGCCGACGTCGTAGCACTCGAACTCGAAGCGCGTGCCCAGGTCCGACAGCTCGCGCAGGCCCCGGTCGATCTGCGCGAACGTGTTCGACAGGATGAAATCGCGCGTCATCTCCAGATAGGGCTTTTCCCAGTCGAACTTGAATTCGCTGACGCGATCGCCCGCGCCCGCGATATTGAAGTTCAGCGACCCCATGTTCATGGACGCGACCTCGGGCTGCGCCCATTTGGCGGGCGCCAGCCGCTGGTCCAGCGACATGCCCAGCCCGCCGCCCGTGGTGATGTTCAGGATGGCGTTGCTGCGGGCCTTGATCTCGGGCAGGAACTGCGCGAAGAGCTTCGGGTCCTGGTCGGGCCTGCCGGTCTCTGGGTCGCGCGCATGCAGGTGCAGCATGGCGGCCCCGGCCTCGGCGGCCGCCACCGCGTCGTCCGCGATCTGCCTGGGCGTAATGGGAAGGTGGGGCGACATCGACGGCGTGTGGATCGACCCCGTGACGGCGCAGGTGATGATGACCTTCGGCGATTTGCGCATGCTTGTCTCCTCAATACGATTTGGGCAGGCCCAAGACCTTCTCGGCGATGTAGCAAAGAATCAATTGCGGCGAGACCGGCGCGATACGCGGCAGCATGGCTTCGCGAAAGTACCGCTCTACGTGGTATTCCTTCGCGTAGCCCATGCCGCCATGGGTCAGCACCGCGGTCTCGCAGGCGCGGAAGCCCGCCTCGGCGCAGAAGAACTTGGCCGCATTGGCCTCGGCGCCGCAGGGTTGCCCCTGGTCGTACAGCCAGGCGGCGCGGCGATACAGCAATTCGGCCGCCTCCAGTTCCACCCAGCGTTCGGCCAGCGGATGCTGCACGCCCTGGTTCTGGCCGATGGGGCGGTCGAATACGATCCGCTCGCCGGCGTAGGCAGCGGCCCGGCGCAACGCCGCCCGCCCCAGCCCCGTCGCTTCGGCCGCCAACAAGACCCGCTCGGGATTCAGGCCATGCAGGATGTAGGAAAAGCCCTTGCCTTCCTCGCCGATACGGTCTTCGACCGGCACTTCCAGTCCATCGATGAACAATTCGTTGGAATCGACGGCCTTGCGGCCCAGCTTTTCGATTTCGCGCACGCTGACGCGGCTGCGATCCAGGTCCGTATAGAAAAGGCTCAGGCCCTGCGTCGGACCGCTCACCTGATCCAGCGGCGTCGTGCGCGCCAGCAGCAGGATCTTGCTGGCCACCTGCGCCGTGGAGATCCAGATCTTCTGGCCGTTGACCACATAGCGGTCGCCCCGGCGCACGGCCAGGGTGCGCAGCTTGAGCGTATTGAGCCCGGTATTGGGTTCGGTCACGCCAAAGCAGGCCTTCTGCTCCCCGCTGATGACCGGCGGCAGCCACCGCGCGCGTTGCGCGTCGCTGCCATGCACTACCACGGGGTGCAGCCCGAACACATTCATATGGATGGACGAAGCGCCCGCCATGCCGGCCCCGGAAGCGGCGACGGTCTCCATCATGAGCGCGGCTTCCTGTATGCCCAGGCCGGCGCCGCCGTACTCGGCGGGCATGGCCACGCCCAGCCAACCGGCGCCGGCCATGGCGCGGTAGAAATCCTCGGGGAAGCCGCCTTCCCTGTCCTTGCGGGTCCAGTAGTCGTCATCGAATCCCGCGCACAGGTCCTGCACGGCATGGCGGATGGCGGTCTGCTCGTCGCTAAGCGCGAAATCCATGGGTAGCCTTTCCAGTAAAGGGAAAATCGGCGGGAAACGGGCCGCGTCTTCAGGCCGCCCGGCGCAGCATCAGCGCCACGCGGCGGCAGCTGGCGACCAGCTCGCCGCGCTGGTTGTAGGCTTCGTGGCCGAAGACCACGATGCCGTTGCGCGGACGCGAACGGCTGTCGCGCAGCTCCAGCACCTTCGTTTCCACGCGCAGGGTGTCGCCGGCGAACACGGGGTTGGGAAAACGCACCTCGTCCCATCCCAGGTTGCCTACGGTGGTGCCGAGCGTGGTGTCGCCCACCGATATCCCAACCATCAGCCCGAGCGTGAAGGCGCTATTGACCAGGGGACGGCCGAACTCGGTGGTCTTGGCGTATTCCGCATCCAGGTGGATGGCCGCGGGGTTCATCGTCATGGTGGAGAAAAGCACGTTGTCGGTCTCGGTGACCGTGCGCCGCACGTCATGGTGGAAGCACTGCCCGACCTGGAATTGCTCGAAGTACAACCCTGCCATCGTCGTCTCCTTCGCTGCGCGCCGCGGGGCTGCCGCCCGCTTGGCCATGGACATCCCGGCCCATCGCGTTAAAATGAACGCTAACATACTGTATGCATCCATACAATATTGGGAACAACCCCAAGGAGACAGGCAATGCAGATCCGGAACCTGGTAAACCGGCAGGTCGTCCTGAAAGAAAGGCCACTGGGCATTCCGCAGGCCTCGCACTTCGATGTCCGCACCGCGCCGGTGCCCGAACCGAAGGAAGGCGAAGTCCTGGTCAGGAACCTATACCTGTCCGTGGATCCGGCCATGCGCGGCTGGGTCAATGCCGCCGCGAACTATTCGGACCCGGTGGCGATAGGCGAAGTCATGCGTTCGTTCGCGGCCGGACGCGTGGTCGCGTCGCGCAATCCGCGATATCCCGAAGGCAGCCTCGTAATGGGAATGCTGGGCTGGCAGGACTACGCGGTGACCGACGGGCAGGCTATCCGGCGGCGCGTGCTGGAGACCGATCTGCCCCTGTCGCTGTCGCTCGGCGTTCTTGGGCTGAACGGCGTCACGGCCTACTTCGCGCTCAACGTCTGCGGCGAACCCCGGGCCGGGCAGACCGTCGTCGTCTCCACCGCCGCGGGCGCGGTCGGCTCGGTCGTCGGGCAACTGGCCCGCCACCAGGGCTGCCGGGCCGTGGGCATCGCGGGTGGGGAAGCAAAGACCCGTCTCTGCATGGAGGACTTCGGCTTCGACGCCGCGGTCGATTACCATTCGCCCGAGTTGGCGCAAGCCTTGGCCGATGCCTGCCCGGACGGCGTGGACGTCTACTTCGACAACACCGCCGGGCGCATCAGCGATACCGTGCTCCCGCTGATCAACCGGCACGCGCGCATCGTCATTTGCGGCACCGCATCCGTGGCCAGTTGGGATCCCTGGCCCACCGGTCCGCGCGTCGAGCGCCACCTGCTCAACAAGGCGGCGCGCATGCAGGGCTTCCTCGTATGGGACTATGAGCACCGCTACGAAGAAGCCGTCGCCGCGCTGGCGCCCCTGGTGCGCGAAGGAAAATTGCGCTTTCGCGAAGAGATCCTGGACGGCATCGAAGCCGCGCCGGGATCGATCGCGGATCTCTACCAGGGCAAGAACATGGGCAAGCGCCTGATCCGGCTGGAGGATGCCTGAATGGCCAACAAGGCGGTGAATAACGCGCAGGAAAACTGGGACCAGCGGTTGGGCTTCCTGATGCACGATGTATCGAGACTGCGCCGCAAGGTCTTCGACGAGGTCATGAAACCCGAAGGCATCACGCGGTCCCAGTGGTGGGTCATGGCGCACCTGTCCCGCCATGACGGCATGTCGCAAAGCGACCTGGCCGACGTGCTGGACCTGGGCCGCGCCGCGCTCGGCGGCCTGGTCGACCGCCTGGAAGCGCTGGGCTATGTGCGCCGGGGAGCCGACGAGCAGGATAGACGGACCAAGCTGGTGCTGCTGACGCCGGAGGGCCGCGCCATGATCGAACGCATGCGCGTCAAGAGCGACGTCATGAGCGAAGCCATCCTGCAAGGGCTCACCCCCGAACAGCGCCACCAGTTGGCCGACATGCTGAGCCTCGTCAAGCGCAATTTGCTGGCCTTCGATACGTCCGCCCCCTGACGCCGGCGGGGCTGCAAGCCCCCCGGGCCAAGGCCTTACATCCGGTACTGCAGACTCAGCATCGCATTGCGCGGCGCGCCCGGCATGTTCAGGTTGGGGCTGCTCCCGTGCGCCGACACGATATAGCCGGCGTCGAACAGGTTATACACGTTCAGCTGCACCGAATACGGTCCCTTGCGCCACCAGGCCGCGACGTCGGCGGTCACATAGCCAGGCAGCGTGACGGTATTGCCCGGGTTCGCGAACCGCGAACCCACCAGGTTCAGGCCCGCGCCGGCGCCAAAGCCGTCTCCCAGATCCTTGGTGATCCAGATATTGCCGGCATGCCGCGGCGTGAGGGTGGCGCGCTTGCCTTCCACTCTCTTGCCGCCGTCCTTCGCGATGGACTCGGTAACGCGCGCGTCCAGATAGGCGTACCCCAGCATCGCGCGCCAGCCATTGCTCAAATCGCCCGACAGGGTCCATTCGGCGCCGTCCGTACGTTGCGTGCCTACCGGCACCAGCGAGTTGGTGACGGGATTGTTGACCTTGATGTCGGTACGCTCGAGCCGGAAGATGGACACCGTGGTGGACAGCCTGCCATCCATGAAATCGTACTTGGCGCCGATCTCGTAGTTGGTGGTTTTCTCGGGCGCCAGATCGGCATTGTTCGCAGCCAGCGAGAACGCTTCCCCCGAGGGCTGGTACGACTGGCTCCACGATAGGTAGTACGACTGCGCGGCATCGGGCTGGAACACCAGGCCGAGGCGCGGGCTCCAGTTGGAATCCGTGCGCGCGAGGTTCGTGCCGTTGCGGCGGTCTTCGGTTTTCTGCTCGAAGCGGTCGTGGCGCACGCCGCCCAGCACCTTCCAATGCTCGCCCAGCGACACCATGTCCTGGACATACAGGCCCAGGGTATTGAAACGGCCCAAGTTGTCCGTGCCGGGCCGGCCCGCGATCTGCCTCGGCAACGTGGGCAGCACCGGATCGAACAGATCGACGGTCGCCACGTTGTTGGCCGAATAGTTCACCAGGTCCTTGTTCTGCTGCCCGACTTCCACGCCGTACAGGACCTCGTGCCTTACCGAGCCCCATTGCGCGCGCTGCGTCAATTCCGTCTGGTTGGTCCAGCCATGCTCTTCGCGGCGCACGTTCGAGCGGTTCAGAGTCACCGTGCGCGCGGCGTCATTGACGACGCCCGGCAGCGTGTTGTTGCGGTCCAGGGTGTAGTGGTAGTAGCGAGTGGCGTTGCGCAGCGACCAGTTCTCGTTGAAGCGGTGGGTCAGCGTGCCGGCGTAGGACTGCACGCGCGCCTGCGAATAGTCCACATCGCGCGCATTCTCCGCGCCGTAATAGGTGGATGGGTCCACGTCCACCGGACGGCCGTGATAGGCGGGGATGCCGAAATCCGTAACGCGGCGGTCTTCCAGGAATTCAGTCTGGATCAGGAAGGTCGTGTCCTCGCCCAGACGCATCATGGCGGATGGCGCGATGGCCTTGCGGTCCAGGAATTGCTTGTCGCGGTAGCTGTCGCCCTTCTCGACCGCCCCGGTCAGGCGCCATGCCATGCTGCCGCCTTCCGTCGCGCGGCCAAGGTCCAGGTCCAGGCGCCGGTCGTTCCACGAGCCGTAGCTCAGGCCCAGCTGCGTAATGTCCTCGCCTGGCTTCTTGGTGATGCGGTTGATCAGGCCGCCGGACGATCCCCGGCCGTACAGGACCGCGACGGGCCCCTTGATGACGTCGATGCGCTCGACATTGGACAGATCGCGGTAGTACAGCGCGTCATCGCGAAAGCCGTCGACGAACTGGTCGGCGATGGCGGTAAAGCCCCGGATCGACACCTGATCGCGCTGCCCATCGCCCGAGGAAAAGCTCACCCCCGGCACATTCTTCAGGGCGTCCTGTATCGAGTTGGCATGCTGGTCGCGCATGACTTCCGCGGGCACGACATTGACGGTCTGCGGGATGTCCCGCAGAGGAACGTCGATCTTGGTGGCGCTGGAGGAGTCGGGCGGGTTATAGGTTTGTGACGTGTCATCGCTGCCGTACACGCTCACGGCGGGCAAGGTCGGGGCGATATTCTGGCTCTGGGCGCGGGCCGGGCTGGCAAACGGCGCCAGGGCAATCAATGCTGCGGAAATCGAACGGGTAGCGGACATGAGCGTGCGGCGCGTATCGGGATAGGACTGAGCTAAAAAGGTGCGGCATTTTCATACATATAAGAATCAATCTCAATATATTTATCATTTATATATAAATTTGCTACGCAACTTGACAAGCCCCACGCCCGCTCGGAACATACGGACATCCACCCGGGGAGCTTCGGCAAGAAGCTGAGAATCCGTTGGCGGGCCCCACCGGGGCCCGCAATGCACGGCGACCCGTCGAACCTGATCCAGATAACGCTGGCGTAGGGACGGTGCAGCGGCCAGGCGCCTTCGCCCGTGCAGCGCGCGCGGCCGCCTTCCCCGCCAGCGCGTTCTTCCTGCAAGGACCGCCCGGCATGCAAGCCCATCCCCTTCCCCCCGCCGCCCAGGCCGGCATTTCGCAGGGCCTCCTCGAGGCCGTGCGCCGCGACGCGCCGCTGGTGCAGTGCCTGACCAATTTCGTGTCCATGAACTATGCGGCGAACGCGCTGCTGGCCATCGGCGCCTCTCCGGCCATGGTCCATGCCGCCGAGGAAGCCCCGGAGTTCGCCCGCATGAGCGGCGCGGTCGTGATCAATATCGGAACGCTGTCGGCGCCCTGGCTGGAGAGCATGCTGCTGACGGCGGAATCGGCCGGCCAGGGCGGCACGCCCTGGGTGCTGGATCCGGTGGCGCATCACGCCACCGCCTTTCGCCGCGTTGCCGTAAAGCGGCTGCTGGATCTGCGGCCCGCCATCATCCGGGGCAACGCCTCCGAGATCATCGCCCTGGCCGGCGGCCGCAGCGCCGGCAAGGGCGTCGACTCCGGCAATGCGGTGGCCCAGGCCGAGCAGTCGGCCGTCGCGATCGCGGCGGCGCGCGAAACGGTGGTGGCCGTCACCGGCGAGGTGGATTTCGTGACGGACGGCAAACGTTCGGTGCGCATCGCGGGCGGCTCCGCATTGATGCCGCGCGTCACCGCGACGGGCTGCGCGCTGACCGCCACGGTCGGCGCATTCGCCGCGGTGTCGCGCGCCGACCCCTATGCGGCCGCCGTGGCGGCCCTGTCGTGCTTCGCTATCGCCGGCCAGCGCGCCGGCGCCCATTGCGCGGGGCCGGGGTCGTTCGCATGGCGGTTCCTGGACGCACTGGCCGCGCTGGAGCCCGACAGCCTGGCGCGGGAATCGCCGCTGCGCCGATAGCCGGTCGGGGTGCGGTCAATCCGCCTGGCGGTAGTACACGCAGATGCGCCTGCCGCCGATCTCGTGCACCTCGATCGGCAGTTCGTACAGCGCGCTCAGCACCTCTGCCCGAACCAGCTCCGCGGGCGTCCCCTGCCGGGCGACGCGGCCCATCCGCATCGCGACGATGCGATCCGCGTAGGTAGACGCGAAATTGATGTCGTGCAACACCAGCACCACGGTCTTGCCCAGTTCGTCCGCCGCGCGGCGCAGGGTGCCCATCATGGCGACGGCGTGTTTCATGTCCAGGCTGTTCAGCGGTTCGTCCAGCAGGACGTAGCGCGTATCCTGGCACAGCACCATCGCGACAAAGGCGCGCTGGCGCTGCCCGCCCGACATCTCGTCCAGGTAGCGGTCGGCCAGCGGCTCGAGGTTCAGGTAGGCGATGGCTCGGTCGATGTGCTCCTTGTCGTCCAGCGTCAGGCGGCCGCCAGTGTGCGGATAGCGGCCGAACGCCACCAGGTCCCTCGCCGTCAGCCGCAGCGGCAGGTGATTGTCCTGCCGCAGGATGGACAGGCGGCGCGCCAGTTCCCGGCTGTCCGCCTTCGTCACGTCCAGCCCGTCCACCAGCACCCGGCCCGCGGACATGGGCAGCAGGCGGCTGACCATGGACAGCAGCGTCGATTTGCCCGCGCCGTTGGGCCCGATGATGGCGGTGACGCCGCCCGCCGGCAGGGACAAGGTAACGCCATCGACGACCACGCTGTCGCCGTACTGTTTGCTGACTTGCTGGATTTCTATCATCGGCGCCCCCTGCGCAGGATCAGGACGAGAAACATGACGCCGCCCACGAATTCGATCACCACGCTGACCGTGGTGTTCAGGCCCAGCACCCGCTCCAACAGCGTCTGGCCGCCGACCAGGAAGATCACGCTCAGCAGGGTCGCGGCCGGGATGGTGTGCCGGTGCCGGTCGGAGCCCATGGCCTGGTAGGCCAGATTGCTCACCAGCAGCCCGAAGAAGGTCACCGGGCCGACCAGCGCCGTGGAAACGGAAACCAGCACCGCGATGGCCGCGAGGGTGCGCATCAGCGTGCGACGGTAGTCCACGCCCAGGTTCACGGATATCTCGCGTCCCAGCGCCAGCACGTCGTAGCGATGGCGCATGCGCCAGACCAGCAGCGACGCCGCGACGACGGCCGCGAGCGCGATCGGCAGCAAGCTCACGCGCACGGTGTTGAAACTGGCGAACATGCGGTCCTGCAGGACCAGGAATTCATTGGGGTCGATCAGCCGGACCACGAAACTGGACAGGCTGCGGAACAACAGCCCGAAGATGATGCCCACCAGCATCATCAGGTGCAGGCTGCGCACCCCGTCGGCGAACAGCCAGCGAAACAACAGGCAGGCGAACGCCGTCATGGCCCCGACCTCCAGCAGGAAGGCGGCCACCGGATGCCCGACGGTCGCGGCCGCCTGCCCGAAGCCGAACACCACCACTGCCTGGATCAGCAGGTACAAGGCGTCGAACCCCATGATGGCCGGGGTCAGAATTCGATTGTGGGTGATCGTCTGGAACAGCACCGACGACAGCGCGACGGCGTAGGCGACCAGCAGCATCGCTCCCAGCTTGGCTCCCCGGAACGGGATCACGAACGACCATTGCCCATTGGCGCCCAGGGTCATGAAAGCGGCCATACAGGCCAGCGCGGCGGCCGCCAGCAGGCCCAGGCGCCAGGCCTGGGGCGCGCGGGCGGCGGCCGGAAACACGTTTTCAAGCAAGGCGATTCCTCCGCATGCGCAGCAGGCAAAGGAACAGGATGCTGCCCAGCACGCCGACGACGGTGCCGATGGGAATCTCGTAGGGATGGATCACCAGCCGGCCGATGATGTCGCAGGCCAGCACGAAGATTCCGCCCAGCGCGGCCACCCATGGAATGGAGCGGCGCATGTTGTCGCCCAGCATCAGGCTGACGGCGTTGGGCACGATCAGGCCCAGGAAAGGGATGCCGCCGGCGGTCACGACGACCACGGCCGAGATCGCCGACACGATGAGCAGGCCGGCCAGGGTCAGCCGCGCGTGGTTCAAGCCCAGGTTGGACGCGAACTCGCGGCCCATGCCGGCCACGGTATAGCGATCGGCCGCCAGATAGGCGGCGCAGGCCAGCCCGAAGCCGATCCACAGCAACTCATAGCGCCCCCGCAGCACGCCGGAGAAATCGCCGGTAGTCCAGGCATGCAGGGATTGCAGCAGATCGTAGCGGTACGCGACGAAGGTCGTCACCGCGTGGATCACCCCGCCGAGGATCAGCCCGATCAGCGGCACGATGAACGGCGTGCGCAATGGCACGCGGCGCAGCAACGCCAGGAATAGCAGGGTGCCGGCAAGGGCGAATCCGGTAGCCGTCAGCATCTTGCCGATCACGGGCGTTTCCGGCGCCAGCAGGGTGATCACGAGAATTCCCAGGGTGGCGGACTCGACCGTGCCCGCGGTAGTGGGTTCCACGTAACGGTTGCGCACCAGCATCTGCATGATCAGGCCCGCCACGGCCAGCGACATGCCGGCCAGCAGCAGCGCCAGCGTGCGCGGCACGCGGCTGACCATCAGCAGGCGCCAGGCGCGCTCCGCGTCCTCGCCGCCCCAAAGCGCGGCCCAGGACAACTGCCCCGCCCCCAGACTGACGCTGGCCGCGCACAGCAGCAGCAATAATGCCGCCACCGCCGCGAACCCGCCCCAACCGCCCATCGACTGCCGCCCGCTCACCCGCCCTGCTCCTGCTCCATGCATGCGGCGCTACTTGCCAGCCGCCAGCGCGCGCGCGATCTCGTCCACGTTCTGCTGCATGGCGGCCAGGCCCGCGCTGCCCATCAGGTACCAGTTGTAGCCGTTCAGGTAGACCACGTGCTTGTTCTTCCAGGCCTTGGTCTGGCGCACGAGCTCGTTGTCCAGCATGCGCTGCGCCGACACGCCTTCGCGGCCGATCGCGGCGTCCCGATCGATCACGAACAGCCAGTCGGGGTCGGTCTGCGCAATGAATTCGAAGGAGATCGCCTGGCCGTGGTTGGACACGCTCAACCCCGTCGTCGCCGGCTTGACGCCAAAGGCGTCGTGGATCACGCCGAAGCGCGAACCCGGGCCGTAGGCGCTCATCTTGCCGCCCGTGGTCAGCACGATCAGCGCCGTGCCGGCGCCGGCCGCCTTGGCGTTCAAATCCGAGATAGAGGCGCGCAGCGCGTCCAGCTGTTGCCGGGCCGCCTCCTGCTTGCCATAGATGGCCGCCAGCGTTTCCGTGTTGCGCGCCACGCTGCCGACCAGGTCCTTGGCGTTCACGGTCAGGTCGACGGCGGGCGCCAGTCTGGCCAGTTCGTCGTACTTGGGCGCCGAGCGGCCCGCCACGAAGATGACCTGCGGCGCGGCCGCGTGGATCACCTCGTAGTTGGGCTCGAACATCGTGCCCACCTTCAGGTAGCGCTTGTCCGCGTACTGTTCCAGTTGCGGCGGCAGCTTGGCGACGCTGGGCACGCCCGTCACTTCCACGCCCAATGCATGCAGCGTGTCCAGCACGGCCAGGTCCATCACCACCGTCTTGGCCGGATTGGCGGGAACGGCGGTTTCACCGCGCGCGTGTTTCACAGGGATCGTCGCCTGCGCCACGGCCACAGCGGTGGCGGCGCTCAAGGCCAGCGCGACTCCGGTCCGGGCGAGCCATCGGCGGGCGCAGCCCGCTAGCATTTGCTTCTTCATGCGTACCTCTTCATGTGGCGGGCGCCGCGCGCCCGCCGGTCTCAGAACTTCACGCCTACGCCCAGCCAGTAGCGGCGGCCGTCTTCGACATAGCCGTAGTCGTCATACGTGACCTGCTTATCGAACAGGTTGTAGATGCCGGCATACACCGACACGGTCTTGTTGAGCTGATACGAGCCGCCCAGGTCCACGAAGGTGTAGGACGGCGCCACCACCGACGACGAGGACGGGCCGGTGATGGGCTGGCTTTCCTTGCCGCGGTAGTTGATCCGCGCCCAGGCCTGCAGCGCGTCCGACGCCTGCCAGTTCACCGTGGTGGTGAACAGGTGCTTGGGCAGCTGGTTCAGGGGCTGGCCCTTGTATTCCCCCGACTTCTGTTCCGACTTCGTGAACGTGTAGCTGCTGGTCAGCGACCATTCGCGCGACAGCGGCAGCTTCATGCTGGCTTCCACGCCGCGCGAATTCGCCTTGTCCACGTTCATGTACGTGGTGGGATCCGAACCGAACTGATTGGGCCCGTCCGTGCACTGGCTGGCCGGGCACGCCACGCGCGTGATCTTGTCCTTGAAGTCGTTGTTGAACAGGGTCAGGCCGGCGTTGAAGCCTTCGCCGTCGTCATAGAGAATGCCGATTTCCTCGGTCACCGACTTTTCCGGCGTCAGGTCCGGGTTGCCGTACATGTTGCCGCCGCGGCTGACCTGGCCCCAGCCGGCCACCGTCTGGCGCAGGTCGGGCGCGCGGAAACCGGTGGAAACGCCGCCCTTCAGGGTCCAGCGTTCCGCCATGTGCCAGACGCCGTACAGGCGCGGGCTGAAATGCGTGCCGAAGTTCTCGTCTTCGTCCATGCGCAGGCCGGTCGTGAGCGCGAAATCCTCGGTCAGGCGCCACTCATCCTCGGCGAACAGCGCCCATTGGTAGCGTTCCACCTTGCTGGGGCCGCCCGCCAGCTGGTTGCCCGTCTGGTCGTTCAGGCGCTGGTTCAGGTAGCTGCCGCCCAGGGTCAGCATGTGCGAACCCAGCGGCAGAGACCAGCTCGTCTGAATATCCAGGTTCTTGATCTTCATCTGCCGCGAGCGGTTATCGAATTCTTCCTGCTGCACGTAGCTGTCCGACACGCCCCAGCCCCAGCGCCCGGTGTGCGACAGCGCCCATTTGTTGCTGCGGTAGTCGGTTTCCGACGAAGCCGGGCATCCATTGCGCGAGCAGGCCTCGCCCGGCGCCAGCGGCGCGACGGTCTTGCCCAGTGTTTCCTGGAGCTTCTGCCGCATGGTCGTCGCTTCCAGGACGATGTCGTGGTCGCGGTTGGGCGTCAGCGCCAGCTTGGCGGTCACGCTTTCGGCGTTGCGCTTGCGAAAGCCGTCGACGATGCGGTCCTCGTCGCGCTGCGTCGCCTGGCCGTAGATCTGCAGGCCGAGCAGATCGGTCTTGATGGGGCCCGCCAGGTAGAAGTTGCCCTGGTAGATATCGCCCGACTTGCTGCTTTCCTGGATCGTCGTGTCCAGGCGGATCTCGCCGCCCCAGGCGTCCGGCACCTTGCGGGTGATGATGTTGATCACCCCGCCCATGGCGTCCGAGCCGTACAGCGAGGACATCGGGCCGCGCACCACTTCGATGCGCTCGATGGCGGAAAGCGGCGGCGTCCAGCCTCCCTCGACGCCCGTGGAGTCTGAGTTGGTGCGGGTTTCGCGGGAGTTCTGGCGCTTGCCGTCGATGAGGATCAGCGTGTATTTCGGGCCCATGCCGCGCAGGCTGATGTCCTGGCGGTCGCCGCCCCCGGTGACGATCACGCCTGGCACCTCCACCAGCGCGTCGTTCAGGTCGCGGTAGAACTTCTTGTCCAGGTCCTCGCGGGTAATGACGCTGATCGAAGCAGGCGCATCCTGGATCTGCTGTTCATAGCCGGAGGCGGTCACCACCACGGTTTCCATCGTCTTGGCGGCGTCGTCGCTCTGCGCCAATGCCGGCCCCGCCCCGAAACCCGCCGCGCACAGCGCCACGGCCAGCCGCGTGCGTGAACCCGGTACGCGCCAGCCGGCGGCCAGATCTTTCCTGCTCATGATTCCGATTTCTCCCGTCCCAGGCTTGGGCCGCACCCCACGTGCCGCATCCGCCCGCTTCGTATTTATGAATGAAAACTATTCTCATATTAAAATAGGACCACAGTTAGGCCGGCAACACGCTTTCCGCAACTTTTATCTTCTTTGCACTTCTTGACACTCGGGCCCGTGGCCATCCGCCACACTGCCGGGTGCAGAACCGACGATACGCATGCCTTTTTCCTCATCTCTGGCGACGCGGCGCATCCTGCTGATCGACGACGACGTCGAGCTGGCGCAGATGCTGCGCGAATACCTGGAACCCAATCACTGCCGACTGACGCTGGCGCACACGGGCGCAGACGGGCTCGCCCTGCTCGCGCAGGACGACTTCGACCTGGTGCTGCTCGATCTGATGCTGCCGGACGGCAGCGGCCTGGATCTGCTTAAGCATTACCGGCAGCGCTCGCGCCGCCCCGTCATCATGTTCACCGCGCATGGCGGCGAAACCGACCGCGTGCTGGGCCTGGAGTTCGGCGCCGACGATTACCTCGCCAAGCCCTTCAGCCCCCGCGAGCTCAAGGCCCGCATCACCGCGGTGCAACGCCGCTTCGATGAGGTGCCGGAGGCCGCGCGGCCCGGCCTGACGCTGGGCGCGCTGTCCCTGGACCCGGCCACCGGGCGGGCGCGGGTCGGCGACGAGGAAATCGCGCTGACGGGCGCGGAACAGCGCATTCTCGAGATCCTCATGCGCGCCCCCGGACAAGTGGTCGGGCGCGACCAGATCGGCCTATATGCCCTGGGCCGCAAACCGGATCGCTACGACCGCAGCATCGACACCCACATCAGCGCCCTGCGCAAGAAGCTGCGCCTGGACAATGCCGCGGACGCTATCTCGATCCGCAACCTGCGCGGCCTCGGCTACGTGCTGGCCGGCGGCGACGCCTGATGGCCTGGCTGCCCGCCCGCTCGCTCTTCTGGCGCGCCTTCCTGACCTTCTGGGGCGCCATGGCCGTCATCCTGGTTTGCGGCATGATGCTGACCGCCGCGGTCGCCTGGTACCGCTTCAATTCGCTGGACGGCCTGAATCCCGCCAGCCTGACGCGCGACGCCGCGCAGATCGCCCGTACCCAGGGCGAGAAAGGACTGGAGCGCTGGGTACAGGCCATGGACCGGCGCTACTCCGCCCTGAAGATCTACATCCTGGACGCCCGCGACGCCGACATCCTGGGCCGGCGCCTGCCCACCCGCATGCACGACTGGCTGGGCTCGTACCGCGCCGCGCCCGAGCGCGCGTCCCAGGCGGAGTACCCGCCCGCCGACCCGGAAGGGGAACGAGTCTCCTGGTGGGACCCGCAAGTGCTGGCGCTGCCGGATGGCACGGAATTGCTCATGCTGTTCCTGCCGTTCGACTCCTCCCACTGGGAGGTGCTGGCGCTATCGCCGGTGGCGCTGGCGCTGCTGCTGTTCGCGCTGGCGGTAACCGCTCCGTTCTGCTGGGCCTTGAGCCGCCACGTCACGTCGCCGCTGGCGCAACTGCGCCAGACCACGCACGCGCTGTCCGCCGGGCGGCTCGACGCGCACACTCCCGCGAAGCTGGCCCGGCGCAAGGATGAACTCGGGTTGCTGGCGCGCGATTTCAACGCCATGGCGGACCGGCTGAAAGCCCTGCTCGACACCCGCGAACAACTGTTGCACAACATCGCGCACGAACTGCGCTCTCCCCTGGCGCGCCTGCGGCTGGCCGCCGAACTGGCGCGGCGCAGGGACGAACGCCAGGACCTGCAGCTGGACCGCATCGAGCGGGAATGCGAACGCCTGGACGCGCTGGTCGGAAACACGCTGCGGCTGGCCCGCCTGGGCGCCCTGCCCGTGCCCACCGAAACGCTGGACCTGGCCGAGGTCGTCGCCAGCGTCGTCGAGGACGCCCGCTACGAAGCCGGCGGCCGGCAGATCAGCATCGCCTGGGACGCCCATGCTCCCGTGCCGCTGGTCGGCGACCGGTGCAGCCTGGCCAGCGCCATCGAGAACGTGCTGCGCAACGCCCTGCGTTTCGCCCCCGCGCACAGCACGATACGCGTGCGGCTCCTGGTGAGCGAGCGCGAGGCCTGCCTGGAAATCGAGGACCGCGGGCCAGGCGTGGCCCACGATGAATTGGAATCCCTGTTCGAGCCGTTCTACCGGACGGCGTCGGGCGCCCGCAAGCCCGGCAGCGGCGCGGGGCTGGGCCTGTCCATCGCGCAGGCAGCGGTGGCGGCCCACAAAGGCCGCATGTCGGCGCGGAACATGTCGCCCCAGGGGCTGAGCGTGCGGCTGGAGCTGCCCCTGCTGCGCGCCTGACAGGCTTCAGTCGGCGTCGGCCAGGATTGCGGCGGGCAGCCGGGGCAGCACCCGCAGGGCGTTGGCCGTGGTGGCATGCGCCACCTGCGTGGGCGTCAGCCCGCGCAATTCCGCCAGGACCTGGGCGATGCGGACGAGCTCCCCCGGCCGGTTGCGGCGCTGCGGCGGATGCAGCCAGGCGGGGGGAATGTCCGGCGCATCGGTTTCCAGCACCAGGTGCGCCAAGTCGATGTCCATGGCGTGGCGTCGGATCTGCAGCGCGCGCTCGTACGTCATCGCCCCGCCCAGCCCCAGCGCGAATCCCTGCTCGATGAATGCTTGCGCCTGCTGGGCGCTGCCATTGAAGGCATGGGCGATGCCGCCGATGCGGGGATGCCTCCGCAGATATTTCAACAGGATGTCCTGCGACTTGCGCACGTGCAGCAGCACGGGCAGGCCGAACTCGGCCGCCATCGCCAGCTGCGCGGCATAGAAACGCTCCTGGCGCTCCCGCGGCTCGCCGGACGCGATCTCGGGCACGAAGAAATCCAGCCCGATCTCGCCGATGGCGACAAAGCGGGGGTCTCCCAGCGATTGCTTGACGGCCGCGCGCAGCGCGTCCAGGTCCGCGTCATCGGCGCGCTGCACGTAAAGGGGATGGATGCCCAGCGCGTAGGCGCCGCCGGCGATCCTGCCGGCCAGCTCCCGCACGACCGAAAAATTGGCGCGCTCGACGGCCGGGATCACGATGGACTGGACGCCTGCCTCGCAGGCGTCGTCGGCCACCTGTTCGCGGTCGTCGTCGAACTCGGCGGCATCCAGGTGGCAGTGGGTGTCGATCAGCATGGGCGCGCCCTCCTTGCCCCGATTATCCACCCGGCCCGCTCAACCTGAAACCAGGCGGCCGTTCTCCATGAGCAATTGGCGGTCGGCGCGGGCGGCCAGTTCGGGATCGTGCGTCACGATGGCGAATGCCGTGCCGGACTCCCGGTTCACCTGGGTCAGCAGCTCGAACATGGTATGCGCCGTGTGGCGGTCCAGGTTGCCGGTGGGCTCGTCGGCCAGCACGCAGGCCGGACGTGTCACCAGCGCGCGCGCCAGCGCCACGCGCTGCCGCTCGCCGCCGGACAATTGCCCCGGGAAATGCCCCTCGCGGGCGGACAGCCCCACCAGGCCCAGGACTTCGCGGGCGGCCTCGCGGGCCGCGTCGCGGCCCTGGCGGCGCACGATCAGCGGCATCGCCACGTTGTCCAGCGCGGAGAACTCGGGCAACAGATGGTGGAACTGGTAGACGAAACCCAGGCTGCGGTTGCGCACCGCGCTCTTGCGGCTTTCGGACAGGCCGACGGCGAGCTCGCCGTCCACCGACACCGTGCCGCTGGTGGGCACGTCCAGCAGGCCCAGGATATGCAGCAGCGTGCTCTTGCCGGAACCCGAGGCGCCGACGATGGCGACCATCTCGCCGCGGGCCACGGACAGGCTGACGTTGCTGAGCACTTCGATTCGCGCGGGGCCTTCGTCGTAGACCTTGACGATGTTGTCGGCCTGCAATGCGGGAGTCAGTGTGTCAATCATGGCGCAGCACCTGGGCGGGTTGCAGGCGCGAGGCGCGCCAGCTGGGATACAGGGTCGCCAGCAGGGACAGCACCAGGGAGGTCAGGCCGATGGTGACGATGTCTCCCACCTGAGGGTCCGAGGGCAAGGCGCTGATGAAATAGATTTCGCGCGGCAGGAAATGCACGCCCAGCAGGCGTTCGATGAACGGCACGATCACGTCCACGTTGTAGGCGATGAGGATGCCGCCCGCCACGCCCAGCAGCGTGCCGATGACGCCGATCAGCGCGCCCTGCACCAGGAAGATGCGGGCGATTTCCCGGGGCCCTGCCCCCAGCGTGCGCAGGATGGCGATGTCGGACTGCTTGTCCTTCACGGCCATGACCAGCGACGACAGCAGGTTGAACGCGGCCACCGCCACGATCAGCGCCAGGATCAGGAACATCATGCGCTTTTCGGTCTTGACGGCGGCAAACCACGTGCGGTTGTTGCGGGACCAGTCGCTGGCCATCACATAGGGCGGCAGCACCTTCTGCAGCTCGGCCGCCACCTCGGGCGCCCTCTGCATGTCGGCGATGCGCAGGCGCACGCCGGCGGTGCCGCTCTCGCGGAACACGCGGGCGGCATCCTCGTCGTCGACGAAGGCCAGCGAGGAATCGTATTCATAGTGGCCGGACGAGAACACGCCCACGACGGTGAACTGGCGCATGCGAGGCGTGAAGCCGGCCGGACTGATCGAGCCCTGCGGCGCCATCATCAGCAGCGTATCGCCCACCTTCACGCCCATGCCGTCGGCCAGCTCGTTGCCCAGCACCACGCCGAAACCGCCGGCCTTCAGGTCGGTGAGCCGGCCCGACACCATCTGCCGGGGCAGGTCAGACACCTTGCCTTCGGTCTGTGGATCTATGCCGCGCACCTGCACGCCCCGCAAGGCCTGCCCGCGCACCAGCATGCCCTGCGCCGCCACGAAGGGCGCGCCGGCCTTGACCTCGGAGTTCTTCTCGGCGGCGGAGGCGAACTGCTGCCATTGGTCCAGCACCCGTTCCGGCACCGCGCCGGGGACATAGAGTTCGATGTGGGGCAGCACCGACAACATGCGGTCGCGCACTTCCTTCTGGAAGCCGTTCATGACGGACAGCACGACGATCAGGGCGGCGACGCCCAGCGCGATGCCCGCCATGGAACTGGCGGCGATGAAGGAGATGAAGCGATCGCGGCGCCCGCGTCGCTGGCGGATTCGGGCCAGCCCGGCGTAGCGGGCGCCTATCCATAGTTCGTAAGGTATTTTCAGCACGTGCGCATTATGGCATTAACGGGCGGGGACTCGCCCGGCGCCGGGAGGGCCCGCCGGCCGCCTGCCCGCGCGCTGAGTTCGCGGCCGACAGGCCCGGAACAGGCATGTTCAGCTATGGCAGCGCCGGCGCCGCTTAGTTCCCCGGGCCCGCGCGGACTACAATCCCGGCCATGCTGATCGTGATCCCGGGCGCCCTGCCCGCCCTACCCGTCGCCTCGGAACTGGCCAAGCTCCTGCCCGAGCGCGCGCCCACCCTGCACGCCTGGCTTCAGGCCGGCGCCGCCCGGCCCGAAGCCTTCGACGCGCGCGCCCATGGCTGCACCGCCTTCGAGTCCTGGCAACTGGCCCGCGCAGGCTACGTGCCCGAGCCCGGCCTGTTGCAGGGGGCCGGTCTCGGGCCGTTGCTGGCCGGCGCGCGGGCCGACGGCGGCGAGGCCGTCTGGCTGGCCGAACTGGTCCACCTCGCGCTGGGCACCGACCAGGCCACCCTGCTGGACCCCGGCCTGATGGACCTGCGCGCCGAGGAAACGGCCGCCCTGCTGGAAACGGCCTTGCCCCTCTTCGCGGGCACGGACTTCGCGGCCGAGCCGCTGTCGCCAGCACGCTGGCGCCTGCGGCTGCCCGACGGCCTGCGCCCGCAGACGGCCAGCCCGCTGGCCGTGGCCGGACAGCGCCTGAACGATTGGTGGCGCCAGGACGCCCAGACCCGTCCGTGGCGCCGGCTGCTCAATGAAATACAGATGGCGTGGCACGAGCACCCGGTCAACGATGCTCGCGCTGCCCGCGGCCTGCCGCCGGTCAACGCGCTCTGGCTGTACGGCGGCGGATCGCCCTGGCCCGTCGCGCCGGCCGGCGCCGAGCGCGTGTTTGCCGGGCTGGAAGCGCCGCAACGCAGCGGCGACTGGGCCGCCTGGCTGGACGCGCTGGCAGCCCTGGATGCGCAGCACCTGCGGCCGCTGGCCGGCAGGAATGGCCTGCCGGACGCTCCCGCCGAACTGCTGCTGCTGGGCGAAGACCGCAAGGTCGCCCTTACCCTGAAACCGCGCGGGGGCCTGCTCGGCTTGCTGCCCGCGCCCAAGAAAAACTGGAGCGCCTGGTGGTCACACCCCGCTTGACTGTCCGCCCGTCCGACCTGGACGCCTGCCGCGTCCTGGAAGCCTCGGGCATCCATCCCCTGCTGGCCCGCCTGTGGGCCGCCCGCGGCGTCACCCATCCCGACCAGACCCGGCTGGCCTGGCCCTCGCTGCTGCCGCCCGCCGGCCTCACCCATTCCGCCCATGCCGCGGGCGTGCTGGCCGACGCCATCCAGGCGGGCAGGAAGCTGCTGATCGTGGCCGATTACGACTGCGACGGCGCCACCGCCTGCGCGGTCGGGCTGCGCGCCCTGTCCGCCATGGGCGCGGACGTGGACTTCCTGGTTCCCAACCGCTTCGAGACCGGCTACGGCCTGTCGCCCGCCGTGGTGGAACTGGCGTGCCGGCACCGCTCGGGCAAGCCCGACATCATCATCACGGTGGACAACGGCATCGCCAGCGTCGACGGCGTGGCCGCCGCCAACGCGGCGGGCATCGGCGTGGTGATCACCGACCATCACCTCCCGGGCGACACCTTGCCGCAAGCGCTGGCCATCGTGAACCCGAACCAGCCCGGCTGCGGCTTTCCGTCCAAGAACCTGGCCGGCGTGGGCGTCATCTTCTACATGATGCTGGCGCTGCGCGCCGAGCTGCGCCGGCGCGGCGTCTACGCGCCCGACGGCGGCCCGCGCCTGGACGCGCTGTCCGACCTGGTGGCCCTGGGCACCGTGGCCGACGTGGTCAAGCTGGACGCGAACAACCGCCTGCTGGTCACGCAGGGCCTGCAACGCATGCGGGCCGGCCGCCTGCAACCGGGCCTGCGCGCCCTGTTCGCGGTCGCCGGCCGGGAGCCGCGCGCCGCCAACGGCTTCGACCTGGGCTTTGCGCTCGGCCCCCGCATCAATGCCGCGGGCCGCCTGGCCGACATGAGCCTGGGCATCGCCTGCCTGACCACCGATGACGAAGCCCAGGCGCTGGAAATGGCGCGCGAGCTCGACAACATCAACCGCGAACGGCGCACGATCGAGGCCGAAATGCGCGAACAGGCGCTGGCCGCCATGGAAGAACCCAACGCGGCCGCCGGAGCCACCGTCTGCGTGTTCGACCCCGGCTGGCACCAGGGCGTCGTGGGCCTGGTGGCCTCGCGCCTGAAGGAGAAGTTCTGGCGTCCCACCCTCGCGTTCGCGCCCGCGGGCGACGACGAAATCCGCGGCTCCGGACGTTCCATTCCGGACGTGCATCTGCGCGACGCGCTGGACCTGGTGTCCAAGCGCCACCCCAACCTGATACGCAAGTTCGGCGGCCACGCCATGGCGGCCGGCCTGACCCTCGGCCGGGCGGACTTCGCCGCCTTCGCCCCCGCCTTCGACGCCGCGGTGCGCGAACTCACCGGGCGCGATACCTTCGAGCCCGTCATCGAAACGGATGGATCTCTGGAATCGGGCTATGCCAACGCCGACGTGGCGGGCATGCTCCAGCAGCAGGTCTGGGGAGCCGGCTTCGCCGCCCCCCTGTTCCTCGATGAGTTCGTGGTGCGCAACCAGCGCCTGGTCGGCGAAAAACACCTGAAACTGTCGCTGGAACGCGGCCACCAGCGCTTCGACGCCATCTGGTTCGGCCACGACCAATCCCTGCCGGAACATATCCAGGCCGCCTACCGCCTGGAGCAGAACGTCTGGAACGGCATGGTGTCGGTGCAACTGGTGATCGAGCACGCGGGTTAAAGCGTAGGATGGATGGAGCGCGAGAGTCCTTAAGCTAGAACTCAAGCGCCCATCGCGCGTAACCCATGCGGCCGCGAGAGACTGCCTTCCGACCAACGGGGGCACTGTTTTCCCATCACCGCATGGGTTGCGCGCGATGGGCGCTTGCGTTCTTGCGCCGGAGTTCTCGCGCTGCACCCATCCTACTTATTCACCAGCCTCGCCGGCTGCGCCAGCGCAACCAGCGCGCCCACCACCAGGCAGCCGGCCAGCATGTAGAGCCCGGTGTTGGTCGTGCCGGTCATGTCCTTCAGCCAGCCGACCAGATAGGGGCTGACGAAGCCCGCCAGGTTGCCCACCGAATTGATGAGCGCGATGCCCGCGGCGGCGGCCGTGCCGCCCAGCAAGGCGGTGGGCAGGCTCCAGAACAGCGGCAGCACCGTGCAGATGCCGATGTTGGCCACGGTCAGCGCCAGGATGGCCAGGACCGTATTGCCGCTCCAGACCGCCGAGAAGAACAGGCCCAGCGCGCCGAACAAGGCCGGCAGCGCGACGTGCCAGCGGCGTTCGCGGTGCCGGTCCGAATTGCGCGAAATCAGGATCATGCCGATGACGGCGAACAGATTGGGCACCGCCGTCAGCAGGCCGATCGCCAGCGGGCTCTGCACGCCCGTGCTCTTGATCAGCGTGGGCATCCAGAATCCGACGCCGTACAGCCCCATCACGAACGAAAAGTAGATCAGCGCCATCGCCCACACCCGTGGCTTGACCAGCGCGGCGCCGATCGGCGGATCCTCTTTCTGCTGCTCCTCGGCCGCGATATTGCGGATCAGCACCGCCTTTTCGCTGGCGGTCAGCCACTTGGCCTTGTTGATGCGATCGTCGAGATACACCAGCACGAGTATCCCGATAATCACCGACGGGATCCCTTCCAGCAGGAACAGCCATTGCCAGCCCGAGAGCCCGTGGTCGCCGTGGAAGGTGCTCATGATCCAACCCGAGATCGGGCCGCCGATCAGCCCGGACATGGGCACGGCGGTCATGAAGAACGTGGTGATGCGGCCGCGGCGCGCGGCGGGATACCAATAGGTCAGGTACAGGATGATGCCGGGGAAGAACCCGGCTTCGGCCGCGCCCAGCAGGAAGCGCAGGAGGTAGAACATGTGCACGCTGGTCACGAACATCATGCAGGCGGAAATGATGCCCCAGGTGATCATGATCCGCGCGATCCAGACCTTCGCGCCCACCTTGTGCAGGATGATGTTGCTGGGAATCTCGAAAAGAAAATAGCCGATGAAGAAAATGCCGGCTCCCAGCCCGTACACGGTTTCGCTGAACTGCAGCTCCTGCAACATCTGCAGCTTGGCGAAACCCACGTTCACGCGGTCCAGGTAGGCCACGACGTAGCAGACCACCAATAGCGGCACCAGCCGCCACCCTACCTTCCGGTAGATCCTGTCCTCCTCAGTCGCCGGGATCGCCGGCGAGACCCCGGGGGCCATCGCATTTTCCATCTGTGTCTCCATTCCTCTGACGGGATAGCCGGCTATGCCCGGCGCGTTGGCGGCCGACGCGGCCGGATAGGGCCGCATGGCCGATTACGCAGCCTAGAACCACACAGTTGACAAAAAACTGAACAACTTTGATCCTTCCGGCCGAACCCAGAGGATCGATCCGTCCCCCTCTTGGCGATATCCGGCCCACGCGCCGGGGTCAAGCGCGCTAAAATGTTCGGTTTCGCACAAAAGTCATCAAGACAGGATCAATCATGGAAGCCGAACGTCAGAACCAGCTCGCAGCCCGCCTCGCCGACTACGCGGAGCGCGAACAGGCTCTACGGAGGTATCTTTGACTACGATGCCAAAGCTGAACGCCTGCAAGTCGTAAACGCCGAGCTCGAAGACCCGGCCGTCTGGAACGACCCCAAGCACGCCCAGGACCTCGGCCGCGAGAAGAAGGCCCTGGAAGACGTCGTGGACACCCTGACGGCGCTGGGCTCCGGGCTGTCGGATTCGAACGAGCTGTTCGAACTGGCCGCCTCCGACGACGACGACGCCACGCTCGAATCCATCGAGCAGGACGCCGACGCCTTCCAGGAGAAGCTGGAAGCGCTGGAATTCCGCCGCATGTTCTCCAACCCGGCCGACCCGCTGAACTGCTTCCTGGACATCCAGGCCGGCGCCGGCGGCACCGAAGCGCAGGACTGGGCCTCCATGCTGCTGCGCCAGTACCTCAAGTACGCGGAACGCAAAGGCTTCAAGGCCGAAGTCCTGGAAGAATCCGAAGGCGAAGTCGCGGGCATCAAGTCCGCCACCATCAAGCTCGAGGGCGAGTACGCCTTCGGTTACCTGCGCACGGAAACCGGCGTGCACCGCCTGGTGCGCAAGAGTCCGTTCGACTCGTCGGGCGGCCGCCATACGTCGTTCGCCAGCGTGTTCGTCTACCCCGAAGTCGATGATTCCTTCGAAGTCGAAGTGAACCCCGCCGACCTGCGCGTGGACACCTACCGCGCCAGCGGCGCGGGCGGCCAGCACATCAACAAGACCGACTCCGCGGTCCGCCTGACCCACATGCCCACCGGCATCGTGGTGCAGTGCCAGAACGACCGCTCCCAGCACCGCAACCGCGCCGAAGCCATGCAAATGCTGAAGTCCAAGCTCTACGAGCTGGAAATGCGCAACCGCATGGCCGAACAGCAGAAGCTGGAAGATTCCAAGACCGACGTGGGCTGGGGCCACCAGATCCGTTCCTACGTGCTGGACCAGAGCCGCATCAAGGACCTGCGCACGAACGTCGAAATCTCCAATACGCAGAAAGTGCTGGACGGCGACCTGGACCCCTTCATCCAGGCCAGCCTGAAGCAAGGCATCTGAGTTTCGCGACACGCCCCTTCACCCACCAAGAGGTTCACGAATGTCCGACACCATTGCAATTCTCACCGGCGCATCGCGTGGCATCGGCGCCGCCATGGCCCGTGGCCTGGCCAAGCCGGGCACGCGCCTGATCACGCTGGCGCGCCGCGAAGATCCCGAGCTGGCGGCGTACGCGCGCGCCCAGGACGCGCAGCTGGAACAGCTGTCCGTGGACCTCTCCGACCTGAAGGCGGCGGAAGCTGCCGCCGAGCGCATCTGCGCCTCGCTGCCGCGCGACGCGAAACGCTACCTGCTGATCAATAACGCGGGCACCGTGCACCCCATTCTCGCCACCGGGGCGCTCACCGACGGCGCGGCCATCGCCTCCGCCTTCAACCTGAACGTCTCCGCGGTGATGCTGCTCACGGCCCGTTTCCTGTCCGCCGTCCAAGGCCTGGACGCCGACCGCCGCGTGCTCAACATCTCCTCCGGCGCGGGCCGCAACCCCAACGCCGGCTGGGGCGTGTACTGCGCCACCAAGGCCGCGCTCGACATGTACACGCGCGTGGTCAAGCAGGAACAAGGCGCCGGCGGCGCGCGCATCGTCGCGCTGGCCCCCGGCATCGTCGACACCGACATGCAGGTCGCCATCCGCTCCAGCGATCCGGAGGACTTCCCGGCGCTGGCCAAGTTCCAGGACTTCCACGCGACCGGCAAGCTGTCCTCGCCCGCCAACGTGGCCGCCCGCATCCTCGCCTACCTGGATCGCGAAGATTTCGGCACGACCGAAATCGACGACATCCGCAATTACGACTGATTTCCCTACCATGACCGACCACTCGACCGCTCCGGCACCCGCCCAGGATGAAAACCGCTTGATCGCCGAACGGCGCGCCAAGCTGTCCAAACTGCGCGAAACCGGGGTCGCGTACCCCAACGACTTCGTCCCCGACGCCCGCGCGGCCGCGCTGCACGACAAGTACGACGGCCAGGAGCAGGAAGCCCTGGCCGCCAACCCCGTCGCCGTCAAGGTCGCGGGCCGCATGATGCTCAAGCGCGTCATGGGCAAGGCCAGCTTCGCCACGCTGCAGGACAGCACCGGCCGCATCCAGATCTACCTGGACCGCGGCACCCTGGGCGAAGACAGCTACGCCGCGTTCAAGCAATGGGACATCGGCGACATCATCGCGGTCGAGGGTTCGGTCTTCAAGACGAACAAGGGCGAGCTCTCGGTGCACGCCGCCAGCGCTCGCCTGCTGTCGAAGTCGCTGCGTCCGCTGCCCGACAAGTTCCACGGCGTGGCCGACCAGTAGCTGCGCTACCGCCAGCGCTACGTGGACCTCATCATGACGGACGCCACGCGCCGCACGTTCGAGGCGCGCAGCAAGGCGATCGGCAGCATCCGCCAGTTCATGCTGAACGCGGGCTTCCTCGAAGTGGAAACCCCCATGCTGCACCCGATCCCGGGCGGCGCGGCGGCCAAGCCCTTCGTCACGCACCATAACGCGCTGGACATGGAAATGTTCCTGCGCATCGCGCCCGAGCTCTACCTGAAGCGCCTGATCGTGGGCGGCTTCGAACGCGTCTTCGAAGTCAACCGCAACTTCCGCAACGAAGGCGTCAGCCCGCGCCACAATCCCGAATTCACGATGATGGAGTTCTATGCGGCCTTCGCGGATTACCGCTGGCTCATGGACTTCACGGAAGAACTGATCCGGCAGGCCGCCGTCTCGGCCACCGGCAGCGCCGTGCTCACCTACCAGGAACGCGAGCTCGACCTCGGCAAGCCGTTCGACCGCCTGACCATCTGCGAAGCCATCCTCAAGTACGCCCCGGGCTACACCCAGGCGCAGCTGGACGACCCGGCCTTCGTGCGCGCCGAGCTCAAGAAGCTGGGCGCCGACGCCGATGGCCCGGTGCTGTCGCGCGCCGGACTGGGCGCGCTGCAGCTGGCGCTGTTCGAGGAAACCGCCGAAGCCAAGCTCTGGAACCCCACCTACATCATCGACTACCCGGTGGAGGTTTCCCCGCTGGCGCGCGCCTCGGATACCCGCGAGGGGATCACGGAACGCTTCGAGCTGTTCATGACGGGCCGCGAAATCGCCAACGGCTTCTCGGAGCTGAACGATCCCGAAGACCAGGCCGAGCGCTTCCGCGCGCAGGTCGAGGCCAAGGATGCCGGCGACGAGGAAGCCATGTTCTACGATGCGGACTACATCCGCGCGCTGGAATACGGCATGCCCCCGACGGGCGGCTGCGGCATCGGCATCGACCGCCTGGTCATGCTGCTGACCGACAGCCCGAGCATCCGCGACGTCATCCTCTTCCCGCACCTGCGCCGTGAAGACTGACGGGCGGGCGGCGTCATGATCTTCAAGATCCTGATGCTGCTGCTGGTCGTGGCGGGGCTGGTCTACTGGATCAGGCAGCCCCGCGGCGTCCAGGCGGCCGCTCCGTACGCGCCCGCGCGGCCCCGCCGGCCGGCCTTCGTCGCCCTGTGCGTGGCCGCCGCCATCTCGGCGGTCGCCGCGGCGCTCAGCGTGGTGCTGTGGATGGGCAGCGTAGCGGGCGGCGTCACCGGCGGCGGCTATCGCGGCGAGGCGGACTTCCTGCTGCCCGTGGCCGGCTCCCTGCTGGCACTGGCCGTGGCCTGCGCCGTCGGCGCCTTCCTCAAGCGTCGCGGCTGAACCCCGGCCTCATGCCGGCCACCTGCCGGCGCCCTCCGGCAGCGCCGGCAACGAGGCCTGCAGCATGGCGTCGATGAACTCCGCCGGCGGCAAGCGGCCGCCGGGCTTGTACCACTGCACCGTCAGATTCATGGCGCCCAGCACGCAGCGCTTGATGACCCGCGCATCGCCCTTGAGCAAACCGGCGTCTACCGCCGCCGCGACCACCTCCTGCCACATTTCCTCGTAGCGGTCGCTCAGCGATTTGACGATGGCCTGGCTGGGCGCGGACAGGCTGCGCCACTCGTACACCAGCGCGTTCATGGCATCGCCGCCCGCGCCATGCAGCATGCTCCACATGTGCACCCGGAACAGCGCGGCCAGCCGGTCGGCCGGCGCGTCGTAGCGCGCCAGCGCCTGCTCCCCCCCGTCGATCACTTCCTGGATGCCGTTGTTCATCACGGCGACGAGGATCTCTTCCTTGCTGCGGAAATGATGGAAGAGGCTGCCGGATTGCAGCCCCACCGCCCGCGCCAGCTCGCGCACCGTGGTGCGCTCGTAGCCGTGCCGGCAGAACAGCTGCCCCGCCGTCAGGATCACTTCGCGCCTGCGCTCGGAGTCCGATCGTTCGTCCCGCCCGGCGGCGGCGGCCGGCATGGCGGTCCCGTTTTTTTCCATCTGGATTCACTGCCTCTGGATGATGGTCGCGCAAGCCATGCCGTGTCCGATGCACATCAGCTGCATGCCCAGCTCGCCCTCGCTGGCTTCCAGCCCCGTCAGCATCTTGGCCATCAGGCCCGCGCCCGTCGCGCCCAGCGGATGCCCGTGGGCGATCGCGCCGCCCCATGGGTTCACGCGCGCCAGGTCCGCGCCCATCTCGCGCTGCCAGGCCAGGACGACGCTGGCGAACGCCTCATTGATCTCGATCCAGTCGATGTCGCGCAGGTCCAGGCGCGCGCGCGCCAGGGCCTGCCGCGCCGCCGGGATCACGCCCGTCAGCTGCAGCACCGGATCCGATCCCACCGCCACCCGTGCCAGGAACCTCGCGCGCGGGCGCAGGCCGTCGGCCAGCGCCGTGTCTCGATCCGCCAGCAGCACTGCCGCCGCTCCGTCCGCAAGCTGGCTGGCATTGGCCGCGGTCACGCTTCCCTGGCCTGGCGGCCTCAGGGCCGGCGCCATGGCTGCCATGCGGCCGGGATCCGTGGCCTCGCGTATGCCCTCGTCGCGGCCCGCTTGCGCATGCGGCCCCGGCAGCAATTCGGCATGGCGGCCCGCCTGCGCAGCGGCCCAGGCGCGCGCGTGGCTCTCCCGCGCCCACTGGTCCATGTCTTCCCGGGACAGCTGCCAACGCTCCGCGATCCGTTCCGCGCTTTCGATCTGGTGTATCAGCGGATAGCGTTCCAGCAGCTTGGGATTCAGCGATTCGAAGCCCCTGAACTCTCCTTGCCCCAAGGTCACGTCCAGGAACATCGGCACGCGGCTCATGCTCTCGACGCCGCCCGCCACCACGTAGCGCATGTCGCCCGCCGCAATCGCCTGCGCCCCGAAATGCACGGCCTGCTGGCTGGATCCGCACATGCGGTTCAAGGCCACGCCCGGCACGCTTTCGGGCAGCCCGGCCAGCATCGCCGCCAGCCGGCCGATGTTGGCGCCCTGCTCGCCGGCCTGGCTGACGCAGCCCGCGATGAGGTCCTCGACCATGCCATCCGGCAGGCCGGCGCGCTCCAACAGCCCGCGCACGGTTCCGGCCAGCAGCGCATCGGGCCGCGTATCGGCCCACCACCCGCCGCGCCGCCCGAATGGCGTGCGCACGGCCTCCACGATCACGGCTTCATTCATGCCGTCGTCTCCTCGATGTAGAGCGCCTCGATCTCCTCCGCATAACTGCGATAGATGCTGGCGCGCCTGACTTTCATCGTCGCGGTCACTTCGCCATCGTCATGGTCCAGTTCCTTGGTCAGCAGGTGGAAGCGCTTGATCTGCGCCACCGGCGCCAGGCCGGCATTGGCTCGCGCGACTTCCTGCTGGATCAGTTCGCGCACCGGCGCCGATTCGGCGAGCGAACGGAAATGCGTGAAAGCGATGCGGCGCGACTCCGCCCACTTGCCCACCGTGTCGAATTCGAGCTGTATCAGCGCCGACACGTACTTCCGCCCGTCGGCGATCACGATGCACTCCTTCACATACGGACTGCCCTTGACCGCATTCTCGATCTCGGACGGGGTCAGGTTCTTGCCGCCCGCCGTGATCATGATGTCCTTCAGGCGGTCCACGATGCGCACGCGTCCGGCCTCCTCCGCCACGACGTCCCCCGTGTGCAGCCAACCGTCGCGCACGGTCTCGGCCGTGGCCTGGGGGTTCTTGTAGTAGCCCTGGAACACCATGTCCCCGCGCACCAGCAGTTCGCCCGCCTCGCCCATGCGCCATTCGACGCCCAGGATGGGTTCGCCGACCGTGCCCACTTTCACGCGGTCCGGATGCTGGCCGAAGATCATGCCCGCCGACTCCGTCAGCCCGTAGACCTCGATCAGCGGCACGCCCAGCTTGCGGAAATAGCGCACCACGTCCGGAGGAATCGGCGCCGCCCCCGTCATGGCCACGCGCGCCCGGCGCAACCCGATGAAATTCTGCAGCGCGCGCAGCACCAGCCAGTACCACATCCAGTACGTCAGCCGCTGCGCGGCCGTGTACTGCGCCGGCGATTTTTCCAGGAAAGGGGCGCACGCCTCGAGCGCGCGCCGGTACAGCCATTGCTGCACGCGCCCCGCTTCCTGCATCTTGATCGAAATGGCGGCGTGCAGTTTTTCCCATATGCGCGGCACTCCCAGGAAGATCGTGGGCGCCACCTCGCGCAGGTCCTCCTGCACCGTCCGTATCGATTCGCCGAAATTCACCTGCGCGCCCAGATAGACCGGCACGAAGGTGGACAGCATCTGCTCGGCCACGTGGCATAGCGGCAGATACGACAGATGCACGCTGTGCCGGTCCATCGCCAGCCGGTCGGCAATGCCCGGGGCCACGCCCCGCATGTTGCGGTAGCTCAGCATCGCGCCTTTGGGCTTGCCCGTCGAGCCCGACGTGTAGATCATGAGCCCGGTATCGTCCAGCGTCTGGCGGTCCAGCATCGCGTCCAGCGCGGCCAGCTCGTCCGCCTCGCGCCGCGCGCCGTCCGCCTCGACCTCGGCGAAGGTCACGATGAGATCGCGCTCGGCCGGCCGGTAGGAACGCAAGCCCTTGCTCTCGATCATCACGATCCGCCGCAGTTGCGGCAGCCTGTCCGCCACCTGCAGCACCTTGTCGGTCTGCTCCTGGTCCTCGCACACCACCAGTTCCACGTCGGCGTGCTCCAGCACGTAGCCCATCTCCTCGGCGGGGCTGGTGGCGTATACGCCCACCGCCACGCCGCCGACCGCACCCGCCCCCATCTGGGCGAGCAGCCATTCCACGCGGTTCTCCGACACGATGGCCACCCGGCCGCCGGCGCCCAGGCCCAGCGCGCGCAGCCCCAGCCCCACGCGGCAGGCCCGCTGCCAGTATTCGGACCACGAAATAGGTTTCCAGATGCCGAAGTCCTTCTGCCGGATGGCAATGGCGGCAGGCTGCCGGCGGGCCTGTTCGCGCAGCATCTGCGGCAGGGTCAGCGCCGGCCAGGCGCCGGTATCGGCCGCGGGGGAGTTCCGTTGCTTGTCCATCATGAGAGCCAGCGCTTGCGGCGCTTGTAATGCTTGATATCGCGAAAACCGCGGGCCTCGCCCGAACCGCCCACGCCCAGGTAGAACTCGCGCACGTCCGGGTCCGCCGCCAGCTTGTCGGCGCTCCCGTCGATCACCACTTTGCCGGTTTCCATGATGTAGCCGTAGTGCGCTACCGCCAGCGCTACCGAGGCGTTTTGCTCGACCAGCAGCATCGACACCCCCTGCTCCCGGTTGATGCGCGCGATGATGGAGAAGATGCTCTCCACCAGCATCGGCGACAGGCCCAGCGACGGTTCGTCCAGCAGCATCAGGCGGGGCTGGGCGATCAGCGCGCGGCCGATCGCCAGCATTTGCTGCTCGCCGCCCGACAGGTAGCCGGCCAGCCCGCGGCGCCGCTCGAACAGGCGCGGGAAGTAGGTGTAGACCAGATCGAAGTCCGCGCGGGCGCCCGACCGGCCCGTCAAGGCGTAGGTCGCGGCCACCAGATTCTCCTCCACGGTCAGGTCCTCGAACACGCGGCGTCCCTCCATGACGTGCGCGAGGCCCGCGCGCACCAGGTTCTGGGGCCTGGCGCCGGCCGTATCGCCGCCATCGAAGACGATGCGCCCGCGCACCAGCGCGCCGTCCTCCAGGTCCAGCAACCCGGACACGGCCTTCAGCGTGGTGGATTTGCCGGCCCCGTTGCTACCCAGCAGCGCCACGATGCTGCCCATGGGCACCGACAGCGACAGGCCGCGCAGCACCTGCACCGCCTTGTTGTAGACGACTTCGATATTGTTGATATCGAGCACCGCCGAGGCCGGTGCCGCCTGCGCGTCATGTCCGGGGTTCACGGCTTCCTCACTTCAACACGATCCAGTCCGACGCCGGCACCATCTGCTTCTGCTTCACGTCCGCCCGGTAGATCCGGCCCACGGGAATCGAGTTGCCCTTGATCGAGATCGGCACGCCGATCAGGCCGCCCGTGTCGAAGTCCTTGATGCCGTCCAGCGCCGCCTTCATATTCGCGCCGGTCAGTTCCTTGCCCGCGTCCAGCGTGCGCTTGGCCACTTCGGTGAACAGCATGGCCGCCAGAAAACCCTGCATATAGCCGGTGCTCTGGTACTGCGGGCGCATCTCGCGGATCTTCTTCAGCATGGGCGCGTCGGCCGCGGTGTCGTAGTAGTAGCGGTACGGCATCACGCCCATGAAGCCTTCGGCGTCCTCGCCCATCTGCATGACCGTGGAATTGTCCATCGTCCAGAACGTGCCCATGTAGCGCGTCTTCAGGCCCATGCGCTTGCCCTGCCCCACGAACTCCGGAATCGGGGCCAGCACGTAGCCGTGGAAGATCGTGTAGTCGGGATCGGCGCGGCGCAGCTTGATCACCTCGGTCGATACGTCCACGCTGCCCGGCGGGGTCATGATTTCAGTGGCGACCTTCAGGCCGAGTTTTTCGGCCACCGCGCGAGAGCTGGCGATGGGGTCGCGCCCGAACTCCGTGTCCGAATACACGAACGCCACCTTGGCGCCGGGCTGCTCCTTGGCGATGTAGCGCAGCAGGATGCCGAACATCTCGGTGTAGTCGGGCCCCAGCATGAACTGGGCGGGATACTTGGCCGGATCGTTCAGCTCGGTGGCGAACGATGCGCCGGTCATGAGGATGTCGCCGCTGCGGTTCAGCTCGGCGTTGATCGTCTTCGAGAACCCAGTCGAATCGCCATAATAGAAATTGACCTTGTTCTGGCTCGTGATCTTCTTGAAGGCCGCCACCGACGCATCCACTTTGTACGCGGTGTCCTCGGGCACGTAGCGCAGCTTGCGCCCCTTCACCCCGCCCTGATCGTTGACGATCTTCACGTAGTCGGTGATACCGGCGTGGATGCCCTGTCCGGCGAACGCGAAGACCCCGCTCAGCGGGATGGAGCCGCCCAGCACCAGGTCCTCCGCAGCCTGCGCGGAGGGCGCCGATGCCAGGGCCGCCGCCAGGCCCAGCGGGGCCAACAACCTCGATAAACCGCTGCCGATCCGGATGCGCTTCATGGTTTGTCTCCTGAGGGTCTTATGGGTGGCCGCCGCCGCGCCGGTTGCGCATGGCTCAGGTGCGGAAGGGCCAGAGGTGGAAGAAACGGCGCACGCGCCGCCAGATTTCCGCGAGCCCGTGCGGCTCGAAGATCAGAAAGCCCACGATCAGCAGGCCGAAAACAATGGTGCGCACCGGCGAAATGAGACGCAGCGCGTCGCCGCCGACGGGCAGCCAGCCGACGATGAGCTTCAGCAGTTCCGGCACCATGGTCATGAAGACCGCGCCCAGGATCGAGCCCAGGATGGAACCCATCCCGCCCACGATGATGGCCGCCAGGAAGAAGATCGACATGATCAGCGGGAAGCTCTCCGGCGTGACGACCCGGAAAAAGTATGCCCACAGGCCGCCCGCCACTCCCGCGTAGAACGACGACAGGCCGAAGGACAGCAGCTTGTAGCGCAGCAGCCGGATGCCCAGCACTTCGGCCGAGATGTCGCGGTCGCGGATGGCGATGAAGGCGCGCCCGATGCGCGTGCGGAACAGGTTCGCCGCGCCCAGCACCATCAGCACCGTCACGGGCACGATGAGCCAGTAGATCTTGAACGAGGTATCCAGGTCCACGCCCAGCACCCGCGCCGGCGGCACCTGCAGCCCCGTGGTGCCGCCCGTGAACGCCCAGTTCGCGAAAATGAAATGCGCGATGAAGGATGCGGCGATGGTCGAGATGGCCAGATACAGGCCCTTCACGCGCAGCGACGGGATGCCGACGAAGAGCCCGCCGGCCATCGCCACCACGCCGCCGCCCAGCAGGTTGAGCAGCACGGGCGTGCCCAGGCGCAGCTCCATCACCGCCACCGTATAGGCGCCCAGGCCCATGAATGCGGCCTGCCCCAGGCTGACCAGCCCGGTGTAGCCGGTCAGGATGTTCAGCCCCGTGGCGCTGGCGATGTTGATGGCCACGAGGCAGGCCAGGTACAGCCAATACGCGTCGGCCACGAAGGGAAACATCACCAGCGATGCGGCCAGCAGCGCCAGCCATACCCGCTGCGTGCCGGTGTCGAACAGCGCTTCGTCGGCAAGATAGGTCTGCTTGGCAGTCGCGATGCGCATCGGTCACAGCCTCTCGATTTCACGGGTGCCGAACAGGCCGTAGGGCCTGGCCATCAGCACCACGACCAGCACGATGAACGTGGCCAGCAATTTGTACTCGCCCCCAAGGTAGGCGCCCGCCCAGGCCTCCAGCAGCCCGATGAACACCCCTCCCACGAGCGCCCCGGCCACGCTGTCCAGTCCGCCCACGATCACCACCACCAGCACAGACAGCCCGAACACGCCCATCGACGAGGAAATCCCGCCGATCGCGCCCACGATCACGCCCGAGACCGCCGCGATCGCCCCCGCGGCCACCCAGGCCAGCGAAAACACGCGCGGCACGTTGATGCCCATCGCGTAGGCGGCGCCCTGGTCCGACGCCGTGGCCCGCAGCGCCACGCCGCCGCGCCAATAGCGGAACACAGTCAGCACCAGCAGGGCCAGCGCCACCGCCACCCAGAATCCGTAGAAGACCTTGGGAGCCACGAAGGCCTCGCCCACCATCACGGGCGAACGCGGCATGAATTCGGGCAGGCGCCGCTGATCCGCCGTCCAGATGAGCTCCACCACGCCCACCAGGATGGATGCGAGACCCACCGTGATCATGAAGACCGAGATCGGCGACTCGCCCAGCATGGGCCTGATCGTCAGGCGCTCGACCAGGGCGCCGAACACGCCCGACGCCACGACGGCGCCCGCGATGGCCAGCCAGATAGGCCATTCCATACCCGCGGCGAACGCATAGAACATGTAGGCGCCCAGCATCAGGAATTCGCCGATGGCGATGTTCACGACCCGGGTAGCCTTGTAGACGATGACGAAGGCCAGCGCCGCCAATGCATACAGTCCGCCGCTGCCCAGCCCGGCCAGCGTGACCTCGAGGAAGAACAGCAGGTCCATCAGGCCGCCTCCCTCAGCCTGCGGCGCAGGTCGCCCACGTCGCCCGCGCCCAGGTAGGCCTGGATGACCTGCGGGTCCGCCTGTACCTCGGCGGGGGTGCCGTCGGCGATCACCTGTCCGAAATTCAGCACCACCACGTGATCCGAAAGGTCCATCACCATGCCCATGTCGTGCTCGACCATCAGCACGGTCACGCCCCATTCGGAGCGAGCGTCCAGGATGAAGCGCGCCATGTCGTCGGTCTCTTCGCGGTTCATGCCCGCCACGGGCTCGTCCAGCATCAGCACCTTGGGATTCATGGCCAGCGCGCGCGCCAGCTCCACGCGCTTCTGCAGGCCATAGGACAGCGCCGACACCGGCGCATGGCGGATGTGGTCGATCTCCAGGAAGTCGATGATGCGCGCCTCGATGTCGGCGCGCAGCGCCATCTCTTCGCGCCGCGCCCGCCCCAGGTACAGCAGCGCATCCAGCACGTTGCAACGCAAATGGGCATGGCGGCCCAGCTTGATGTTGTCCAGCACCGTCATGCCGCGGAACAGCGCGATGTTCTGGAAGCTGCGGGCCAGGCCCAGCCTGGCGCGCTCCGGGGCCGCCACGCGCGAAATGTCGCGCCCGAGGAAACGGATCTGGCCCGCCGCGGGCTTGTAGAAACCGGAAATGGTATTGAACAGCGAGGTCTTGCCGGCGCCGTTGGGGCCGATGACCGTGGTGATGGACCCGGGCGCCACGCGGAACCCCACGTCCGTGAGCGCCTTGACCCCGCCAAACGCCAGCGTGACTCCATCCACCTCCAGCAAGGGAGGGCTATCGGACTGATCCACCATCTGTCTCCTCGCTTTTGCCGCGAAGTTCTTTGCCGCCGGACCGCTTCAAGGCAACGACGCGGCCCTGTGGGCAGCAAGCCGAAGACGCGGCGTGGAGGCCTGTTCTGGGACGTCGGACTGGCGAACCCGCGAGGCAGGAGATGCAACGAACCTGTCTTTTACCTACGCCAGTACAGCGCCGGAAAATCGTTCTATGCGTTACGCTAGGCGTGCTTGAAAGAAAACCAAGCAAGCGCTCGGTTCAGACCATAGCATCGCGATTTTTGGATCGACAGTTGGTATTTACCCGATAACGGAGACACGTCATGCCCCCTGGAATTCCAAGCTTCCAGACGCTGCTTCTGGAAACCGACGGCGCCATCGCGACCGTGACGCTGAACCGCGCCGATGCGCTCAACGCGATCGACGTGGCGATGGCTCAAGACCTGCAACGGGCCGCCCAATGGCTGGAGGCCAGGAGCGATATCCGCGTGGTGCTGCTGCGCGCCGCGGGCAAGGTCTTCTGCGCCGGCGGCGACATCGCCATGTTCGAAGGCGATGCCGGCCACGTGCGCGAGACCCTGCTCGATCTGTTCACGCCGCTCAACGATTTCGTCTCCCGCATCGCGCGCATGGACAAGGCGTGGCTGGCGCAGGTGCACGGCATCGCTGCGGGCGCCGGGCTGTCGCTGGTGCTCGCCTGCGACCTGGCCATCGCCGCCGACGACGCCCGCTTCATGACGGCCTACCTGAAGCTGGGCGCCACGCCCGACGCCGGCATGACGCATGGATTGACGCGCGTGCTCGGCGCCCGGCGCGCGCTGGACCTGCTGCTGCGCCCCGATGCCTTCACCGCTGCCGAGGCACACGCCTGGGGCGTCGTCACGCGCGTGGCTCCCGCCGCGGGGCTCGCCGACGCCGCGCGCGCCTATGCCGCGGGCATCGCCCTCAATGCGCCCCACGGCATCGCGGGCGCCAAGGCGTTGCTGCGCTCGGCCGCCGGCGCCACGCTGGAAACCCAGCTGGCGGAAGAGACTGCGCGCTTCCTGGACTCCGCCTCTCGCGCCGACTTCGCGGAAGGCGTCCAGGCCTTCCGCGAAAAACGGCCGCCGCGGTTCTCCGGCCACTAAGTCCGGTCCGCCACGGCAGCCGCCCGGCCCCGGGTCAGATAACGCGCTTCTCCACCGCCTGGGCCCAGCGCCGCGCCACCGTGGGCGAGGTGGCGCAAGTGGCCGACTCAGTCACCACGCGCACTGCGCGCTCCAGCAGCTGGATGTCCGCTTCGTGCTGACGGGCCACGTGCGGGTCCTCGAAGAAGATCACGCGCTGGCACTGGTGCTCCAGCACCAGCTCGGCGATCTGCGCGTCGCCGCCCAGCGGGCCGCTCAGGTAGCGGTGGACCCAGGGCGTATCCTTGGGCCACCCGCGCGACCACGCCAGGTCATTGAGGCGGCCGCCGGTCGTGCCGGTCGCCACGCGGCGCGCAAAGCGCGACAGGACATCGAAATGCTCGCTGGCGAATGCGACCATCTCTTCCTTCAAGGCATCGTGCGCGATCAGCGCCAGGGTCTGGCCGGTGAAGTCGAACAGGCGCGAGGCCGAAGCGTCGGGCGCCAGGCCCGCATGCACGCGCTCCACTTCCATCCATTCGATGGCGCCCGCCAGGGTCGAAATGAAGGGCCGGCCATGCGTGATGCACTGACGTTTGAGCGCCAGCGCCTCGGGGAAAATCGAGGAGGGATCCACCGGATCGATCAGGTAGATCGCGCCATCGAACGGCGCCTGCCCGTCCCGGCCCTCGGTGACCCGGGCCACCAGCTTCATCAGGCCGCCCTCGCGGCCATAGGGATAGCGGATCAGCCCGCTATAGCCCTGCAACATGCCCTCGCGCACGATCGCATCGTGCGTGCGACCCACCGTATGCAGCTGCACGCCCAGTTCGCGTATCGTGGACGAGCACGCGCGCAGCCAGGTAAACAGGGCGGCATCGGGAGTTTCGTGGTGGAGCCGGTTGGCGGCCAGGCCAAAACGCAATTGGGCAGCGGGCATCTGTAGACTCAGGAAGGAGAACAACGGGACCCCCCATGATACCGGGAAAGCACTACCCCAACGCTGCGAGCGCGGTGCCGCCTCCGGACCGCGATCGTTGACCGGGGCATCCCATGCCTTCGAGGTGGCCGACGGCGCGGGAACCGAAGCCGGCGCCCCATACCCCCCATCTGCCGGGCACAAAAAAAGCTCCCCGCAGGGAGCTCCTTTCCTCAGTCGGCCTCGTCGATCCAGGCCATCTGTATGGCCTCCAGGATCTTCTCGCCGCAGTGCGCCGGGTCGTCGCTGAAGCCCGGCAAGGCCAGGACCCATTCACGCAGCTGCGTGAAGCGCAGCGTCTTGGGATCCACGTCCGGATAGGCATCCACCAGCGCGGCGGCGATATCGTAGGTGTCGGTCCACTTCATCAATGGCCCTCTTTCGCGTGGTTGATCGTGTACTTGGGAATCTCGACCGTCAGGTCGGCATCCGCCACCACCGCCTGGCAGGACAGGCGCGAAGTCGGGGTCAGGCCCCAGGCCTTGTCCAGCAGGTCCTCTTCGTCGTCGGTGGCGTCCTCCAGCGAAGAATAACCCTGCTTCACCACCACGTGACAGGTCGTGCACGCGCAGGACAGTTCGCAGGCATGCTCGATGTCGATGTGATTATCCAGCAGCACGCGGCAGATCGACACGCCCTTGGGCGCGTCTTCGATTACGGCGCCCTCCGGGCAGTACTCGGGATGAGGCAATACAGTCAGTTTCGGCATAACGTCTTATCAGGCGATCTCATCAAGTTTGCGGCCGGCCAGCGCGGCACGGATGCTGCGGTCCATCCGCCGTGCGGCGAAGTCGTCGGTCGCGGCCGACAGGGCCTGCACCGCGTCCTTCACGGTATCCGCATCCGGGGCATCCTGAGCCGCAATGGCGGCCTGCAGGCATTCGTCCACCCGCTTGCGCTCTTCCGCGTCCAGCAGATCGCCGTCCACGGCGAGCGCCGCCTGCACCGATTCCACCAGCTGGCGCGCGTCCACCTGCTGCTCGCGCAGCATGCGCGCCTTCGCATCCGTATCCGCCTGCGCCACGCTGTCGGCCAGCATTTGCGCGATCTCGTCGTCCGACAGCCCGTAGGACGGCTTGACGGAGACCATCGCCTCGACGCCCTTGCTCTGCTCGCGCGCCGTCACGCTCAGCAAGCCGTCGGCATCCACCTGGAACGTCACGCGGATGCGCGCCGCGCCCGCCACCATGGGCGGAATGCCGCGCAGCTCGAAGCGCGCCAGCGAGCGCGAATCGGCGACCAGATCGCGTTCGCCCTGGACCACGTGGATGCTCATGGCGGTCTGGCCGTCCTTGAACGTCGTGAATTCCTGGGCGCGCGCCACCGGAATCGTGCTGTTGCGCGGGATGATGCGTTCCACCAACCCGCCCATGGTTTCCAGCCCCAGCGACAGCGGGATCACGTCCAGCAGCAGCCAGTCCTCGCCCGGCGCGCGGTTGCCGGCCAGCAGGTTGGCCTGCAGGGCCGCTCCCAGCGCCACCACTTGATCGGGATCCAGATCGGTCAGGGGCTGCGTGCCGAACAGCCGTCCCACGGCCTGGCGCACGACCGGCATGCGGGTGGCGCCGCCCACCATGACCACGCCGCGCACGTCGGCAGGAGCCAGCGCCGCGTCGCGCAGCGCGCGGCGCGCGCAGTCCAGCGTGCGCTCGATCAAGGGCTGGGCCAGCGTCTCGAAATCGGCTCGCGTCAGCACCGCATCCACGGCGCGGCCATCCGAGAGCGTGAGCTGCAGCCGGGCCTCGCCGGCGTCCGAAAGCGCTTCGCGCGCCGCCCTCGCCGCCATCAGCAGGCTGCGGCGATCCGACGGCCCGAGCTCTCCCGGGGCGACGCGATCCACGATCAAGGAGTCGAAATCATCGCCGCCCAGGGCCGTGTCGCCGCCCGTGGCGATCACTTCGAACACCCCCTGCGTCAGGCGCAGGATGGAAATGTCGAAAGTGCCGCCGCCCAGGTCGTACACCGCGTACACGCCTTCGGCGGCATTATCCAGGCCGTAGGCGATCGCGGCCGCCGTCGGCTCGTTCAGCAGCCGCAGCACGTTCAGGCCCGCCAGCCGGGCCGCGTCGCGCGTGGCCTGGCGCTGGGCATCGTCGAAATACGCCGGCACCGTGATGACGGCGCCGACCAGGTCGTCGCCCAGCACGTCTTCGGCGCGCTGGCGCAGCACCGCCAGGATCTGCGCCGACACTTCCACCGGGCTGAGATCTCCCTGGGCAGTGCGGATACGCACCATGCCAGGGGCATCGACGAACTCATACGGCGCGCGCATGGCCCGCGCTTCTTCGAGCGACCGGCCCATGAAGCGCTTCACCGACACGACGGTGTTCAGCGGGTCCAGCGCCTGCTGGCCCAGCGGCTCGCGCCCCGTGGTGACCTTGCCGTCGGGGAAATAACGCACGGCGGACGGCAGCAAGGCCTGGCCTTGCGCGTCCGGCAGCACTTCGGCAACGCTGCTGCGCACCGCCGCGACTAGGGAATTGGTAGTGCCCAGGTCGATCCCGACCGCCAGCTTGCGCTGGTGCGGCGCGGGCGACTCACCGGGTTCGGAAATCTGCAATAAGGCCATGATTCTGTTTTTCTGGTCAGTGGACGCCGCAATGCCGGCGTCCGTGTCGCAGGCGCCCGTCGCGCCTTGGGCTATCCAGCGGGCTGGGCGTGCGCCAGCTCTTCAGCCAGCTTCTCCACGAACATCCATTCCCGCACCTTGAGCCCGGCGCTGGCGTAGTCGCGTTCCTCGTCGAGCAGGCGGGCGAGCGTGTCGCGCATGGAAGCCCGGGCCTGCTGCAATTCCGCCTGCAAGGCCGCGAGGGCCGCCGCGTCGCCGCGCGCGTCGTCCAGCATTTCGCGCCAGGTCATCTGCTGCATCAGGAAAGCCCCATCCATGGACGTGTTGCTTTCGGTCTGCAGGTCCACGCCGGCCTGTTCGCACAGGTAGCGCGCGCGGAGCAGCGGATCCCGCAGCAGCCGGTAGGCCTCGTTCGCGCGCGCCGCCCATTGCATGGCCACGCGGCGTTCCGCGGGGCTGGCCGTGGCGTAGCGGTCGGGGTGCACCTGGGCGGCGACGGCGCGCCACGCCGTTTCCAGCGCCTGCGGGTCCAGGTCGAAGCGCGCCGGCAAGCCGAACAGGCTGAAGTGATCGTCTCCAGCCAAGACTTACACCGTGAACGACTCGCCGCAGCCGCAGGTCGCCTTCTCGTTGGGGTTGCGGAACTTGAAGCCTTCGTTCAGGCCTTCGCGGGCGTAATCGAGTTCGGTGCCGTCCAGGTAGGACAGGCTTTTCGGGTCCACGAAGACCTTCACGCCGAAGCTTTCGAACACGACGTCATCCGACGCCGCGTCGTCCACGTACTCCAGCTTGTAGGCCATGCCGGAACAGCCCGTCGTCCTAACGCCGAGCCGTAGCCCGATACCCTTTCCGCGCTTCTGCAAGTAGCGGCCGATATGGGTGGCTGCCTGTTGGGTCAGGGTAACGGACATGTTCAGCTCGCCACGGCTTCGGCCGGAACCGAATGCTTTTCTTTGTAGTTCTGCACCGCGGCCTTGATCGCGTCTTCGGCCAGGATGGAGCAGTGCACCTTCACGGGCGGCAGCGCCAGTTCCTCGGCGATCTGGGTGTTGCGGATATTCATGGCTTCGTCGAGCGTCTTGCCCTTGACCCATTCCGTCACCAGCGAGCTGGACGCGATGGCCGAACCGCAGCCGTAGGTCTTGAAGCGCGCGTCTTCGATCACGCCGGCTTCATTCACCTTGATCTGCAGCTTCATGACGTCGCCACAGGCGGGCGCGCCGACCATGCCGGTGCCCACCGATTCGTCCGACTTGTCGAACGAGCCGACGTTGCGCGGGTTTTCGTAGTGATCCAGAACTTTGGTGCTGTAAGACATGCTATTTCTCCACGGATTTCTTGGCGCGGGCGCTCAGTGCGCGGCCCACTGCACGGTGTTCAAGTCGATGCCTTCCTTGGCCATTTCCCACAGCGGCGACATGTCGCGCAGCTTGCCGACGCGGCTCTTGATGAGCTCGACGGCGAAATCGACTTCCTGCTCGGTCGTAAAGCGGCCCAGCGTGAAGCGGATCGAGCTGTGCGCCAGCTCGTCGTTGCGGCCCAGGGCGCGCAGGACGTAGGACGGCTCCAGGCTGGCCGAGGTGCAGGCCGAGCCGCTGGACACGGCCAGTTCCTTGATCGCCATGATCAGGGACTCGCCTTCGACATAGTTGAAGCTGACGTTCAGGTTGTGCGGGACGCGCTGGTCCATGTCGCCGTTCAGGTAGACCTCTTCGATCTGCGACAGGCCGGCCCACAGGCGGTCGCGCAACATGCGGATGCGCTCGTTCTCGGTGCCCATTTCCTCGCGGGCCAGGCGGAAAGCCTCGCCCATGCCGACGATCTGGTGCGTCGCCAGCGTGCCCGAACGGAAACCGCGCTCATGGCCGCCGCCATGCATCTGTGCTTCGATGCGGATGCGCGGCTTGCGGCGCACGTACAGGGCGCCGATGCCCTTGGGGCCGTAGGTCTTGTGGGCCGAGAACGACATCAGGTCGACCTTGAGCTTCTGCAGGTCGATTTCCACCTTGCCGGTCGCCTGCGCGGCGTCCACGTGGAACACGATGCCCTTTTCGCGGCAGATTTCGCCCAGCGTTTCGATGTCCTGGATGACGCCGATTTCGTTGTTCACCATCATCACCGACACCAGCACGGTGTCGGGGCGCAGCGCGGCCTTGAAGGTGTCCAGATCGACCAGGCCGTTTTCCTTCACGTCCAGGTAAGTCACTTCGAAGCCCTGGCGCTCGAGCTCGCGACAGGTATCCAGCACGGCCTTGTGCTCGGTCTTGACGGTGATGATGTGCTTGCCGCGTTCCGCATAGAAGTTGGCGGCGCCCTTGATGGCCAGGTTGTCGGATTCCGTGGCGCCGGAGGTCCAGACGATTTCGCGCGGGTCGGCGTTCACCAGCTTGGCGACTTCCTCGCGGGCGCGCTCGACGGCCTCTTCCGACTCCCAGCCGAAAGCATGGCTGCGGGAGGCCGGGTTGCCGAAGTTATCGTACAGCCAGGGCACCATCTTCTCCACCACGCGGGGATCGACGGGCGTCGTGGCGGAATAGTCCAGATAGATTGGGCGAGTGGTCATTTCTACAACTCCTGATACTTCTTATACGGTGGCATTGGCTGCGACGGTCGCGGTCGGGGCGTTGGCGGCATTGGCGCCCCCCACCCGGCTCACGTGCACCGCGCAGGCCTGCGCTTGATTGTTGGCTTCCTGCAGCTGGCGCACTCGCTGCTGATCGACCAGATCTTGCAGGGACACCGAATCCAGGTAATCGACCATCTTGCGATTGAGCGTGGCCCAGAGCTCATGCGTCATGCACTTGCCGGGCTTGCCGTCGTTGCCGCTCGTACAGTCGCGCTTTCCGCCGCAGCTGGTGGCGTCCAGGGGCTCGTCGACGGCGAAGATGATGTCGGCGACGGTCACGTTGCGCGCCAGGCGGGCGAGTGAATAGCCGCCGCCCGGGCCGCGCACGCTATCCACGAGTTCGTGGCGACGCAGTTTCCCGAACAGCTGTTCCAGGTAGGACAACGAGATGTTCTGACGCTGACTGATGGCCGCAAGAGTGACCGGGCCGCTATGCTGCCGCATAGCCAGATCGATCATGGCAGTCACGGCGAAACGCCCTTTGGTAGTTAGCCGCATGGTAGGTTCCCTGTGATTCGGCAATGACCGCCAGCGAATCCAGCGGCCAATACCCGAGTAATTGGCTCAAGTATAGCCTATTCCCGACTAATTTGGTATGGCTCCCGGCTAGAAAAAACCGCGCATCCGCGCGGTTTTCTACTGCCAAGACCCTCGGGAACCGCACGCCGACGGCTCCACCGCAGCGGCGGATCAGGCCGCCTGGTACTGGGTGGCGCGCTTGCGCACCAGCTCGAGCACGCCCTGACAGGCGTCTTCGAGGTAGTCGAGCACCTTGCCGAAACCATCCGCGCCGCCATAGTAGGGATCGGGCACGGTGGCCTCCTCGAACTCGTTGGCGAAGCGCATCAGCAGCATCAGCTTATGCTGGTAGGCCTTGGGGCACTGCTGCTGCATGGCGGACAGATTGTCCCAATCCATGGCGAGGATCAGGTCGAAATCGCGGAAATCCTCCGCGGTGACCTGACGCGCTTCGCAGTGCGTGATCTCGTAGCCGCGCTTGCGCGCTGCGGCCTGCGCCCGGGCATCAGGCGCCTCGCCGATGTGAAACGCGTGCGTGCCCGCGGAGTCGATGCGAACCACATCGCTCAAACCCGCGTCGTTCACCAAATGGCGAAACACGCCCTCTGCGCTCGGCGAGCGACAGATATTGCCCATGCAAACGAAAAGTACCTTGGTCATCATGGGAGTAAGTGTGCGGGAAAACCCGAGATAAGGCAAGCTTTTTTTGCGTCTGCGCAATTGAATTCGCGCAAATACGTCCCCTTGAATTATCGATTTAATTCAATGGTTTACATGAAAATTTGAATGTGATGCTGGAAGTTCAGGCAGCAATAATCGCCCGGATTGCGACAGCGCAATTGCAGCGCAGCAGATTTCCGGGCGATTCAGCAATATGTCAGCAAAAAGACACACCAGGATACGTATTTGCCGCTAGACGGCGCCATCCAGCAATACGCGCTGCTTCAAGGCGGTCAAGGCATCCCGCGCCGCCGCGGCCTGCTCGAATTCCAGGTTGCGGGCGTGGTCCATCATCAGCTTCTCCAGGCGCTTGATTTCGCGCGCCATGGCCTTCTCATCCTTCATGAATTCGGCCGGCACCGCCGCCTCCAGCGCGTCATGCTGGGCGGGCGCGACGATGCCGTCGATCAATTCGCGCACCGCCTTCTGCACGCCCCGCGCCGTGATGCCGTGGTCGGTGTTGAACTGCAGCTGCTTGTTCCGGCGCCGGCTGGTCTCCTCGATCGCGCGCTGCATCGAATCGGTGATGCGGTCGGCATAGAGGATGGCATGGCCGTTCAGGTTGCGCGCCGCGCGCCCGATGGTCTGGATCAGGCTGCGCTCCGAACGCAGGAAGCCCTCCTTGTCGGCGTCCAGGATGGCGACGAGGGAGACTTCGGGAATATCCAGGCCCTCGCGCAGCAGGTTGATCCCCACCAGCACGTCGAACGTGCCCAGGCGCAGATCCCGGATGATCTCGACGCGCTCCACCGTGTCGATGTCGGAGTGCAGGTAGCGCACCCGCACGCCATGCTCGCTCAGGAAGTCCGTCAGGTCCTCGGCCATGCGCTTGGTCAGGGTGGTGACCAACACGCGCTCGCCTTGCCCGACGCGCTCCTTGATCCGCCCGAGCAGATCGTCGACCTGCGTGCGGGCAGGCAGCACTTCGACCAGCGGGTCGACCAGGCCGGTGGGCCGCACGACCTGCTCGACGACATTGTCGGCGTGCGCGTTCTCGTACGCGGCCGGGGTGGCCGACACGAACACGCACTGGCGCATCCGGGCCTCGAACTCCTCCAGCCGCAGCGGCCGGTTGTCCAGCGCCGAAGGCAGCCGGAACCCGTATTGCACCAGCGTTTCCTTGCGCGAGCGGTCGCCCCGGTACATCCCGCCCAGCTGGCCGATGGTGACGTGGCTTTCGTCGATGAACATGAGCGCATCGGCCGGCAGGTAGTCGATCAGCGTGGGCGGCGGCTCGCCCGGGGCCGCGCCCGACAGGTGCCGGGAATAGTTTTCGATGCCTTTGCAGAAGCCCAGCTCCTGCAGCATTTCCAGGTCGAAGCGGGTGCGCTGTTCCAGCCGCTGGGCTTCGACGAGGTGGCCATCGTCCGTGAAGCGCTTGACGCGCTCGCGCAGCTCTTCCTTGATGGTTTCGATGGCGCGCAGCACCGTATCCCGCGGCGTCACGTAGTGGGAGCCCGGATACACGGTGAAGCGCGGCAGCTTCTGGCGGATGCGGCCGGTCAGGGGATCGAATAGCTCCAGGCTTTCGACCTCATCGTCGAACAGGGTCAGCCGCAACGCCAGTTCCGGGCTTTCGGCAGGGAAGATGTCGATCGTCTCGCCCCGCACCCGGAATGTCCCGCGGGTGAAATCGGCGTCGTTGCGGGTGTACTGCATGGCGACCAGGCGGGCCAGGATCTCGCGGCGAGATATCTGGTCCCCGGCGCGCAGGATCAGCACCATCGCGTGGTAATCGCCGGGGTTGCCTATACCGTAGATGCACGAAACCGTGCCCACGATGATTGTGTCCCGGCGCTCCAGCAGGCTCTTGGTGGCCGACAGGCGCATCTGCTCGATATGCTCGTTGATGGACGAGTCCTTCTCGATGAACAGGTCGCGCGTCGGCACGTAGGCCTCGGGCTGGTAGTAGTCGTAGTATGAAACAAAGTACTCGACCGCGTTCTTCGGGAAGAACTCCCGCATCTCGGCGTAGAGCTGCGCGGCCAGCGTTTTATTGGGGGCCAGCACCAGCGCGGGGCGCCCCAGCCGGGCGATCACGTTGGCCATGGTGTAGGTCTTGCCCGACCCGGTGACGCCCAGGAGCGTCTGGAACATCAGGCCGTCCTGCATCCCCTGGACCAGGCCGTCGATGGCGGCGGGCTGGTCGCCCGCCGGCGGATAGGGCTGGTAGAGATGGAACGGGCTGCCGGGGAAGTCGACAAAGCCGGCTCCCGCCGGGGCGCCCGCCGATGCCGCGGGCGCGCCGTTGCCCCCGGGCGCGGGATCTTCCGCAATCGGGTCTATTGCGCCCGGGTCTGTTGCGCGTTTAGACATGCTAGACTGTTCCAGGGTAAACCCCCCATTATCCACAGCACTCCGTACTGCGTCCACCCACCTCACCAGACTCCCATGAGCACCCTTTTCGATTCCGTCGAACTCGCGCCGCGCGACCCCATTCTTGGCCTGAACGAACAATACAACGCCGATACGCGTCCCGGTAAAGTCAATCTGGGCGTGGGCGTGTACTACGACGATCAGGGCCGGATCCCCCTCCTGGGCGCGGTCCGCAAGGCTGAAACCGCCCGTATCGAGGCCGCCGCCGCGCGCGGCTACCTGCCGATCGAAGGCATCGCCGGCTACAACGCGGGCGCGCAGGCCCTGTTGCTGGGCAAGGATTCCGCGCTGGCGGCCGCCGGCCGCGTGCTGACCACCCAGGCCCTGGGCGGCACGGGCGCGCTGAAGATCGGCGCCGACTTCCTGCGCCAGCTGCTCCCCTCCTCCAAGGTCCTGATCAGCAACCCCAGCTGGGAAAACCACCGCGCGCTGTTCGAGCGCGCCGGGTTCGAGGTCGGCACCTACGCATACTACGACGCCGCCACCCGCGGCCTGAACTTCGACGCCATGCTGGCGGACCTCAAGGCCGCCCCGGCCAAGACCGTGGTCGTGCTGCACGCCTGCTGCCACAACCCCACGGGCGTGGATCCCACCATGGACCAGTGGAAGCAGATCGCCGCCGTGGTCAAGGAAAACAACCTGGTGCCGTTCCTGGACATCGCCTACCAAGGCTTCGGCGACGGCCTGACGGAGGACGCCGCGGTCGTGCGCATGTTCGCCGACCTGGACCTGACCATGTTCATCAGTTCCTCGTTCTCGAAGTCGTTCTCCCTGTACGGCGAGCGCGTCGGCGCGCTGACCGTCGTGGCCGGCAGCAAGGACGAAGCCACCCGCGTGCTGAGCCAGTTGAAGCGCGTGATCCGCACCAACTACTCCAACCCGCCCACTCACGGCGGCACGGTGGTGTCGACGGTCCTGAATTCGCCCGAACTCTTCGCGATGTGGGAAGAGGAACTGGCCGGCATGCGCGACCGTATCCGCCTGATGCGCAAGCAGTTGGTCGAAAAGATCCAGGAACACGGCGGCAAGCAGGACTTCAGCTTCGTGCTGCGCCAGCGCGGCATGTTCTCGTACTCGGGCCTGACCTCGGCGCAGGTCGACCGCCTGCGCGAGGAACACGGCGTCTACGCAGTGTCCAGCGGCCGCATCTGCGTTGCCGCGCTGAACAGCGGCAACATCGACAAGGTGGCCGCGAGCATCGCCGCCGTGCTGTAAACGACGACCGCACACGGGCCCTCGCGGGCCCGCCGCCAGGAACGGGACCTTCGGGTCCCGTTTTCATTTGCGTCCGCGGCGGTCTTACTTGTCCAGGAACCGGTTCATCTCTTCGCGGATTATCCGGGCCACGGCTTCCTGACGCTTTTGCGTCATGCGATTGTCCAGCGCCGCGACGCTGACCCCGCCCAGCACATCGCCTTCCTTATTCTTCAGCGTCACGCCCACGCCGGTCACTTTGCTGACTGCGTGGCTGCCTATCACGGCGTAGCCGCGCTTGCGCGCGCGAGCAATGCGCATGCGCAGCTGATCCAGCGTGAGCGACTTGTACTTCAGAAAGCGAGCCTTGTTTGCCTTGAGGTAATGCTCCGTGAGGTCGTCATCGAAGCTCGCCAGCATGGCCAGGCCGCCCGCGCCTACGCCGATGGGCTGGCGGTTGCCGACCGGGATGGCCAGCGCCTGGATGGGATAGGCGCCCACTTCCCGCCCGATGCAGAGGGTATCCAGGTCCTGCAGGATCACCAGGAAGCTGGCGTCTTCGGTGCGGTCGGAGATGCGGCGCAGCAAGGGCCCGTAGCGAAGGGACAGCGACGATTGCGCAGCCAGCGACTCCCCGAGTTTCCGGCAATAGTCCCCAAGGTAGTACTTCTTGCTGCGCGCGTTGCGGGCCACCAGCCCCTGCGCCAGCAACTCGCGCAGCAGCCGCAGCGCCGTCGGCTTTTCCAGCCCCTGCTCCCGGCATACGTCCGTGAGCCGCAGACCCTCTTCGTGATGGCGCTGCACAGTCTTGAGCACGCGCAGCGCCTTCTGGATGCTGGAGGATTGCGTCATATCGTCCGGGCCCATACGAGGCAGAAAAGTTTCATATGTCGAAACTTTATCCTCTTTTTCACGGGTAAGCAGGGGTTAATGCGAACCGGCCCTCCACGCAGAATAGAGCCACTCATCGACCAGTTGCCCCTACCCGCCATGAACGTCTACATCACCGGCATCGCCCATACCCCGCTTGGCCGCCATCCCGACCTTTCCGTCAAGCAATTGACCGAACAAGCGGTCAACAATGCCCTGGCCGACAGCGGCCATGGCCTGGAAGACATGCAGGCGGCATGGTTCTCCAACGTGCGCCAGGGCCAGATGGAAAAACAGAATTCGATCCGCGGCCAATGCGCGCTGAACGCGATGGGGGTAAGCGGCATCCCCGTCTTCAATATCGAGAACGCCTGCGCCAGCAGCAGTTCCGGCTTGTTCAATGCCTGCATGGCGATCGAATCGGGCATGTTCGACACGGTGCTGGTGGTCGGCGCGGAGAAGATGTTCTATCCGGAAAAGAAGACGGAAATGATGAACGCGTTCTTCGGCGGCACCGACATACACCTGTTGCGCCAGACCTGGGACTTTTTCTGCCGGCAGGAGACCGACCCCGCCATCCGCGAGCGGCTGAACTCTCCCGGCGCCTGGAATACGCAGAGCTTCTTCATGGACATCTATGCGGCCATGGCGCGCCAGCACATGCGCACCTATGGAACCACGCAGCGGCAGATCGCCTGCGCGGCCGCCAAGAACCACGCGCACTCGACCATGAACCCGCTGGCCCAGTACCAGAACGATATGTCCATCGACGAAGTGCTTGCCACTCCCGAGATCGCCTGGCCATTGACGCGCGCCATGTGCGCGCCCATTTCCGACGGCGCGTCGGCCGTGGTCCTGTCCAGCGGCCGCGTGCTGTCCGAAGCGCGCCGGCAGCGGGCCGTCAGGGTCGCAGGCATCGGCGCGGCCAGCACGGTGATCCGCGACATCGCCGACATGGACCGGCACTGCGTGCACCTGGCCGCCCAGCGCGCCTATGCCATGGCCGGGATCACGCCGCAGGATATCGACGTAGCCGAAGTGCACGATGCATCCAGCTTCGCGGAACTGCTGCAGATCGAGAACCTGGGCCTTTGCCCCCGCGGCCAGGGCGGCCCCTATACCGAAAGCGGAGCGACCTCCCTGGGCGGAGCCACCCCGGTCAATGTATCGGGCGGCCTGGTGTCCAAGGGGCACCCGATAGCCGCAACGGGCTTGGTGCAGATCCATGAACTCGTTACGCAGTTGCGCCATGAAGCCGGAGCGCGCCAGGTCCGCGGCGCCCGTACCGCGGTGGCCGAAAACGGCGGCGGCTTCCTGCATTACGAAGATGCCGCGGCCGTGGTCACGGTGCTCAGCAACAGGCTCTAGCATGCAGCCCATCGACTTCTTCCTGCACGCCGCGATGCGGTACCCGGACCGCGTCGCGGCGATCGATGCGGCTACCGGCCGCGCCCACACTTACGAAGCGCTGCGCGGCCAGGCGCTGGCGCTGGCCGCGGCGCTGCAACGCCTGTCGGGCAAGCCTCGTCCGGTGATCGCCACGCTGGCCGGCAATTCGCATGCAATGCTGCTGGGCATATTGGCCACCTACGCCTGCGGCGGCGTGCTGGTGCCGCTGACGCCGACCGTGGTCGAACAGGATATCGCCCGCCAGCTGGCGACGGCCGCGCCCGATATCGTGTTGCACGACGCGGCATACGAGGCGCTGCTGGCCTCCTACCATGGCCTGCGCATCTGCAACGACGAGCGCCGCGAGCTCCACACCGACGCGCTGCTGCGTGAACATGCGGGCCAGTCGCCCGCGCGCTCCAATCCGGACCCGGGCGAGACAGCCGCCCTCAAGTTCACGGGCGGATCGTCCGGCGTTCCCAAGGCGGTATTGCAGTCGCTGCGCTGTATCAACACCATGGTGGCGTCGCTGGCCATGGCGTATGGCTTCGACAGCAAGGAACGCTTCCTGCTGGCGCCGCCGATGACGCATGGCGCGGGCACGTTCGTGCTGCCGGTATTGCATGCCGGCGGCTGCCTGGTGATCGCCGGCAAAGCCACGGCCGAGCAACTGCATGCCCTGCTCGACACCCATGAGGTGACGTCCACCTGGGTGCCTCCCACGCTGCTCCAGCGGCTGGTGCAGGCACAGCGCGCCGCAGCGCGCCCTCTGCCCGCGCTGCGCAACCTGCTGTATGGCGGAGCGCCCTGCCCCGCCCCCCTGCTGTCACAGGCGATTGCGGCGTTCGGCCCCGTGCTGGGCGTTACCTACGGCCTGACGGAAGCCCCGGTCATCATCGCGGGCATGGACGGCGCCACAGGCTCCCAACCGGAAAACCAGGGCAGCGCGGGCCGCGTGGGCCCCATGACGCGGGTCGCGGTCGTCGGCGAAGACGGCTACCCGACCGCCAGCCCGAACACGCTGGGCGAGATCGTCGCCAGCGGCGACTTGCTGATGTCGGGCTACCTGAACATGCCCGAACAGACCGCGGCCGTCCTGAAAGATGGCTGGTTCCACACGGGAGACATCGGCTTCATCGACGAACGCGGGTTCCTGTTCATCAAGGGCCGTTCCAAAGACGTCATTATCAGCGGCGGCTTCAATGTCTATCCCTCCGACGTCGAGAACGCCTATGCGCAGCACCCGGACATCGCCGAATGCGTGGTGTTCGGCGTCGCCGACGACTACTGGGGCGAACGCGTCGAAATGGCGGTCGTTCCAGTTCGGCCGGGGTCGGTCAGCGTCCAGGCGCTGATCGATTACGGCAAGCAGCAACTGGGGTCCGTGCGGACACCCAAGAGCATCCACATCGTGCAGTCTTTTCCAAAAAACACATTAGGCAAACTCGACAAGCGGCGAATCATCGGCGACTTGCGCGACGCGAGCCAGCAGGAGGAACATCGATCATGAAATTCAAGACCTGGATCGCCGCCATGGCCGGCGCGCTGGCCATCACGCTGGGCGGCTCCGCCGCCGCGGCCTTTCCGGATCAGCCCGTCCGCTTCGTGGTCGGGTTTCCGCCGGGCGGTTCGACGGATATCGTCGCGCGGGTGTTGGCCGAGGGCCTGTCGCGCGAATTGGGCCAGGCCGTGGTCGTCGAGAACAAGGCGGGCGCCGGCGGCACCATCGGCGCCTCTACGGTCGCGCACGCCAAGCCGGACGGCTACACCATCTTCCTGGGTACCGTCGCCACCAATGTGATCAATCCCTTGCTGCGCAAGGAACTGAATTTCGATCCCATCAAGGATTTCACCATGATCGGCGAGGTCGGCTTCTACACCAATCTGGTGCTGGTCAACGCCGGTTCGAAATACCAGGACCTGGGCGCGCTGATCGCCGACGCCAAGCAGCGGCAGCTGTCCTACTCCAGCCCCGGAGCCGGCACATCGCCGCACATGACCGGCGAATACTTCAAGATCCTGGCCGGCTCGAACATGCAGCACATTCCATTCTCGGGCAGCGGCCCGGCATTGACCGCGCTGATGGGCGGCCACGTCGACCTCGGGTTCGACAATCTGCCGGCCGCCCTGAGCCTGGTGCAGTCCGGCAAGGTGCGGGCGCTGGCCATCACCAGCACCACGCGCATCAAGGAACTGCCCGACGTGCCCACCGCCGAGGAACTGGGCGTGAAGAACATGAGCGTGGACGCCTGGGTCAGCGTAATGGGCCCGGCCGGCATTCCCGCCGACCGGCTATCCGTGCTGAGTTCCGCCTTGCGGAAAACGCTTGCCGAACCCGACATCATCCGCAAGCTCGAAGACAAAGCCATCACGATCAAAGCCACCCGCCCGGAGGAATTGCAGGACTACATCGAATCCGAGACCCGCAAGTGGCGCGGCGTCATCGAGACGGCCGGCATCAAGCCGGAATAACGCGGCGCATCGGCCCGGCCGGCCCGCCTTCGCGTTGACGCTGAGGCGGCCCGCCCCCGAAGCTTGCTTTTTTGCGCTGCGTCCCCCAGAATGGCGCTGTATATATGTACAGTCCGCTAGCACCGGATCATCGCCATGGCCAGCAAACTCACCGATCGCCAACAACAAATCCTGGATCTCATCAGGCAGACCGTCGCGCGCACCGGCTTTCCGCCCACGCGCGCCGAGATCGCGCAGGCCCTGGGTTTCCGGTCCCCCAACGCGGCGGAAGATCATCTCAAGGCCCTGGCCCGCAAGGGCGCCATCGAACTCACGGCGGGCGCATCCCGCGGCATCCGCCTGAAGGACTCGGCGGCCGCGCCGACGCAGGCATCGCTGCCCCTGCCCGCCCTCGCGCAACTGCTGCTGCCGCTGGTGGGCCGCGTGGCCGCGGGCAGCCCCATCCTGGCGGCTGAACACGTCGAACGCGAAGTCGGCGTGGATCCCAATCTGTTCGCGCAAGCGCCCGACTACCTGCTGAAGGTCCGCGGCATGAGCATGCGCGACGCCGGCATCCTGGAAGGCGACCTGCTCGCCGTGAAAAAGGCCTCCGAGGCCCGCAATGGCCAGATCGTGGTCGCCCGCCTGGGCGACGACGTCACCGTCAAGCGCCTGCAGCGCCAGAACGGCCACATCGAACTCCTTCCCGAGAACCCGGATTTCCAGACCATCGTGGTTGGAGCCGACCAGGATTTCGCCCTGGAAGGCATCGCGGTGGGCCTGATCCGCACGCACGCGCTGCACTGAAGCCGAAAGAGAAAGCGTCGGCCTCAAAAAAACCCGCCGGTCTGGCGGGTTTTTTCATGCCGTCGCTACCGGGCGCTCCTGTCAAGAGGCGCCCGGCAAATCCGGTCAGTGCTTGAGCACCGGGTCGGTCGAACCGGGTTCGGCCGGCTTGGCGACCAGAGGCTCCTTCACGGCCTCTTCCTCGGCCAAGGGCTCGGGCAGGCGCTCCAGGGCCAGCTCCAGCACCTTGTCGATCCAGCGCACCGGCACGATCTCGAGATGGTTCTTGACGTTATCCGGGATCTCCGCCAGGTCCTTGACGTTTTCTTCCGGGATCAAGACCGTCTTGATGCCGCCACGATGGGCCGCCAGCAGCTTTTCCTTCAGGCCGCCGATGGGCAACACTTCGCCGCGCAGCGTGATCTCGCCGGTCATGGCAACGTCGGCGCGCACCGGGATGCGCGACAAGGCCGACACCATGGCCGTGGTGATCGCGATACCCGCGGACGGACCGTCCTTGGGAGTCGCGCCTTCCGGCACGTGCACGTGCATGTCGTGCTTCTCGAAGACGCTGTCGGCAAAGCCCAGGCGGCGTGCGCGCGAGCGCACCACCGTGCGGGCCGCCTCGACGGACTCCTTCATCACGTCGCCCAGCGAACCGGTGCGTTGGATGACGCCCTTGCCGGGCATGTCCGCGACTTCGATCGTCAACAGGTCGCCGCCGACTTCCGTCCACGCGAGCCCGGTCACCTGGCCGATCTGGTTTTCCTTCTCGGCCATGCCGAAGGCATAACGGCGCACGCCCAGGTAGTCGCTCAGGTTGTCGCCCGTCACGTTGACCGGCTTGGCCTCGGGCGTCTTGCCCTCCGCCTTGGCCCGGTCGCTCTGGGTAAGCAACTGCTTGATGACCTTGCGGCAGATCTTGCCCACTTCGCGCTCGAGCGCGCGCACGCCGGCTTCGCGGGTGTAGTAGCGCACGATGTCGCGCAGGGCGCTGTCGTCGACCGTCAGCTCGCTATCCTTCACGCCGTTGTTCTTCATCAGCTTGGGCAGCAGATGGTCGCGGGCGATATGGATCTTTTCTTCCTCGGTGTAGCCGGAAAGACGGATCACTTCCATCCGGTCCAGCAGGGCCGGCGGAATGTTCAGCGTGTTGCTGGTGGCCACGAACATGACGTCGGACAGGTCGAAGTCGACTTCGATGTAGTGGTCCTGGAACGTGTGGTTCTGTTCCGGATCCAGCACCTCGAGCAGCGCCGACGAGGGATCGCCGCGGAAATCCATGCCCAGCTTGTCGATTTCGTCGAGCAGGAACAGGGGATTGCGCACGCCGACCTTCGACATGTTCTGGACGATCTTGCCCGGCATGGAGCCGATGTACGTGCGGCGATGGCCGCGGATTTCGGCTTCGTCGCGCACGCCGCCCAGCGCCATACGCACGAACTTGCGGTTCGTCGCCTTGGCGATGGACTGCCCCAGCGAGGTCTTGCCGACGCCCGGGGGGCCGACCAGGCAAAGAATGGGCGCCTTCACCTTGTCCACGCGTTGTTGCACGGCAAGGTATTCCAGGATCCGTTCCTTGACCTTCTCCAGGCCATAGTGATCGTTGTCCAGCACCGTTTCGGCGTTGCTGATGGAATTGTTGATCTTGCTCTTTCTCTTCCAGGGAAGATTGATGAGCGCATCGATATAGTTGCGCACCACGGTGGCTTCGGCCGACATGGGCGACATGAGCTTGAGCTTCTTGAGCTCGGCGTCGGCCTTCTTGCGCGCCTCCTTGGGCATGTGGGCGGCGATGATCTTCTTTTCGAGCTCTTCGATGTCCGCGCCCTCTTCGCCTTCGCCGAGCTCCTTCTGAATGGCCTTGACCTGCTCATTCAGGTAGTAGTCGCGCTGGCTCTTCTCCATCTGCTTCTTCACGCGGCCGCGAATCCGCTTCTCGACCTGGAGAATGTCGATCTCGGTTTCGAGTTGCGTGAGCAGGCCTTCGAGGCGTTCGGAGGTGCCGACGATCTCGAGCATCTTCTGCTTCTGCTCGAGCTTGAGGGGAAGATGCGCGGCGATCGTATCGGCCAGGCGCCCGGCATCGTCGATGCCGGCAAGCGAGGTCAGGATCTCCGGGGGGATCTTCTTGTTCAGTTTTACATACTGTTCGAACTGGGCGACGATCGCGCGGCGCAGGGCCTCGGTTTCGGAGCCTTGCATGGCGTCGGGTTCGATCGGCGTCACCTGGCAGGTGAAGTGCGAATCGGCGTCTTCGATGCTGTTGATGCGGGCGCGCTGGGTGCCCTCGACCAGCACCTTGACGGTGCCGTCAGGCAGCTTGAGCATCTGCAGGATGCCGGCAACGCAGCCGATCTCGTAGACGTCTTCGGGAGTGGGATCATCCTTGCCGGCGGATTTTTGGGCCACCAGCATGATGCTTTTGCCCGCTTCCATCGCAACCTCGAGCGCGCGGATCGAGCGCGGACGGCCGACGAACAGCGGGATGACCATGTGCGGAAACACCACGACGTCGCGCAGTGGAAGCAGGGGCAGGTCGATCGGGTCGGAAGGCAGGGTCTGGCTGGCAGACATAGGAGGTTCCTCGGTATGACTCGGCGTATCGGGGACAGGTGACCCGGGTATACCCGAGCCAGCCACGTCAGTTACGTCTGTTATGGGAACAATAGCCGAAAATTCAAGATCTCGGCGCCTCGATAGCCCTAGGGCTAAAAAAAACCCGGAGCAGCGCCTTCAGTATGCAAGGGTCGAGGCCGTGAGAAAAGCGTGTTTCCACCCAGGACGGGCCCTGAGGCAAAAAAACCCGTTACGGGAACGGGCTTTTTTGAAATATCAGGCTGCGGCGTCCCGGACTTCCCCCCGCTCGGGTTTGTCCGAAGCAGCGGCTTCGTCGGCGTAGATGAGCAAGGGCTTGCCTTCGCCTTCGATGGCGTTTTCGTCCAGCACCACGCGCTTGACGTTGCCCTGGGAAGGCAGGTCGTACATGGTGTCGAGCAAGGCCTGCTCGATGATGGAACGCAGGCCGCGGGCGCCGGTCTTGCGCCGCAGCGCCTTGCGGGCGATCGCCTTCAGCGCGGCGGGCCGCACGTCCAGCTCGGCGCCTTCCATGGCGAACAGCTTCTGGAACTGCTTGAGCAGGGCGTTCTTGGGCTCGGTCAGGATCTGCACCAGCGCCGCCTCGTCCAGCTCGTCCAGCGTGGCGACCACCGGCAGGCGGCCGACCAGCTCGGGGATAAGGCCGAACTTGATCAGGTCTTCCGGCTCGACTTCCGAGAACAGCTCGCCCACGCCCCGTTCGGACTTGGCGCGCACGGAAGCCGAGAAGCCGATGCCCGATTTCTCGGTGCGGTCGCGGATGACCTTTTCCAATCCGTCGAAGGCGCCGCCGACGATGAACAGGATGTTGGTCGTGTCCACCTGGACGAAGTCCTGGTTGGGGTGCTTGCGGCCGCCCTGCGGCGGCACCGAGGCCACCGTGCCTTCGATCAGCTTCAGCAAGGCCTGCTGCACGCCCTCGCCCGACACGTCGCGGGTGATGGACGGGTTGTCGGACTTGCGGGAGATCTTGTCGATTTCATCGATGTAGATGATGGCGCGCTGCGCCTTCTCCACCTCGTAGTTGCAGTTCTGCAGCAACTTCTGGATGATGTTCTCGACGTCTTCGCCCACGTAGCCGGCTTCGGTCAGCGTGGTGGCGTCGGCCATGACGAAGGGCACGTTCAGCATGCGCGCGAGCGTCTGCGCCAGGAGCGTCTTGCCCGACCCGGTGGGGCCGATCAGCATGATGTTGCTCTTGGAAAGCTCGACTTCGTCGCCCTTGATCTCGCCGTGGCGGATCCGCTTGTAATGGTTGTAAACAGCCACGGCCAGCATGCGCTTGGGCGAATTCTGCCCAATGACGTACTGGTCGAGGAAGGTCTTGATTTCGGCCGGAGTGGGCAGCTCGGAACGAATCGCCGCGCGCGCGGTGGCTTGCGCCTCCTCGCGGATGATGTCGTTGCACAGATCTATGCATTCATCGCAGATGAATACCGACGGACCCGCGATCAGCTTGCGGACTTCGTGCTGGCTTTTATTGCAAAACGAGCAATGCAGCACTTTTGCGTCTGCCGATCCCTTTTTTTCAGGCATATTTGTTTCGTATCTCAGGTAAAGATGCGCCAGGCCGGGAAATAGGCCTAGCGCATGCGCTTACTCAAACGTGGTGGCAGCGGGTTCGGATCAACCGGGAAGTCAGGCTTCCGTGCGGGAGGTCATCACCTTGTCCACCAGTCCATACGATACCGCATCTTCGGCCGACATGAAGTTGTCACGTTCCGTGTCTACTCCGATGCGCTCCATCGTCTGGCCGGTATTCGTGGCCAGGATGCGGTTCAGCCGCTCGCGCAGGTCCAGGATTTCGCGGGCCTGGATCTGGATGTCGGAGGCCTGCCCCTGGGCGCCGCCCGAGGGCTGGTGGATCATGATGCGCGAGTTGGGCAGCGTGAAACGCTTGCCCTTCTTGCCCGCCGCCAGCAGGAACGCCCCCATGCTGGCCGCCAGGCCGGTGCACAGGGTGGATACGTCCGGCTTGACGAACTGCATGGTGTCATAGATGGCCATTCCCGCGTAGACCGACCCGCCCGGCGAGTTGATGTACAGGGAAATGTCCTTGTCAGGATTCTCCGATTCCAGGAACAGCAACTGGGCGACGACCAGATTGGCCGTGGCGTCGTTGACCGGCCCCACCAGGAAAATGAGCCGCTCGCGGAGCAAACGCGAATAGATGTCGTAGGCGCGCTCGCCGCGCCCCGACTGCTCGATCACCATGGGAATGTAGCCCAGGCCGGTGGGGGTCACCGACGACCCGCCATTCATTGCCGCATAGAAATCGGTGAATCTCTGCATAGTGTTACGCCATCCCCATCAACTGATCGAAAGGCACCTTTTCCTCGGTGACCTTGGCCTTTTCCAGAACGTGCGCGACGACATTGTCTTCCAGCACGATCGCCTCGATTTCAGCACGACGCTGGCGGTCGGCCAGGTAATAGCTGACAACCTGGGCGGGTTGTTCGTAGTTTTCGGCGAACTCTTCGATGCGCGCGCGCACCTGCTCGGGCTTGGCCTGCAGCTGGGCTTGCTTGACCAGTTCCGAAACCAGCAGGCCCAGGCGGACGCGGCGTTCGGACTCGGTCGTGAAGGCTTCGGCCGGGATCGGCACGGACTCGGCGTTCGGGATGCCGCGCTGCTTGAGCTCCTCGCGGGCGGCGGCGACGCGGCCTTGCACGTCGTTGTCGACCAGCGCCTTCGGCACGTCGAACTTGCCGGCTTCGACCAGGGCGTCCATCACGCTGGACTTGGTGCGGCCTTGCGAGCGCACCTTGACTTCGCGTTCGATGTTGCTGCGGATGTCGGCCTTCAGCTTTTCGACGTCGCCTTCGGCCTGGCCGAGCGACTTGGCGAATTCGCTGTTCAGTTCGGGCAGCACGCCTTCGGCCACTTCCTTCACGGTGATCGTGAATTCGGCGGTCTTGCCGGCGACTTCCTTGCCCTGGTAGTCATCGGGGAACTTGAGCGGGAAGACCTTGGTTTCGCCAGCCTTCAGGCCGCGGGCGGCTTCTTCGAATTCCGGCAGCATGCGGCCTTGGCCCAGCACGAACGGGAAATCTTCGGCCTTGCCGCCTTCGAACGGCACGCCGTCGATGGTGCCGGCGAAGTCCAGCGTGACGCGATCGCCGTCGACCGAGGCGCGGCCTTCGCGGGCTTCGAACGTGGCGCGCTGCTTGCGCAGGACGTCCAGCGTCTTTTCGACTTCGGCGTCGGTGACGGCCGTTTCGTAGCGGGTGACGGCCAGGGCCGACAGATCGGGCACGGCGACCTCGGGGTAGACCTCGAACGTGGCGGTGAACGCCAGCGTGTCGTCGGCAACGCCTTCGGTCTTGGGTTCGAGGTTCGGGGCGCCGGCGACGCGCAGTTTGGCGCCGTCGACGGCTTGCTCGAAGGCACGGCCGACTTGGCTGTTGATCACGTCGTAGCGGATGCCGGGGCCATGGCTGCGCTCGAGCATGGCGAGCGGCGCCTTGCCAGGACGGAAGCCGGGGACCTTGGCGGTCCGGGCCACGCGCTTCAATTGCGCCTGGACTTCCTTTTCGACGTCGGCCACCGAGACGGCCAGATCAACACGGCGCTCCAGGCCGGAGAGGGTTTCAACCACAGGCTGCATTAAAAGACCTATATTCCGAGAGATAAGAGAAAACGGGCGGATAAACGCGCCATTTTACCGGAAACTTCCGGACCCCTGACGCAAAGAGGCGCGAGCACCCGGATAAGTCCGGATGCTCGCGCCCCGTTTTCCGCCCCGGATGGGGAGAAAAAGCGCCTTCCGGCGCCTTGTTACCGCCTTATTTTGCCTTGGCGATGCGCTCTTCGATGTGCTGCGCGCGCTTGGCCGAGGACGGGTGCGAGCTCATCATATCGCTCTTGCCGCCGTCCAGTTCCGCCAGCTTCTGGAACGCGGTTACGAGGCCGCGGGTGTTCAGCTTCTTGGACTGCAGCAGATCGAAGGAGTAATCGTCGGCAGCGCTTTCCTGCGACTGCGAGAACTGCGCATTGATGAACTTCTCGGTCAGGTCGCCGAGCTGCGAGGAGCTCAGGGCGGCAACCGTTGCGCCGCCGGCGGCGCCCGCGGCGTCGCGCGCGGCGGAAACCGTGTAGGCGGTCTGCATCGCCTTCTTGCTGTGGCCCAGCGCCACGTGGCCGATTTCGTGGCCGACCACGCCCATCACTTCGTCGTCGGTCATCATGTCCATCAGGCCGCTGTAGACGCGGATGCAGCCATTGGCCATGGCCCAGGCGTTGACGTCCTTCGTGATGTAGACCTTGTAGCTGGCCTTCTGGCCGTTCACCGTGCCGCCCAGCGATTTGGCGATCTTCTGCAGGCGGGCGTCGTACTTGCTGCCGGGCGCGGCGATCTTCTCTTGCGAGTCGCTCTGGGCGCAGGCCTTGTCCGACAGCGTCTTGATTTCGGCGTCGCTCAACGTGGCGGCCTGGACGACCTTGCTGCCGGCGCCCACCAACCCTCCGATGTCCAACGCATGCGAGGCGGAATAAGGGGCAAGCGCGACGGCCAGCGCGGCAACGGCGTAGCGGATCTTCATGGGAACAAACTCCTCTTGACTGGCTCTATGCCAACGAGGCGGCAATTCTATATATCGCCAATGCGCTCTGAACGTTTCGGCACACAGTTTCGCAAATGCCAGTTTTCCTTACACAAAACCCCGGCAAGACACGCGCAATCGTGATAGCCGCGCCCCCAAGGGCGACGGCGCTTCCCAAAAAAACCGATGTCCGCGGCCGCGCGGCGTTGATAGAATTGCGCCCGCTTTTTTCGCACACACAACACGGCTCGCACCCACCATGATCTCCAACACCCCTCCCCGCCTGGGCTTGCTGCCCGGGCTGATCTTCAGTTCCCGCTGGCTGCAACTGCCCCTGTATCTGGGGCTGATCGTTGCGCAAGGCGTCTACGTCATGCTGTTTCTGAAAGAACTGTGGCACCTGCTGACGCATGCCACCAGTTTCGGGGAAATGGAGATCATGCTGCTGGTGCTCGGCCTGATCGACGTGGTCATGATCTCCAACCTGCTGGTCATGGTGATCGTGGGCGGCTACGAAACCTTCGTATCGCGCCTGCGCCTGCAAGGCCATCCCGACCAGCCCGAATGGCTAAGCCATGTGAACGCCAGCGTGCTCAAGGTCAAGCTGGCGATGGCCATCATCGGCATCTCGTCGATCCACCTGTTGCGCACCTTCATCGAGGCGGGCACGCTGGGCACGCCCAGCGCCCGCTTCTCCGAGGCCGGCGTGATGTGGCAGACCATCATCCACGGCCTGTTCATTCTTTCGGCGCTGGGCATCGCGCTGGTCGACAAGCTGTCGACTCCGGCCGGCCACGCGAAGCACTGAAAAGGCTGGAGCCCTCCCCCCTGCGGCGCGCATGGCTAGCTGCCAAAAAAAAGCCCCCAGGCATTGCGCTTGGGGGCTTTTTTATGGGCGGAGCGCCGGGCTGGCCCGGAGCGCTGCCCGGCGTAGATCAGGCCGCGACCTTGATGTTCTTTGCGCTGGGGCCCTTCGGCCCCGTGCCTACGTCGAACGTGACGCGTTGGTTTTCCTGCAGCGACTTGTAGCCTTCGCTGCGGATCTCGGAATAATGAGCGAAAAGATCCTTGCTGCCGTCGTCGGGCATGATGAAGCCATACCCCTTCTCGGCGTTGAACCACTTAACGATGCCGGTTGCCATGGAATGTCCTTGACCTATGAAAAGCGATTGCTCGCGGGGCGCCAGATCATCAAGGATGGGAGAGGAAGCAACCGCAGTACCACTGACGGCGACAGAAGAAACGCAGACCGCGTCGCTTGAAAATCTCGCTGAACCCAGTGTATTGGCGAACCTCGAAAATCGTCAAATATGCGTCCGCCCCCTTGCATGCGGACTAGTGACGGACACGGCGGCGGGCCTCTCCAGGCCCGATATTTTCAAGTCGCCATGGGTGGATACACAAAGATACCCAATGCCCGGCACCCCGTTCCTAGCCGGCGAAGCCTCCGGATTCGAGGAACTCCTGCTCGGCCTGGGTCGTCTGCCTGCCCAGCGCGGCGTTGCGATGCGGGAAGCGTCCGAAACGCTTGATGATGTCCCGATGCAGGACCGCCCAGCGCAACGAGTCCGCATCGAGCGGCTCCATCAGGGCGACGGCGCGATTCTGCGCCGGCAGGTTTTCGGCGTGCTCGAACGGCAGATAAAAGAACTGCCGCAGCCGGGCGTCGACGGCCAGGTCATGCCCCGCCGCGATCGCGCGGTCGGCAAAGTACTGCGCCAGCGGATCGGTGGCGAACATGTGCGCCGTGCCCCGGTACGCATTGCGGGGAAACTGGTCCAGCAGGATCATCAACGCCAGCGCGCCTGCGGGCTCTTCCAGCCAGCCATCCAGTTGCCGCGCCGCCGCCGCGAAGTGCGCGCCCTCGAAACGCTGACGGAACAGGGCGTCGAACTCGGCGCTCTTGCTGAACCACTGTTGCGGGCCCGCATCAAGCCAAAACGAAACCACATCCTGGGGCTGCGGGGCGTGGGGCATGGAAGAGGATGAAATCATGGCGGCACTATCCTGCGGAAGATGACAGCGGCTGTTGAATGGCCGCTTGCCCGAATAGCCAAAGAATACTGTGTTTAGGGATTACCCCATATTGCGCATTGAATAACCGGCGGACCAAAAACCGTCATGCAAAAATAAAAAAAGCCCCACGAGGGGGCTTTTTCTCGAAAACTCAGGACCTTACAGGACCTGGATCTTCGTGGCTTGCGGGCCCTTGGGGCCATTGGCCGTCACAAAGCTGACGCGCTGGTTCTCTTCCAGGGACTTGAAGCCCGTGCCCTGAATTTCGGAGAAGTGAGCAAACAGATCCTTGCCACCCGCTTCCGGAGTGATGAAGCCATAGCCCTTTTCCGAGTTGAACCACTTAACGACGCCGGTTTCCATACTGTATTTCCTAGAGATAATGGGCAAATGCCCGGAGGTCACGAATCAATCAAGGAGGGGACAGTAGAACAATAACGCTGAGCCGGAAAAGGCACGGCACTGAACGAAAATCGCAACGCTTGTGATCGTGTGCCGACACTATCGTTAGGTTCCCCTCATAAGTCAACATAATCCTAAAAAATGCGTGCCAATAATGCAACAAAGAGAAACGACGCACAAAACCAACACGATTTCATAGGCAATAAGGAGCCCTGCATAGGTGTTAACACCCACGCATCATAAAAAAACAATCAAGGCTTATATAAATGCCGCCTGCCCGCGCACGATCCTACATACGCCGTTTGGGCTAGCACTTTGGTTTGCCGCCAGGCTTACTCGTCGATAGGTAAACCCAACAGGTCGAGCGCCGCGCCGAAAGCATCGGGGCCCGAGCAAAGGAAAACCGCCACGTCGCCGGGATTCATATTTTCCAGGACTTGGTCGATTTGTTCTTGCGCATTATCAACATCGTCGACATTCGTAGCGTGTATATCCGCTCCCGCGTCGACCTTGGCGCGCGGCACGATGTCTGCGATCGCATTCAGATCGGTCACGCCCACAACCACGTAGACGCTTATGCTTTCGCCATCCAGCGTGGTGTGCAGCTCGACGCCGCCCGCCACGTCGGCCACCTGCCGACTCACTATTTCCATGATCCATCTTCCTAAATTCGCGGGCAAGGCCCGCCTGGGCAAGCACCTCGCAGGTGCACACGCACGCCCAGGCGCGACTATAACAGCCTTGGACTAATGCTTCTTGACATTCGGTCCAAGTGACGGGCGGGCCGCGCCCGACGTCGCCGCGACGCTGCGGCTGCGCACCCCGGCCGCGGCCAAGGCGCCCAGCAACGGCTTCTGCGCGACCAGGAAGGCCTCTTTTTCATCCCCCGCCAGCTTGCAGATGAACATCTGCGCCAACAGCTGCGTCCGCCGCGCCTTGCGGTTGCCGGCTTCCTGGGCCAGCCACTCGCCGACCCAGGCGGCGGCCTCTTCGGCCTTGCCCTGCAGCTTGACGTGTCCCAGCAAGTCGAACACGGTCACGCCGTTGATAAGGCCGTTGTCGTCGCGCGCAAGAAATAGCTTGGCGGCCTGGCCGGAGTAGCCGGGGACCACCGCCAGGCAATCGCGTTCTGCGGGTTTCTTCATGGTTTCTGCATCTGTCGTTTATCGAGAATCCAGGACTGTAACCCGGCCGCCGGCTGTCGCGCCGCCGACATCGAACTCTGCTATCGTCGGCCTATTCTTTCCCAACATGGTGAACATCATGCAACGCGATTTCGATCTGGTCGTGACGATCCTGGGCGCCCTGCGCGACGCGCCGGGCCCCAACCTGAGCACGCACGACATCAAGAACGCGGCCCTGGCGCCGCACCCCGAAGAACAGGGCCTGCAGTTGATCGCGCACCACCTGGACCTCCTGGAGGATGCCGGCCTGGTCAAGCAGGTGAGCGAAACCGCCGCGAATGCCGGCGCAACGCGCTGGCGCATCACCTGGAAGGGCTATGACGCCCTGGAGCAGGATGAGGAGGACGACGAGGACGACGAGGATTTCGACGCGGAAGAATGACGCGCCGCGCGGCTCAGCGGCGCCGCAGGATGCGCCGCGTGAGCAGCGAGGCCGCGGTGCCGATGACCAGGCTGAACATGAAGGCCGCTATCGACAGCATCACCGATAGATCGTTGAAGCCGCCGCGGCGCGACAGCACGAACACCGCGACGCACACCGCCGCCGCAAGCGCGGCGACGCCCGCCAGCACGTGCTTGACGGAACTCAGGCGGCCGCAGAGCGCGCCGCCGGCCAGCGCCGCCGCCACCACCGCGGCCATGGACCAGAACAGATATTCGTACTGCATGCGAACGATCTCCCCCGAAGGCATTCAGGCGCTCGCATTATAGGCGCGGGCCATGAAGCGGCGCCGGCGCGCCGCCCTCCCCGCGCGAATCAGAAGCGGAAGCTGTAGCCGATGTTCGCGGTCACTTCCTGGCTGACGCTCGCGCCGCGGCCGTACTGCAGATCGACGAAAGCCCGGTGGCGTCCCGACGCCACCGCCACCCCGCCTCCCATCTGCCAGCGGTTGCCGGGCAGCGCCACATCGTAGGTGGAATCGCCGAAGCCCACGGTATCGTCGTGCGAGAACTGCTTCAGGTACGACACCCTGGCGTAGGGTTGCAAGGTGCCGCCGCCCGACAATTCGATGTCGCGCCCGGCGCGCAGCCCCGCCCGGCCTTCGATCGACGTCTGGCTGCTGCGGCTATAGATGCCCTGAAGCTGCGGCTCGACGAACCAGCGGTCCGCCAGGCGCCAGTGATAGCCGAGCTCCACGCTGCCGCTGTAGGTCGTGTGCGACACGCCGTCGGTGTAGGTGCCGCGGTCCAGGGGCAGGTCGAACCTAACGTCCTGGTCGATCCTGCCGACCTTGTTCACGACATCGACATACAGACCGTTGTCGTGCACGTACGACAGATAGATGCCCGCGTAGCGGCTATCGATCTTTCCACGGGTACCGTACTGTCCATCCTGCTCGGATTGGGACAGGCCGGCGAAGGCGCCGAGATAGACCTTGGCCGAGTTGGCGGTCCAGGCGTAATCGGCGCCCACGGAGATGGCGCTCGCATCCTGGTTGAACGGGCTGGCGTTGGCCGTTTCCACCTTGTAGTTGCTGCTCGTGCCCCGCACCCACACGCCCCCCTTGTCCGGCATGTTGCGCAGTTCGCCCTGGCGCTGACCCACCGTGCCGAGCTCGGTATCGAGCAGCAGGATGGACGCGGTTTGCGCCAGCGCCACGGCATTGGCGCCGCGGGCCTCGGCTTCTTTTTTGTATGCCTCCACGGCCCTGCGCCGAGCCTCCAGCGCGGCCTCCAAGGCCGCCTGCTGCGCGGCCCGCTGGGCGGCGCGCTGCTGGGCGGCCTTCTGGGCCGGCGTCAGCGACGCGGCGGAGGCATTCAGCCCCGGAGCTAGGCAGGCGGCCGCCAGCGCCAGGACCGCGGCGCGCCTGGAGAAAGGAAAGGCAGACAAGGGCCGCATGGGCCTTGCCGTGTGGGAGGGCTGTTCGAAGGTCATACGGCGTCCTGCAGGGTTCACGGTTTCTACTTTCTATACAAAATACAATTCAAATTGTACGAACAGGACCGAAACCCGAGACGCGGATATGAGCCATATCTTGGCCGCTATTTCATTGCTAAGTAACTGGGATATCGAAGGAATTTCGTGATATGACCTGGCGGACCGCGCCATTTCCGAGCGACGCCGCCATGAAGCCAGGCCATATTCTTGAAAACTTTGGCTACTTGATCACCACTGTAAGGGTCTATATGTTTCTTGATGAAACATATCAGGCCAGGGCAACCACGCTGATTTCCACCAGCGCCCCATAGTGCAGTTCGCGGGTAGGCACGATTGCGCGCGCCGGGCGATGGTCGCCGAAACACTGCTCGTAGGCCTGGTTGACCTCGTCCCAGAGGCCCACGTCGGGGATGTACACCGTGACGCTGGCCACGGCCGCCAGAGATGAGCCGGCGGCTTCCAGGATCGCCTGCACGCTGCGCAGCGCCTCGCGGGCCTGGGCGGCCGCGCCGCCGGCCAGCGCGGGCCGCTCGCCGGGCGCAGCGGGCGGCAGGAATCCCAACTGCCCCGAGACGAATACGAAGCCATTGGCGCGCACCGCCTGCGAATAGTGGCCGGCGGGCGGCGTCGCCTTCTGCGTATGAATCATTTCCATGAGTGCGTCCTCGAAAAGCGTGCCTACCAGCCGCGGAAACGTTCCCAGCGCGCCACGACCTGCGGCGAACCGGGACGCACGACCTCATAGGCGTCGTGCTGGGCGCAGGTCGCGCAGGCGTGGTTGGGCACGATCCGCAGCTTCGCGCCCAGCGGCAGATCGGGCAAGGCGGCGCCGCTGCCGGGGCGCACCTTGATGATGCCCTGCTCCTGGTTGGTCTCGGCCAGCAGCACGTCGGGATAGACCTTGCCATCCGCATCGCAGACCAGCCCGTACAGTTGATCCACCCGCTGCTTTGCGGTGCCGCGGTCCCGCGACATGGCCATCCATCCCGCGTCCACCAGTATCCAGCCCTTGTCTGGCTGATGCCCGATCACGGTCGTCAATACCGTGGCGGCGATGTCATCCACCGCGCATACGCCCAGGCCCGCCATCACGAGGTCGAAAAAGACGTACACGCCGGCGCGGACTTCCGTCACGCCCTCCAGGCTGCGCGCGAAATGGGCCGTGGGCGTGGAACCCACGCTGACCACGGGGCACGGAAGCCCGGCCTCGCGGATAGCCTGCGCGCAGCGGACGGCGGCCATGCGTTCCTGCTCGGCCATGTCCGCAATCGCCTCGACGCTATCGCAGCCATACGATTCGCCGGCATGCGTCATGACGCCCCGCAGGCACGCGCCCTCTTCGTGCAGCGCGCGCGCGATGGCCAGCAATTGCCGCGTGTTGCCCGGCTGGACGCCCGCGCGGTGACCGTCGCAATCGATTTCGATCAAGGCGGGAATGGCGTCGCCGGCTTCACGGGCCCGGCGGGCCACGGCACGCGCCGCTTCAATGCTGTCGACCACCACGGTGAGATCGACGCCGCGCCGGCGCAGCGCCAGCACGCGATCCAGCTTCGCGGGCGAGATCCCGACGGCATAAAGCAGGTCCGTGACGCCGGCCGCGGCGAACTGCTCGGCCTCCTGCAGCGTCGAGACGGCAGCGGGACCCTGCGGCGAGGCCATGAGCCGGCGCGCCACTTCGATGGACTTGGGCGTCTTCAGGTGGGGGCGCAATTGCACGCCGTGCCCCGCCATCATGGCGTTCAGCCGTTCGATATTGCGCGTCATGCGCGTCTCGTCGAGCAACAGGCATGGCGTATCCAGGGTGTCCACGGTGGACGGGGCGGTAGCTTGGGTCATGAAAGCCTCGGTATGGAATCGAAAAGGCGCAGGGACGGCCCGGCGCCGGCATGAACGGAGTATGGCGCGGCGACGGCGCGGCGTGTTTAATGAAGGCTTAATCATCAATTAATGCCTGCCTGAATGATTACCACCGACGACCTGCGTTTCTTCCTGAGCCTGGCGGTTACCCGCTCGCTGGCGGAGGCGGCCCGCGCGCTGGACGTAACGCCGCCGGCCGTCACGCAACGGCTGCACGCGCTGGAAAAGCGGCTGGGCGTAAGACTGGTCAACCGGTCGGGACGCGGCACGGCGCTGACCGACGAAGGCCGGCTGCTGGCGCTGCGGGCGGAACAGATCTGCGGCGAGCTGGGCAACCTGGCGGACGAACTGGCGGGCCGGCGGGGCGTGGTGGCGGGACACCTGCGCGTCGTTGCGCCGCTGGGCTTCGGCCAGCGCTATGTCGCGGGGCTGGTCGCGGAATTCCGCCAGCACAGCGAAAACGTCACGGCCAGCCTCACCCTGTCCGACGGCCCGCCACGGCTGGCCGCCGACGACTGGGACGTCATGGTGCATATCGGCGAGCTGCGCGATTCCACGCTGGTCGCCTACCCGTTGGCGCCCAATCGCAGGATCCTGTGCGCGTCCCCCGCCTACCTGGCGCGGCGCGGGGCGCCCGCCAAGCCGGAAGACCTGCGGGGGCATGATTGCATTGCCTTGCGCGAAAACGACGAGGACGTCACCTTGTGGCGGTTCAAGCAGGGCCGCGGACCCGCCGTCGGCGTGCGCGTTTCGCCGGTGCTGTCGAGCAACGCCGGAGAAACCGCCGTGGAATGGGCGCTGGCGGGGCACGGCATCATCGTGCGCTCGGAATGGGACGTGGCGGCGCACGTGCGCGCGCGCCGGCTGGTGCCGCTGCTGGCCGGCTGGAGCCTGCCGCAGGCGAACGTGGTGGCCCTGGTCAAGTCGCGGCAGGACCTTCCCGCCCGGACCGCGGGGTTCCTGGCCCACCTGCGCGCCGCGTTCTCCACGCCGCCCTGGCGCGACAGGCCCTAGCGCCCGCGGACGCCGGGACGGCAACGCGGCCGGCCCGTGTTCAGCAGTCCAGCATGGCCTCTGCTTCGATCTCGATCAGCCATTCAGGCAGGGACAGCCCGCTGACGATGATCCAGGACGAAGGCGGCGGATCCTTCTTGAAACGGTCGCGCAGCGCCTGGGCGATCACTTCCTGGTCCTCCCGCGCCGACTCGCAGATATAGATGCGCAGCATGATCACCTGCGCCAGCGTGCCGCCCGCGGCGGCGAGCACGCGCTCGACGTTGTCCAGCGCGGCCTCGGTCTGCTCCTGCAGTCCGGGGCCCACCGTGCGCGCGTCGGCATCGACGCCCACCTGCCCCGACAAGAGCATGCGGCGCTGCCCCGTCACGATGACGGCCTGGCTGAACCCGTATTGCACGGAGTCGAATACGCTATCGGGATTGACGACGGTCCTGGACATTGACTGCTCCTGAAGGTGGGCCGGACCCGCCATTCTATCCGCGCGCCGCGTCAGGCGCCCACGCGCGCGCTCCGGGGGCCGCGGGCCGCCGGCAGGGCGGCCAGCAGCACCACCGCCCCCGCGCCCACGGCCGTCCAGAAGCCCGCCCGCACACCGTGATGGTCGACCACCCAGCCGGCCAGCGCCGCCCCCGCCGCCACGCCCGCGCCCAAGCCGGTTACCAGCCAGGTCAGCCCTTCGGTCAGGCGGTTGCCGGGCACATTGCTTTCCACCAGGGCCATGGCGATGATCATCGTCGGCGCAAACGACAGACCCGCCAGCAACACGCCCAGCGACAACCCCAGCAGATCGCTCACCAGCAGCAAGGGAACGGTCGTGAAGCCCGTCACGGCGGCCGCGGCCACCAGCAGGCGCGTCAACGGCGTCTGGAATTTCAGCACGCCGAACACCAGGCCCGCCACGCAGGAGCCCAGGGCGTAGGCGGACAGCACGAGGCTTGCTCCGGCGGGCATGTCCTGCTGCCGGGCGAACGCCACGCTCAGCACGTCGATGGTGCCCACGATCACGCCCATGGCGGCCATCATCGCCAGCAGGGACCGCATGAGGGGTATGCGCAGCACCGAGGCCTCGCGGCCCTGCTCGCGGGCCCGCACCGCGGGCGCCGTGGCCCGCTGCAGGACGAAGGCGGCAACCCCGACCGCGAGCAGCAAGGCGGCCGTCAACGGGCCGGCCTCGGGGAAAAACAGGACGCTCAGGCCCACGGACAGCGGCGGCCCGACGATGAAACTGAGTTCGTCCGCAACCGATTCCAGCGCATAGGCCGTGCGCAGCTGCGGCTTGTCGCGAAAGATCTCCGTCCACCGCGCCCGTATCATCGCGGGCATGCTCGGCAGGCAGCCCGCCAGCGCGGCGCAGACGAACAAGGTCCAGTCCGGCGCCTGCCACCGGACGCAGGCGGCCAGGCCGGCCAGCCCCAGGACGCACAGCCCCGCCGCCACGGGCAGCACCCTGCCCTGGCCATGCCGGTCGACCAGGCGCGAAATCCGAGGCGCAAGCAGGGCCGTGGCCAGCGCGAAGGTTGCGGCGACGGCGCCCGCCAACGCGTAGGCCCCGCGCACCGCCGACAGCATCGTGATGATGCCGATCCCTATCATCGGCAGGGGCAGGCGCGCGATCGCGCCGGCCAGCACGAAACCGGTGGCGCCTGGCGCATTGAACAGCTCTCGGTACGGATTGGACACCGGAAACCTTTGAATCGTGTGGACAGCGAGATCGTATTCACATACATTGCGTATGTCAATTTACCTACGTCTTGTATGTTCCAGGAGAACAAGATGGCCCGCTCCCGCGCCGAGATGATCGAAGCCACCCGCGCAAAACTGCTGGCGGCGGCCCGCCAGGCGTTCCGGCAGGAGGGTTACGCGGCGACATCCATGGACGACCTTACCGGGGCGGCCGGCCTGACCCGCGGCGCGCTGTACCACCACTTCGGCGGCAAGCAGGGCCTGCTCGCCGCGGTCGTGGAACAGATGGACGGCGAAATGGATGCTCGCCTGGAGGCAATCTCGACGCGCGCGCCCGATGCCTGGACGGCCTTCCGCGAACGCTGCCGCGCCTATCTCCAGATGGCGGCCGAACCCGAAATCCGGCGCATCGTGCTGCAGGATGCACGGGCCGTGCTGGGCCCCGCCCCCGATGCCGCGCAGCAACGGTGCCTGGCGTCGCTGGGCGCGCTGCTTAGGCGGATGATGGACGAAAATGCGATAGAACCGGCAGCGCCGCAAGCGCTTGCCCGGCTGGTCAACGGCAGCCTGTCCGAAAGCGCCTTCTGGATCGCGGAGGATCCCGCCGACGAAGCGCGGCTGCCCCAGGCGCTGCACGCGCTGGACCTGCTGCTGCGCGGCCTGCGGCGGGGTTGAACGGGCCGCTTGGCCGCGGCGGGCCCGGAATCCGCCAAAGGCGGTATGGAAGCGTCCGGGCGCATTTGCTACGCTGGGCCTACCTGAGAGGGTCCCGCCCATGAACAACAGAATCCGCGTGCTGTGCGTCCAGCCATCGTCGTTCTCGGCGCGTTTCGCGTTCCTCACGGTCGCCCTGCGATGGTCGCTCGGCGCAACGCCCCGCCCCGCCCGGCTCCTGATCGGGCCGCACGATCTCGAACCCGTAGGCTCCGAGGCCGAGTTCTGGCGCTTTGCCCTGCGCCATGTCTTTTCAAGCCGGTCGATCCTCGTCACCCGCGGCGATCGCTGGGACGTTACGGCCTCGGTGGACGGCGACGAGGTCCGGGCGTTCGGGCGCAAGTTCGCCCTGCGCCACTGCCTGTTCTGAACCTCCCCGCTCCCGGGAACCCTATGCTTCGGACCGGCGTTTGTGCTGGTACATTGCCATTTCTTCGGCGGTCCATCGACGCCGCGCCTCCTCCTGGCAACAGGTGCGGAAGACCAGCGCCCCCACCTCCAGGAAGCGCTTGATGTCAGCGTCCGTCAGCTTGGCCTGCACTTGAATCAGGCAGTCCGCATAGGCGGAGAGAATTCCATCCCAGTGGTCGTATCTGCCCGGCGCGACGGGCTGTGTGATCATGCGCGCCATCATTTCACTGTGATCCATGCTCTGTCCCTCTCGGACGCCTCGCCCTTGCCATGAGCGACGGCGTTCAGGGCGCCCAGCAGCAAGCGGCGTTCCCGGGACGGCTCCGAACCGCCCGCTGGCTGGCCGAGGGCTAACGCGGCGGCGGGCGCGAGGACGGGCCGTCCTGTGCGCGGCCGCGCAGCAGCGCGTCGGGATAGGCCTGCAGGTAATCGGCCAGCTCGCGCAGCGACCTGGCGGCGCGCGACAACTCCTGCAACGCCGTGCCCGCGCTGGCCGGCAGATCGGCGTCGGGATTCAGCACGCCTCCGACCGCGGCCAGCGACTTGCTGGCCTGCTTCAGCATGGCCTGGGCCTCGGGCGCCACGCGCGTATCCAGCCGCTTCATCAGGCTGGCCGTGCCGCGCAGCAGATTGTTCAGCTCGTTGCCCAGCGCCTCGAAAGGCACCCGGTCCAGCTTGACCAGGATGCTGTTGACCTGCTGCTGCAACTGGTCGAGGTTGTTCGGCACGGTCGGAATGGTGGGCGTCTCCTCCATCTTGAACGACACCGGCTTCGCATCCGGGAATACCGCCATCGCGACATACAGCTGGCCGGTCAGCAGGTTGCCGATCCGCAACTGCGCCCGCAGGCCGTGTTCGATCATCGCGGTCAACAGTTTTCCGCTGGGATGCTCCAGGGACGCGCCCGAGTATTCCTTGATTTCGCCCATCGTCTTGGCGCCCAGGCGCTCGAGATAGAGCGTGGCCCCGACCACGGCATAGAACTGGTTGGTCGTCCGGTCCAGCTCCAGCCCGATGGAGTCCACCTGGCCGATGGAAACCCCGTAGCTGTCGATGGGGGCCCCTACCGTCAGGCCTCGGACCGATTGATCGAAGCGCATGCGGATGTGCAGCGGCACGCCGTCCGGTTGGGCGCGGGCGGCGCTCTCGGATGGAAAAATGGGGAATTCCGCGTCGGCCTTGGCGGCCACGCGCTCCCGCTGCTCGATCGTATCGAACGCGACGCCGCCGACGATTACCGAAAGCAGCGACTGCGATCGCATCTGCAACCCTCGGGCGTCGACGCTGAAATCCACGCCGCTGGCGTTCCAGAAGCGCGTCGCGGCATTGACGTAGCCATCGTTGGGAGCGTCGATGAAAACCTGCACGTCGACCCCCTGCCCGGTGCTGTCCAGGTGATAGCCCACCACCTGCCCCACCGGAATCCGCCTGAAGTACACCGGCGATCCGACATCGAGCGAGCCCAGGTCCCGGGCTTTCAGCGTGAAGCGCTTGCCTGCCCGGTCCTGGGTCACTTCGGGCGGAATCTCCAGGCCGGTGAAGGAAGACTTGGTCGCGAAGCGCGCGCCTTCCTTGCCGTGGAGGTCGGCCGGATCCATGCCGATGTAGGCGCCGGACAACAAGGTGCCCAGGCCCGACACGCCGCTCAGGGTCAGGCGGGGCCGCACCACCCAGAAACGGGTGCCTTCCCGCAGAAGATTGCCCGCCTCCTTGTCGATCCGTATCGTCACGATGACGCCGGAGCGGTCGGGATTGAGCGCCACACGCTCCACGAGGCCGACGTTGACCTCCTTGTAGCGCACCTGCGTCTTGCCGGCCTCCAGGCCTTCGGCTGTCTGGAAACTGATGGTGGCCGTGGGGCCGGCCTCCATCCAGACGCGCACCACCAGGAAAAGCCCGCCCAGGGCCGCAATGATCGGCACCAGCCAGATCCACGACAGGCGGCGCCCCTTGCGCCTTGCGGCGGACCCAGGGGCGGAGGCAGGGCCAGATTCAGGCATAGCGGACGTCCTCTGTTGTATCCATGCAGACGCGAGGGCAAGATCCTGGCAAAGAATCGCGCCCCCCCGGCCCGCGCGCAAGTAAGGGGAATCCCGAGGTTGCCGCGCGGCACGCCCGGCAGAACCCCGCGTTCCCGGGTAGGATATGCGTCCCAAAAAGCAGGAAATACCCGTGACTATCGAAATCCGCCCCGCCGCGCCTTCGGATGCGGCCCAGATCCATGCATTCATCACCGAGCTTGCCGTGTACGAGCGCGCGGCCCACGAGGTGATCGCCAGCGCCGACGACGTCCGGCGCACGCTGTTCGCCGAGGGCGCGCCCGCCAGGGCGCTGATGTGCCTGCTGGACGGCAAGGCCATCGGCTACGCGGTCTATTTCTACAGCTACTCGACCTGGCTCGGCAAGAACGGCATCTATCTGGAAGACTTGTACGTCACGCCCGAGCATCGCGGCATCGGCGCCGGACGCGATCTGCTGCGCCACCTGGCGCAGGAAGCCGTGGCCAACGGCTGCGGGCGGCTGGAATGGAGCGTGCTGGATTGGAACACGCCCGCCATCGACTTCTACAAATCGATCGGGGCGCTCGCGCAGGATGAATGGGTGCGCTACCGCCTCGCCGGAGACGCCTTGCGGAACTTCGCGCAAGGCCGGCGCTGAGGATCCGAGGCGGCCGGGTCAGAACTCCGGCAGGTCGAACAGCGTATGCAAGGTGGAACTGGGGACGGGCACCGACGCGAGGTGCTCGCGCCCGTCATCGTCGACCAGTACACGCACGGGGCGCGACGCCACGCTCATGCCGTCCAGGCTGATGGCCGTTTCGACCTCGGCGCCGTCCTTGATCAGTTCGATGACCTCGGACGCCGCCGCCGTCACCGGCTCGGTGACCCAGCCCGGCACGCCGCGCTCGGCCTGCCCCCAGCGCACATAGGCGACATGCCCGCTGACGGGCTCTTTTCGAACGGCGACGATCACATACAAAGACATCCAGTCCCCCGGTTGCGGACCCTCTCAAGGCTCCTTTCGCTCTCAGCAAACCTCAGGCCTGGATCGTATAACAACTTGATGCGGCCATCATGACCGCCGCGTTCAGGGCTCGATGTCGATCGGGGCAAAGGACTTCACCAAGTCGTCCAGCCTCTTGAGCTGGGTGAGGAAAGGCTCCAGTTTGTCCAGCGGCAAGGCGCTGGGGCCGTCGCACTTCGCGTTCTTGGGATCGGGGTGGGCTTCGAGGAACAGGCCCGCCAGCCCCACCGCCATGCCGGCGCGGGCCAGTTCGGCCACCTGTTCGCGGCGGCCGCCCGACGCGGCATCCAGCGCCGAACGCTGCTGCAAGGCGTGCGTCACGTCGAAAATCAGCGGACGGTTGCCGGACACCTTCTTCATCACGCCGAACCCCAGCATGTCCACGACCAGGTTGTCATAGCCGAAGCAGGTGCCCCGGTCGCACAGGATCAGCTTGCCGTTGCCGGCCTCGGTGAACTTCTCGACGATGTTCAACACCTGGGTCGGGCTGAGGAACTGGGGCTTCTTGATGTTGATCACGCGCTGCGTCTTTGCCAGCGCCACCACCAGGTCGGTCTGCCGGGCCAGGAAGGCGGGAAGCTGCAGGATGTCGACGACCTCGGCCACCGGGGCGGCCTGCCAGGGCTCGTGCACGTCGGTAATGACCGGCACACCGAAGGTCTTCTTGACCTCTTCGAAGATCCGCATGCCCTCTTCCAGCCCCGGGCCGCGGTAGGAATGGATGGAGGAACGGTTGGCCTTGTCGAAGGACGCCTTGAAGACGTAGGGGATTCCCAGCTTGCTCGTCACGCGCTGGTATTCCTCGCAGGCGCGCAGGGCCAGGTCCCGGGATTCCAGCACATTGATGCCGCCGAACAGCACGAAGGGCCGATCGTTCGCGCAGCTGATCGAGGGAGTGATAACGACTTCTGGGGCGGTCATGACGGGTGAATCCTGTAGAAATGAAGCAGGTGATAGTCCGTAATGTACAACCTGCCCCGCCCGCCCATCACGTTCCGGGGACAGCCAGCCCGGCTCAACGGCTTGAAAGCATGCGGCGCAGCACGCCGTCGCGCAGGAAGTAATGATGGAAAAGCCCGGCCAGCGCGTGCAGGAGCGCCAGCACGACGATCGTCCACGCCACGGTATCGTGCAGCCCGCCGATGAAGCGGCGTTGCTCGCGATCGATGGGAATCAGGGTGGGCACGTCGAACAGGCCGAAAAAGGCGAACGGCTCGCCCTGCGCCCAGCGGAACAGGAAGCCCAGCACGATCTGCGCGGCCATCAGCGCATACAGCAACGCGTGCATGCCTGTGCTGGCGACGCGCCGCCAGCCGCCCGCGGCCGGCGGCAAGCGCCTGCCCGCGCTCAGACGCCAGACGGCGCGCAGCACGAACACGGCGGCGAACACCAGGCCGAACGAAATGTGCAGCGACTGCAGCAGGCGCCGCGTCGGGGTGCCGCGCGGCAGGAAACTCCAGGTTTCGGCCAGCGCGAACAACCCCACGACCAGCAAGGCGGTCAGCCAGTGGAGCGCAATGGTGGCCCGGTCATAGTGGGCGAGATCGGCCGGCGCCGCGGCGGAGGAAGATGGGGTCACAGGCTGCGCTCATGGTCTGGAATACGGTCTGCAAGCGTATTGAGATCAGACTTACGGCGTCCTGATTGCCTCCCGGGAGGTCAGGCGTTGCCGGTATCGGACGTCCAGCTCGCGGAAAAGGTCTGGGGAAGCAGGCTCAGGCTGCCCACCAGTTTTTCCACGCGCTCGTCCTCCTGGCGCATCGAATAGACCACCGCGGTCACTTCCGAGCGGCCGCCGTCCCGCTGCTGGCTTTCCACGCCGCGCAGGCGCAGGCTGTGCCTGGCGAGGGAATTCAGCAATTCCGCCCGCATCAGCGCTTCGTCCGCCGAAGCGCAGGTCAGGGCGATGTTGTAGTAGCGCTCTTCCGTTTCCGCCTCGGGCACGTAGCGGTCCACCAGCCTGGCGCCGCCCCGCAGCACCACGTTCGTCACCAGGATCAAGGCGGTTACCGCGCCCGACTCGGCCAGGAATCCGTAGCCCGCCAGCACGCCGACCGCGCCGGTGGCCCAGATGGTGGCGGCGGCGCTGAGCCCGCGGATGGTCAGGCCGTCGCGCATGATCAGGCCCGCGCCCAGGAAGCCGATGCCCGTCACGACCTGACTGCCCAGGCGCATATCGTTGCTGGCGTCCAGCAGCGCAGGCAAGGCGGTGTAGGCGGCCGCGCCCAGGGCGACCAGCGCGTGCGTGACGACGCCCGCGTAATTCTGCCGCCACTGGCGCTCGAGGCCGACGGCGGCGCCCAGCAGCATGGCGAGCGTAAGGTGGATGGCGATGGAAAACTCATTCATTGGGGCTACTTGCTTCTTGTTCTGCCCGGGAGGGGCCGGCGGGCCAACATCGGAGGAATCGGCCCGGCCCTATTATCGCCCGCTCCCGGAGCCCCGGGTGCCCGCCCTACTCCTGCGAGGAGTCGCTCACCAGCCGGTAGGCGATGGCGCCGATGATCGCGCCGACGATAGGCGCGACCCAGAACAGCCACAATTGCTCCAGCGCCCAGCCTCCCACGAACAGCGCGGGGCCGGTGGAACGGGCCGGATTGACCGACGTATTCGTGACCGGGATGCTGACCAAATGGATGAGGGTGAGCGCAAGGCCGATCGGGATTGCCGCGAAACCGGCCGGCGCGCGCTTGCTGGTGGCGCCCAGGATCACGAACAGGAAGCCCGCGGTCATGACGATTTCCGACACCAGCGCGGAGGCCATCGAATACTTGCCCGGCGAATACTCGCCGTAGCCGTTGGCCGCGAAATGGCTGGCCTTGAGATCGAAGCCCAGCTTGCCGCTGGCGATGCACGCCAGCACCGCGGCCGCCGCGATCGCGCCCAGCACCTGCGCAATCACGTAGGGCGCGATTTCCTTGGCGGGAAAACGTCCGCCCGCCACCAGGCCGACCGTGACGGCCGGATTGAAGTGGCCCCCCGAGATGTGTCCCACCGCGAACGCCATGGTCAGCACCGTCAGGCCGAAAGCCAGGGCCACGCCCGCGAACCCGATCCCCAGGTCCGGGAAGCCCGCCGCCAGCACCGCGGCTCCGCAGCCGCCCAGTACCAGCCAGAATGTGCCAAAGAACTCCGCGCCGCAACGCTTCGATAGCGAGTACATTTCCACTCCCCAAAAAACGAAAACCCAACGGTATCGCGACGCGGGAACGGCAACGTTAAAGCAATGCAAATCTTGACATTTCTTGTGCGCGGCCAGGCGCCGGCGTCCCTGCCTCCGGCAAGATAACGTCGCCGGCCCGCCGCCGGGATCGTCCGGCTGGCTTAGCGCCCGTCCACCCTAAGGCCTGAGCTGCTTCGGATCCAGGCTCCACAGGGCGTGATCGCTGGTCGACACTCCCACCGCGCCGTGCCGCATGGCCGCGCCCACGTCGGCTTCGTTGCAGACGAAGCCCGAGGCAACGATGGGCGGCAGGGCTTTCAGGTCCTGCGGAGCCATGTGCGCAAGCATCGCCGCGGGCATCAGCTGCACCAGGTTGGGATCGCTCTGCTCCAGCGCCTTCACGCTGCGGGGCCAGGTCGAACGGTCGGTGACGAAGACCTTCTGCATGGTCACCATGCCCGCGCGGTTGGCCCGCTGGATGGTCGCCACCCGGGTGGACACCAGGCTGGCCACGCCGATATCGGCCAGGTACTCGACGCCGCCCTTGTCCTGCGACAGGCCTTCGCAGCTGTCGATATTGACGATGGCGAACTTCCCCGCCCGGTTCAGCGCGGAGATCACCGGAGCAAGCTTGCGCAGCTCCACATTGGCGACGATGCCGATCTCGGCGACGCTGCCGACGAAGGTGTTGATCTGCTCAACCCCGTACAGCGTCGCAATGACCGGGTGGCGCGCCAGGCATGCCCCGAATGATCTGTCCATGGTTATCGCTTGCCCTGGTCGTGGGAGAGCTCGTCGCTCAGGCCGAGCTTTCCTGGGTTGAGGATGTTCTGCGGGTCCAGCGTGCGCTTGAGCGCGCGCAGCACCTGGAATCCGCTGCCCAGCGACGCTGCCATGTACGGCGCGCGCAACAGGCCGACGCCGTGGTGGTGGCTGAGAGCCGCATTGTATTTAATCAGCACCGCGTTGGCGGCGTCCCAGGCCTGGCGGTACCACTTGGCGCGGTTCTCCACCTCCACCTCGCCGCGCAGCGAAAAATACAGGCAGGCGCCGTCGACGTAGGCGTGCGATTGGTGCGCCGAGCCGGCCAGCGTGCCCGGCACCGCGTTGATGGCGCTCACCACTTCGTCGTAGATCGCCGGCAGATCGCTCCAGCGGCCCGCCATTTCCAGCGTGTCGGCGACGAAACCCGGGCTGCGCTTGAAGCCTTCGGCGCTCTTGCCGGTGAGATAGCGCGTATCCAGCCACCGTTCGAAGATCGCCGCGCCGTCGAGCTTCTCGCCCAGTTCCTCGCATACGCCTTCGCTGATCTCCATGACCGCGTCCACGATCTGGCGCGCGCCTTCGTCGGCAACCAGCAGCACATTGAGATCCGGACGGTTGAACTGCACGCCGCTTTCCAATTCGTCGTACAGGCGCAGCGCCCCCGGATTCGCGCCGCGCTGCATGATTTCACGGCAGGCATCCAGCCCGATGGCGAAGGTCTTGAAGCCATAGGCGATGGCGCGGCCATAGTCCGGCAGCCGATGCAGCTTCAGGCGCACGCGCACGATGACGCCCAAGGTGCCCTCCGAACCGATGAATATCTGCTGCAGGTCCGATCCCAGCGCGGCGCGCGAATACCCCCCGACCGTGACCAGGCTGCCGTCGGCCAGCACTACGTCCATGCCGAACACCATGTCCTCGATCTTGCCGTAGCGGGTGGACAGCTGCCCCGCGCCGCGGCAGGCGACCCAGCCGCCCACCGTGCTGATGCCGAACGATGACGGCCAGTGCCCCATCGTCAGGCCGTACTCGCCCTGGATGGTCTGCTCGAACACATCGCCGAACATGCCGGCCTCGACTTCCACGATCTGGCTTTCGCGGTCCACGCCGATCAGCCTGTTCAGCTGGCAGACGTCCAGCACGATGCCGCCGCGCACGGGCAACGCCGCGCCCGTCACGTTGCTGCGGCCCGCCGACACGGTCACCGGTATCGCGGCTGCCTTCGCGATGCGCATCACTGCCTGCACCTGCTCGACCGTGGACACCCTGACGATGACCGCCTGCGGCGTCGCGGGCCTGCCGGCGGTCTCCGTCATCATCGAGCCCGCCCACCAGTCGCGGGTCCAGGCGACCACGTCCGCCGTGGCGGTCAGCACCTCGTCCGACACGGCGCGCAGGGCCTGCACGCGCTCGGCGGACACGCTCACCGGATCGCGCTGCAGGCCGGCTTCGGTTCCCGCCTGGGCCACTGTCGCGGCGTAGGCCGGCGGCGTGTGCGCGCCGACCACGTATTTGCCGCGGTTGTAGCCGCGCTTGATGGCTTCTTTACTGATCATTTACTGGTCTCCCATGAGTATTGACTTTTCATGCTTGATGGCGGCGAGGTAGTCGCTGACCTGCCGCGCGATAAGGTCTTCCGGCAATCCGAGCTCGGCCTGCAGTATCTGGCCGACCCGCGCGGCCGCGCGGGCCGACGCGTCGCGCGCCATCAGGCGCGCCCGCATGCGGCGCGACAGCACGTCTTCGACGCTGCCGGCCAGTTCGTGCCGCGCCGCATAGACGACCTCCGCCTCGGTGTAGGGCAAGCCCTCGACGATGGGCGTCTGCAGCGCTGGCGCCTGCTCCATGATGTCGCTGACGAAACGCGCCTCGGTGCCGTAGCGCTCGCCCAGATGCGCAGACAGGCCGCCCGAGGCCACGATGGCCTGCGGGTCGTAGCCCGCGGCGCCCAGCAGATAGGCGCGGCGGGTCTGGCACTTGCCGGTCTTGCCGATGACCTGCTGCGCGGCGTCGATCGTCTGCTCCGCCATGTGGCGCGATGTCGTGAGCTTGCCGCCGACGACCGTGACCAGGCCGTCCTCCGCCACGCGTATGACGTGGTTGCGCTTGATCTCCAGGGTCTTTCCCCCTGGCGGCGCGACCAGCGGCCGGCACCCGGCGATGCTGCCCACGGCGTCCTCGGGGCGCAGGTCCACCTTCAACGCGGACCGGGCGCCCTCCAGCAGGAAATCCAGCTCGCGGCGCGTGCAGTGCACGTCGTCCAGATCGCCTTCGTAGTCTTCATCCGTGGTGCCCAGGTACGACAGGTTGCCCCAACGCGTGATGGTGGCGCGGCGGCTGCGGCCGGGAACGGGAATGGTCACGGTGCAATCGTTGCGCACCTTCAGCCACGGCACGGCCACGTGCACGCCCTTGGCCGGGCGCACGTGCAGCGCCGAGGCGTCGCCCTGCTTCGCGCCGTTCCAATCGCGCAGCCACACGCCCGTCGCCATGACGACCACCCCGGCGCGCGCGCGTATCTCGCGCTGGCCGGCCTGGATGACGACGCCATCGACCTTGCCATGTTCGTTGCGCGTGATTTCCACGGCCTTGGCGTGGTTGACGACGGCCGCGCCATGGAAGGCGGCGGTGCGCGCGACGGCCAGCGTCAAGCGCGCGTCGTCCACGCGCGCATCGAAATACAGGAAGCCGCCCAGCAGCCCCTCTTCCCTGAAGGTCGGGCAATGCGACAGCACCTCGGCCGGCGTCAGCTTCTGGTGCAGGATGCCCTCGCGCCAGCCGCCCGCCACGTCGTAGGTCCACAGCAGGCTTTCAAAAGCCTTGGACAGGCGCTTGTCGAACACGCCATCCTTTTCCAGGATCGGGAAAAGGAACGGCAGCCGCTGCACCAGGTGGCGGGCATTGCGGCGCAAGCGCTGGCGTTCGTGCAGCGAATGGCGCACGAGGCCGAGATTGCCCTGCTCGATGTAGCGCAGGCCGCCGTGCACCATCTTCGAGGATTTGGAAGACGTGCCCGAGGCGAAATCGTCTTTCTCGATGACGGCAGCGCGGTATCCGCGCAGGCTCGCGTCCAGCGCCGCGTAGACGCCCGTGATGCCGCCTCCGACGATGATGATGTCGAAATGCTCGGATTCCAGCCGGTCCAGCTGTTCCTGCCGATTCAGGCGCAAGGGTTCGGTGCGGGTCATTTCAGCCCGGTCCTTCCTGGGCTTTCTCGATAGCCACCCGATCATTTTTCCAAGACCTCCTCTTTTTCCTGCTTGAATTGCCCCGCGTGTTCCAGCTCCGACGCGACGCGCGAATGCCACAGCCCGCGCCGCCGCGCTCTTTCGGCCTCGTCCAGCAGCGGCTCGAATACCGCGTCGGTCACCGTCGTCGTGCGCGCCTCCTGCAGCGAGTCCCACAGCAGGCCCGACGATCCGGCCAGGAACGCCGCGCCGCGCAGGCTCGCGCGGTCGGCCTCCTGCATGCGGCGAATGGGAATGCCGATCAGGTCCGCCTGGATCTGCAGGAGCGCATCGCTGCCGGAGAGCCCTCCGCCCACGACCAGCTCGCGCACGCGCACGCCGGACACTTCCTCGTCGGCCTCGATGCAGCTGGCGACCGAATGCGCGATGCCTTCCAGGATGGCGTAGGCCACCTCGGCCTGCGTGGTGGCCATCGACACCCCCGTCAGCGACGCGCGCGCGGCGGCTTCCATCCTGGGGACGCGCAAGCCCGTCAGGGCCGGCACGAAAGTCACCCCGCGCGACGAATCGACGGTGGCCGCCAGCGCGCTGATCTCGCGCGCATCCTTGAACCACTTCAGCTTTTCGCAGACCCAGTTCAGCGCGGAGCCGGTCGTCGCGACGAAAGTCTCGACGGCGAAATGCGAAACGCCGTCCTGGCGGCGCGCCGTCATCGTCAGCGACCCCTCGAACCGGCCGGAATTCACCGGCGGCTCGGGACCGATGATGAGGTCGACGAAGCTGCCCGTGCCGTGCACGCACATGGCCTGCCCCCGGTCCAGGCAGCCCAGCCCGACGGCGCCCGCGTGCTGGTCGCCCACGGAGGCCAGGATCGGCACGTCGATGCCCAGCACGTCCTTGCGCGTGCGCCCGAAGTCGTCGGCGTCCTGGCGCAGGCCCGGCAGCAGCTCTGCGGGAAAGCCCAGCGTCGCCAGCCAATCCAGGTAGTAGCGGTGCCCGGCCAGCACATAGGCGCCGGCGGACGTGGCGTTGGTGGGGGTCGTGACGCATGCGCGCCGCTGCGAGAAATGCCACAGCAGCCAGCTGTCGACGGTGCCGAAAGCGAGGCGCCGCTCGCGCCAGGCGTCGGCCACCTGCGGCGTCTCCAGGAGGTGGTGCGCGGCCCAGAGATAGAGCGAACGCACCCCCACCGGGCGCCCCACGTGCGCCAGCAGGGATTGGTCCCATTGCGGCGCCAGGCGGTCCAGTTCGTCCACGTAGCGCGTGTCCTGCCACACCATGGCCGGCACCAGCGCCCGGCCGCTGCGCGTGTCCCACAACACGGCGGTCGCGCGCTGCGTGGCGATGGCCAGCGCGACGATCCGCTGCCCCTCCCGCTGCGACCGCGCGATCGCGCCGCGGCATACCTCGACCGTCTTCTCCAGGATGACGTCGGCGTCCTGCTCGACCACGCCGGGCCGGGGCGTCTGCACCTGCAAGGGCACATACTCGAGGCAAGAGACGTGGCCGTCGGCCGACACCGTCGCCGCGCGGGTGCCGGAGGTGCCCTCGTCTATGGCCAGAATCACGTTATCTGTCGTCATCGCGCGGCTTTTCCGATAGCGGGGTCCAGGGTGGACGGCGCCGCGTCGTCCTTGAATTGCGGGGCGCCGGCCTCGGTATCCGGGTTGATGGTGGTGCGCGTCGGATCCCACCGGATCACGAAGCAGATGATGCTGGCCACCAGGGGAACGATCGACAGGATCAGGAATGTCTTTTCCAGGCCGTAGTTCTCGCGGAAGATGGGAAACACCAGCAGCCCGACCGCCGCGCCGATGGAGCCCAGCGCGCCGATGATGCCGTTCGCGCCGGCGCGCAGCTCTCCGCGGAAAGACAGCGACGACAGGCTCTTGCCGTTGGCGCCCGGTCCGCCCGAGTGGAACAGGATGAACAGCGACGGCACGACGACCGCCAGCCACAGGGGCATCCTGCCGTGGAAGGTGCCCAGGACCAGCAGCATCAGGAACACGGCGGCGAACCCGAAGGCCGAGGCGCGCCGCAGGCCGAGCTTGCGGCCGACATAAGGCGACAGAAAGCCGCCGAAGATACCGAAGACGTTGAACACCAGCGCGCCGATCGTCGCGTAGACGAAATCCTTGCCGAACAGCGCCGCGCTGATCAGGGGCAGGTACCAGCCCACGGCGAAGTACTGGATCGATTGGCCGATCTGCACGGTGGCGGCCAGTATCGTGCGGGGCAGGTATACGCCGCGGAAGATCAGCAGCACATTGGCCAGGCCGCGCCGCGCCTGGTTCATGACCGGCACGCGCTCCTCGACGGGCGCGGCGGCGAAGCTCTGCCCGTAGATGCGGGTCATCGCCGCGGCCGCTTCCACGACGCGCTCCTTGCGGGCGAGCCAGATGGGGCTTTCCACCATGTACGTCAGCTGCAGCACGAGGATGACGATGGCGAAGATGGCGGTGGCCGCGACCGAGTAGCGCCAGATCGAATCGCCCACGTCCCACGAGAAAAACAGCAGCGCCAGCAGCAGGTTCGTGCACACGGCCGTGTACCACATGCCCTGCCAGGTATTCAGGCGGCTCTTGAGCTTGACCGGCGTGAACTCCGCCAGGACCGCCATCGCGATGGCGAAGTCGATGCCATAGGCGGCGCCCACGAAGAAGCGGCCCGCGAGAATGACCTCGAACGACGGCGCAAACACCACGAGCACGGCGCCGATGACGGCCAGCAGCTTGGCGATGATCAACGGCCGGATGCGGCCCCACCGGTCAGCCATCCACCCGCCGATCGGGTTGAAGGCGATCGCGACCCAGGAGGCGAACGACGTCATCAGCGCGACCTGCTTCGCCGTGAGCGCCAGGTCGCGCGTCATCGGGCCCAGGCCCGCGCTCAGCGCCGAGTTCGCGAATGCGTCGAGAAACAATCCGCCCAGCGCGAGCCACCAGATGAGGCCTGCCCTGCCCGCGATGCCCGGGCGCGAATCGATGAAGGCGATGACATCGTCGATGCCACGTATTTTGACGGTCGATGATTGCACTGTTGTCTCCTCTTGGAATTATTTCTGTAAGAGGTCGACGCAACGTGCACGCGATAAAAGACCATCTTACAGATGGTCTTTTATCTAGATCTGTGCGGTGACTTTATGGACTATCGCAGGGAGTGTCAAGGAGGAAAAACACCAAGACTCCATCGCCCCTGAAGAACGCGTCCGCCGCCCCCGCCCGCGCATCGGCTTGCAATATATATTTAAACAGGCACACTACAGCCCATTCGAACAGTACGGCCCTGCCACGCAGGGCCACATCCGGCCGGCCGCGCACAGCCCGCGGCCGCGTCCGCGGTAGGAGTGCGCGCGGTGTCTGATGTCCAGGACATGAATCCTCTTCATCAAAACAAGCGGGTGCCGTCTATCCATGACGCAGCACGGCCCGCTGCCGCCTTGCCGTCCGCCTCCGCCCCGCACAACATCCCAAGCGCGATTGCGTCCGCCGCCATGCGGTAGCGACTAGCCGCGGCCGTTCCCTGCGGAACCGGCCGTCCGGCTCTCCCTCCCCCTCTTTGCCCGTTTCCTGTCTTTCGCGGCCGAATGCGCCGCGAGGACTTTCTTCGTGCGGACCCGTCAAGAGGCCGACACACCCATCGACCGACTCAAGGAGCGTCACATGCGGTTAATCACCGACCAGGAACTCAGCACCATGTCCACCGAAAGCAAGCGCCGCCGGCACCAGGAACTGGATCGCAAGCTTGTCGTCGCCAGCCAGCGCGGCTGGTCGTGCGCGCACCGGATAGAGGCGAGCCGCGCCAAGGTGCACGCCGCCATCCAGCGGGATATCGAGCAAGGCCGCGATACGCAGGTCCGGACGGAAAAGCGGCGGGGACGAGGCGCGAACCGCGCATCGAACTAAGCCGGCCGGCCCGGATGGGAGCGCGGCGGCTGGCCGCAGATCGTGTTCCCGTCCGGGCCGCCGCTCGACCAGCGCTCCACGTCCCGGATCAGGTATTGCAGGAACTGCGCGTAGGCCCGGTCCAGCGCCCGTATCCAGGCGGCGTTGTCGTGCCTGGCGCAAGAGGCGCGCACGGCACAGTTCAGCGTTTCGGCCAGATGGCCGATCGTCGCGCCCGACATCCGGAAACAGATGGGGGCTTGGCAGGAATGCCGATGGGCGTGGCGCAGCGCATTGTCGCGCGCTTCCGCCGTGGCCTGGGTATCGGCCACGTCCCGCAGCAACGCATTCAGCATTTCGCACCAGTCGGCCAGCAGTTCATGCACGGCTCACCTCGCAAGGAACGCGAATGGACAGTCAGTTTCCGGGTGTGTGCAGCACGGCGAATCCGGGCACGTCCCCGTCCGCGGGGAGCGCCAGTTGCAGCTAACGCATGGGCGCCGCCCGATCAGGCTGGCGCCGGCGGCCTGCCCGCGATCACGCCATGGGGGGCCGAAGAGCGCGACGATATAGCAAAAAGGGCTTGTTTCGCACTGGCGTATACCCTAAACGGCGGGGTGCGGCGCAATGATTCGACATGCAGACCCAATCCGAAAAGAAATCCACGGCCGTCGGCAGGCCGGAGCGAACGGAACGCCTCCATCTCCGCCTAGAACATCATCCTGAAACCCGCGGTGGCGGTAACGACATAGCTGCCGGAGAAATCGACATCGGCATCGACCTCGCCGTATAGGGCATAGCGGGATCCCCAGCCGTAATTGGCCCCCACGCCCAGGCTGCCCCAGGTGCGCGACATGCGGCTGGCTACCGGCACTCCGGAAACCTCTATCCGCGTCCCATCCAGGAATTCATGCTTCAGGTTGACGGCGCCATAGAGGCTCGATCCCTGGTCTGCGCCGGCCGCGCGCCAATCCGGCCTGTAGTCCAGCGCGATGCCGACGCGGCCCAGCAAGCTGTCGCCCTTGGCGTCTTCGACGCGCGCGCCGAATTTGTCGCTGAAGCGGTCGAAGCGGGTCGATGCATACGTCAGCTGCGCCTGCGGGACCAGGGCCAGCCCCTCCCGCAATCCAAAAGCCCTGCCCGCCTCGATGCCAAGTCCGTAGCTGTGCGCCTTGCGGCCATTCTCCAGCTTGCCCGCCGATCGCGAGTTCAGGCTGCTGTCGAACCACGTCGCCTGGGCCTGGGTATCGATGTAGACGCCGTCCCTGCCGTACCAGGTGAGCGTCGGCGTCAGGCCATAGGCGGTGGTATCGATCGTGCCGTTGCCATACGCCGACGACACGCGCGTGTCGGCCTTGCCGTAGTGCACGGCCAACCCGCCCACCAGGCGGGAACCGCCTTGCTCGCCGGCCAGGATACGGTCGACGCCGAATTGCGCCTTCCAGCTGTCGATGTCCTGGCGTTCGCCGGTGGTGGAAGCGGAAGGATCGAGCCGGCCCGTCGCGCCTTCCACGCGGCTCCATATGCCGTTGCGGCCGGCGTCCGCCGGGTCATACAGGCGATTGCCGACCCGCTGGCGCAAGGTGGGAAGCTTGCTCAAGTGAAGCAATGTGTTGGCGTAGGCTTCATAGACCGGCACGCCCGGCTGATAGAGCAGAGGCTGGCCGGCGTCCGGCGAACCGCCTGTGTCTTGCGGCGGGCCGGGATCGGTCAGGGACGACCTCAGATACCAACCGCCGTCGGCGGGATCCTGCTGCAGCACATAGCCATAGGCGCCGGCCACCAGCGCCGGACGCCCGTCGATGACGTAATCGCCGTTGGCCAGGTTGAATTGGCCCGCCGAGACCCCATTGACCTGCACGACCTGAATGCCCCGCTGGGTCAACGCGCCAGCGCCTCCCATGTTCTTCACCGTGACCGGTGTCGTGCCGGAGCTGGCGCCGGTGATCACCAGCTTATCGGTCGGCGAATCGTCGGCGCCAAGCTGCGTGCGGATTTCCAGGCCGCCGCCCTGGGCCGTATAGTCGCCGGCGATCGTCAGGGTGCCGAAGCCGCTGCGCGGGCCGGGCGCGATGACTCCCTTGTTGACCGTCGAGCCGACCCGTCCCGTGCCGGTCATCCGCGCCCCCGCAAGCACATTCACGGGTCCGCCCAGGATGCCATCGGCCTGTAGCGTGCCGGCCTGGATATCGGTGTTGCCCGTGAACGCCGAGCTGTCGCCCGAAAGCGTCAGCGTCCCCGCCCCCAGCTTGTTCAGGCTGGACGTACCCGAAAAGGCCGTCGCCACGCCCACTTCATGGGCATTCGTGTCAAACCAGGCGCCGCCGCCTCCCACCGCCTGCGTGGCGAAGCCCTTCAGGAAGTCGGTCTCATTGCGGTTGGCGCGCAGGATGCCGCCGTCCAGGTTGAGCGCCGCGTTGCCCGGGCCCTTGATGACGGAACCTGTTTCGAGCACGCCGCGGCCGCTGGCGTCGCCGGTCAGGTTCAGCGTTCCGGAGGAGCCGCTTTCGAGGGCGATCCAGGCGTCTCTGGCGACGCCCACCAAGCCGCCTTTGGCGATCGTCAGCACGCCGTCGCCGCCTGAGCCGATTTGGATGCGGTCGGACGCCGTGAGCGTCGACGTCTCGGCCGTCCCGCTGGACACGGTCACCGTGCCGACGCCTCCCGGATTCATCCCGATGTAGATCGATGCCGCGGAAGCCGGCCCGCTCGGCCCTTGTGTATGAACGGTCGCGCCGTCCTGGATATTCAGTTCCCCAGTGCCCTCGAAACCGACGTAGATATTGTTCAGCGGGTCCCAGAGGGTTTGCGGGCCCGATACCGTAACGCGTCCATCGCTGCCGGCGAGCCAGCCGATCATGCCCTGGCCGCTATGCACGGCGCCGCCATTGTCGATCCGCAGCGTTCCGCTGCCGCTCGCGCCGACCTGGAATGAGTAGACCGTGGAAAGTTGCCAGACTGACCCGATACCGGAAACGGTTACGTTTCCGGTGCTGCCGCCATCGACGCCGATAGCGGCGGACTGTCCTTGCGCCAAAGCCCCGTCGAGCACCCAGAGCGTGCCATTGCTGCCCGATCCACTGCCGATATGGACCGGCGCCTGACTCGTCCAGGTCGACGCCGCGCCGCCGGCGTCACGGCCCGTCACCGTCAAGGTACCGACTCCGCCATTGGAATTGCCGACCACACCCCAATCGTTGACCACCGTGCCGCCGGCGCCGATGGTCAACGTCCCGGTGGACGAATCTCCGACGATCAGGTCACCCCCGACCACCCAGTGAGGACTCTGAATCCCGGACGAAACATCGCCCACACCAACGACGGATTGGGCATACGCGGAATAGCTGCAGTTCGCCGCATACAAAAGGAAAATCGCCTGGCTTACCCGCCCCGCGCGATGACAATTCCTGCCGACCATGACGACTCCTCACCAAGTAGAGGCGAAATATATAGGGTCAATACGGCACCGTGCACGGATTTTTAATAGGGGTTTACGCACAGGCCGCAGGAGCGCCGTCGCGTAGAAGGCGGAACGCCGCCGGACATCCCTACTGGCAAAACCGGCGGGCGGCCCGGGGCCGAAGACTGCGAATTATTGCTGTTTTGCAGTCAACCGGCGCCCAGCGGCCTCGCCAAACCGTTGATTTGAAAGGCCTTGAATCGGCCCATCAACGATTCTCAATAAGTTGGTGCGAAGGAGGGGACTCGAACCCCTACACCTGTTACGGCGTCAGGACCTAAACCTGGTGCGTCTACCAATTTCGCCACCTTCGCAAAGCCAAGCCCGCTATTGTAGCTTGCTTGTTAAAATCTTGCGTCATGAATCCGCGCCTCGATGCCCTACACCCCTACCCGTTCGAAAAACTGCGGGCCTTGCTGGCTTCGGCCGCCCAGCAGCCGGACGGCCTGACGCCTATCAATTTGTCGATCGGCGAGCCCAAGCACGCCGCGCCGGAGCGCATCGGGCAGGCGATCCGCGACAATCTCGCCGGCCTGTCCGTCTATCCGTCCACCAAGGGCGATCCGGCCCTGCGCCGGGCGATCTCGGCGTGGCTGGCGCGCCGCTACAGCATACCGGCGCCCGACCCCGAAACCCAGGTACTGCCGGCGCTGGGCTCGCGCGAGGCGCTGTTCGCCTTCACGCAGACGGTGATCGACCCGTCCGCGGGGTCGGTCGTGATCTGCCCAAATCCTTTTTATCAGATATACGAAGGCGCCGCCTTGCTGGCCGGCGCCACGCCCTATTTCGTGAATGCCGATCCGGTGCGCAATTTCGGCAGCGACTGGGGCCAGGTCCCGGCGGACGTCTGGAAGAAGGCGCGCATGGTATTCGTGTGCTCGCCGGGCAATCCGGCCGGCAACGTGATGTCGCTGGAGGAATGGAAGACGCTCTTCGAGCTTTCCGACCGCCACGGCTTCGTGATCGTCTCCGACGAGTGCTATTCCGAGATCTACCTGGACGAAGGCAATCCTCCGCTGGGCGGCCTGCAGGCGGCGCGCCGCCTGGGCCGGGACGACTACCGCAATCTGGTGGCCTTCTCCAGCCTGTCCAAGCGTTCCAACGTGCCCGGCCTGCGTTCCGGCTTCGTCGCGGGCGACGCCGCGCTGATCGGCCGTTTCCTGCTGTACCGTACGTATCATGGCAGCGCGATGAGCCCGCTCGTCTCCGCGGCGAGCATCGCCGCCTGGACGGACGAAGCGCACGTGAAAGACAACCGCCGCCTGTACCGCGAGAAGTTCGACGCCGTGGTGCCCATCCTGCAGAACGTGCTCGACGTCTCCCGTCCGCAAGCCTCGTTCTACCTGTGGGCGGCCACGCCGGGCTCGGACACGGCGTTCGCGCGCGACCTTTACGGCCGGACTGGTGTTACCGTGCTGCCGGGCAGTTTCCTGGCGCGGGAGGCGCACGGCGTGAATCCGGGCCAGGGCCGCATCCGCATTGCCTTGGTGGCGCCTTTGGCTGACTGCGTGCAGGCAGCCGAGCGCATCGCCCATTTTGTGCATACTTCTGTTTGATCAACCCTTAAAAGCTGAGCCGCTATGACTCTCGACCTGCAGACCACCATCGAACAAGCCTGGGAAAACCGGGCCAACCTGTCGCCCACCGACGCGAGCGCCGAAGTGCGCGAAGCGGTTGAGCACACCATCGACGGCCTGGATCTGGGCCGCTTGCGCGTCGCCGAGAAAATCAACGACGACTGGGTCGTGCACCAGTGGATCAAGAAGGCCGTGCTGCTGTCGTTCCGCCTGAGCGACAACGCCATCATGGGCCAGGCCCCGTTGCAGTTCTACGACAAGGTGCCGCTCAAGTTCTCGGAATACGGCGACAACGCCTTCAAGCAAGGCGGCTACCGCGTGGTGCCGCCCGCCGTCGCCCGCCGCGGCGCCTACATCGCCCGCAACGTGGTGCTGATGCCCTCCTACGTGAATATCGGCGCCTACGTCGACGAAGGCACGATGGTCGACACCTGGGCCACCGTCGGCTCTTGCGCGCAGATCGGCAAGAACGTGCACCTGTCGGGCGGCGTGGGCATCGGCGGCGTACTGGAGCCGCTGCAGGCCAACCCCACCATCATTGAAGACAACTGCTTCATCGGCGCCCGCTCGGAAGTCGTGGAAGGCGTGGTCGTGGAAGAGAACTCCGTGCTGGCCATGGGCGTGTTCCTGTCGCAAAGCACCAAGATCTATGACCGCGCCTCGGGCAAGATCACCTATGGCCGCGTGCCCTCGGGCTCGGTCGTGGTCCCCGGCTCGCTGCCCTCGGCCGATGGCACGCACAGCCTGGCCTGCGCCGTCATCGTCAAGCGCGTCGACGCGCAAACGCGCGCCAAGACCAGCATCAACGATCTGCTGAGGGCCTGATGAGCACTCCCGCGTCCGCGCCGGCTTCCGCCGTGCTGGATCTGGTCAAGGACCTGATCGCCCGCCCGTCGGTGACGCCCGCCGATGAAGACTGCCAGGCCACGCTTGCCGCGCGCCTGGAACGCATCGGCTTCAAGTGCGAAACCATCGCCCAGGGCGGCGTGACCAACCTGTGGGCGCGGCGCGGAACCGCCGCGCCGCTGGCCGTGTTCGCCGGCCACACGGACGTGGTGCCCCCGGGCCCGCGCGAAAAGTGGGAAAGCGATCCGTTCGTGCCCACCGAACGCGACGGCTACCTGTACGGCCGCGGCGCGGCCGACATGAAAAGCTCGATCGCCGCCTTCGTGGTGGCGGCCGAGGAATTCGTGGCGGCCAATCCGCAGCACGGCGGCTCGATCGCGCTCCTGATCACGTCCGACGAGGAAGGTCCGTCGATCGACGGCACCGCCATCGTGTGCGACGCGCTCAAGGCGCGCGGCGAACAGCTGGACTATTGCATCGTCGGCGAGCCCACCTCGGGCGACGCGCTGGGCGACATCTGCAAGAACGGCCGCCGCGGCTCGCTGTCGGGCAAGCTCACGGTCAAGGGCATCCAGGGCCACGTCGCCTACCCCCACCTGGCGCGCAACCCCGTGCACCAGCTGGCGCCGGCCCTGGCCGAGATCGTCGGCATCGAATGGGACCGGGGCAACGAGTACTTCCCTCCCACCACGTTCCAGGTGTCGAACCTGAACTCGGGCACGGGCGCCACCAACGTGGTGCCTGGCGAGGCGGTCGCGCTGTTCAACTTCCGGTTCTCGACGGCGAGCACGCCCGAAAGCCTGAAGGCGCGCGTGCACGAGGTGCTCGACCGCCACGGCCTGGAGTACGCGCTGGACTGGGATCTGGGCGGCGAGCCCTTCCTGACCCCGCGCGGCTCGCTCAGCGAAGCGCTGTCCTCGGCCATCAAGGACGAGACCGGCGTGACGACCGAGCTCTCGACGACCGGCGGCACCTCGGACGGCCGCTTCATCGCCAAGATCTGCCCGCAGGTGATCGAGTTCGGCCCGTGCAACGCCACGATCCACAAGGTCAACGAGCGCATCGAGATCGCCTCCCTCGAACCGCTCAAGAACATCTACCGGCGCACGCTGGAAAACCTCCTGCCCGCCAAGTCGTAACCCATCCCGCGCCAGCCGCGGGCCTTCCGCCCCTCGGGAGAGTCCATCTCCCGAGGGGCGGCCTCATCAAGAAAGCCAGCCATGCATCCATCCTCCCGCCAAGAACTGCAGACCCTGCGCGATCTGATCCGCTACGGCGTTTCGCGCCTGAACGCCGCGCAAGTGGCGCTGGGCCATGGCAGCGACAATGCCTGGGACGAGGCGGTCTATCTGACGCTGCATGCCCTGCACCTGCCTCTGGACACGCTGGACCCGTTCATCGACGCGCGCGTGCTCGGCGAAGAGCGCGACCGCGTGCTGGATCTGATCGACCGCCGCGTGACCGAACGCGTGCCGGCCGCCTACCTCACCAACGAGGCCTGGCTGCGCGGGCATCGCTTCTATGTGGACGAACGCGTCATCGTGCCGCGCTCGCCCATCGCGGAACTGCTCGACGAAGGCCTTGGTCCCTGGGTGCAGGATCCGTTCGCCGTCGAAAACGTGCTGGACATGTGCACCGGCTCGGGCTGCCTGGCGATCCTGTCGGCGCTGGCGTTCCCTCACGCCCATGTGGACGCGGTAGACGTATCCCCGGATGCCCTGGCCGTGGCGCGCCGCAATGTGGACGACTACGCCCTGGCCGGCCGCCTGGACCTGCACGAGAGCAATCTGTTCGATAGCCTGCCGGCGCGCCAATACGACGTCATCGTCTGCAATCCGCCCTATGTGAACAGCGGCTCCATGAACGCCCTGCCCCAGGAATACCGCCACGAACCCCAGTTGGCGCTGGCTGGCGGCACCGACGGCATGGACCTGGTCCGCCGCATCCTGGAGGCCGCCCCGCGCTACCTGGCGCAGGAAGGCGTGCTGGTGCTGGAAATCGGCCATGAACGCGATTTCTTCGAGGCCGCGTTCCCGCAGCTGTCCCCGGTGTGGCTGGACACCGAAGAAGCCTCCGACCAGCTTCTGCTACTTACCCGCGAGCAACTGAGCCTGTGATACGCGCTACTGGATTGACCTTGCGCCGCGGCACGAAAGTGCTGTTGGACGGCGCCGAATTCGTCGTGCACCCGGGCGAGCGCGTGGGCATCGTGGGCAAGAACGGCGCGGGCAAATCCACGCTGTTCGCGCTGCTGACGGGCGACCTGGACGTGGACGCCGGCACGCTGGCGATGCCCGCGGGCTGGCGCATCGCCAGCGTGAAGCAGGAGATCGACGCGGACGACCGGCCGGCGCGCGAATTCGTCATCGACGGCGACGTCCACCTGCGTGAACTGCAGGCCCGGCGCGCCGCGCTGACGGACGAGCAAGGCACGCAAATCGCCGAAGTGGAAGCGGCGCTGGTGGAAGCCGGCGCCTGGAGCGCGGCTTCGCGCGCCGAACAGCTGCTGGCCGGCCTGGGATTCAAGCCCGCCGAATGGATGCAGCCGGTCGAAAGCTTCTCCGGCGGCTGGCGCATGCGCCTGGCGCTGGCCCGCGCGCTGATGGCGCCGTCCGAGCTGCTGCTGCTGGACGAGCCCACCAACCACCTGGACCTGGACGCCATGCTGTGGCTGGAGAAATGGCTGGGCGCCTATCCGGGCACCGTCATGCTGATCTCACACGACACCGAGTTCCTGGACGCCGTGGCCAAGTCCATCCTGCACTTCGACCACGCCAAGCTGGTGCGCTATCGGGGCGGATATGGCGACTTCCTGACGCAGCGCGCCGAACGCCTGCGCCAGAGCAACATCGCCTACGAGCGCCAGACGCGCGAGGCCGCGAGGCTGCAAGGCTTCATCGACCGGTTCAAGGCCAAGGCGTCCAAGGCCAAGCAGGCGCAAAGCCGCGTCAAGGCGCTCGCGCGCATGCAGGTGCTGGCTCCCTTGCAGGCCGAGGCGGGCATCGACATCCGCATCCCTTCGCCGGAACAGGTGCCGGATCCGCTCCTGACCCTGGAGCATCTGTCGGCCGGCTATACGGACGCAGCCGGCAACGCCGTGCCTATTTTGCGCGACGTGACCCTGATGGTCCGTGCCGGCAGCCGCGTGGGTGTGCTGGGCGCCAACGGCGCCGGCAAGAGCACGCTGATCAAGACGCTGGCAGAAGAGCTTCCCGTGCAGGCCGGCGCGCGCCGCGCCTCGCGCGGGCTCGCCATCGGCTATTTCCACCAGCACCAGCTCGACATGCTGGACGTGGACAGCACGCCGATCGCCCACCTGGCGCGCCTCGCTCCCGAGGCCCGCGAACAGGAGCTGCGCAATTACCTGGGCGGCTTCGGCTTTTCGGGCGATACCGTCACGAGCAAGGTGGGCCCGATGTCCGGCGGCGAAAAGGCCCGCCTGGCGCTGTCCCTGATCGTCTGGCAAAAGCCCAACCTGCTGCTGCTGGACGAACCCAGCAACCACCTGGACGTGGAGACGCGCGAGGCACTGGCCACCGCGCTGGCGGACTTCGGGGGCAGCATGCTGCTCGTATCGCACGATCGCCACCTGCTGCGCACCACGGTGGACAGCTTCTGGATCGTGGCGGACGGCGCCGTGCGCGAGTTCGACGGCGACCTGGAAGACTACCGGGACTGGTTGGCGGCGCGCAATGCGGGCGAGCGCGCCGAAGCGGCGCGCGAAAGCGCGGCTAACGGCGAGCCGGTGGTCGACCGCAAGGCGCAGCGCCGGGCCGAGGCCGAACAACGCCAGCGCCTGTCCGCCTTGCGCAAGCCGCTCGAAACCAAGCTTGCCAAGGTCGACGCCGAAATGGAAAAACTGCGGGCCAAGCTGCAGGCGCTGGACGCCATCATCGCCGACCCGGACCTTTATTCTGACGCCCGCCGCGCGGAACGCCAGAAGGTCATGGCCGAGCACGGCGAGCACGGCAAGCGCATGGACGAGCTGGAAGAGCAGTGGCTGGAGATCCAGGGCTCGCTCGAAGAGATCGAGCAGTCCGAATCCTGAGAAAAGAGCGCCTGGGCCGCCCCGCGCTTGCGGAGGCGCCCGGCGCTTCGGCCTGCTTACGAGTAGGGGCGCTCGCGCAGGCGGGTGTGGTGGTCCACCACCACGTCGATCACTTCGCGCAGGATGGTCTCGGCCAGCGCGGGCGGCACGCCCGCCTCTTCGGCCAGCCGGCGGATGCGCGCGACCTGCTGGGACTCGCGCTTGGCATCGACCAGGTCCATGCCATGCGCCTGCTTGAGTTCACCGATCATGTCCGTGCAACGGAATCGCACTCCGAGCAGCAGGATGATCTGCTGGTCGATTTCATCGACCTCGGCGCGCAGCGACGCCAGCTCGGCTTTCGGGGAATCGTTGTCGGCCATGTCTTTCAACCCTGAACAATATCGAGCTTCGCAATGCCCAGCGCCAAGGTCTTGGCGCCCACGTCGCGGAACTGGATTTGGGCCTGGGCGTCCTGTCCTGCTCCGCTCAAGCCGATGATCGTGCCCTCGCCGAACCGCGCGTGGCGCACGCCCTGACCCACACGATACTGCTTGTCGCCGACGGTGACACCCGAAGCGACGCTGCGCGGTTGACGCGGCGCAATGGTGTTGGTGGGCTTGCGTCCGAAGGCGTCGCCGCGGTTGCCGCCGCCCCAGCCCGCGCCCGTGGCGCCGACCTGGGCCAGGCCCGCCTTGGGCGTAAGCCATTTCAGGTGCTGCTCCGGGATTTCTTCCAGGAAGCGGGAACGCATCGCGTAGCGCGTCTGGCCGTGCAGCATCCGACTTTGCGCCAGGCTGATGTACAGGCGCTGGCGCGCGCGGGTGATCGCCACGTACATGAGGCGGCGTTCCTCTTCCAGCCCGGACGGCTCAAGAATGCTGTTCTCGTGAGGGAACAGCCCCTCTTCCAGGCCGGTAATGAAGACCGCGTCGAACTCCAGGCCCTTGGCCGCGTGCACGGTCATGAGCTGGACGGCGTCCTGGCCCTGCTGGGCCTGGTTATCGCCCGCCTCCAGCGCCGCGTGCGACAGGAACGCCGCCAGGGGCGTGAGGCCGTCCGTGACGATGGCCGGCGCGTCCACCACGCCCGGCATCAGCGTGGACGACGTGTCCTGCTCGGGCACGACGCCCGCGGGCAACCCGTCGTAGTTTTCCTCGGACGCGAACACGGCGGCCGCGGTGATCAGTTCGTTCAGGTTTTCGAGGCGCTCGGCGCCCTCGCGCTCGGCCTTGTAATGCGCGTTCAGGCCGCTCTCTTCGAGCATGTGCTCGACCATCTCCGGCAGTGGCAGATCCCGCGTTTCCTCGATGAGGCGGTGGATCAACTGCGCGAACTGGGCCAGATTGGAGCCGCCTTTGCCGCCCACGAGGGCCACGGCGGCGTACAGGCTGGTGTCGTGCGCGCGGGCCGCGTCCGCCAGTTGTTCCAGCGTGCGCGCGCCGATGCCGCGCGTGGGAAAGTTGACGACCCGCATCCAGGAGGTGTCGTCGTGCGGATTGGCCATCAGGCGCAGGTAGGCCAGCGCGTGCTTGATTTCCTGGCGCTCGAAGAAGCGCAGACCGCCATAGACCTTGTAGGGAATGCCGGCCGAGAAAATGGCGTGTTCCAGCACGCGCGACTGCGCGTTGCTGCGGTAGAGCACGGCGATTTCGCGGCGCAGGCTGCCTTCGTGGATCAGCGAACGGATCTCGTCCACGATCCATTGCGCCTCCATGCCGTCGGAAGGCTGTTCGATGACGCGCACGGGCTCGCCTTCGCCCTGCTCCGTCCAGAGGTTCTTGCCGAGCCGGCCGGTGTTGTGCCCGATCAGCGCGTTGGCCGAATCCAGGATGTGGCCGTACGAGCGATAGTTCTGCTCCAGGCGGATCACCGTGCCGTGCGCGTAGTCGCGCTCGAAATCGGCCATGTTGCCCACGTTGGCGCCGCGGAACGCGTAAATGGACTGGTCGTCGTCGCCCACCGCGACGATGGCCGCGCCGCCGCCGGCCAGCAGCCGCAGCCACTTGTACTGCAGGGTGTTGGTGTCCTGGAACTCGTCGACCAGGATGTGGCGGAACCGGCGCTGGTAGTGCTCGCGCACGGGCGCGTTGCGCGACAGCAGTTCGTAGGCGCGCAGCAGCAACTCGGCGAAGTCCACCACGCCCTCACGCTGGCACTGGGCCTCGTAGAGCTGGTAGATCTCGATCAGGCGGCGGCGATGCGCGTCGTAGGCCTCGACGTCCGCCGGACGCAGGCCCTCTTCCTTGGCGCCGTTGATGAAGCGCTGCACATCGCGGGGGGGATACTTTTCGTCGTCTACGCCATTGGCCTTCATGAGGCGCTTGATGGCGGCCAGCTGGTCGGTGACGTCGAGGATCTGGAAGCTCTGCGGCAGGCCCGCATCGCGGTGATGCGCCCGCAGCATGCGGTTGCACAGGCCGTGGAAGGTACCGATCCAGAGGCCGCGCGTATCGATGGGCAGGATGGCCGACATGCGCGCCAGCATCTCGCGGGCGGCCTTGTTGGTAAACGTGACCGCCAGCAGCCCAAAAGGCGAAGCCTGGCCGGTTTGAATCAGCCAGGCCATGCGGGTGGTGAGTACCCGGGTCTTCCCGCTGCCCGCCCCGGCCAGGACCAGGGCGTGCTGCGGTTCTAACGTTACTGCGGCGCGTTGTTCGGGATTGAGCTTCTCTAGCATCATGCCGCGTAGCGGCGCAGACGTTGAGCGAATTGCTCGAGCCCGGCGATGCCGCTTTGCTGGGCGCGCTGGCACCAGGCCTGCAGGTCATGGAGGAGCTGTTCGCTGCTGGCGCTGGAGCTTTCCCAGATGCGGCCGAGTTCACGGCGCATCTGCACCAGCGTGGACAGCGACTTGTTCTGGGCGATGGCCTTGTCCACGGCGGCCAGTTGTTCCGGCGGCAGGATGTCCTCGTTGCGATGGATCGCGCGGCGCACCTGGTGCAGCTTGGTCCAGTCGCATTCGGCGCTGCCCTTCTTGCGCGAATCCTTCAGCTTGGCGAGCTCTTCGCGCGCCGCGCTCTTGATCACGTCCGCATAGCGGGCCATGACTTCGTAGCGGTGCGTGATCACGCCCTGCAGGGTGCGCAGGTCGATGCCGGTCTTGGAGTCGTCCAGCTTCAGCTTGGGCGCAACCTTCTTGATCTTGGCCAGGCCGAAGAACTTCAGGATGTTGATGTAGCACCAGCCGATGTCGAACTCGTACCACTTGGCCGAGAACTTGGCCGACGTGCCGTGGGCGTGGTGGTTGTTGTGCAGCTCTTCGCCGCCGATCACGATGCCCCACGGGAACACGTTGGTGCTGGTGTCCGGGCTGTTGTAGTTGCGATAGCCCCAGTAGTGGCCGATGCCGTTCACGACGCCGGCGGCCCAGAAGGGGATCCAGGCCATCTGCACGGCCCACACCGTGACGCCGATGGCGCCGAACAGGGCGATGTCGATGGCGAGCATGGTCAGCACGCCCCACAGGCTGTGCTTGCTGTAGACGTTGCGTTCGAGCCAGTCGTCCGGCGTGCCGTGGCCGAACTTGGCCATGGTTTCCTTGTTGTTCGATTCTTCGCGATACAGCTCCGCGCCGCGGAACAGCACTTTCCAGATGCCGAACAGGATGGGCGAATGGGGATCGCCTTCCTTTTCGCACTTGGCGTGGTGCTTGCGGTGAATGGCGACCCATTCCTTGGTGACCATGCCGGTCGTCATCCAGAGCCAGAAGCGGAAGAAATGCATGACGGCTGGATGCAAGTCCAGACCGCGGTGCGCTTGGCTGCGATGGAGAAAGACGGTGACCGACACGATCGTGATGTGCGTCATCACCAGCGTGAAAACGACGATCTGCCACCAAGTGGCTTGCGTCAGACCGCCGGCAATGAAGGAGAGGATGTAATCCATAAAGCTGTTATGAGCCTCGCTTGAGAAGTGCCTGAAGTTTAGCTTACCTTTGTCGTCTTATGACAAGGGAGTTTCAAAATAGTTTTTGAGAGAAATCAAGGACTAAGCCCTGGTTTTGAAGCATAGACATCTCCGCTCGCGACCATGACGGGCAGGCGCGAGGCCAGGCCTTGCGGGTATCCGGCGCCTGGGCCGGCCGCCCCGGGACAGGCGTGGGGCGCGCGCATAGGCAAGTGGTTTTGGCAGAATTCCACCATTAAAGTTCCTGTCAGCTCGGGTCCGGCCTTGCCCGGGCCGCGCCGCGGGCGCACACTCTGGCTCCGTTTGTTCGAATTGTCTCTTTTGCCCCACTGATGTTGTCCGAAAAAATCTGTCCCCGTTTGTTTTTCGCGCTGACCCTGCTGGGAGCGACGCTGCCGCCGCCCGCCTCGTCCCAGACGCTGAAGTCGGGCGAGGTCGCCGTGCTCGCCTCGTACTATGAGATCCGCGGGTCGGACTGCCTGCCCCTGCGCGCGCCGCGGGTGACCATCACCCAGGCCCCGCGCCTGGGCAAGGCGAACGTCATGCAGACGCGGGGCCAGACCGCCGGGTCCGGGCGCTGCGCCTACAAGGCGGTGCCCATATCGCAGGTGGTCTACCAGGCCGACCGGCCGGGCGACGACCTCCTGGCCTGGGAAGTGAAATACCAGGACAAAGCGCTCGGCACCCGCCGCTACAGTGCAACGGTGGGCGTCACGCCGGCCCCCTGACCTGGCGCGGGGCCGTCGCCCCTCAGGCCGGCTCGCCCTGCCCGTCGGCGGCTTCCGCGGCTTCCGGCGCCTCGCCGCCTTCGGCTACGGCCCCTTTTTTCCTGCGCTCGAACACGGCGGCGAAGAAGCCGTCGGTACCGTGCACGTCGGGACGCAGCTGGACGTACGGCCCCTCCAGCTTCAGGTTTTCGCAGCGGGCCGCCAGGATGCCGGCGGCGTCCAGGCGTTCGAAGTCGGGATGGCTGGCCAGGAAACGCTCGGCCTGCGCCTCGTTTTCCTCTGCCAGCAGGCTGCACGTGGCGTAGACCAGGCGCCCGCCGGGCGCCACGCAACGCGCCGCGCTATTCAGAATGCGCTCCTGGAGCTGGCCCAGCTCGGCCAGCGCCTCGGGGTGCTGGCGCCACTTCAGGTCCGGATTGCGGCGCAGCGTGCCGATGCCGCTGCACGGCGCATCCACCAGCACACGCTGGGCCTTGCCGGCCAGGCGCTTCACGCGGGCATCGTTTTCATTGTCGATGACGACGGGCACCACGTTGGACAGGCCGCTGCGCGCGAAGCGCGGCTTGGCGCGGGCCAGGCGCGCCGCCGACACGTCGAACGCATACAGGCGGCCCGTGGAGCGCATCAGCGCGCCCAGCAGCAGGGTCTTGCCGCCGGCGCCGGCGCAGAAGTCGATGATCATTTCACCGCGGCGGGGGCCGACCAGGAGCGCCAGCAGCTGGCTGCCTTCGTCCTGCACCTCGATGCTGCCGTTCTCGAACTGCGGCCAGCGGTTGATGGCCGGACGGCCTTCCATGCGGATGCCCCAGGGCGAATACGGCATGGCGACCGGCGCGTAGCGCCCGGCGCCCTGCTGCAATTCGGCCAGCATCGCGTCGCGTTCGGCCTTCAGCGGGTTGACTCGCAGGTCCAGGCTGGCCTGGCGGTTCAGCGCCTCGATCAGCGTTTCGGGACTGTCCATGGCGCCCAGGCGCTCGTCCAGCCAGTCCGGGATGCTGCCGCGCACCGCGCGCGGCAGCGTCGCCAGGTCGATCTGCGACACGCGCCGCAGCCATTCGGCCTCGGCGGCGTCCAGGCCTTCGGCGAGCTCGCCGGCGCCCAGGGTGGCGGCCAGGCCGAGGATGGCGAGGCGGCGCGATGCCGGGCCTACGCCGCTCTCGCCGAACTGGCGATATCGGCGCAGGTGGCGCAGCACGTCATAGACGGCTTCGGCGACTTCGGAGCGGTCGCGCGCGCCCAGGTTGGGGTGGTTGCGCAGCCAGTGCGACAGCGCCGCGTCAGCCGGGTAGGTCCATTGCAGGATCTCGCCCAGCGCGCGCTGGACCTGCTCGATGCGGATGGCGGCGTACGGCTGGCGCGGGCGGCTGGCCTGCGGCTTCTGCGGCGTCCGGCCCGGATTGGCCCGGCCAGGATTGGCCCGGCCAGGATTCGCGCCGCCCTCGGCGCGTTCGGAACCGTGGAAGGCCCGTTCGCCGCCGCGATCTCCGCCGCGCGAAGCGTCGTAGGACGGGCGCTGGCCCGGACGGCCGTCGCGGCGCTCGGAGCCGTAGGAGGCCCGTTCGCCGCCCCGGTCTCCGCCGCGCGGGGCGTCGTAGGACGGGCGCTGGCCCGGACGGCCGTCGCGGCGTTCGGAACCGTAGGAAGCGCGCTCACCGCCGCGCGGGGTCTCGGAGGGCGAACGGCTTTCGGGCCGCTCGTCGCGCTTGCCGGCGGGCCGGCCATCGCGCCCGCGCTCGAGCGCCTGCCGGGCCTCGCCCTTGGGGCGCGAGAAGAAGCTCCGGCCGTCGCGCCCCTCGGAGGCAGCCTGTCGGGCGCCTGCGGGACGGGAACGCGGAGATGGGGATTTAGTCATGGCGTATTCCAGTGGGGCGGAGGCATTCCGCCCGGTAAAAGCGATTCGGAGCCGCTCAGGCGGCCGGCGACCAGGTGAACAGGCGTTCGGGATCGCCCTCGACGTTTACCCGCTGGTCGCTCGTCAGGGTAACCCGGCCCTCGGCCAGCCAGCGCACCGCCGCCGGGAAGGCCTGGTGCTCGACGGCCAGGACGCGGTCGGCCAGCGTCTCGGGCGTGTCGCCCGCCAGGACGGGCACGCAACCCTGGGCGATGATGGGGCCATGGTCCAGCACCGGGGTGACGAAATGCACCGTGCAGCCATGCACGCGGACGCCCGTGGCCAGCGCCTGGGCATGCGTGTGCAGGCCGGGAAATGCGGGCAGCAGCGAAGGATGGATGTTGACCAGCCGGCCGGCGTAGTGATTGACGAAGCCCGGGGTGAGGACGCGCATGAACCCCGCCAGGATGACGTAATCGGGCTCGAAACGGTCGATCTCGGAGGCCAGCGTGGCATCGAATGCTTCACGGCTGGCGTAGTCCTTGTGGTACAGGGCGGCGGTGGGGATGCCCTGGTGGGCCGCCCACTCCAGCCCGCCGGCGTCCGGCCGGCTGGCGATGACGGCGGCGACTTCGGCCGGCCAGCCCTCGTTGCGGCAGGCTTCGGTCAGCGCCCGCATGTTGCTGCCCCGCCCCGAGATCAGGATGACCAGGCGGCGCTTGGTGGTAGATGTTTCCGGCAAGATAAGGAATTCCAAGGGAAATCGGGCCCGTCCGCCCTCGCGGCCCCGCCCGCCGGAAAGGCCAGGGCGCGTGGCGGGAAGGGATGGGAACAAACCCGGAATCCAAAATTGTAAACTCTCGCTCGTGAAACCATCGCTGCGCATCTACCGATCCCTGCCCCCGCCCGACCGGCGCGCCCCTTGCGCGCTGACGATCGGCAATTTCGACGGCGTCCACCGCGGACACCAGGCCATGCTGGCGCGCGTCTGCCAAGTGGCGCGCGAACGCGCCCTGGTGCCCGCCGTCATGACCTTCGAGCCGCATCCGCGGGAATATTTCGCCACGCTGAACCAGCGTCCCGAGCTGGCGCCCACGCGCATCTCCGGGCTGCGCGACAAGCTCGCCGCGCTGGCGCGCTACGGCATCTCGCAGGTCGTGGTGGAGCGCTTCAACGCCCGCCTGGCCGAGATGTCGGCCAACGCCTTCATCGAGCACCTGCTGGTCGAGGGCCTGCATGCCAAGTGGCTGCTGGTGGGCGAGGATTTCCGCTTCGGCCACAAGCGCAGCGGAGACATCGATCTGTTGCGCGAAGCGGGCCTGCGCCATGGTTTCGAAGTGCAGACGCTGGCCGACGTAACCGACCAGCACGGCCACCGGATCTCCAGCTCCGAGGTCCGCACCGCGCTGGCCGTGGGCGACCTGGAACGCGCCCGCCACCTGCTGGGGCATCCCTTCCACATCAGCGGCCACGTGATCCATGGCCAGAAACTGGGCCGCACGCTGGGCTTTCCCACGATGAACCTGAGGGTGGCCGAACGCTGCGCCGCGCGCTCCGGCATCTACGTGGTCCAGGTCCACGGCCTGGCCGAGCGCGCCCTGCCCGCCGTCGCCAGCCTGGGCGTGCGCCCCACGGTCGAGGACCGCGGCCGCGTGCTGCTGGAGGCGCACCTGCTCGACGAGACCATCAACGCTTACGGTAAACTCGTACGCGTCGAGTTCCTGCAAAAGCTGCGGGACGAAGAAAAATTTCCTGACCTCCCTTCCCTGACTGCCGCCATCGCCGAAGACGCGCGAAACGCGCGCGCCTATTTTGCCGTTCATGGACTATAAAAAGACCCTCAACCTGCCCGATACTCCCTTCCCCATGCGGGGCGACCTCGCCAAGCGCGAGCCCGCCTGGATTTCGCAGTGGGAGGAAAACCACGTCTACCAGGCGATCCGCGCCGCCAGCCGCGGCCGGCCCCGCTTCGTGCTGCACGACGGCCCGCCCTACGCGAACGGCGACATCCATATCGGCCATGCGGTCAACAAGATCCTGAAGGACATCATCGTCAAGAGCCGCAACATGGCCGGCTATGACGCGCACTACGTGCCGGGCTGGGACTGCCACGGCATGCCGATCGAGATCCAGATCGAAAAGAAGTACGGCAAGCACCTGCCCGTAGCCGAAGTGCAGGCCAAGGCGCGCGCCTACGCCCTGGAGCAGATCGACCGCCAGCGCAAGGACTTCAAGCGCCTGGGCGTGCTGGGCGAGTGGGATCGTCCCTACATGACGATGAACTTCAGCAATGAAGCCGACGAAATCCGCGCGCTGGGCCGCATCCTGGACAAGGGCTATGTGTTTCGCGGCCTGAAGCCCGTGAACTGGTGTTTCGACTGCGGCTCGGCGCTGGCCGAAGCCGAAGTCGAATACGCGGACCGCGTCGACCCTGCCGTGGACGTGGCCTTCCCGTTTGCCGAACACGCCAAGCTTGCCGCCGCCTTCGGCCTGGATTCGGTGGACGATGGCGCCATCGTCATCTGGACCACCACGCCCTGGACCATCCCGTCCAACCAGGCGCTGAACCTGCACCCCGAGATCGAATACGCGCTGGTGCGCGTGTCGCCGGCGCCGAAGTTCGGCCCGCTGCTGCTGATCGCCAAGGAACGCGTCGAGGATTGCCTGAAGGCCTGGGGCCTGGAAGGCGAAGTCATCGCCACCGCGCCGGGCGCCGCGCTGTCCGGCATCCAGTTCCGCCACCCCCTGGCGCAGTTCAACGCCGCCTACGACCGCAAGGCGCCCATCTACCTGGGCGACTACGTGACGGCCGATTCCGGCACGGGCGTCGTGCACTCGGCCCCCGCCTATGGTATCGAGGACTTCATGTCGTGCAAGGAGCACGGCATGAAGGACACCGACTTCATCAGCCCCGTGATGGGCGACGGCAAGTACGCGGACAGCCTGGCGCTGTTCGGCGGCCTGTCGATCTGGGACGCCAACCCCAAGATCGTCGATGCCCTGAAGGAAGCCGGCGCGCTGATGCACGTCGAAAAGCACAAGCACAGCTACATGCACTGCTGGCGCCACAAGACGCCCATCATCTACCGCGCCACCAGCCAGTGGTTCGCCGGCATGGACGTGGCCCCGAACGACGGCGGCCCCACCCTGCGCGAATCGGCGCTGGCCGGCATCGACGCCACGGCCTTCTACCCCGCCTGGGGCCGCGCCCGCCTGCACGCCATGATCGCCAACCGTCCGGACTGGACCCTGTCGCGCCAGCGCCAATGGGGCACGCCGATGGCCTTCTTCGTGCACAAGGAAACCGGCGAGCTGCATCCGCGCACGTCCGAGCTGCTCGAACAGGTGGCGCAGCGCGTCGAGCAAGGCGGCATCGAGGCATGGCAGACGCTGGACCCGCGCGAACTGCTGGGCGACGAGGCCGATCAATATGAAAAGAACCGCGACACGCTCGACGTGTGGTTCGACTCCGGCAGCACCCATGCCACCGTGCTGGGCGGCAAGGACGGCGCCTTCGCCGGTTCGCACGGCGCCGAACTGGCCTGGCCCGCCGACCTCTACCTGGAAGGCTCCGACCAGCACCGCGGCTGGTTCCATTCCTCGCTGCTGACCGGCTGCATGCTCTACGGCCAGCCTCCCTACAAGGCCCTGCTGACGCACGGCTTCGTGGTGGATGGCCAGGGCCGCAAGATGAGCAAGTCGGTGGGCAACGTGATCGCGCCCCAGAAGGTGTCCGACTCGCTGGGCGCGGAAATCCTGCGCCTGTGGGTGGCTTCCACCGATTATTCCGGCGAGCTGTCGATTTCGGATGAAATCCTCAAGCGCGTGGTCGAAGGCTACCGCCGCATCCGCAACACGCTGCGCTTCCTGCTGGCCAACCTGGCCGACTTCGACGCCGTGTCGCAGGCGGTGCCCTACGGCGAGCTGCTGGAAATCGACCGCTACGCGCTGGCGATGACGGCGCAGATGCAGGCGGAAGTCCAGGGCCACTACGAGCGCTACGACTTCCACCCGGCCGTCTCCCGCCTGCAGACCTTCTGCTCGGAAGACCTGGGCGCGTTCTACCTGGACATCCTGAAAGACCGCCTGTACACCTCGGCGGTGGACAGCCGCGCCCGCCGCTCGGCCCAGACCGCCCTGCTCGACGTGACGCAGACGCTGCTCAAGCTGATGGCGCCCATCCTCTCCTTCACTGCCGAAGAGGCCTGGAAGGAACTGGTCGGCTCCGCGCTGAAGAACCAGGCCGACGCCGCCCGCACGACGATCTTCACCGAGGTCTACCACGTGCTGCCGCCGTTTGCCGACGCCGACGCGCTGTCGGCCAAGTGGACGCGCCTGCGCGCCATCCGCGCCGAAGTCCAGCGCAAGCTGGAGGAAGTGCGCACGGCCGGCGACATCGGCTCGTCGCTGCAGGCGGAGGTCGACCTCTACGCCAACGGCGCCGACCACGAACTGCTGGCCAGCCTGGGCGACGACCTGCGCTTCGTGCTGATCGTTTCGCGCGCCACCGTGCACGCTGCCGAAGGCGAGACCCGCATCGAAGTCACGCCCTCGGCGCACAAGAAGTGCGAGCGTTGCTGGCACTGGCGCCTGGACGTGGGCCAGGACGCGGACCACCCCGAGATCTGCGGCCGCTGCGTGTCCAATCTGTTCGGCTCGGGCGAAGCCCGCGACAAGGCCTGAGCATGACGGGGCCCGCCGACACCGGCATCCCGTCCGGCTCCCGCCCCGCGCCCGCGCGCGTGGGGCGCTGGCTGGCCATCGCGCTGGCGATCATCGTGCTGGACCAGTTGACCAAGATCTACTTCAACACGGAATTCCAGTACGGCCAGCGGGTCCACCTGCTGCCCTTCTTCGATTTCACCCTGGTGTATAACCGGGGCGCCGCGTTCAGCTTCCTGGCGTCCGAGGAAGGCTGGCAGCGGTGGCTGTTCACCGGCCTGGGCTGCGTGGCGGCGGTGGTGATCACCGTCATCCTGCGGCGCACCCACGGCCAGCCCCGCTTCTGCCTGGCCCTGACCCTGATCCTGGGCGGCGCCATCGGCAACGTGATCGACCGTGTCGTCTACGGCCACGTGGTGGACTTCCTGCTGTTCTACTGGAACGACTGGCAGTTCCCCGCCTTCAACCTGGCCGACGTCGGCATCACCTGCGGCGCCGTGCTGCTGGTGCTGGATGAACTGCTGCGGGCGCGCAAGCCTCCGCGCGCCTGAATGGGCGCCGGCCGGAACCCTCTCCCCGGCCCGCCCTGCCGGTTTTCGTCCCGCTTGATGCCCCCTGAATGCATGGCGAACGGCGCGATGCCGCAATGCAGAATAAAATCTCTTTCCATTCCTCGTTTTCACGGCGCTGAACCCGCCGCCCCGTCCTCATGCTCGATCTCGCCCGCAAACGCATCGTCCTCGGCCTGACCGGGGGCATCGCCTGCTACAAAATCGCCGAGCTGGTGCGGCGCATGACCGAACAAGGCGCCACGGTCGACGTGGTCATGACCGAGGCGGCCACGCACTTCATCACCCCCGTCACCATGCAGGCCCTCTCCGGCCGCCCGGTGTTCGTGGATGCATGGGACGCGCGCGTGCCCAACAACATGGCGCACATCGACCTGACGCGGGGCGCGGACGCCGTCCTGATCGCGCCCGCCAGCGCCGATTTCATGGCCAAGCTCGCGCACGGCATGGCGGACGACCTGCTGTCCACGCTGTGCCTCGCGCGGGCCTGTCCGCTGCTGGTCGCGCCCGCCATGAACCGCGAGATGTGGGCCAATCCGGCCACCCAGCGCAACGTCGAACAGCTGCGCGCCGACGGTATCAGCATTCTCGGGCCGGCGGCCGGAGAACAGGCTTGCGGCGAAACCGGCGACGGCCGGATGCTGGAAGCGCATGAACTGCTGACCGACCTGATCGCCTTCTTCCAGCCCAAGCTGCTGGCGGGCCGCCACGTGCTTCTGACGGCCGGCCCCACGTCCGAACCCGTGGACCCGGTCCGCGTCCTGAGCAACCGCTCGTCCGGCAAGACGGGCTACGCGCTGGCGCGCGCCGCCCGCGAGGCCGGCGCCCGCGTCACGCTGATCTCCGGCGCCACCTTCCTGCCGGTGCCGCGCGGCGTCACCGCCCTGTCGGTCACCACCGCCCGCCAGATGCATGACGCCGTGATGGCCAGCGCGGCCGATGCGGACATCTTCATCGCCGTGGCCGCCGTGGCCGACTGGCGCGTGAAGAACGTCAGCACCCAGAAGCTGAAAAAGACCAGCGAGGGCGGCGGCGCCCCCGCGATGGAGTTCGAACCCAATCCGGACATCCTGGCCGAAGTGGCCAAGCTGGCCAATGGCCCGTGGTGCGTGGGCTTCGCCGCCGAAACCGAAAAACTGGCCGAGCACGCCGAAGCCAAGCGCGTGCGCAAGGGCATCCCGCTGCTGGTGGGCAACCTGGCGCACAAGGTCATGGATGCGGACACCACCGAACTGGTGCTGTTCGACGAGCACGGCGTGCACCCCCTGCCCGCCGCCGGCAAACTGGACGCCGCGCGTCGGCTGATCGCCGAGATCGCGGCCAGGGTGCCGCAAAAGTAAGCGGCAAGCGGCAATAAAAAACGCCAGGCTCCAAGCCTGGCGTTTTTTTTTCCGGCGGAATTCCGGGCTCGCCGGGGGATCAGTCGATGCTGATGTTCGCGGCCTTGACGATATCCGCCCATTGCTGGCGGTCCTTGGCCAGGAACTGGCCGAACTGCTCGGGCGTCATGCCGGTGACGGGCTCAGAGCCCAGGCCGGCCATTTTCTCGATCAGGGCGGGCTGCTTCAACACGTCCTGCAAGGCGGCGTAATAGGCGGCCAGCACGTCGGCGGGCAGGCCGGCGGGCGCGAACACGCCCTGCCACGTCGGCATGTCGAAGCCCTTCAGGCCCTGTTCGTCCAGCGTGGGCACGTTGGGCAGCTGCGGCGCGCGCTTGAGCGATGCGACGGCGATGGCCTTGACCTTGCCCTGCGAGGCGAGCGGCGCCGCGGTGGAGATGTTGTCCATGGTCATCGCGATGTGGCCGCCCAGCAGGTCGGTGATGACGGGCGCGGCGCCGCGGTACGCGGCGTGCGGCACCTTCACGCCCAGCTTGTACAGCATCGTTTCGGCGATCAGGTGGTTGGAAATGCCCACGCCGGCGGTGCCGTAGGTGGCGTTCGGCGTCTTCTGGAAGTATTCCTTCAGCTCGGCCAGGTTGTTGGCCGGCACGTCCTTGTTCACGATCACCACGTTGGGTTGCACGGCGGCCAGGGTGATCGGAGTGAAGTCCGCGGGCTTGTAGTTCGTGCCCTTGGGATTCAGGACATGGGTGATGGCCATGGAACCGGCGGCCGCGATGCCGATGGTGTAGCCGTCGGCGGGCGACTGGCTCAGGCGGTAAGCCATGATGTTGCCGCCGGCGCCGGCCAGGTTTTCAACCACGACTGGCTGGCCCAGGCGCTGCGACAAGGGATCGGCGAGCAGGCGCGCGAGCGTGTCGGCCGAGCCGCCGGGCGCGAAGCCCACCAGCAGCCGCACGGGCTTGGCGGGTTTCCAGGCGTCGGCAGCCAGGGCGGGCGTGGCCGCCAGGGCCGAGACGGCGAACAGTGCGCCAGCGGCGCGGTGCAGGGTACGGCTAAACATGAAAAAACACTCCCAACAATTGACTGACGAAGATCGCTTCGTCTCCTCTTGCCGCTCGACCGCCCCCGCCGCGCCGGATGCCGATGGGCGCGCCAGGGCCGCGGGACGGTTGCGGCGGCTTCATTCCAGTATTTGCGCCAGCGTCTGCGCGACCATGCGGTTCGAGAGCAGCACGGGGCGTCCCGAGGCCTGCGCCACCGCCCGCCGCATGCGCTCGGCATAGCCCATGCAATGCATGACGATCAGGTCGCAAGACGCCAGTTCGCGGCCGGCACGCTCGAAGTTGCGCGCCGCCTGCCCGGCGTCCGCCTCATAGGGAGAAGCGTGGACGACCTGGGTCTCGCAGGACAGCGGCACGACCATGTGAAAGGCGTCGACCTGCGCTTCCAGCGGCACCACCAGCCCCACCTTGCGGCAATGCGCCGCCAGGCCGGCGACCAGATGGTCCACGACCTGCTGCGGTTCGACCACGAGCGTGCGCATCGGCGCGATCGCCGTGCCCGTGCACAGCGGCACCAGGACGTCATAGCCCGCGGCGTCGGCTTCGCCCATGACCTGCGCCAGCCGCGCCTCGGCCGCCGCCGCGTCCAGCTCGATCTGCGTTCCGTCGCGCATGCGCGTCGCGAACCGGTATTCGCCCGCCCTGGGCGCCAGGGTGGCAAGCGCCGCCGCGTCCAGGCCATCGAGCGCGCCGAATTCATCGATGCGCACGCCCGCGCCCAGAAGCGGCGCCATTTCGGGCACCACGTCGCTGCGCGGCGATTGGCCGATGGTGAAGAACGCCACGCGCCGCCGGGAACCCGCGCTCATGCCGCGCTTCCGTCTTCACGGCCCACGGTCTGCAGGTGCGCCATCGAGCCGTAGCGGGCCTGCAACGCGGTCCATTCGGCCTCGTCGGAAAAGGCGAAGGCGCCCTGGCCGAACAGCTTGGCGATTTCGATGCAGAAACGCATGGCGACGTCGGCGTCCACGGCGTTCGTGACGCCGGTTGCGCAGCCCGGCACGGTCGTCTGCGCGGTGAGCGCCACGCCCACCACCGGCGCGTCCGTGACGATCGCGGGCTGCATCAGCGAATTCACGTGCCACAGCCCGTTTTCATAAGGCGTGATGTCTTGCGTGGTCAGCGGCAAGGTGATCGGCAATTCGCCGCTGACCCAGCCCATCACGTCCAGCATGGTTTCAGGAATGCGCAGCAGATAACCTTGGCGCGCCACGGGCGTGAGCGCCACGCCGCGCTTGTTGACCAGGCGATTGCCGCGCGTGGTGTCGACCGACAGGATCGCGTCCATGCGCGGATCTACTTCGTGCGACATCATTTCGCGCATGGGGAACGGCGAGCGCATCATCGGCACCGGATGATGCGGACGCGTGCCGGCGCGCGGGCAGATATGCGTGCGGATGCGCACGGTCCCGGGCAGGACGTCGCCCTGCCGGGCCATGGCCATCAGCTTGAACGCCGCCGCGATGGCGACCACCGCGCCGTCGCTGTCGGACACCAGGCCCGTCACCGCGGGGCGCGCGCCTATCCCGCCGAGGCGGCCCACGATGCCGAGCTGAGGCGCGGCGTCGTCGGCGCCCGGAATCACGATGGAAAGAAAATCGGTGGCGGCGCCGTCTCGCTCCAGCCGGGTCACTTCCACTTCGCAGTTGCCGGCTTCGCGCAGCTGCCGCGCGACGATCTCGCCCGTCACGTGGGCGGAAGAAAGAAGCTCGATAGTATCGATGACCTGTTTCATGCCGGGATCTCCAACAGGCCCGGACGGAACGTGCGCGGCTCTTCCTGCCCGAGGAACAGCGGCGCGTCGTGCGGACCGATCAGGGAAATCTCGCCGCCGCGGACGCGCAGCCCGGAACCTTCCGGAAGGCCCAGGACGGGCATCCGGGGGTTCAGCGCGCAGAATTCCGCCAGGCGCTGGGCGCGGGTTTCGCCCCGATGGCCGGGCGGATGGGCGTTGGTGTAGTGCGGATTGATCTGGAAGGACAGCAGGCCCAGGGCGTCGAAGCCCCGCGGATCCGTGATGGGCATGTCGTTGGTGGTGCAGATGGTGGGGCAGGCCAGGTTGGACCCGGCGCTCCATCCCAGATAGGCGGCGCCCTGGCGCACGCAACGCACGACCACCTCGAGCAGGCCTTGGCGGCGCAACTGCCCCAGCAAGTTGAAGGTGTTGCCGCCGCCCACGATGATGACCGCGGCGTTTTCCAGCGCGGCCACGGGGTCTTCCGCGCGATGCAGGCCCAGGATGCCCAGGCCGGTGCCGGCCAGCGCCGACGCCACCAGCGCGGTGTAGTCGTCCCAATCGCGGGTCACGCCGGCGTACGGCACGAAGACCGCCGGCGCGCCTTGCGGCAGCGCGGCGGTCAATTCCCGGATGTCGGGCAGCGCGTGCGCCAGATAGCCGGCGTCACTGCTGGAATTGCTGAGGAGCAGGAGATTCATCAGGAGGATTTCCGTAGGGAAGTATGGATATTCAGGCAAGCCAATAGGGATCGTTCAATTCGCGCCCAAGCGCCCCCACCTGCTGCAGCACGGACTCGCGCAGACGCGCGACGCGCTCGACATCGGCCTGGAAGGAAACGAAGGACAGGCACAGGCCGCGCAGCTCGCCGGTGGCGGGATCGCGCACCGCGGCGGCCACCGCGCCGATGCCGGGCATGGCCTGGTCGATGGCCACGCCGCAATGGTCGGCGCGGGTCCGCGCGACCAGTTGGGCAAGCTCGCCCACGGTGGCGGGGCAGTCCCGTCCTTCCACGGGCAGGGGCCGGTCCGCGTCGGCGCCGTAGAGGGCCTGGAATTCGGCATCGCTCAGGCGCGACAGCAGCGCCCGGCCCATGGCGGTGCCCGAGGCGGCGCGGCGCGAGCCGGGCGGCGACAGCACCTGTACCGGATTCGAGCCATTGAGGCGCTGCAACACCACGGTTTCGCGCTGGTTGAGGGTGGACAGGTAGGCCGTCATGCCGCTGTCGTCGGACAGCCTGGTCAACACGGCGCGGCACGCGTCGTCCAGCGGCGTGGCCGCCATGCCGGCGCGCACGACCCGGGACAGCAAGGCCCCGGGCCGGTAGCGGCGCGTGGCGGGCTCCTGGTCCAGCAAGCCATAGCTCTGCATCTGGTTCAACAGGCGCGAAGCCGTGCTCTTGGGCAGGGCCAGACGCCCTGCCACCTCCGTGAAGCTCAACTCCGTCGCGCCGTCCGCGTACAGCGCCAGTACGCGTTGCACCCCGTCCAATATGCTCATATAGTTCCAATTATCGGAACTGATGTTCCTTAATAAAGAACAAGAATAATGCAGGCCCCGATCCAGGGTCAATACGGACGTGCGCGCGCACCGGCGAAGAACGCGCCGGGCCTGCGGGGAATGGGAGGGGTTGCCGCGCCAGCCGCCAGGACCGGGGCGACGCCGGGCTCGGGGTCAGCCCTGCGCCGTGAACACCTTGGGAGGGAAGTCGCTGAGCAGCTTGATGAGGTCCACGTCGCGGTTCACGCCCAGCTTGCGCATGGCGCTGCGCTTCTGGGTGCTGACGGTCTGGACGCTGCGGTGCAGGCGCTCGGCAATCTCGGTTATGGTGCCGCCGGCACAGAACAAGCGGACGATCTCGGCCTCGCGCGGCGTCAGCCTGTCGGCTTCGGCCACCATCATGGTGTCCAGCAGCATGTCCTTGATGAGCGGCGAATAGTACTGGCGGCCGCCGTGTGCAGCGTAGACGCCATCGACCAGCCGGGCCAGGGGATCCGATTTGCTGATCACCGCCTTGACGCCATGCTTGACGATGGCCAGCAGCAGTGCCGGATTGTCGACCATTGTGTAGAGCACGAGGCGCATGTCGAGCCAGCGCCGGCGCAGGTAGGAAATCAGCACCAGGCCGTCGCCGTACTTGCCGCCAGGCATGGCGTAATCCAGGACCAGCACGTCGCACGGCTGCTCGTCCAGCAACGCGACCAGCTCGGTCGAATCCGTGGCCTGGCCCACGACCTTCATCGCCGGATTGCGCGCCAGTTCGGCAGCCAGGCCCAGCAGCACTACCGGATGATCATCGGCAATCGCCAGACGTATGCTGAGATCGGACACCGCTACTCCCACTGATCGGACGCCATGGCGCACGACGCCTTATTTTGTTGTGCCTGCCATCGGGCAATGTGTAGGAAATTCTAAACGACGGTCCGAGGCGGAAAGGGCTAAAAACAGCACGCTCCCACTCCGGCGTAGCCGCCGGTTCCCGCGCAAGCGACGAGGCGGAATCACGTAAGTCCAATGCTGACAATGGATGTCCCGCCGCCCGTCTCGCGCGCGCCCGGAATCCGCCCTTTTTTGTTTTAGTAGAAATTAACTAGTTAATTCATACTATTACTAAATCTTCTTGGCCGCCCGCTACCTATAGTTTCCCGATCTGCAATCGTGCATAACACGCCGCTTCGCCCGGCCTTTCCGGCATGGGTTGATGGGCCAAAAGGGATCCGTCCAAGCGGACGGTAGCAAGCCGACCCATGCTGTTCCAAACGAATGCCGCGGCGCGGCCCGGCCTTCTTCGCCCGTCGCCTGACGGCGCGCTCCACGCCCCCCCTTCCCTGGCCGCCCGCCTACTGGGCACAAGCCTGGCCTGCGCGCTGCTGGCCGCCGCGGCGTCCCCCGCCGGGGCGCAGATTCCCGACGCCGGCAGGTCGATGCGTGATATCGAAAACACCCTTCCCGCCATGGCGCCGCGCCCTGCGCGGCCGGCGCTGGACGACTCCGCCACGCCTCCTGCCGAGCCCTCCGCAAGCGGCGAGGCGGCTGGCCCGCGGTTGCTTCTGCGGCGCGTCATCCTGACCGGCAACCGCGTCTATGGCGACGAAGTCCTGCAGGCGCTGCTGGCGGACCTGCCCGGCACCGAGCAGAATCTGGACGGCCTGCGCGCGGCGGCCGACCGCATTACGCGCTATTACCAGGAACAGGGCTACCTGCTGGCCCGCGCCTATCTGCCTGCCCAGGAGATCGCCGACGGCGAGGTCACGATCGCCATCCAGGAAGGGGTGTACGACGAGATTCAGCTCGACAACCGCTCCCGCGTCGACGATGCCGTGTTGCGCCGCGGGCTCTCGTCCCTGCATCCCGGGGACGCGGTCCACATCAAGCAGCTGGAAAGCCGCCTGCAGGGCCTGGACGACTTGCCCGGGGCCGCCGTGCGGGGCACGCTGCGGCCCGGCACGGCGCCAGGCTCGACCGCGCTGCGCGTGGACGCCGCGCCCACACCGCTGGCCACAGGCAGCCTGGACGCCGACAACTTCGGCGGCTATTACACGGGCGAATTCCGACTCAGCGGCAACCTGGACGTGGACAGCCCGCTGCGCCTGGGCGACCAGCTCGGCCTGCGCCTGCTGTCCAGCGACCGCCGCCAGCGCTACTACCAGGCCTCCTACCGGATCCCTGTCGGCCCCGCGCTGACCCGCGTGGGCCTGAACGTCTCGCACATGCGCTATGCGATCGGCCGCGATTTCGAGATCCTGGAGGCCGGGGGCACGGCCCGCACGACGGGCTTCTTCGTCGAGCAGCCGCTGGCCTACGGCCCTCATTTCAGCGCGCGCGCGCAATTCACCTACGAAGACAAGCGCCTGAGCGAACACATGGGCCTGTTCTCGCTCGCCGACGGCAAGCGGGTGCAGCTGGTCACCGCCTCACTGTCGATCACCGGCGAAGACGGCCTGCTCGGCGGCGGGCGCAGCGCCGGGTTCCTGTCCTACGGGCTGGGCCGGCTGCGGCTGGACACGGCGCGCATGCGCGCGCGCGACCAGGCGTACGCCCGCAGCGCCGGCGAGTTCGGCAAGGCCAGCCTGACGCTGCTGCGGCAGCAGAACCTGCCGGGCCCATTCGCGCTGTACACGCAATTCAATGCCCAGCTGGCCAGCAAGAACCTGGACGGATCCGAGGAATTCAGCCTGGGCGGCCCCTATGGCGTGCGCGCGTTCGCCAACGGCGACGCCAGCGGCGACCAGGGCTGGCAGGCGACGATGGAACTGCGCTACCTGCCGATGCCCGGGCTGCAGCTGGCGGCGTTCGCGGACGCCGGCCGCATCACCGTCAACCGACGTCCCTGGAACGACGACCGGAACACCCGGCGCCTGTCCGCGGCCGGCGTAAGCCTCACCCAGTCCGGCCCGCGCCATCAAGTCATGGTCGCCGCCGCGTGGCCCATCCAGAAAGAAACCGAACAAAGCGGCCCCCGCCACGAACCGCGATTCTGGCTGCGCGCCACGCGGTACTTCTGATCGGCCGCCCCCCGAGTGCTATCGCACCGCGCCCGGCCCCCAGGCGCGTCATTCAACCCACAAGGAAGATCATGAACAAGACCCATGCAGTGATATGGAACGCCAGCAAGGCGTGCTGGACGGTGGCCAGCGAATGCGCGCGCCGGCGCGGCAAGTCCGGCGTGACGGGCGCCCGCCTGGTCGCGGCGGCCCTGGCCGCGGCGGGCCTGACGGCATTGGCCCCGTCCGCCCTCGCGGGCCCGTCGCTCAACAAGGTGACGCACGGCGACGCCACGGTGTGGCAGAACGCCACCGACACGGTCATCAGCCAGAACTCCTCGAAAGCCGTCATCGATTGGCATTCCTTCAACGTCGACCGCAATGAGCGCGTGACGTTCAACCAGAGGACCGCCAACGACATGACGCTGAACTACGTCAGCGGGGCGGGCTCCCTGAGCCGGATCGACGGCTCCGTCAACGCCCTCGGCAAGGTGTTCCTGGTGAACCCCAACGGCATCGTGTTCAGCGCGGGCGCGCAGGTCAACGTGGGCGGGCTGGTCGCATCCACCCGGGCCATCGATCCCGCCGCGTTCATGAACAACGCCAGCGGCGTGTTCGCCTTCGACGCGGGCTCCCCGTCCACCAACAAGGTCGAGAACTACGGCACCATCCGCGCAAGCTCGGGCGGCGACATCGCGCTGCTCGGCACTCACGCCATCAACCACGGCACGCTGCAGGCCGATGGCGGCTCGGTCGCGCTGGGCGCCGGCCAGGCCTTCACGCTGCGCATGGGCAACGGCCCGCTCAGCCTGGAAGTCAGCGCTCCCGCCGCCTATGCCCTGGCCAGCAACACCGGCATGATCCGCGCCAACGCCGGCCAGGTGGCGATGCAGGCCCGCCGGTCCGCGCCCGCCAGCCCGTACGAGGCGGTGGTCAACAACAGCGGTGTCATCGAAGCCAAGACGCTGAACAACCGTACCGGCAAGATCGTGCTCGACGGCGGCGACAACGGCCTGGTGCAAGTGGCCGGCAGCCTGAACGCCAGCGCCCTGGGCACCTACGGCAACGGCGGCACCGTCGACGTAGCGGGCAAGCACGTGAGCGTGCGCCTGGCCACCGAAGTCGACACCCGCGCCACCAATGGCGGCACCGGCACGTTCCGCATCCGCAGCGGCGAAGTCAATGTGGAGAACACGGCCGCCGTGGCCCTGCCCACGATCCACGCCGATACGCTGACGCGCAACCTCGCCACCACCAACGTCGAGCTGCGCAGCACCGCCGGCGACGTGGTGGTGAACGCGCCGATCACGTGGACCAGCGGCAATTCGCTTGGCCTGAATGCGCAGCACGGCGGCGCCGGCAAGGTGATCGTCAACGGCGCGCTTACCGCCACCGGCGGCCGGGCCGCGCTCAATCTGGCGGCCGACGAGCGCATCGACATCAACAACAAGATCACGCTCGGCGGCCCCGGCAACCGCCTGTCGCTGGACACGACCAAGGCCGCGCCCAACGCCGGCCCGCACATGGCGGCCACCGCCAACTACGTGCTCGGCGGCGCCCCGGGCCAGGCCGTGATCACGCTGTCCGGCGCCGACGCCGGCTTCTCGTCCAACGGCGTGCAATACACGGTCATCCAGAACCTGGCGCAGATGCAGGCCGTCAACAACAACCTCTATGGCTACTACGTGCTGGGCACGGACCTGCGCGGTTCGGGCACGTTCCAGTCCATCGGCGGCCAGCGCGGCATCTTCAACGGCAGCTTCGAAGGCCTGGGCCACAAGCTCAGCAACTTCACCGTCAGCAGCGGCGGCGCCAACGTCGGCCTGTTCGCGGCATCGGCCGGCGTGATCCGCGACCTCAGCCTGGACGCCATCGGCGTGAATTCCGGCCAGCCCAACCTCGGTCCCATGTCCATCGGCACCCTGGTGGGCTACAACACGGGCCGCATCTCCAACGTCAAGGTCGCCAACAGCACGCTGTACGGCAATGGCTACCATTCCAATGCCACCGGCGGCCTGGCGGGCACCAACCAGGGCGGCACGATCGAAGACTCCAGCTTCTCCGGCCGCGTCTACGGCGGTTCGCAGACCTACGCGCTGGGCGGGCTGGTCGGGGTCAACGCCAAGAACGGCGGAGGCGGCGGCGTCATCACGGGCAGCCGTAGCGAAGGCATCGTCAGCGGTTCGCTGCTGCGCCATGAATTCGGCGGCATCGGCGGCCTGGCCGGCGCCAACCGCGGCGGGACCATCACCGACTCGCTGAACACGGCGTCCGTCACGGCGGGCAGCGCCTACCTGAACACCGGCGGCGCCGTCGGCCTGAACCTGGACGGAACGCTCGAGCGCGTGCGCAACACGGGCACGGTCTCGGGCGGCAGCCAGGGCAGCGTGGGCGGCCTGGTCGGCAAGAGCATGGGCGGCACGATCCTCGACGGCACGAGCACCGGCCGCGTTTCCAGCGGCGCCGGCAGCAACACCGGCGGGCTGGTCGGCGAGAACACCGGGTCGATCGGCCAATCCGAAGCCTCGGGCGAAGTCGTGGCGTATAACGGCGCCTCCACCGGCGGCCTGGTGGGCCTGAACGGCACTGGCGGCACGCTGGCCGACGTAAAGGCCGGCGGCGCCGTCCGCGACACGGGCACGGCCGCCAGCATCGGCGGCCTGGTCGGCACCAACGGCTTCGGCGCCTCCATTGACAACGGCGAGGCCAGCGGAACGCTGGTCAGCGCGGCCTACAGCAACTCAGCCACCCGCGCCGGCGGCCTGGTGGGCCAGAACAGCGGCTCGATCTCGTACAGCACCTCGCGCGTGCTGGACGTCCGCGCCGGCAATAACTCCTCGGTGGGCGGGCTGGTCGGCTTCAACCAGGGCTCGATCCTGGCTTCCGGCTCGAGCAGCCGCGCGCAGGGGGGCGCCTACAGCAATGTCGGCGGCATCGCCGGGCAGAATGCGGGCGCCATCAACACCGGCATGGCTTGGGGCAGCGTCGCCGCCGGCAACTACTCCAACCTGGGCGGCATCACCGGCGTGAACCACTCGACCGGCACGATCGATACCTCTACCGCCAGCGGCCCCGTCATCGGCGCGTACAACTGCTCGGCCAACGGCAGCTATTGCTACACGGCCACGGGATCCACACTGGGCGGACTGGCCGGCATCAACTACGGCCAGATCAACTACTCCACCGCCGCCAGCAAGATCGACTACCGCAATAACGCGGGCCAGACCTACGGCGGCCTGGTCGGCGTGAACTACGGCGTCATGCAGGGCAACTTCACCCAAGGCCAAGCCGCGCTGATTCCGGCGGCAGGCATCAACTACGGAGTGATGGATCCGCCCTACTACTACTTCTAACAGGAGGAAGGCGGGGCCGGCCCGTTGGGCCGGCTCCATCACCGCAAGACATGCCCCCACGCCGCGCGGGCTTCGCCCGCTTGCTGCCCCCCAAGGGGGGCGTTTCTGCCTTGGGGCGGCCCGGCGGCAAGAAACACCCCCCACGCCGCGCGGGCTTCGCCCGCTTGCTGCCCCCCCAAGGGGGGCGTTTCTGCCTTGGGGCGGCCCGGCGGCAAAAAGGCCCGGCGCCACATGGCGCCGGGCCTTTGCATGCGCCGTTGCGGCGGCGTCAGTCGTAGCGCACCTGGAAACGCGCGCTGGAATTCGCCGGCCCGGGCGTAACGCCGCCCGGCCTGTCGTGGTCCGTGCGCTGGTAATGCGCCTCCAGGTCGAAATTGGCGGTCGCCCCCGGAGCGATGGGCTGGCCGGGAAACGAATAAAAAGTGAGATCCGCTGCGCCGGCGCCGATGGCAAGCGGCGCGGCGTCGCCCTGACGGGTCAGCACGATGCCCAGGTTCCTGGCATAACCGGGCTGCGGATCGAGACGCAAAGCCTGCATGCCCGGCACCCGTCCCGGCCCGCCCGCATAGAACGCCAGCCTGGGCTTGGCCTCGGCGGCGCAGTTGCTCAAGGAAATGGAAAACCTCGCGGCGCCGGCACGCGATCCCGGGGATGGGAAATCATCCGCCGTCACCTTGCCCATCGGCACTTCGTGCCCGAACCCCAGGTAGCGGGCATCCACCTCGCACACGGCCGTGACCTGCGGCGGCGTTGCGCCGATGGAGATCAGCTCCTTGACGTCGAACCAGGCATCATCGAGGCAGGTCGCCCCCGACCCCGGGATTTTGCCGTCCACATGCGCAATATCGTCGCCGGCCGCGGGCTGCGGGCGCATCTGCGCCATTCTTATGTGCATCCGCGCGGCGGGAAAATTCGGATCCTGGTCCGTGACCTGGTGGCTGCCCGAGGGCACGGTTCCCGTCACGACCAGCTCCACCATGATGCTGCTAGCGAAGCCGTTCTTCTGCCCCGCATCGGCGTGGTCCAATCCAAGGCTGGCATAGGCCCTGATCGCGTTTTCGAACTTGAGCTCCTGCCGCCCGGCAGGCCTGACGCGCAGCCCCACGCCGGGAACGTTCGTCGGCACGATGGCGGGAAGGTCGTAGGGCACCCCGCGCCAGTAGGCCCCATGCGCGAGGTAGGCCATAGGCATCGTCTTGTCCTGGTACCTGAAGCCGGAAGATATTGTCAGCCAGCGCGTGGCCAGCACCGTGCCCACGGGCACGCCGCTGCCCACATTGCCCACCTGTGGCGGGTCCCAGGCGGTGCTGCCGCTGATGCCCTCGGCGAATTTTTGCACCTCGCATTCGCCCGCCGTTCTGGGCACTGCGTAGGACTCCGCGCCCGGCGCGGCCAGGCAGGCCGCCAGGATAGCGCCAGCCAGCGCCTTGCGGCGCGGGCGGCTCATTGCGGCCCGCATCGAGGGCAACCGCAAGATCATGGTGTTTCTCCTAGAAGACGCGGACGCGGGCGTCCGCTGCGTAATATCGGGTGCCATCAAGTGCCGGCCGCGGCCCGTGCCCGGGCGGTTCCCGCCGCGGCCAAGCCCAGGTCGTCGACGGCTTCGTAGTCCAGCGTGAGTTCTTGCGCGCGCGGCAACGGGCCGGGCCAGGCCAGGCGCGCGGAGGAATAAGGCGCCACGGTCAGCGACTGAGGCGCCGCATCCGGCGCGCCGCGCACGCGCAAGGTCCGCAGCGTCACGCTGTACGGGGTTGGGTTTTCCGCCGCCAGCACCGCGCCGGCGGCGTGGTAGGTCCAGCGCAATTCGCCGGGCGCCTTGCGCGGATCGCCCGCCAGGCCCTTGGGCCGGAACAGCAGCTTCATCGAGAGATTGATCTGCAGCCTGAGCCCATCGCGCCGCTCGCCCGCCGTGGGCACTTCCATGAAGTTGATCCAGAACTGCGACTCGCGGTCCTGGGGCAGCGGCTCGCCCGTGTAGCGCAGCTGGATCGCCTTGCGCTCGCCGGGGTCCAACCGGAACAACGGCGGCATCGGCACGAAAGGCGCTTCCAGGCGGGCGAGGTCGTCCTGCCCCTCGCCCTGGTCCAGCCATATCTGCACCAGGATGGGCGCGCTGCCGGGATTGCCGGTGCGCAGCGTGATGGACTTGTTTTGCGCCGGATAGACAAAGCGCGTGCCGTCCACGGAAAGATCGGCGCGCGCGCCCGCGGCGCCCGCAGCCAACACGCAGGCGCAGGCCAGCGCGGACCATCGGCGCGCGGCGGCGCTCATGGCCATATCGCCGCCACCGGCGAACCGATCGCCGGCGCCGCGGGCTCGGGCTGGCAAACGGCGTCCAGGGTGTCGAAACCATCCTGCCGGCCTTGACGCGGCGGCAAGCGATAGCCGACGAGGCAACGCTGCTCGGCATCCGGCCCCCACTGCACGCGGATGTCGCCGTGGTCCTGGCTTACCCGCATGATGATGCGGCTGCCCTGCCCCACCGCGCCCACGGACTCGCCGCTGGCAAGGTCGAAGACCTCGGCGCCGAACGGCAGCACGCTGCCGTCGGGCCGCCGCACATTGACCAGCACGGGCCGCGCCCGACGAGTCGGATAGCGCAAGAGCACCACCGCCCCGGCGCGCGGCGCCACGGTGCGCGAACTGGCCAGCAATTCGACATCGTCCGCCATCTCCGAGGGATCCAGCTCCACGGTGTTGAGGCGGTATGGCGCCAGGCTGGTCGCCAGGCCGTAGCCCCGGCCATCCACGCGGCTGCGGTCGAAACCGATGCGCGCATCCTCCGCGTCCGGCGCGAGCACCAGGCCGACGGTCTCGCCCAGCGTGGGCGACAGCGTCACTCCGCCCGCATGGGCCAGCACGCTGCCTTGCGCCCGCAACCCTGCCTGGCGGTAGCCGGAACCCTGCGACACGTTGACACCCATATTGGCGACCGCGGCGCGATAGTCCAGGCTGCCGCTGGCCGCGGCGGTATCGGAACGGCTGTTGCGGGACGCCGACAGCGAATAGCTGAGCCGGCCGTCGTCGCCCAGTCCGCCCGCCACGGACGCTGCGGCATCGGTGCCGCCGACGCTGCTGTGGCTCGTATAGCTGCTGAACGAGGGCGTGTTGATCGACTTGCCGCTGCCCAGCGGGAATGAAAGATTCAGCGTGGCGACGGTGCTGCGGCCGCGGCCCGGCATGTACAGTTCGCCGCCCGAGGACAGGTCCTGCACGCGCTGCAGCGCCAGCGCATAGGACACCTTGCCCCAGCTGTTGCGGTAACCCATGCCGTAATTGAATGCGCTGCCGGACCGGCGCCAGTATTGCAGCGCCGATCCGTTCAGATAGAAGGACCCGCCTCGTGCGCCCAGGTCCTGGTTGATGTTGACGTCCAGCCGGTTGCGCAGCCGGCCCAGGTCGGCGTAGCGATACGAGTGGGGAGCGTCCCGCAGCGCGATGGCCTCGTTCAGCCCCACGAAACCGCTGGTCGAATAGCGATAGGCCAGTAAGGAAAAGTTGGTGCCGGAGTTCGGCAGGTTCTTGCTGTAGGACACGCGGTAGCTGGAGCCCGATGTGCGCTCGCCGGGCAGATTCGCGCTGGCCAGGGTGACGTCTCCGGAGAAGGCGCCCAGCTGCGTGTTCAGCGCGGCGCCCGCCAATGCGGAGCCGTAGTAGTCGCTGAGCGCGAGGCCGCCATACGCGGTGACCTGATCGCTCACCCCCGCCCGCACCAGACCTTCGAAGACGCGTTGCCCGCTGCTGCGGTAGCCGGAGGACGTGGCCTGGCCCACGGCGACGGAATAGCGCGTTTCCCCACGACGCAACAACTCCACCGTGGTCGCGAAGGGCACGATGAAGCTCCACGTCTCGCCATTCGCTTCGGTGACGCGCACCGTAAGGTCTCCGCCGAAACTGGCCGCGCCCAGGTCCTCGATGGCGAACGGACCCGGCGCCACGGTGGTCTCGTAGACGAGGAAGCCGCGCTGATAGACGCTGACCGCGGCGTTGGTGCGCGCGGTGCCTCGGACAGTGGGCACATAGCCGCGGCGGTCGTCGGGCAGCATGCGTTCTTCGCTGGCCAGCCGCACGCCGCGAAAAGACACGGCATCGAAGTAGCGGCCGTCCGTCGAGGTTTCGCCCAGCAGCAGCTGCGAGCGCCAGGCCGGCAAATCCGTGACAGCGTACAGTTGCCCCCGGCTGTAGCGCGCGCCGTCGCGCGAAGACCACCGCAGGAAACCGTCATGCTTCAGGCGCCATGCGCCGGCGTTGACCACCCCGTTCAGGTTGACGTATCCCCTGCGGTTGCGCTGGCCATCGGTGTCCTGGGCATAGAAATTGGCCGAATAATTCAGCCGCGCGGCGGGAATGCCCCGATCCCAGTATGCCGGGTCCACATAGGTGCCTGCGCGCCCTTTCGCCAGGTAATAGGCGGGCACGGTCAGCGACAGGGTCTGTTCGGCCATGTCGAATTTGGCCTCTGCGCCCGGCACGTAGTCGGATAGGTCTCCGCATGAAGGCGCTTCCCCTAGGGCCTTGACCCCCAGTTCGGGCCCCTGGCGTTCGACCTTATGCATGTCCAGGCCCATGCTGCTCAGCAGCTCGGCGGTGTAGCACGGGCGGGCGCCTTCGGGCCCCGCGCCGCGGAAATCCATGGTCAGCGTCCCGCGCCACCGCCCGTTCACCTGCACGTCGACCCGGTACTGCCCCGGCGTCACGACGTTGGGCCGCTCGAAGCGGGACAGGTCTATGGACTCGCCGCCCATGCCGCGCACCAGCATCTTCGCATCGAAACGGACTTCTTGCGCAGCCCCGCCACCCGCCACCGCCGCCGCCATCATGGCGAACAGGGCCAGGCCTGGCGCCCACAGCAGCCCGCGTTGCGCGCGCAAGCGGCCATCGCGCCGGCGCGCTCCGGCCAGCATCGATAGATGCATGCTGCGGCACCCTCGCGAACACAACGAACGAGCCAATGCCACCGTCATCGGGACTCCAGCGCGCGTTCGAACTCCTGCGCGCCGCCGAAGTCATTGATCACCGTGTAATGCACGGCCGCATTGGCGCCCCGGGCGGCACGCGCGCCGGCAGGCAGGCGAAACCGCTCGGTGGAAAACGGCGCCACCATGCCGCCGCCCATGGCGGTACGGCGACGGCCGTCGCCGCCCGCCAGCTCGACGGACAGGAACGACACGAAATACGGCGTCGGATTGCGCACTTCCAGCGCCGCGCCGCCGTCCGCCGCGGCCCAGCTCAGGCTGGCGGGCGCGTCCTCGATCCTGCCGGCAAGGCCGGAAGGTCGGAAAAACAGCTTGATGCGCGTTCGGAACCTCAGGCCCACGGCATTGTCCTTGCCGCTGCTCGGGGGCGTTTCCAAGGCGTTCAAATAAAAGACCGATTCTCGGTCGGCCGGCAGCGCGCGCCGGGTATAGAACACCCGCAGCACGGCGCTGGAACCGGGTTCTATGCGTGAAACGGCCGGCGACACGAGAAAGGGCACCACCAAGGTTTCTGGGGATTCGTCCGACCGGCCGTCATCCAGCCAGGCCTGCAGCAACAGCGGAACGTCGCCGCTATTGCGCGCCCGGATGGAGACGTCCTTGGCGTCGCCGGGAAACACAATGCGCGTGCCTTCCAGCACCAGGGCCGCCTGGGCCGTTCCGGCGCCGGCGGCCCAAGCCATGACGCCCATGGCCAGCAAACGAACAACAATACGCACCACGGGCGTCATGCCATCATCTCCTTACCGGTACGGGTTACTGGTAGGCGACGATGAAGCCGATGTCCGAACCGGCGCTACCCGAGCCGACCGTGACGGCCTTGTCCACCACCTTGATGTAGGCGGCCTTGAAGTCCAGCGAACCGCCATTGGTAGGCGTTGCGGCGGTCGGATCCCACGAGACGGTCTGCACGTCGCCCGGATCCTGCGCCTTGCCCAGCACGACCTTGTTGGTCTTGCTGTTGCCCGCGTTCCAGATGCCGATTTCGATGCCGGTCGCCGGCAGGGTGGTGTTGATCTTCAGGTTGCCGGAATCCTTGTTGATGGTGGTGGACACCTGATCGAACGCGATGGCGGCCGTCCCCTTGGCGCTGCAGTCGCTCAGCTCGATGCTGAACGGCTTCTCGCTGGCGGTGAGCATGGCGCCCTTGTCCAAGTTGGCGAACGCGGTCGGGTCGTGGGGGCCGAGGTTGACGTCCTTGATGTTCCCCAGGCCCGCGTCTTTGCCGTTGACCTTGCACGTGACGGCAGAAACCTTGCCGATGAAGCGGACCTGGCCGTCGAACGCCTGGGCTTGCGAAATCGATGGCGCCAGGGCGGCGATGAGCGCGCCCGAAGAGATGAAGGAGGCGAGGATACTGCGTTTCATATTGCGATTCCTGAGTTGGAGTGGATAGGGCCGGCCTCGGCAATGCGAGGCCGACCGCGTGCCCGCGGCGAGCGAACGGAGACCCGGACGGCGAAACGCCGCGGCTCTGGAATACGCCCACGGCGCGCTGGCCATATGCGGGTTCCAGAGGTGTGCATACTGTATGGGTCGCCCCCTGGCCAGGTCTTTAGAAACGCGACCAAATCACGTTAGTAGTAGTTCGACAATTGATAAATCTTTGTAAATTGTTCGGTCACATTGAAACGCCCGTATCAATCCACACCGCTCGAATGCCGGGCGCGGGCCGGCCCGCGCCATCGGATCGCGGGCGAGCGGGCGCAAAAAAAAAACGGCGCCTGTACGGCGCCGCCTGGCTGATCGCGGAGTGATGGTGGGCGGCCGCTGTGCGGCCGGAGTCTTAGCGCAGAGCCTGTTCCGACCATTGGGCGAGCGGCAGCGGCGGCTGCTCATGCAGGATGCGCGCCAGCACCAGCTTGAACTCAGCCCATCCGCCACGCTCGGTGGGCCAGCTCGATGGAGTCACTGGCGTCCAGGCCCCGCCGGCCGCTCGCTCGGCCATCTTGAAGCGAAAGGTGTAATGCCCCGCCAGGCCCATGCGCAGGTCCGTCACCACCAGCGCGTCGCCGATGGCGTCATAACGCAACCAGTCATCCGTGAACCAGCGCAGCCGCTCGTGCAGCGGCACGCCCGCCAGCGCCCGGCCCACGTCCAGGTTCAGCGGCTGGCGCAGCCATTCCGGCGGATCCCGGTCGAACAGGCTGCTGACCGCTTCGTAATAATGGCCATCCGCCGTCTTGGCGATGACGCGCCACACCAGCGTATTGAAGGGCATGGATACCGCGCGCAGCTCGGTGACCGCGATGCCTTGCGTCCGCATTGCATCGCGCACGCGATGTTCGGCGGCCACCCTCCCCGCCAGCCCGAAACCCAGGTAAGCCGTGCTGAAGACCAGCGCGGCGGCCAGCAGGCGGCGCGCGGTCACCGTCATCCCCCAGGCGATGGCGAACAGTACCGCCGCCAGGAGCGGCACGGTGTAGAGCGGATCGATGATGAAGACGGCCGACCAGCTTTCAGGAATGCGGGCCAGCGGCCAGAAGAGCTGCGTGCCGTAGACGGTGAAGGCGTCCAGCACGGGATGGGTCACCAGCACCAGCCACAACGTCAGGAACAACCGCCGCCCGCCATAAGGCGCCTGTGGCCAATACTTGCGGATCAGCCACGCCAGCAGGGCCGCCAGGCCGGTCAGGACGAAGACCGAATGCGAAAACCCACGGTGGTAGGTCATGAGCGACACCGGATCCGGATAGCTCATCAATACGTCCAGGTCCGGCACCGTGGCCAGCGCCGCGCCGTAAATCAGCGCCCGCCGCCCCTGGAAGCGCCCCATCAACGCCCCCTGTATCCCCGCCCCCAGCACCGCCTGCGTAACCGAATCCATAATTCCCCGTCGATAAGCTTCAACCGGACGGACTACGCCCTGCGCGGCCGTCCATGCAGGCGTTAAGATACCTGATTGCATTCAGCTGATTTTCAACTTTCTGCTTATGGACCAATACGTCGACAAGATTGCCTTGTTCATCGAAACCAACCAGGCGTGGGCGGGGCCGATCACCTTTCTGCTGACCCTGGGCGAGTCGATGGTGCTGGTGGGGCTGTTCATCCCGGCCACGGCCTTGATGCTGCTGACCGGGGGGCTGATCGGCGCCGGCACCCTCAGCCCCTGGAGCGTCCTGGCCTGGGGCATCGCCGGCGCCGTCGTCGGCGATGCGCTGTCCTATTGGCTGGGCCGCTGGGCGGGGCCGGGCGTGCTGCGCCGCTGGCCGCTCAAGCAGCAGCGCACCGGCGTGGCGCGCGCGCGCCTGTTCTTCTACCGCTATGGCTTCGCTTCCGTGCTGATCGGCCGCTTTCTGGGCCCCATCCGCTCCACCATCCCCACCGTCGCCGGGGTCATGGGCATGGCGCACGCCCGCTTCCAGCTGGCCAACGTCGCGTCCGCCGTCCTGTGGCTGCCGCTGATGCTGGCGCCGGGCTACGTCACCGCGCGCAGCCTGGGCGCGGCGGACAATGCGCAACAGATCGCCATGATGATCGGCGCGGGGCTCTCCGTGCTGCTAGGATGCGGTCTGCTGATCGCCATGCTGCGCAAGCGCCGCATGCCGGCGAGGCAACGCCGCGGCAACTGAACCGGAGAAGGGAATGGCCATAGATGCGGAACCGAAAGACGGCGATTTCGCGCGCTATATCGAAAACCTGACGCGCGCGGGCGGGGCCACGCCCGGCAGGGTCCCTTCCAAGCGCGAGACCTCGCGGCGGGCCGCCGAGCCCGCCGCGCTCCCCGTCCCCGCGCCATCCCCATCTTCCGAATCGCTGTCCACCGCCCCCTGGGGCAAGTCCGCGCAGCAGCCCCCGCCCTCCCGGTCCGGCTCCGCGGCGCCCGCCGCGCCGGCCGCGGACCAGGAAGACGCCGCCGCGGTATCGCTGGCGGACCGGGCCCGGCGGCGCAAGATCGGCATCATCCTGACGGTGGCCGGCGCGCTGGCCGGCTGGGCCGCGGCACGCATCGTCTTCGAAGTCCTGCGCAACCCCCGGTTCGATCTGGACGAACTGATGCCCGCCATTTTCCTGGCGTTCTTCGCGTTCATGCTGTTCAAGGCGGCCGGCAGCGCGCGCAACCCGCGCAAGACGCCGTTGGGAAAACTGCCTCCGCTGAAGCCATCGTCCCATCGCAAGGACGGCGGCGCCTGACGCCGGGCGCCCAGGCGCCCGCAGGCAATGGTGCTAACATTTCCGCCGCTGTCGCAAAGACCCACGAACCCCGGAGTGAAAGTGAATAACGTTGTCGGATTGAACCAGGCCCAGGCGGCCACGATGCTCAAGTTGCAGGACCACTTGAACACCATGATCAATCCGGACTGGGTCAATGGCGGGGCCCGGTTCCTGCGCGCCGCCTTCGTCGAATCGGCCGAAGCGCTGGAGCACCACGGCTGGAAATGGTGGAAGAAACAGACCATCGACCTGCCACAGGTGCAGATGGAACTGGTGGACATCCTGCATTTCTACCTGTCCCACACCATCGTCGAGGCCGGCGGCAGCACCGCCGGCGCCGCCGAGGCGCTGGTCGCCGACCTGGCGGCGCCCGCCTCGATTACGCTCGACGGCAAGGCCTATGCGCTGGGCTCGCTGACCGTGCCCGAGCTGCTGGAACTGATCGGCGGCCTGGCGGTATGCGGCCGCGCCAGCTTCAAGGTGCTGGAACGCGCCATGACGGCCTGCGAAATGAGCTGGAACGACGCCTATACCCAATACGTTTCCAAGAACGTGCTGAACATCTTCCGCCAGCGGCACGGCTACAAGGAAGGCACGTACGTCAAAATCTGGAACGGCGAAGAAGACAACGTCGTGCTGGCCCGCCTGATGTCGGCGCTGGATCCGGCCCAGGCCGACTTCGCCGACCGGCTCCAGGCGCAGCTCGAAGAAGCCTACGGCCGGCTGTAGCCCCTAGCGCTGGCCGAAGCGCGTTTCGCCGAACAGGGCCTTGTGCTCGCGCGGCTGCGAACGCCAGTACTGGCGCGGCGCGGCCACCTGCCCGCCCAGCTGGGCCGCGGCATGCCAGGGCCAGCGGGGATCGTATAGCATGCCGCGCGCCAGCGCGACCATGTCCGCCTCGCCCCGCGCCAGGATGTCCTCGGCCTGCTGGGCCTCGGTGATCAGCCCCACGGCGATGGTGGGCATGCCCACCTTGCGCTTGATCTCGTCGGCGAAAGGCACCTGGTAGTTCGGCCCGACGGGAATCTTCTGCTGCGACGACACGCCGCCGCTGGACACGTCGATGAATTCACAGCCGCGGTCTTTCAAGGCCTGCGCGAAAACCAGCGTCTGCGCCAGGTCCCAGCCGCCATCCACCCAGTCGGTCGCGGACACCCGCACTCCCAGCGCGACCGACGGCGGCACGACCTCGCGCAGCGCCTGGAACACTTCCAGAGGGAAACGCATGCGGTTCTCAAGCGAGCCGCCGTAGGCGTCCTCGCGCCGGTTCGCCAGCGGCGACAGGAACTGGTGCAGCAGATAGCCGTGCGCGGCATGCAGCTCGATCGCGTCGAAGCCCAGGCGGATTGCGCGGCGGGCGCTATCGGCGAAGGCGTCGCGCACCCGCGCCAGGCCGGCCTCGTCCAGCGCGCGCGGCGGCGGTTCTGACGCGTTGTGCGGCACCGCCGAAGGCGCCCAGCCCTGCCATCCGCCTTCGCTGGCCGGCACCAATTGGCCTCCGTTCCAGGGCGCGTCGCTGGAGGCCTTGCGGCCCGCGTGGCCAAGCTGGATGCCCAGCCTGATGGGCGAGTAGCGGCGCACCGCCTGCACGACGCGGCCCAGCGCCCGTTCGGTCTCGTCGGACCACAAGCCGAGGTCCCCCGGCGAAATGCGCCCATCCGGCTCCACCGCCGTGGCCTCGGTGAACAGCAGCCCGGCGCCCGACAAGGCCAGGTGTCCCAGGTGGATCATGTGCCAATCGGTGGCCCGGCCCTCTTCCGCCGAGTATTCGCACATGGGCGCGATGACGATGCGGTTGGCCAGTTCGAGATTGCCGATCGGGATGGGACTGAAAAGATGGGTCATGCTGGAAGCCTCCATGGCATTGGATGCCACAGCATAGCGCCCGCGGCGCGCGCGCGGCGCGAATCCCAACGCGCCCGGCAGGGTCAAACCCTGCCGGGCGCCGCGGCCACGACGTCTATTGGCCTTCGATCACGCAATCCAGGAACTGGCGCGTGCGCTCCTCCTTGGGCTGGCTGAACAGCACGGACGACTCGGCATCCTCGACGATATTGCCCTCGTCGAAGAACAGCGTGCGGTCCGAGCTGCGCTCGGCGAACTTCATCTGGTGGGTCACGATGATCATCGTCATGCTGCGCCGCGCCGACAGATCGCGCAGGATCTGCAGGATACCCCCTACCAATTCCGGGTCCAGCGCCGAGGTCACTTCGTCGAACAGCATGATGTCCGGGCACATGGCCAGCGCTCTCGCAATGCCCACCCGCTGCTTCTGGCCGCCGGACAGCTGCGCCGGGTAGACGTCCAGCTTTTCGCCCAGGCCGACCATTTCCAGGTACTCCACGGCCCGTTCCCGGGCCTGGGCGCGCGACATGCCCAGCACGCGCATCGGCGCTTCCATGGCGTTGCCCAGCGCCGTCATGTGGGGAAACAGATTGAAGTGCTGGAACACCATGCCGATCTTGCCGCGCACCTTGCGCAAGTGCTCGGAATTGGGGCCGGCGGGCCGGCCCTGCGCGTCGGTCCACATCGGCACGCCGTCGATCTCGATATCGCCGCTGCTGGGACGGTCCAGCGTCATCAGCACGCGCAGCAGCGTGGACTTGCCCGAGCCCGAGGGGCCGATCACGGCCACGGTCTGGCCAGCGGGTATTTCCAGGTTGATGCCGCGCAGCACCTCCAGGTCGCCGTATTGCTTGCGCAGGTTTTTGATGCTTACGCTGGCGCTCATCGCTTTCCTCCATATCGTTGCAGGCGGGCCTCCAGGCCTCGCACGCCCCAGGCCGCCACCAGGCTCAGCGCCAGGAACAGCAAACCCACGAGGGTCAGGGGCTCGGTGTAGCGGAATGTCGTGGACCCGATCATCTTGCTTTGCTGCAGCAGTTCCACCACGGTGATCGCGGACAGCAGGGGCGTGTCCTTGAACATGGCCACCAGGTAGTTGCCCAGCGCCGGCACCACGGGCGGGATGGCCTGCGGCAGCACCACGTCGACCGCCGTGCGCCAGCGCGACAGGTTCAGCGCGGTGGCGGCCTCCCATTGGCCGCGCGGCACCGCCTCGATGCCCGCGCGGTAGACCTCCGCGCAGTAGGTCGCGTAGTGCAGGCCCAGCGCGATGATGCCGGTGGCCAGGGGGGACATGCGCACGCCGGTCAGCGGCAGGACGTAGAACAGAAAATACATCTGCACCAGCAAAGGCGTGCTGCGCACGAACTCGATCACGAAAGCCGTGGGCAGCGACACGATGCTCAGCCGCGAGCGCCGCAGCATCGCAAGCACCAGGCCCAGGGTGACGGCGACCAGCATGCCCAGCAGCGTGGCCTGGATCGTGACGATCAGCGCGGAGCCCAGCGTGGGCAGGATTTCCAGGGCGAAAGACCAGTCGAATATCGGCGTCATCGGACCCTCACCCTCCGTTCAAGCAGCCGCACTCCGGCCGTGATCAGCAAGGCCACCACGAAGTACAGCAGCAGCATCAGGGTGAAGATCTCGGTGGTGCGCAGGGTCTCGCTGCGCAGCAGCTGGCCCCGGAACGTCAGGTCGGTAATGGTGACCAGGGACACCAGCGCGGTGTTCTTCAGCAATTCGATCAGCAGATTGCCGGCGGGCGGCAGCATGGCCGGCACGGCCTGCGGCACGACGATGCGGCGCATGATCTGCCCGCGCGTGAGATTCAGGGCGATCCCCGCCTCGCGCTGGCCGGGCGGCACCGCGCGGATCGCGCCGCGCACCACTTCGGCGCCGTAGGCGCCTGCGTTCAGCGCCAGCACCACGATGCCCACCAGCATGGCCGGCAGTTGCACCCCGAACAGCGGCAGCACGAAATAAAACCAGAAAAGCTGCACCAGCGCAGACGTGCCGCGGAACACCTCCACATAGATCGACGCGATCCAGCGCACGGGACGCAGCGAGGACAGACGGCAGATGCCCGCCACAAGCGCCAGCGGAACGGCCAGCACCACCGCGCCCGCCAGGACCTGGAGCGTAACGCCCAGGCCTTCGAGCAGCGGCGGCGCCAGCTCGGCGAAATGCTCGGATATCAGCTGCATCGGCGCCCCCTTACTTGCCGGCGCACAGCTGGGCGGCGGTGACTCCCTTGGGCAGTTCCTGCGGCGTGAAACCGAACGGCGCCACCAGTTTCTGGTGTTCTTCCGTGCCGATGAACTTGGCGAGTTCGGCATTGAACGCGTCGGCGAAGGCCTTGTCGTCGGTGCGGAATGCGTAGGCGCCGTAGCCGCGCACGCTCTTGCCGTCAATGACCGGGTCGGTGAAGGGCTCCGCCTTCTCCAGGCCGCTGGCCTGGCTGGTCTTGCCCATCAGGTCGTTGACCGTGAGCGCGGTGGCCGCATACGCATCGGCGCGCCCCGCCTGGATGCCGGACAAGGCGCTGACCGCGTCCGGGAACACCACCACCTGCCCCGCGGGAACCTTGGACTTGGAGGCGTACTCGGCCTCGATCGCGCCCACCACCACGCCCAGCCTGGCGTCGGGATTCTTCACCACGTCTTCGTAGCTGTGCAGGTTCTTGGGATTGCCCTGCTTGACGAGGAACGACTGGCCCACGCCGTAGGTGGGATCGGAGAACGCCACTTGCTGGCAGCGTTCGGGCGTGACGTACATGCCCGCCGCGATGATGTCGAAACGCTTGGCCTGCAGGCCGGGAATGAGGGAGCCGAACTCGGTCAGGACACCCTCCACCTCGTTGATGCCCATGCGCTTGAGCACCACCCGCGCGATCTCCACGGATTCGCCCGTGACCTTGGCTTCCTTGCTATCCATATAGGCGAACGGCGCCTCGTTGGCGTAGCCGATGCGTATCTTGCCCGCGGCCTTGGCGGCTTCCAGCGTGGACCCGCCCGCCGGCGCATTCGCCGCCGCCGGGGCGGGCTTGTCCGATCCCGAGTCGGAACAGGCGGCCAGCACGCCCAAGCTCAGCGCGAGCAGGAAACGTCGGGATCGGGTCAGGGTCAAGGACGGATTCATGGGCATTTCTCCCTAATTTATTTCTAGGTACATGGATTCACTAAAAATGATACGACAATAAATCATTTCGGCACTAATGATATGGCCGAAAAAAAGCAGGCCGCGGCCTGCTTTCCCTTTGTCCGCCCCTATGGGGCGTTAGGACACGTTACCAAGGGTTGGCGGGCATGACGCGCCGCCTCCACCCCTATTGCGCGTACGAGAACCGCCCGTTCTTGACGATGCCCATGACCCGGGCCCGCTCGTCGAAACCCTGGTGGTTGTCCTTGGAAATGTTCAATACCCCGTTGGGCACGACCAGGTCCCGGGTGTTCTCCAGGGCGTCGCGCAGCGCGGCGCGGAATTCCGGGGTGCCGGGCCTGGCGCCCGTCTTCAGCGCGCGGGCAACGGCCGAGTCCAGCAGCATCCAGGCCCCGTAGGCATCCCCCGCGAACTGCGTCAGCGTGTGCGCGCCGTACTGGGCTTCGTACTTGTCCGCGAACGCCACGGCGACCTTCTTGACCGGATTGTCGTCCGGCAGCTCGCGGGCGACCACGCCGGGCCCCGTGGGGAACAGCGTGCCTTCCACGTCCGGCCCGCCGACCTGCAGGAATTCCAGCGTGCCGATGCCGTGGGTCTGGTAGACCGCCCCGGTATAGCCGCGCTCAAGCAGCGTCTTCTGCGGCAGGGCCGAGGGCGTGCCCGCCCCCGCGATCAGCACCGCGTCCGGCTTGGCGGCGATAACCTTCAGCACCTGCCCGACCACCGAAGCGTCGGTGCGCTGGAAGCGCTCCTGCGCGACGATCTTCAGGTCGGAACCGGCGGCTGCGCTGAACTCCTTCCACCAGCTGTCGCCGTAGGAATCCGCAAAGCCGATGAAGGCCACGTTCTTCAGGCCCTTCTTCTTCATGTCTTCGACCAGGACCGTCGCCATCAGCGAATCATTCTGCGGCATCTTGAACGCCCAGGCGCGCTTCGGGTCCGAAAGCGGCTCGACGATGACACTGGAAGCCGCCAACGCGATCATGGGGGTCTTGGTTTCGGCCAGCACGTCCAGGCCGGCCAGCGCGGCGGCGGTCGTGTTGGGCCCGACGATGGCGTCGACCTTGTCCTCCGAGGTGAGCTTGCGCATGTTCTTCACTGCGCGGCTGACGTCCGTGCCATCGTCCAGGACCACGTAGCGGGCCGGCTCGCCGCCCAGCGTCGCGGGCCACAGGCGGATCGCGTTGTTGGTCTGGATGCCGATCGAGGCGGCCGGGCCGGTCGTGGACACGTCCACGCCGATGACGACTTCGGCCTGGGCGGAAAAGATGGGAACGGCCAGCGCGACGGCGCAGGCGCAGCGGAGAAGATCGAGAGACATGACTACGGTTCTCAGAGGATTTGAAGGGGATGCCCGTATTCTGCCTCATGTCATCCCGCAACTCTTCGACGCGCCGCAATCCGGAGCCCTTTCCGCCCGCCGTTACATCGGCTTGCCGTTGCGAGCGAGCCGTTTCCGCGCCGGGGACGCGCGCCCGCCGTATCATCGACGATGCCCCCGAGGCAACGCGCGCCGCTACTCCGGCGGCCCGCTCTCCATCACCGGACGCGCTCGCGACGGGCGCGGGCCCCTTACAGGAGTCAAGCATGAAAAAAACCGCATCCGCCGCCTGGTCGGGCGATCTGAAGACCGGCAAGGGCACGATCTCCACGCAAAGCGGCGCGCTCAAAGACCAGCCCTACGGTTTCAACACCCGCTTCGGCGACACTCCCGGCACCAATCCCGAGGAACTGCTGGGCGCGGCGCACGCCGGCTGCTTCACCATGGCGCTCTCCAATATCCTGGCCGAAGCCGGCATGGTGGCCCAAAGCCTGGACACCAAGGCCGAGGTCACGCTGGACAAGGTGGAAGACGGCTTTTCGATCACGGCCGTCCATCTGACCGTGGAAGCCGTCATTCCCGGCGCCAGCGCCCAGGCCTTCGAGGACGCCGCCCGCAAGGCGGAAAAGGGCTGCCCGGTATCCAAGGTGCTCAACGCCAGGATATCGATGGACGCCAAGCTCAAATCCTGACCTCCTCCCGGCCCGGGGCCCGTCCCGCGGGGACGGAGCCATTGGGCCGCCCTATCCTGCCCTTGCCCAAAATCAATTTGACGGATACCGATCGCTTCTAGACAATGAGAATCATTCTCAGGAGTGGTCATGACACGTTTCATCTACGCGATATCGGGCGGCAATAGCGTCCTGGCGCAAGACGTCCAGGTGTCGGCCAACCTGCGCCGCATGATCGGATCCGGGCTGCTCGTGGCCGTGGGATACATCGATCCGGGCAACTGGGCCACGGATATCGCCGGCGGCAGCGGCTTCGGCTACGGCCTGCTGATGGTCGTCATCGTGTCCGCCTTCCTCGCGCTCGGTTTCCAGATCCTGGTGTCGCGCCTGGCGCTGGCCACCGGCCAGGACCTGGCCACGCTCACGGCGCGCCATCTTTCGCCCCGCCTGTCCAAGGCGGCCTGGCTGGCGGGCGAAGCCGCCATCCTGGCCACGGCGCTGGCGGAGCTCGTCGGCGGCGCCATCGCCTTGCGGCTGCTTTTCGGCCTGCCCCTGATCGCCGGCGTCGCCGTCACCGGCGTCGGCACCTTCGCCGTGCTGGCGCTCGCGCGCGGCAACGCCGACCGGCACGAACGCGTCATCGCCCTGCTGCTGTCGGTCGTCGCGATGTCGTTCGTGTTCCTGTTGTTCAAGGCCAATCCGGCCTGGACGGAGGTGGCGCACGGCGTCACGCGGACGGGCGATGCGCTGCGCGATCCGCAGGGTTTCCTGATTGCCCTGGGCATCCTGGGGGCAACCCTCATGCCGCACAATCTGTACCTGCATTCAGGCTCGCTCGCGCAGCGCGCGCGGCAGCTGCCGCCTACGGCCCGCGGCCTCGCCATGCGAGTGGCGCGCAACGACACCATCGTGTCGCTGGGCGTGGCCATGCTGATCAACGCGGCGATCATGATCGTGGCGGCGGCGTCCCTGTCGGGCTCCGGCCTCATCGTATCCAGCCTGGACGATGCCCATGCGGTGATCGGCAGCACGCTGGGAGTCGGCGCGGCGATCGTGTTCGCGGTGGCGCTGTACGCGGCGGGGCAAAGCTCCACGCTGACCGGCGTGCTGGCCGGCCGCATCCTGTCCAATGGCTTCCAGGTCCGCCGCGGCTGGTCCGACCGCCGGCGCGCGCTGATGACGCGCCTGGTCGCGGGCGGCGCGGCCGCTTGCCTGCTGGCCTTCACGGGCGGGGATGATCCCGACGGGCTGCTGGTGCTGAGCCAGGTCATCCTGAGCCTGGCGCTGCCCTTCGCGCTGGGGCCGCTGGTGGCGCTGGCCCGCCGCAAGGACCTGATGGGACGCTACGCCCTGCGCGGCGCCTGGGCCTGGGCCGCCATGGCGGCGACGGCCTGCATCATCGCGCTGGACGGCTATTTGCTGATCGACATGGCGGTCTGAACCGCCCTGCGGCGCGATTCCGGCCACGGCGCGCCATACGCGGTCGAAGTCGACCGCACGATGCGGTACCCATGTTCTCGCGCGGCAAAAAAAACCCAGGACGCATCCTGGGTTTTCTTCGAAGGAACGGCTCAGTGGTAGGCCGAGACCACCGGGTGCTGCTGCCGGCCCGCGTCCATATCGTGCAGGACCTCTCCCACCGCTCCGCCCAGCGCAACCAGGCGCAGCTTCAGGCGCCGCCAGCCGCCTCGGCCGTGCGGGCCGGACAGGCTCTCCGCCTCGATGGCGTCGCGGATCAGGGAGCGCTCCAGCTCATCCGACATACGGGCGTTCTTCATTGCGGTATCGCTCATGATTCTCTCCTTGAGAAAAGCGCGATGTGGAACAACACGAGTCCATCTTAGATCCGTGTTTGCTGCGTCGCAATAAAAATCTCCAAGCATTTTTTTGTGCGTTGCGCAATGGGTACAAACGCCAAAAAACGGTGCATCCCGCACTACGCGATGCACGATTTTCGTGCACGCCGCTCAATGCGCAAGGTGCGCCTCGATCAGCTTGTCGGCCATCTGCGCAACCCGGCCCGCCGGGCCCGCCTCTCCGAACAGCTGGCTGGATACGAAAGCGCCTTCCAGCAACAGCAGCAGCCCGTCGCCCAGCGCGTCCGGATCGGCCGCGCCCATTTCCGCCGCCATGGCCGCCAGGCGGCGACGCAGCGCTTCCTTGTGGGCCACCGCCACGATCCGCGCGGGATGGTCCGGTTCGGGATATTCGACCGCGGCGTTCGTCAGGCCGCAGCCCCGGTAGCCGCTCTGCACGGCGCGCTCGCCCAGGCCGGAGAGGTAGGCCAGGATCTGGGCCCGCGGATCGCCGGGATGCGCGTCGCGGGCGGCGTCGAAGCGCGCCCAGAACTCGGCGTCGTAATCGCGCAGATATGCGGCAGCCAGCTCGTCCTTGGACGAAAAACTGCGATACAGGCTGGGCTTGGTCACCCCGGCCTCGTTGACGATCGCGTCCACGCCCACGGCGCGGATGCCGTCCCGGTAGAACATTTCCCGCGCGGTCTTGCGGATGCGGTCGGCCGCCAGCGGCGGTTTCGCGGCGGGAGGGGAGGCGGCGGTCTTGCTGGCCATACGTAGGCTCCTTTTCCGATGGAGGATCCGTCCGGATCGGGGCGCCATAAAAAAGCGCTTGACGATGTTACTGACCGGTACGTACTATTCACGAACCTTCATACGTACCGGTCAGTAACATGAGTATACCCCACCCTCCCATGCCGTTCCGGCGCGCCGGCCAGAAGTACGCTTTTGTCGTCGTCGCGGTGGTTTTCCTGTCACTCCTGGTATCGGCCGGGCTGCGTTCCTCGCCCAGCGTGCTGCTGGTGCCGCTGGAAGAAGCCTTCGGCTGGAGCCGAAGCACGATTTCGTTCTCCGCCGCCCTCGGCATCTTCCTGTACGGCATGGTCGGGCCGTTCGCGGCGGCGGCGATGGAGCGCTTCGGCCTGCGGCGCGTGCTGATCGGAGCCCTGGCCTTGATGGCCGCGTCCAGCGCCGCCAGCGCCTACATGACCGAGCCCTGGCACCTGCTCTTGACATGGGGCGTGTTCTCGGGGATCGGCTCGGGCGCGGTCGCCGTGGTGCTGGGCGCCACCGTCGTCAACCGCTGGTTCACCCGGCACCGCGGCGTGATGATGGGCCTGCTGACCGCCAGCTCCGCAACCGGCACGCTGGTTTTCCTGCCGGCGCTGGCGGCCCTGGCCTCGTCCGGCGACTGGACCCGGGTAGTGTGGGCGGTGGCCGCCGCGGCGGCGGCGCTGGTGCCGCTGGCCTGGTGGCTGGTGCCCGACCGTCCCGCCAGCGTGGGGCTGACCCCGTTCGGCAGCGATCCGCATGCCCCGCCAGCGCCCGCCGCACCGCGCACCGGCTTGCTGGCGGCTACCTTCGGCGCCCTGCTGCGGGCCTCCAGGACCCGCACATTCTGGTTCCTGTTCGCCACTTTCTTCGTCTGCGGTTTCACCACCAACGGCCTGGTCGGCACGCACCTCATCGCGCTCTGCGGCGACCATGGCATGCCCGAAGTGCAGGCGGCGGGCCTGCTGGCGCTGATGGGCATTTTCGACCTGATCGGCACCACGGCGTCGGGCTGGCTCACGGACCGCTACGATCCGCGCAAGCTGCTTTTCGTCTATTACGGGCTGCGCGGGCTGTCGCTGATCTATCTGCCCTATTCCGATTTTTCGTTCTATAGCCTGTCGATCTTCGCCATCTTCTTCGGCCTGGACTGGATAGCCACCGTGCCGCCCACGCTGCGCCTGACCACCGAGGCGTTCGGCGAACGCGACGCCTCCATCGTGTTCGGCTGGATCGTGGCGGGCCATCAGCTCGGCGCCGCGAGCGCCGCCTGGATGGCGGGCGCGATCCGCGAGGCGCAGGGCAGCTACCTCATGGCCTTCGTCATCTCGGGCACGACCGGCCTGGCGGCCGCCGTCATCGCGCTGATGATAGGCAGGAAGCGCGCGGTTCCCCAGCCCGCCTGAACGGCGCGCCCGCGGGGGTCAGCTTCCGTGCGCCCCCGCGTGCCGCGCGCGCAGGTTGTAGGTTTTCTTGCTGCCCACGTGCTTGCGGATCAGCGCCTCGGCGCGCTCGCCGTCGCGCTGCATCAGCGCCTCCACGAAGGCCTCGTGGTCGGCCACCGCCGCCGTCCATTCATCGCTGTCGAAATTGGATTTGTAGCGCAACGCCTGCACCTGCAGGTTGAGCCTGTCGTAGGCGTGCGTGAGCGCCGGATTGTGCGCGGCGCGGTTGATCGCGATATGGGTGCCCATGCTGGCGGCGAAATACGCGCGGATGTCCCGCTTTTCGTAGTTCTCGCGCATCTGCGCGTGCAGTTGCGCGATGTGCGCCAGTTCGGCGTCCGTCGCGCGCTCGGCGGCGGCGCGCACCGCCAGCCCTTCCAGCACCGACAGCACGTCGAAAATGTTCTCGACGTCGTCGGCGGATAACTCGACCACCATCGCGCCGCGCTTGGGCTGCAAGGCCAGCAGGCCGTCCGAGGCCAGCATCCGGTAGGCCTCGCGCAGAGGGGTGCGCGAGATCTTCAACTGTTCGCAAAGGTCCCGCTCGTTCAGCCAGGTGCCCGGCTTGAAAGTGCCGTCGATGATGAGCTGCCGCAGCCTCTCGGCAACCACCGCCGGCAGCGTGGGGTGATTGATGGCCAAATCGGGGACGGATTGATCCAGCACTTCAGGGTTAGCCATGAGTTGTTCGCACTCGCTAATTCGACTATTTTTTGTATCTGGTATACCAGACACCAAAGGCATACCAACCTGACCCAATCATAGAGCAAGCAACACAAGGGCAGGCACCCACCACCAAGGAGACCTTCATGAACAAGCACGCTCGCGCCTGGGCCGGCGCCCTGGCGCTGACCGCCGGCCTGGCCGCCGCCGGCCCCGCCCTGGCGCAGGACGCTTCAAAATGGCCGGAACGGCCGCTGCGCCTCATCGTCGGCTTCGTGCCAGGCGGCGGCACCGACGTCTCGGCCCGCATTCTTTCCGCCCGGCTGTCCACCCTGCTGGGCCAGCAGGTCGTGGTCGAGAACAAGCCCGGCGCATCCGGGCTGATCGCGGCCGACTACGTGGCCAAGGCCGATCCGGACGGCTACACCCTGCTGCTGGCGAACATGCAGTCCACCGTGGCCGCCCCGTACGTGGTGCAGTCCAATATCGACCCCATCAGGGATTTCACGGCGGTGCGTTACATCGGCTCCGTGCCGAACGTGCTGGTCGTCAACCCCGCGAAGCACGGGTACGCCACCGTCCAGAATCTGGTGGACGACGCCCGGGCCAAGCCCAAGCAGCTGCTGTACGCGTCGTCCGGCATGGGCAGCCCGCAACACCTGAGCGCGGCCCGCTTCTCGCAGATCGCGGGCGTCAGCATGGAGCACGTGCCCTACAAGGGCAGCGGCCAGGCGATGACCGACTTGCTGGGCGGCAGCGTCGACATGAACTTCGACACCCTGCCCGGCGCAATCAACCAGATACAGGCCGGCAAGCTGCGCCCCCTGGCGGTGACCAGCCCGGAACGCAGCAAACGGCTGCCCGACGTGCCCACGCTGGCCGAATCCGGCATCAAGGGCCTGGACATCGTGCAGTGGTATGCGGTGCTTGCGCCCGCCAAGCTGCCCAAGCCCGTCCTGGCCAAGCTCGACCACGCGCTTGGCCAGACGCTCGCCGACCCCGAGATCGCGGCCAAGCTGGCCGATCAGGGCATGGAGCTGGGAGGCGGCCCGCAAAATCCGGCGGCTTTCGCCAGCTACGTGCGGGACGAATGGAGCAAGTACGGAAAGCTCACCGCCAGCCTGGGCCTGACCAAACAGTAAATCTAGCGGGGGGGCCGCCCCCCGCCCACGCAAAGGAACGCCATGAGCGCCACCCCCACTTCCGACTCCCCCCTCATCCTGCGCCAGCGCGACGGCGACATCGCGACCGTGGTGCTGAACCGCCCGGAGAAGCTCAACGCCCTGACCATCGACGGCTGGCGCCTGCTGGGCGACACTTTTCTTGAACTGGACGCCGACGACAGCGTGCGTTGCGTGCTGCTGCGCGGGGCCGGCGAGAAGGCATTCTCGCCGGGCAACGACATCGGCGAATTCGAGACCGCCCGCAGCAACAAGCGGCAAGCGGTGGAATACGGCGCCGTCATGCGCCGGACGATAGAGGCCATCGGCGGATGCCGGCACCCCGTCGTGGCGCAGATCCATGGCATTTGCGTGGGCGGCGGGCTGGAAATCGCCAGCCTGGCGGACGTCCGCATCTGCGGCGAGAGTTCCCGGTTCGGCGTGCCGATCAAAAACCTGGGGCTGGTGATGTCGTATTCGGAACTGGCGCCGCTGGTGCGACTGGTGGGCCCGTCGGTGGCGCTGCAAGTCCTGCTGGAAGGCAGCATCTTCGACGCGGCGCAGGCTTTGCGGCTGGGCGTCGTCACCCGCGTGGAGCCCGATGGCCGGGTCGCGGAGGAAGCCCGGGCCACCGCGCGCCGCATCGCCGACGGCGCGCCGCTGGTTGCCCGCTGGCACAAGAAATTCATCCGCAACCTGATGAGCGGCAAGGCCTTGACGGAGGCCGACCGCGACGAGGCCTTCGACTGCTTCGACACCGAAGATTTCCGCGCGGGCTACCACGCCTTCCTGGCCAAGGCCAAGCCGCAATTCAACGGCCGCTGAACGCGGCGCTAGGAGTCCTCATGCACAACGACACTCACCGCCCCGCCGGCGCGCTGGCCGGCATGCGCGTGATCGAGCTTTCGCAGATCATGGCCGGTCCGACCTGCGGCATGATGCTGGCCGACATGGGCGCCGACGTCATCAAGGTCGAGAAACTCGACGGCGGCGACGATTCGCGCCAGTACCGCGATCCCCAGATCAACGGGATCTCGGCGCCCTATCTCATGCTCAACCGCAACAAGCGCGCCATCGCGCTGGACCTGAAGCACCCCGAAGGCAAGAAGGTCTTGCTGCGCATGATCCGCGACGCGGACGTCGTGACCGAGAACTTCCGCAAGGGCACGATGGAAAAGCTGGGCCTGGGCTACGACACGCTGCGCCGCGAGAATCCCGGCCTGATCTATTGCGCGGTATCGGGCTACGGCACCACCGGCCCCTACGCGGACAAGGGCGGCTTCGACCTCGTGGCCCAGGGCTTTTCCGGACTGATGGCGATCACGGGCGAACCGGGCGGGCCGCCGCTGCGCACCGGCAATTCCGTCGCGGACATCAATGCCGGCCTGCTGGCCGCGTTCGGCGTGCTGGCGGCGTACCAGCACAAGCAGCGCACCGGCGAAGGCCAGATCGTGGAAACCTCGCTCCTCGAGGCCAGCCTGCAGCAACTGTATTGGCACGCGGCGATCTATTTCGGCAGCGGCGTCTCGCCCGGCCCCACTGGCTCCGCGCACGTGCTCAGCGCGCCGTACCAGGCATTCCCCACGGCCACGGACTGGATCATCATCGGCGGCGCCAACGAGAAGAACTGGCAGCGCATCGCGCAGGCGCTGGGCAAGCCCGAATGGGCCGACGACCCGAGATACGCCCGCAACCGCGACCGCATGCAGAACAGGGAGGAACTGGTGGCCGACATGTCCGCCATCCTGGAGACGCGCGGCGCGCTGGAATGGCTGGCTATCTTCGACGCGGCCGGCGTGCCGGCGGGGCCGGTGCATTCGATCGCGCAGGCGCTATCGCATCCGCAGACGCTCGCCCGCGGCATGGTGGTGGAACAGGATCACCCGGTCGCCGGCAAGGTGCGCACGGTGGGCATGCCGGTGAAATTGTCGGCCACGCCCGCGCAATACCACCGCGCGGCGCCCAGGCTGGGCGAAGACACCATCGCGATCCTGGGCGAGTTCGGCTACGGCGAACAGGAGATCGATGCGCTGATCGGCGCGGGCGTGGTCGTGGCCGTGGACCGGGAACGCGCGCCGGCGTAGAAATTTCCGAGGCCGGGTTTCTTGAGCCGCCGGCGTCCGGAAGGGCGCAGGGCGGCCTCGGCGGCTACAGACGCCCGACCGCCGCAAGCTCGAAGCCCTGCCCCCTACCCTCTTCTACTCGGTTTCGCCCAGATACGCGGCGCGCACCTTCGGATCGTGCAGCATCTGGCCGGCCGGACCGGACAGGATGATCTCGCCGGACTCCATCACGTAGCCGCGATGGCTGTTCTCCAGCGCCAGGCGCGCGTTCTGCTCGATCAGCAGGATCGTCACGCCTTCGCTGGCGATGGTGCGGACCACCTCGAAGACCTTCTCGACCATCAATGGCGCCAGGCCCATCGAGGGTTCATCCAGCAGCAGCAGCCTGGGACGCGCGATCATCGCGCGGCCCATCGCCACCATCTGCTGTTCGCCCCCGGACAAGGTGCCGGCCGCCTGCTTGCGGCGTTCGGCCAGGCGCGGAAACAGGGTGAAGACCCGGTCCGTGTCCTGGCGGACCTGCGCCGCGTCGCGCCGCACGTAGCCGCCCATGGCGAGGTTTTCCTCGATGGTGAGCTGGCCGAAGATGCCGCGGCCTTCCGGCACCATGACCAGCCCGCGGCGCACCAGCTCGTGCGATTTTTCGCCGCCGATGGACTGGCCGCCGTAGACGACTTCGCCGCCGGCCAGCGGCACCAGTCCGCAGATGGAGCGCAAGGTGGTGCTCTTGCCCGCGCCGTTGGCGCCGATCAGGCACACCAGTTCGCCCTCGTCCACGCGCAGGTCGATGCCGCGCACGGCGCGGATGCCGCCATAGGCGACCTGCAGGCCGCGCAATTCCAGTAAGGGTTGGGATGCTGCCGTCATGCCGGGCGCTCCTGATGAATCAGCGGATCCTGGGCTGCGCCCGCGCCCAGATACGCTTCGATGACCTTGGGATCGCGCTGCACCTGGGCGGGCTTGCCCATCGCCAGCACCTTGCCGTACTCCAGCACCAAGACGCGGTCGCACAGTCCCATGACCAGCTTCATGTCATGCTCGATGAGCAGCACCGTAATGCCGTCTCCCCGGATCTTCTCGATCAGCTTGCGCAGCACCACGGTTTCAGACGCGTTCATGCCGGCCGCCGGTTCGTCCAGCGCCAGCAGCTTGGGATCCGTCGCCAGGGCGCGCGCGATCTCCAGGCGCCGCTGGTCGCCGTAGGGCAGAGACCGGGCCACGTCGTTGGCGCGGTGGCCGATGCCCACGTATTCCAGCAGTTCCTGCGCCCGCGCTTCCGTGGCGGCCTCTTCGGCGCGCGTGGCGCGCGTGCGCAGCACCGCGCCGAACACGCCGGAACGCGTCCGCATGTGGCGGCCGATCATGACGTTCTCGATGGCGCTCAGGTTGGCGAACAGGCGGATGTTCTGGAACGTGCGCGCCAGCCCCGCGTGGGCGACTTCGTGCGGTTTCTTGCCGGACAGCGATTCGCCGTCGAAGGTGCAGGAGCCCTCCTCCGGGATGTACAGACCGGTCAGCACGTTGAACAGCGTGGTCTTGCCCGCGCCGTTGGGGCCGATCAGGCCGTAGATCTCGCCTTGTTCGATATCGAAGCTGACTTCGGACAGGGCCTGCAGGCCGCCGAAGCGCTTGCCCAGTCCCTGGGCTTGCAGCAGTTTGCTCATGCCGCGCCTCCCTGCGCCTTGCTGGCGAGTTCGCGCTTGCGCACGGCGGAAGGCCACAGGCCGGCGGGGCGGAACAGCATCACGCACACCATCGCCAGGCCGAAGAGCAACATGCGTATGCCCTCGGGATCCAGCACCACTGCGCCGAACACCATCTGCTGGACGGGTTCGACCACCGCGCGCAGGAACTCGGGCAGCGCGGCCAGGATCAGCGCGCCCAGGATCACGCCAGGGATATGCCCCATGCCGCCCAGCACCACCATGCAGAGAATGGAGATGGATTCCATCAGCGAGAAGCTCTCGGGGCTGACGAAGCCCTGCATGGACGCGAACAGCGCGCCGGCCACGCCGCCGAAGGACGCGCCCATCGCGAAGGCCAGCAGCTTGATGTTGCGGGTGTTGATGCCCATCGCCTTGGCGGCGATTTCGTCCTCGCGTATGGCTTCCCAGGCGCGGCCGATGCGCGAGTTCTGCAGGCGCACGCAAACCAACACGATGATGAGGGTCAGCGCCAGCAGCAGGTAGTAGTACTTTTCGGGGCCCGTCACGCGCAGGCCCAGCAGGCTTTCCGTGCGGCCGAACGCGAACTCTCCCACCTTGAACGTATCGATGCGGTTGATGCCTTGCGGCCCGTTGGTGATGTTCACCGGGGCGTTCAGGTTATTGAGGAAGATGCGGATGATCTCCCCGAAGCCCAGGGTCACGATGGCCAGGTAGTCGCCGCGCAGCTTGAGCGTGGGAGCCCCCAGCAGCACGCCGAATATGCAGGCCACGGCCAGGGCGATCGGCAAAATCGCCCAGAACGGCAGGTGCAGCCCGAAATGCGGCGAGGCCAGCAGCGCCCAGGTGTATGCGCCCACGGCGTAGAACGCGATGTAGCCCAGGTCCAGCAGCCCCGCGAAGCCCACCACGATGTTCAGGCCCAGCGACAGCATCACGTACAGCAGGGCGAAGTTCAGGATGCGCACCCAGCTCTGCCCGGCCATGCCGAGCACGAAGGGCAGGACGGCGAGCACGATGCCGATCAGCGCGATGCCGATCAGATTGCGGGCCGAGAACCCGCTGCTTTTCAGGTTTCCGCTCATGCGCGATCTCCCACGCGTTCGCCCAGCAGGCCCGACGGACGGAAGATCAGCACCAGCACCAGCACGAAGAACGCGAACACGTCCTGGTAGTGGCTGCCCAGGAAGCCGCCGGTCAGGTCGCCGATGTAGCCCGCGCCCAGGGATTCGATGACGCCCAGCAACAGGCCTCCGGCCATCGCGCCCACCAGGTTGCCGATGCCGCCCAGCACCGCGGCCGTGAACGCCTTCAGGCCGAGCATGAAGCCCATGGTGTATTGCGAAACGCCGTAATAGGTGGCGACCATCATGCCCGCCACGGCGGCCAGCGCCGAGCCGATCAGGAATGCCGCCGAGATGACCGTATTGATGTTGACGCCCATCAGCCCGGCCACTTCCCGGTTCTGCGCGGTGGCGCGCATGGCCGTGCCCAGGCGGGTCTTGTGCACCACGGCCAGCAGGCCGCCCATGATGAGCGCGGCGATCACCACGATGGCGATCTGCAGCGTGCTCATGCGCGCCCCGCCGATCTCGAATACCTGCGGCGCCAGCACCTGCGGGAAGTTCAGGTAGTTGCGGCCCCAGGCCATCATCGCCACGTTCTGCAGGATGATGGACACGCCGATGGCCGTGATCAGCGCGGCCAGCCGGGGCGCCCGGCGCAGCGGCCGGTAGGCCACGCGCTCGGCGGTCCAGCCCACCGCCATGCACAGCGGCACCGAAACCAGCAGGCCCACGCCCAGGACCACGAAAGCGGAAGTGCCCGGGTCGCCGCCCACGAGCGAGATGGCGACCGTGGTGGCCGCCATCGCGCCGATCATGACGACGTCGCCATGCGCGAAGTTGATCAGCCCGATGATGCCGTACACCATGGTGTAGCCGAGGGCGACCAGGGCGTACACGCTGCCTAGCGTGACGCCGTTAATCAGTTGTTGAATGAAGATATCCATAGGGGCTGCGGAATAAGCCTGGAAAAATCGCGCATATTGCGCCGCGGCGGCCCTCGGGCCTGCCGCGCATCGCGCACGCCGGACGGCGCGCGCGCTTTGACTCGCGGGCGGGCGCGGCCGCGCCGCCTCCCCGCCCGGACCAGCCGCCGTTAGTTGGCCTGGCTGACCATCGTTTCAACCATCTCCCACTTGCCGTTCTTGACTTCGTAGATGGTGACCGAGATTTCCTTCAGATCGCCGTTGGCGTCGTACGAGATGTGCTCGCTGGTGGCGCCCTTGCGGTTCAGCTTGGCCAGGACCGGCAGGTACTTCTCGGGCTTGGCCGAGCCGGCCTGCTCGATGGCGGTGATCATGTTCCATGCGCCGTCGTAGGCGTACGGGGCATAGACGCCCGGGGCCTTCTTGAAACGCGCCTGGTAGCGCTGCTCGAAGTCCTTGCCCGCGGCCATCTTGTCCAGCGGCACGCCGGCCAGCGACGCGTAGGTGCCGTCGGCGGCATCGCCGGCCAGCTTGATGAAGGTATCGCTGCGGGTCATTTCGCCCGAGACCAGCGGGGCCTTCAGGCCCAGCGTCGCCAACTGGCGCTTCATGGGGCCGGATTGCGCGTCCAGGCCGCCGTAGAAGATCGCGTCGGGCGCGGCGCCCTTGATGTTGGTCAGGATGGCGGTGAAGTCGTTCGCCTTGTCGGTCGTGTACTCGCGGCGCACGACCTGGCCGCCCGCGGCCTTGACGGCCTTCTCGACCTCGTCGGCCAGGCCCTGGCCGTAGGCGGTGCGGTCGTCGATGATGGCGACCTTCTTGGCGTTCAGCTTCTCGACCATGAACTTGCCGACGGCGGCGCCCTGCTGGGTGTCGCTGGTCATCATGCGGAAGGTGGTCTCGTAGCCCTGCTTGGTGTATTCGGGCGAGGTGGCCATCGCGATCTGCGGCAGGCCGGCTTCGTGGTAGACGCGCGAAGCGGGGATCGTCGTGCCGGAATTGAAGTGGCCCAGGATGCCGACGACGTCCTGGTCGACCAACTGCTGGGCGACCTGCACGCCGACCCGCGGATCGGCCTGGTCATCCCGCGAAACCAGCACGAAGGTGGCCGGCTTGCCGTCGACCTTGATGCCCTTCTTGTTGGCTTCTTCCAGGGCCAGGTTCAGGCCGTTCTGCATGTCTTCGCCATAGTGCGATTGCGGGCCGGTCAGCGGCGCGGCGAAACCGAACTTGATGTCGGCGGCCTGCGCGGCGGCGGCCACGCCTGCGGCGGCGAGGCTGGCGGCGACAAGCTTCAAAGTGGTGCGGAACTTCATGGGTATCCTCCGAGGTGTCGGACTTAAGACCTTGTTATACCTGAGCTTTTAGCCAGGCTTCTGGTTTTTTACTACCGCAAGCCCCGATGTTGCCGGGGTCTTGCGCATGCATGTTCTGCAGAGTCCGGATGCCGGGTTGCGACATCCGGACTTGAGGTGCGACCGGATTTTGCTTCCAGTGCAACCTTGCCCGATATTGGAGATAACCCTCAGATACCAAAGGGTTGCCCCCGCGGCGTCAGCCGATGGTCATGAGGCTGGCGTTGCCGCCCGCGGCCGCCGTGTTGACACTGATGGACCGCTCGGCCAGCAGGCGGTCCGGAACGTATCCGGCTCCCGCCGCAATCGCATCCGGGGTCAGGCCATGCACGGACAGGATGGGCCCGGGACGCTGCGCAATGCGCTGGTTGAGCGCCTGCAGCGCGTCGCCGTCGCCCTCGAACAGCACGGCTTGGTAATCCGCCTGGTCGACTTCGTCGTCGGCCAGGATCCCCGCCTGGCCGCCCTGCTCGGCGTCCAGCGTCGCCAGCAGCGCCCGCGCCGCGGCGGTATCCGCGAACCAGGCGTGGTTGCCCGTGCGCCTGGCGACCGACCACTGCGCCCGCGCGCCGGCCTCGGTGGCCGCCACGCAATACACGGCGCCGCGCGGCTCGACCATATAGGTATTGGTCTCGCCCGTCGGCCCCGGCAGCGCAATGCGCTGCGGCAGCGGCGCCGACGCGTCCAGCGCGGGCGGCAGGCCGGCCGGTCGGGTGGCCAGCAGGCGGTACATGTACAGCGGGCCGCCGGCCTTGGGGCCGGTGCCCGACAGGCATTCCCCGCCGAACGGCTGCACGCCCACGACCGCGCCGACGATATTGCGGTTGACGTAGACGTTGCCCGCATGGACCTGCCCGGTCACGTGCGCGATGGTTTCATCGATGCGGGTATGCACGCCGAACGTGAGGCCATAGCCCGTGCCGTTGACCGCGTCGAGCAAGGCGTCCAGCTCGTCGCGCTTGTAGCGCACCACGTGCAGCACGGGGCCGAACACTTCGCGCGTCAGCTCGCTGATGTGGTCGATCTCGATGATGGTGGGCGGCACGAAGGTGCCGTGGCGGCATTCGCCGTTGAGCTCCACCTGGTCGACCCGGTGGCCGGCGGTGCGCATGGCCTCGATATGGCGCTGGATGCCGTTGCGGGCCTCGGTGTCGATGACGGGGCCCACATCCACGGACAGGCGGTCCGGATTGCCCACGCTCAGTTCGCGCATTGCACCGCGCAACATGGTCAGCACGTGGTCGGCGCTATCCTCCTGCACGCACAGCACGCGCAGGGCCGAGCAGCGCTGGCCCGCCGAATCGAACGCGGACGTCAGCACGTCGAACACCACCTGCTCGGCCAGGGCCGAGGAATCGACCACCATGGCGTTCTGGCCGCCGGTCTCCGCGATCAGCGGAATGGTGTGGCCCGCGTCGTCCAGCCGGTCGGCCAGCGTGCGCGCGATGATCCGCGCCACGTCGGTGGAACCGGTGAACATCACGCCGCGCACGCCGGGGCTGGAAACCAGCTGGGCGCCCACGGTTTCGCCCCGGCCCGGCAGCAGCTGCACGGCCCCTGCCGGCACGCCCGCCGCGCGCAGGATGGCCACGGCCTGGGCCGCGATCAGCGGGGTCTGTTCGGCAGGCTTGGCCAGCACCGTGTTGCCCGCGGCCAACGCGGCCGCGACCTGGCCGGTGAAAATCGCCAGCGGGAAGTTCCAGGGGCTGATGCACAGCACGGTGCCCAGCGGACGGTGGGTATCGTTGCCGAATTCCGTTTCCGCCTGGTCCGCGTAGTAGCGCAGGAAATCCACGGCCTCGCGGACTTCGGCGATGGCGTTGGGCAGCGACTTGCCGGCCTCGCGCACGATCAGGCCCAGCAGGGTCTGCATCTGCTCTTCCAGCAATTGCGCGGCGCGGCGCAGGCATTGCGCGCGCTCGGTCACCGGCGTGGACTGCCAGATGGGCGCGGCGTTGGCGGCGGCGCGCAAAGCGGCTTCGGCCTCGTCCGGCTGCGTCTCGATGACATGGCCGACCACGTCGCGCAGGTTGGCGGGATTGCGCACTTCGACGGCTCGGGCGGCGTCCCAGGCATCGCCGCCCTCGCCCAGCATCGGCGCGGCGCGCCACGGCATCGCGGCGCTGGCCAGCAGGGCCGCGGACAGCGAGCCCAGCCGATGTTCGTTGCTCAGGTCCAGGCCCGCCGAATTCGCGCGGGCGCCCTCTTGCGGATCTCCGTAGAGTTCACGCGGAAGCGGGATTTTTTCATGCGGCGCGCCCAGCGGCACGATGCGCGACGCCGCCTCGACCGGGTCCGCGACCAGTTGCTCGACCGGGATGCTCTCGTCGCCGATCAGGTTCACGAACGAGGTGTTGGCGCCGTTCTCCAGCAGGCGGCGGACCAGGTAAGCCAACAGCGTTTCATGCGTGCCCACCGGCGCGTAGATGCGGCAGGGGCGATTCAGCTTGCCCTGCGCCAGCGGCCCCACCACTTCGTCGTACAGCGGCTCGCCCATGCCGTGCAGGCACTGGAACTCGTACTGCCCGGGGTAATAGTTCTGGCCGGCCAACTGGTAGATGGCGGACAGGGTGTAGGCGTTGTGCGTGGCGAACTGCGGGTACACGGCTTCCGGCGCGCCCAGCAGCTTGCGGGCGCAGGCCAGGTAGGCCACGTCCGTATAGACCTTGCGCGTGTAGACCGGATAGCCCTCCAGGCCATCGACCTGGGCGCGCTTGATCTCGCTGTCCCAGTAGGCGCCCTTCACCAGGCGCACCATCACACGATGACGGCTGCGGCGGGCCAGGTCGATCACATAGTCGATCACGAAGGGCGCGCGCTTCTGGTAGGCCTGGATGACGAAGCCGATGCCGTTCCAGCCGTCCAGCTCCGGCTCGAAGCACAGCGCTTCCAGCAGGTCGAGCGAGATTTCCAGGCGGTCCGCCTCTTCGGCGTCGATGTTCAAGCCGATGTCGTAGCTGCGGGCCAGCACGGTCAGGGCCTTCACGCGCGGCAGCAGCTCCGCCATCACGCGTTCGCGCTGAGCGCGGGAATAGCGCGGATGCAGGGCCGACAGCTTGATCGAAATGCCCGGGCCTTCGTAGATGCCCCGCCCCGCCGCCGCCTTGCCGATCGCGTGGATGGCCTGCTCGTAGGACGCGTAATAACGCTCCGCGTCCTCGGCCGTGGTCGCGGCCTCGCCCAGCATGTCGTAGGAATAGCGGAAGCCGCGGGACTCCATCTTGCGGTTGTTGGCCAGGGCCTCGGAAATGGTCTGGCCCGACACGAATTGCTCGCCCATCATGCGCATGGCCATGTTCACGCCCTTGCGCACCAGCGGCTCGCCGCCCTTGCCGATCAGGCGGGTCAGCGCCTTGGACAGCGATTGCTCGCTGCTGACCGCCACCAGCTTGCCGGTGATCATCAGGCCCCAGGTCGCGGCGTTGACGAACAGGGACTGGGAACCGCCCATGTGGGATTTCCAGTCGCCGCGTGCCACCTTGTCGCGGATCAGCGCATCGCGCGTGGCGCGGTCGGGAATGCGCAGCAGGGCCTCGGCCAGGCACATCAGCGCCACGCCTTCCTGGCTCGACAGCGAAAACTCCTGGATCAACCCTTCGACGCCGCCGCCGCCGCGCTTGCCGCGCAGCTTTTTCACCAGGCCGCTGGCCATCGCGTGGATCTTTTCCAGGTTCGGCATGCGGGCCTGGCCCAGCAGCAGCGGCACGCACTCCGGCTCGGGGCGGCGGTAGGCCGCCGTGATGGCCGCGCGCAGCACGGACTGGGGCTGCACGTCCTGGCCGAATTCATAGAACGGCGGCGTAGGCGCCGATTGCCCCTCGCCCGCCTCGTCCTCGGCGCCGGCATCCGCGCCCAAGTGCGACATCTCCGCGGGCAGGTGGCCGCGCTCGATCTTGTCCAGGTACGCGAGAATCGCCTGCTTGTGCAGCCAGTGCGGCGTGCAATTGAGCTTTTGCGCGGCGGCCTTCAGCCGGTCGCGGAGCGCGTCATCGACTTTGACGCCTAGGGTCGTGCTGGCCATAAGAGATTGCTTCCTGTCGCATGGCAGAGGTGATGCTGGGCCGGCGGGGAACCGAAACCCGGAACCCAGCATGGGTAGGACCGTATGCTAGACAGGTTGCAACCGCGTTTGTATTGCGGTTAACCCTAGGTTAACCGCTTGAGAACAGGCGTCTTTTGCCTGGCCGCGCCTCAGTCTTTCAGGGGCGAGCAGCCCAGCATCTGGACCGATGCGGAGCTGGCCGGCGCTTGGCCGCGGATGGCCGAAGCCATGGTCGCCGCCAGGGCGGAAACCGCGCGCTGCTGGGCGGCGATCAGGGCGGGCACGCCAGCTTCGGCCACGGTTTCCGTAACCACGCTGCGGCACAGCAGGCCGGCGCCCTTCATGTTGACCGGCCGCACGCGCCAGGTAGCGTCCAGTTGCGCCATGCTGCCGGCCACCAGCTCGAACCGCTGCACGTCGGTCTGGACGCGCCAGACGGCGGCGCCGGGCCCGGGCTTGACCATCTGCACATCCAGCGCGCCCAGGTCCCGCTTGAGCGCGTCGGACAGCGCGCCGCGCAGCTCGTCGCCCAGCGGCGAACTCCAGCGCTCGGAATAGAGCGCGGACACGCTGCCGTCGCCGGTGCGCACCATCAGCTGCGGCTGGTCGGCCTGGGTCGAGATGCTGACCGGCTGCACGTCGATCAGGTAGGCGGCGGACGCTGCCCCGGTTCCGGCCGCCGCCGGGGCCGAGGGCCCCTGCAGCGTGTAGTAATGCACGGGCGCCGAGGAGCCGCAGCCCGCCAGCGCGGCCGACACGGCCGCCAGGGCCAGGGTGGCGCGCAGGCGGGGCGCCTGCCTCCCCATCGGGGCGGCAGCGGGCTTGGAGGACAGGCTCGCCGGGCGAGCGCGGCGGGATGGGCGTCTATTCATGGGTTCAGTTCCTGACAGGACCGGCGCCGGGGATCGGGTCTGGGCCGCGGCCGCGCAACAAGGCCTCGGGGTTGGATTGCAGGAAATCGGCCAGGGCGCGCAGCGACCGGGCCGCGCGGCCCAGTTCCTGCATGGCCCGCTCGGTATTGACGGGCAGCGACGAGTCGGAGGCCAGCAGCGCATTGATCTGCGCCATCGACTCCCTGGCCTGCTTCAGCATGCTCTGCGCTTCGGGCGCCACCTGCTTGTCCAGGCGGCTCATCAGCTTCGAGGTGCTGGCCAGCGTGGCGCGCAGGTCTTCCCCGATCTTGTCGAATGGAATCTTCTCGACCTTGGCGATGATGTTGCTGACCTGCTGCTGGAGCTGGTCGAGGTTGCCCGGCACCGTGGGAATGAACGCGGGCTCGGACATCTTGAACTCGACCGGCTTGGCGTTCGGGAATATGTCCAGCGCCACGTAGAGTTGGCCCGTCAGCAGGTTGGCGGTTCGCAGCTGGGCGCGCAGGCCGTGCTTGATCATGCCGCCCAGCAGGCGGCCACCCGCCACGTCGCCGTCCTTGAGGGCGCGTTCGCGCACTTCATCGAAGACGCGTCCCAGGCGCTCCGGATACAGCGTGGCGTCCACCAGGGAGTAGAAGCGCTTGGCGACCGGATCGAAATCCAGGTTGATCTGCGTGACGTTGCCCAGGGTGATGCCGCTGAAATCGATCGGCGCGCCGACGGCGAGCCCGCGGATCGACTGATCGAAGCGCATGCGGATCGGGAAGGCTTCGCCGTCCGGATTCGCCTTGGCCGCAGTCTCGGTCGGGTAGAGATCGAACTGGGCGTCCGCGGCCGCAGGCGTGCCGGCATCGCGCGCGGTCAGCACCGGCTCGAACGCCACCCCGCCGACCGCCATGGACACCAGCGATTGCGTGCGCACCTTCAACCCATCCGCATTGACGCTGAAGTCCACCCCGCTGGCATTCCAGAAGCGCGTGCCGTTGGTGACGAACTTGTCGTTGGGCGCATCCACGAACACCTCGACGTTCACGGCCTTGCCGGTCTGGTCCAGCGCATAGCCGATCACGCGGCCGACGTTGATGCGGCGGAAATACACCGGCGAACCGATGTCCAGCGAGCCCAGGTCCGACGCCTTCAGCTTGAAGCGCTTGCCGGCGCGATCATGCGTCACGGCGGGCGGGACTTCCAGGCCTTCGAAGTTCAGTTTGGTGGCCTTGTTGCCGTTCTTGCCTTCGACCGCGTCCACGCCGATATAGGCGCCCGAAAGCAAGGTGCCCAGTCCGGATACGCCGCTCACGTCCAGGCGCGGGCGCACCACCCAGAAATTGGTGCCCTCGCGGGCCAGGTCGGAGACTTCCTTGGCCAGCTCGGCCTGCACCACCACCTTGGTGCGATCGGAATTGAAGCCGATGGACTTCACCGTGCCGATCGTTACGTCCTTGTAGCGCAGCTGGGTCTTGCCGACTTCCAGCCCCTCGGCGGTATTGAACGAGATGGAGATGTCGGGCCCCGCCTGCATCCAGGTCCGCACGACCAGGGACAGGCCCATCAGGGCCGCCACGATGGGCACCAGCCAGATCCATGAGATCCGGCTCTTCTGCTTGCGCGAGATCGAGGGCGAAGCGAACTTCTCCTCGCCGGATCCGGGTGCTTGCTCGGACATCTATTCTTCCTTATTCGTAGGCTGATCCCGCCGCGGCCTAGCTGGTTTCCTGGCCGGCGCCGGGCGCCGGCCGACGCCGGCCTTCGACCGGCGCTGATTCTATTTCACTTTGCCCTTCGAGGTCCCAGCTGCGGCGCAGGTCGAAGCTCATGGCGGACAGCATCGTCAGGATCACGACCACCCCGAACGCCGCCGCGCCCGCGCCGGCGCTGATCTCCATCAAGCCCTGGAAATCCGCCAGCGCCGCAAGCAATATAACGACAAAAACGTCCAGCATCGACCACTGGCCGATGAACTCGACCATTTGGTACAGCCGGGTGCGCGGACGCAGGTTGGTCGTGCTGCGCCATTGTTCGGTGAGCAGCAGCAGGATGAGCGCGAGCAGCTTGGTGAGCGGCACGGCCACGCTGGCGATGAAGACGATCAGCGCGATGTCCCAGGACCCCATTTCCCACAATTCGACCACGCCGCCCAGGATCGTATGGGCGCTATCGCCCAGCACGGAACTGACCTTCATCACCGGCAGCACGTTGGCGGGAATATAGAACACCACGGCGGCCAGCAGCAGCGCCCAGGTGCGCGCCAGGTGGTCGGGCTTGCGGTAATGCACCAGCGCGTCGCAGCGCACGCAATGGTGCTCGGCCTCTTCGTCGGCTTCGCGCGCCAGGGCCTGCACCTGGCCGCAGACGTGACAGCCCGTCAGGATCTGGCCGGGCCCGGCCTCGGGCACGTGCACGGGCACCACGCCCACGCTTTCGGCATAGCGCCACAATACGTGCGGCGACAGCCGGCCCAGCATGGTCAGGAGAATGGTGAGGACGCCGAAGGCGCCCAGCCCGATGCCGGGCGACACCGCCGCCATGCCGGCCAGCTTCACCACGGCCACCAGCACGCCCAGCAGGAACACCGGCACCATGCACCAGGGCCGCAGCAGGCCCAGAAACCGCATCGCGGGCCGGAACCCCGCGGGCTCGCGGCCCTGCGACAAGGGACCCAGCACCCAAAGCAGGACGGTCAGCTGCAGCAGCGGAAGCGCGAAACCGGCCATGCCGGTCATTACCGCCACCACCCAATGCCCCTGGCGCCAGGTGATGGAAATGGCGTCCAGCAGCGATGCCTGCTGCGTCATGCCCTGCACGGACATGGAGGCGACAGGATAGGCGTTGGCCACCCCGAAGATGATCAGGGCGGCGATGGCGAGCGCCAGCCAATTGGATAAAGTCAGCCCGCTGTAGCGCCATAGAATGGCGCCGCAGCGGGCGCAATTGGCGGTCTCGCCAGGTTCGAGCTGATGCCGGCGATAGATGCTTGCGCAGTGTTCGCACTCGATCAGCGGCTGGCGGTCCGCGGTCATGGGGGAGGCAGGCCCTTGCCTAATCGACCAGTTCGACTTCCTGCTTGTCGGGCGCATCCGAGGACGGCGGCTTGCCGCTGTCGTCGAAGCTCAGCGTCACCTTGCCTTCGTCGTCCAGATCCACCGTGACCGTGCCGCCCTCGACCAGCTTGCCGAACAGCAGCTCGTCGGCCAGCGCGCGCCGGATGGTGTCCTGGATGAGGCGCTGCATGGGACGCGCGCCCATGAGCGGATCGAACCCCTCCTTGGCGAGATGCTCGCGCAGGCGCGTGGTGAAGATCGCTTCCACGCGGCGCTCGTGCAGCTGGTCTTCGAGCTGCATGAGGAACTTGTCCACCACGCGGAGGATGATCTCGCGGTCCAGCGCCGCGAACGGGATGATCGCGTCGAGGCGGTTGCGGAACTCGGGCGTGAACATGCGGCGGATTTCGGCCATTTCGTCGCCCACCACGCGCGAATTCGCGAAGCCGATGGACGGACGGTTCAAGGTCTCGGCGCCCGCGTTCGTCGTCATGATGAGGATGACGTTGCGGAAGTCCGCCTTGCGGCCGTTGTTGTCGGTCAGCGTGCCGTGGTCCATCACCTGCAGCAGGATGTTGAACACATCCGGATGCGCCTTTTCGATCTCGTCCAGGAGCAGCACGCAGTGCGGCTGCTTGGTAATGGCCTCGGTCAGCAGCCCGCCCTGGTCGAACCCGACGTAGCCCGGAGGCGCGCCGATCAGGCGCGACACAGCGTGGCGCTCCATGTATTCGGACATGTCGAAGCGCAGCAGCTCGACGCCCAGCGTGAACGCCAGTTGGCGGGCCACTTCGGTCTTGCCCACGCCGGTGGGACCGGAGAACAGGAAGGCGCCGATCGGCTTTTCCGGCTTGCCCAGGCCCGAACGCGCCATCTTGATGGCGGCGGACAGGGCCTCGATGGCGTTGTCCTGCCCGAAGACCACCGTTTTCAGGTCGCGTTCCAGCGTGGCCAGCTTGCTGCGGTCGTCGTTGGAGACGGACTGCGGCGGAATGCGCGCAATCTTGGACACGATGTTCTCGATGTCCACCTTGCCGATCACCTTCTTCTGGCGCGAGCGCGGCAGCAGGCGCTGCGCGGCGCCGGCCTCGTCGATCACGTCGATGGCCTTGTCCGGCAGGTGGCGGTCATTGATGAAGCGCGCCGACAGCTCCGCGGCGGCCGACAGCGCGGCGGCCGAGTAGCGGACGCTGTGGTGTTCCTCGAAGCGGCTCTTCAGGCCGCGCAGGATCTGCACGGTCTGCTCCACGCTGGGTTCGGGCACATCGATCTTCTGGAAGCGGCGCGACAACGCGTGGTCTTTCTCGAAGACGCCCCGGTATTCCGTGTAGGTGGTCGCGCCGATGCACTTGAGCTGCCCGGACGACAAGGCCGGCTTCAACAGATTGGACGCGTCCAGCGTGCCGCCCGAGGCCGAACCGGCGCCGATCAGCGTATGGATTTCGTCGATGAACAGGATGGCGTCGGGATTGCCGCGGATCTGCTTGAGCACGCCCTTCAGGCGCTGCTCGAAATCGCCGCGGTACTTGGTGCCCGCCAGCAGCGCGCCCATGTCCAGCGAATAGACCTGGGCGGCCTGCAGGACCTCGGGCACCTCGCCGCGCGTGATGCGCCAGGCCAGGCCTTCGGCGATCGCCGTCTTGCCCACGCCGGCCTCGCCGACCAGCAGCGGATTGTTCTTGCGGCGGCGGCACAGCACCTGGATCACCCGCTCGACCTCGTGCTCGCGGCCGATCAGGGGATCGATGCGCCCGGCCAGCGCGGCCGCGTTCAGGTCGGTAGCGTACTGATCAAGCGGCGACTGGCGCGATTCGCCCTGCTCTTCACCATTGGTCTGCTGCTCTTTCTGCACGGCGGCGGACTCCACCTGTGGCTGTTTGGTAATGCCATGCGAAAGGAAGTTGACGACGTCCAGCCGCGTGACGCCCTGCTGCTGCAGGTAGTACACGGCATGCGAATCCTTTTCGCCGAAAATGGCCACGAGCACGTTCGCGCCGGTAACCGGCTTCTTGCCGGTGCCTCCCGCCGATACGTGCATGATCGCGCGCTGGATCACGCGCTGGAATCCCAGCGTGGGCTGGGTGTCGACTTCGGCGCCACTCGGAATCACGGGCGTGTTTTCCGAGACGAACTGGCGCAGGTTGCGGCGCAATTCATCCAGGTTGGCAGCGCAGGCGCGCAGGACCTCGACAGCCGAAGCGTTGTCGAGCAGCGACAACAGCAGGTGCTCGACGGTAATAAATTCGTGCCGGGCCGAACGGGCCTCGACGAAAGCCATATGCAGGCTGACTTCAAGCTCTTGAGAAATCACGCTTCCTCCGTAACGCATCGAAGCGGTCAAATACACGATTCATATTCTATGCCGATCATGGCGTAACGCCAGCGATTTCAAAAACCACACTATCGTGGCGCCCATGCGCATCCATGACTGTAAGCGTATACCGGCCGTTGCCGGCCAGCACTAATTTGAATGGATGATCCGGCGCGCCATGATTGACGACGCGCCCGTCTAGCATCCACCATACTTCGCCTTCGGCTCCTTGCACATCCACGTCCAGCGCCACCTGGCGTCCGCCGGGCACGGGCCTGAGCACCGAACCCGCCGCGACGCCCTGCAGGCGCAATGGCCCCTGCGAGGCGTCGGCATAGCCCGCGAACGACGGCGGCGCCGTTTCATTCAGGATCCACGCCGCGCGCTGCTCCGGGCAGATGCCGGACGGCACGCTGCCCAGCTTGTAACCCAGCGGCCAGCAGATCACGGCCGCCTGCACCGTTTCGGGCCTGACGCGGACCTGCTGCACGCCTTCCGGCAAGGCCGCCACGATATCCTGCAGCAGCGGCGCCGCCACGTTCGCCCCGAAAAAACCCGGATTGGGCGTGCCGTCGGGACGCCCGACCCAGACGCCTAGCGTCCATCTGTCGGTCACTCCGACGGCCCAGGCGTCCCGGAATCCGAAACTCGTCCCGGTTTTCCAGGCAAGTTGCCGGCCCGGGCTGCCCGACTGGTAGAACGGCCGGTCGGGGTGCCCGCCGCCCTCCAGAATATCGCGGACGATCCAGGCCGCCCCAGGGCTCATCATACGGGACTCGACCATCGGCTGCTCCGTCCTCAGGCGGGGACGCCCTGAAACGCCGCCCCGGGCCAGGGCCCGGTAAGCGCCGACCAGTTCTTCCAATGTGGTGCCGCCCCCGCCCAAAATCAAGCTCAAATTCGGCTGCGCGCCGGCGGGCAATCGTAACCACACCCCTCCGGCCAGCATGACCGAGGCGAACCGGGCGGGCCCGACCCGGTCCAGAAGGTCCACGGCGGGAACGTTCAGCGACCGCTGCAGTGCCTGGGCCACGCTGACTGGCCCCGAGAACGTCGCCTGGAAATTCCCTGGCGCGTAGCCGCCGAAAGACATGGGCGCGTCGATCAGCAGGCTTTCGGAATGGATCAGGCCCTCATCCAGCGCCTGCGCGTACAGAAAGGGCTTGAGCGTCGAGCCCGGCGAACGCACGCCGCGCACCATGTCCACGTGGGAATAACGGGTATCGTCCGAAAAATCGGCGGAGCCGGCGTACGCCTTGACCTCCAGCGTGTCGTTGTCCATCACCAGCACCGCCATCGACACCTTGGGCGGCAGGCCGTCCACGCGGTCCAGCAGCATGCGCTCCACCGAGGCCTGCATGTCGGCGTCCAGGGTGGAGGCCACCAGGGCCGGGCGCTCGCCGGGGCGCCGCGAGCCCGGGCGCTTCGCGCCGGCCTCCTGCAGCAGCCGCTGCGCGGCCAGGGGCGCCAGCCAGCGCGCCCGCAGCGGCGGCGCCACCACCTGCTCGATCTTGGCGTCCGCCACCTCGGCCAGCGTCCACCGGCCCAGCTCGACCATGCGGTCCAGCACCTTGTCGCGCGCGGCCTGCGCGGCCTCCGGGTGACGGTCGGGCCGCAGCCGCGACGGCGCCTGCGGCAAGGCGGTCAGCATCGCGGCCTCGGCGGGGCTCAGGTCCCGGGCGGGCTTGCCCAGCCACAGGCGCGAACCCATTTCCACGCCCTCCACGATCCCGCCCATCGGCGCGTGGGTCAGGTACAGCGACAGGATCTCGTCCTTGCTGTAATGCATCTCCAGCTGGACGGCGCGCCAGGCCTGGCGCAGCTTGGCGGAAATGGAGCGCGAGGGCTTGCCGGCCAGCTCCGGATCGATCAGCCGCGCAACCTGCATCGTCAGGGTCGACCCGCCCGACACGATGCGGCGGTTCGTGGCCCATTGCCAGCCGGCGCGCGCCAGGGCCACCGGGTTCACGCCCGGATGCCAGTAGAACCAGCGGTCTTCGTAGGTCAACAGCGTTTCCAGGTAGCGTTCGGACACCTGGTCCGGCTTGACCGGGTAGCGCCAGATCCCGTCGCGGCTGGGATAGTTGCGCAAGGGCGTGCCGTCGGCGGCGACGACCACGGCCGCGCCGCCCGAATCCACGGGCGGCAGGGGGTACAGGCGGTCCAGCGTGAATAGCAACGCGGCCAGCGCAAACAACGCGCTGGCCGCGAAGATTCCCCGCCGCCGCCAGCGGCGCGCGCGCGAGGCGCCCGCCGCCGGGGGGACGGCAGCGTTCAAGGACGCTTGGCGCCGCGGTCGCGGATCTCTACCGTGCTCCATTGCTCGCCCACGCCCCGGATTTCCGGCCGGTACATGTCTTCGGCCACCGTCGACGGCACCGCGTAGCGGCCCGGCGTCACGACGCGCACCAGGTAGAACACGTCCACCTTGCCGCGTCCCAGCGCCACCGCGGCCACATAGCGGTCGTCGCGGAACTCGCGGTGCTTGATGTTGGGATCGGCCATGGCATCGGCCACGCGGCGTCCGCCAATGGACCAGTCCTGCATCTCGGGGCTTTGCGACAGGTTCAGGTTCTCGACCTCGAAACCGGCCGGCACACGGTCCACCAGCAGCCCGTCAGGGATGTTCTGGTTGGCGCTGGCCTGCACCCAGACCACCAGCATGTCGCCGGTCTGCAGCGTGCCGCCGTCCCACGGACGGCCGTCGGGACGGTACCAGCCGCGCTTGAGCTGGATCACGTCGTTGCGCGGCGCCGGCGCCGAGGTCGGGCTGCCCTGGATGTCGTACTCGACGAACAGGGACTGGCTGCCCGTATTCTGCAGCTGCGTGCCAGCCAGCTCGGCCGCCGACAGCGACACCGTCTGGTCGCTCTTGCCGCCGGCCAGCGGCTTGCGCACGCCGTTCACGGTCAGCGCGGCTTCCCAGGGCGTGGCCTTGTCGCCGCCGAGCGCGCGCGCAGCCAGCAGCAGCGCCATCTGCTCCTGCGTCGACAGGTACGAACGGTTGCCCAGGCGGCTTGCCAGCTGCGTCAGCAGGTTCCCGCTGCGCTCGTGGCGCAGGTCGTACTGCTGCACCAGCGCATAGCCCAGCGCGTAATCGCGCACGCTGCTGCCGTAGTCGCCCAGCCATTCGTCGTAATAACCGTTGTTGCGGCGCTGGTTGATGCCGTACTCGCGCGCCACGGCCAGGTCGAGCGCGGTCTTCATGCGGCCTTCGTCGCCCATGAGCTTGAAGGCTGCCGCCAGCTGGATCAGCGGCAGCGGCGAGCGCGCGCGCTCCTGGTAGTTGTCGAACAGCTGGCGCACCGTGGACAGCGGCGCCTTCTTGTCGCGCGCCAGCGCCAGCACCGCGGTGGCCAGGCCGGCGAAGCGGCGATGGTCTTCCCGCAGGATGTTGGCGTCGCTGGAGTCGAAACGGCCGGATTCGAGGTTGCGCTTGAGGTTGGCCGACCAGGTGCCGAACGCGCCGGTGCTTTGCTGCACCTGTTCCAGCAGCCACTGGCGCGAACGGTCCAGCGACGCCTCGGGCACGTCGAAGCCCTTGTCGCGGGCGTCTTGCAGGAAGCCGACGGCATAGGCCGTGAGCCACACGTCGCGCGACGAGGAACTGCTCCACAGGTTGTAGGAGCCGACGGCGTTGCGCATGCCGGCCAGGCGGCCGATCGCACCGGCCACCTTGGCCTCGCGTTCGGCCTGCGTGCGCGGCTTGAGGCCGAACTGCTTGGCCGAATCCTCGTCGATCATCACCCACGGCAGGGTCGCGCTGATGGTCTGCTCAGTGCATCCGTAGGGATAGTTGAGCAGGCCCTCGACCAGGCGGTTGACGTTGAACGGCGGGCGGTTCGACACGGTCAGGCTGACGGTGGTGGAGTCCGGGTAATAGGAGGCCACCCACGACGCTTGCGGCGCGTTCGATTCGCCCGGATTCAGGCGCAGGCGCCGCACCTGGCGCTCGGCCGCGTAAGCGGGCTGCACCTGGAGCACGGACTCGCGCACGATATGCACGGGCTTGCCGCCCCCCTGCCCGTCGACGGTCAGGCGCATCAGGCCCAGTCCGTACGAGCCGGTGGTGGTGGCGTTGAAGCGCAACGTGGCGCGCTGCTTGTCCTTCAGCGTCACGGTCTTGACGCCGTCCACGATGGCCAGCGGGTCGAGCGCTTCCAGCTTCACGGTCACCTTCTGCTCGGCGCCGCTCAGGTTGGTCACGTCCAGCGCGATCGCGGCCTGGTCGCCCGGCGTAATGAAGCGCGGGGTATTCAGCTCGGCCACGATCGGCGCCGCCACCACCATTTCGGTGTCGGCGCTGCCGTAGTTGTCGGGGGTGAAGGCCACGGCCATCAGGCGCAACGTGCCGTTGAAATCGGGCAGGTCCAGCGCAATGTCCGCCTCGCCCTGCGCGTCCAGCTTCACCGGGCCGGAGAACAGGTCCACGAGCTTGACCTTCTTGGGCAGGCTCTTGCTGTCGCCGCGCATGGCGGCGTCGCCGCCCCACTTCAGCTTGCCCTTGGTGCCGTCCATCTTCTCGATCAGCTTGCCGTACATGTCCAGCAGTTCGGGCGCGTAGCGGTGCTTGCCGAAGAAGTAGTCCAGCGGATCGGGCGTCTTGTACTGATTGATGTTCAGGATGCCCACGTCCACGGCCGAGAGCGTCACCGTGGCTTGCTTGCCCTGGGCGCCATCCACCTTGACGCGCACGGTCGTCTTGGTCTCGGGCACCGCCTTGGGCGGGGCCGTGAGCTTCACGTCGAGCTTGCGGTCGGCGCTGGCGATGGGCAGGAAAGTCAGGCCCAGCGCGCGCGCCGGCGTCACGCGGTCGCCCTCGCTGCCGGGGCGGAACACCGCCGCCGCGATATACAGATCGTGCCGCTTCCAGGTCTTGTCGACGGGGATCTCGACCTGCGTGCCCGTGGCCTTCACCGCCACCCAGGTGGACCACAGCATGCGGTCGCCCTCGACGGTAATGAGCGCCTGGCCGTCATGCGGCGGCGTCAGGGTCAGCTTGACGCTGTCGCCCGGCTTGGCCGGCACGCCTTCCAGCTTCATCTGGACGCGGTCGGGGCGGTTGCCCATGGCGTCGGCATCCTGCGCGTTCCAGCCCGCGTAGAAGCGGTAGCGCATCGTTTCGCCGGTCTCGGGATCGGCGATTTCAAGACGGTAGCGGCCCCACTTCACGGGCAGGGTCAGCTGGGCGCGATCGGTCAGCGCAATTTCGCGCGAATCGACCAGTTCCTCGGTTTCGGTGTAGCCGCTGTTCCAGCCGCGCTGGTCGTCGAAGCGCCAGTAATACTGACGCTCTTCGCGGAACAGGCGCACTTGCGCCTGCGCCAGCGGTTCGATCTTGCCTTGCGCATTGGCGCGGATCACCTCAAAACCGGCGGGCGCGCCTTCGCGGGCGACGTCGCTGTCGAATTGCGGGCGCACGCCGATCAGCTTGTCGGCGGGCCAGACGCTGCGCTCGATGGAACGCACCACCGGGCGGCCGCCCGATTCCAGCAGGCTGGCCGACACACGGATTTTCATGGGCGAATGCGTGCCTTCGGTGCTGGACGGCACCTCCAGCTGCGCGCGCCCCTTGTCGTCCAGCGCCGCTTCGGGCAGTTCGCCGAACATGCGGCGCGTATCGTCGGCCACGTCCCCGAAGATGAAACCGGGCCACTGCTGGGCCAGCGCAAAACGGTCGCGCTTGACCTGGAAGGTGGACAACAAGCGGTTGCCGGCCGCGGGCGCGCCATACAGGTAATCGCCCTGCACGTCGACGCTCAGGTCGTCGCCCACGGACAATACTTCCTGGTTGGACGTCAGCGTCATCTTCATGCGCTCGGGCAGGAACTCCTCGACCTGGAACTTCCACGAGGCGTCCGGCGTGCGCGAAGCCGGGTCCACGCGCAACTCCAGCAGCCAGGTGCCGGTCTGCGCGTCCTGCGGCAGCTCGACGCTGCGCTCGACGTAGCCCGGCAGGTCCTTGGCGGGATGCCACAGCGTCGTCAGCACGGTGCGGCCGTCGGGGCGCTTGAGCGTGGCGGTCAGCGGAGACGGCGCCAGCACGCGGCCGTCGAGGTCGCGCGGCAGCACCGATACGTTGAAGGTTTCGCCCGGGCGGTACAGGTTGCGCCCGGCATAGACGAACAGATTGTTGGGGCGGGCCGTGTGGCCGCCCGTGTCGAACTCGGACAGGTCCAGGGCGGGCTCGCCCAGGGCCAGGACCGTCATTTCCTTGTCGCGCGAAGCGCGGATGACGCGCGCGTTGGCGAAGCTGCCGTCGAAGCGGACGTGGCCCTGGCCGTCCGCGGCCGCCTTGGCGAGGGTCTTGCCGGCGCCGTCCACCAGCTCGAACACGGCGCCCGAAATCGCGGTTCCGCTCTTCAGGGAAACGGAATAGGCTTCGATGCGGTCGGTGTAGCGGCGCGCGTGCAGGCCGATGTCGCTGACGTAGAAATACGTCACCTGGTATTCATAGCGGAAGCGGCCTGGCTGGCTCATCACGGCGACGTAGATGCCGGGTTCCTGCAGCTCCTTGATGCCTTCGACGGGCAGGAAGGTGACGTGGCGGCGGTTGGGCTTGTCGTCGGTAACGAAACGGCCCTGGTAGACGCTGGTCGTCAGCGAGTTCAGGCGGTCCAGGTCCCAGTTGCTGACCGAGCCTTTCAGGCTGCGGTTGTCGGAATAACGCCACTCGTCTTCATAGTCGCTGCCCGCGTCGTCTTCGTCGCCGGACGAGGCGGAGGTATTGCGGCCGATGCCCAGCACGGTATCGAACAGTTCAGGCACGCGCTCGGGCGCCACGCGCAGGAACTGCACGTCCACCTCGGGGGTATTCACGGTGGCCACGGGCAGCCCGCCGTTCTGGCCGGCCGGCAGCACCACGCCGCGGCTGGCGAAATAGAACGATGGCGGCATGGCCTGCGTCTTGACCTCGCAGTGCGCGGCCTCGGCCAGCTTGCCGGAGGCGCCAGCGCCGGGCAGCCCGGCGCGCATCGTGACCGCATAGGACCGCTGCGGCTGGACATAAGGGAAATAGACGATGCGGGGGTTGTCGCCCACCACCCAATTGCCTTTGAGGATCTTGCCCTTGGGCGCGGAATCGCCCGGCCGGACCGAGGCGGGCTGGTCGCCGGCATTGGCGGCGGACTCGGAGTCTTCGTCCGGGGAGCCGGACATGGAGCCCGTGTCGGTCACCTGCAGGAAAGAGTCCAGTTGGGCCTTGGCGTCCACCGGCTGGGTGAACGTCACGGCCAGGGCCAGGGCGTCGTTATATTGGCGCGGCTGGCAGGTCAGCGCGGCAAAGGGATCCGCCGCGCCGACCACCGCCGTGGCGGGCAAGGCCGGCGTGGCATCGTTGCCGCCTGCGCCGGCGGAAGCAGCCGGGCCGCCCTGCTGCGACGTTGCGGCCGGTGCCGGAGGGGCCGCCTGGCGTTCTTGCCCCATCCACCAGCCCAGGCCGATGGCGCCCGCCAAAACGACGACGCCGGCTGTCGCCAGCCAGGTCTTGCTGATCTTTCCACTCACGGCACATCTCCCGCTTACTCTAATATTGCGCAGTTCCTTTTTGCGGCGGAACTGCCGACCGGCCATCCCGCGCGCTTCTCCGGTGCGCGGGCACTGCTGTCAAACTATCCGGACAACACAACGCCGCCATGATAGGCGGCGTATCGGATTCTGGGCTTCAGACCGGTTCCATGACGCATTGCAGGGGATGCTGCCGCGCGCGCGCATATTGCGCGACCTGCGCGATCCGCGTGGCGGCCAGGTCGCGGGGATAGACCCCGCACACGCCACGCCCTTCGTGATGCACCTGCAGCATGATCCGCGTCGCTTCTTCGTGATTCTTATTGAAGAACTTCTGCAGGACTTTCACGACGAACTCCATCGGGGTGTAGTCGTCATTGAGCAGCAGGACCTGATACATCGGAGGCGGCGCGACGCGAGCCGGTGCCTTCTCGACGGCCAAATCATGCTGGGTATCCAAGGTAGAACTCATAGGGCCGCTATTCTATTTAAACTGGGGACGGCTAGCATGTAACTTACGGAAAATTACACGTAGAAATGCGTAGTTTCCATACTTGACGCCGCAAAGAAAAGCGGCGCATTATCCACGCATTCTGGGGTTTTCAACTCATCGAAAATCTGCCAGGAAGCCGAAGGGGGACCAGGGGTCTAGGCCGCGTGCCCTTCTGTCAACATACGATTCAATGAGGCAGTCCGCATGTCTGATACGACCGCAACCGCCGTCCAAGGGGACAATCCCAAATCGACGGGCACCGTCAAATGGTTCAACGATGCAAAGGGGTTTGGCTTCATTACGCCCGACGACGGCGGTGAAGATCTGTTCGCCCATTTTTCGTCCATCCAAATGAATGGTTTTAAAACCCTGAAGGAAGGCCAGAAAGTGGCTTTCGAGATTATTCAGGGGCCCAAAGGCAAACAGGCGCTGAATATCACTGCTGCCTGATTCACCCTTTAAAGCGCAGCCCAAGGGTTGCGCCATTATCAGGCGGGGCTCTCGGGCCCCGCCTTGTTATTTTCTTCCGTTGCCAGGGCCATGTCCAAGAACGCCGTTTTGTTTTCCGTCAGCCGTACATTGTTCAAGTTACCGTTCTTCCAGGCGATCCGGCCAGCCGCCGCGGCATTTTTCCTGGCCGCCACCGCGGCGCTCGCCCTGCCCGCGGCCGCCCAGCAAGCCGGCCCGCAGCCTTCGCTGCCCACCGTCCAGTTGTCCGCCGGCATCCATATTATCCGCGCGGAAGTCGCCGATTCGGACGAAACCCGCCGCAATGGCCTCATGTTCCGCCGCGAGTTGCCCGGCAACGACGGCATGCTGTTCGTGTTCGAACAGCCGGACGTGCAGTGCTTCTGGATGCGCAACACCATTCTGCCGCTCTCGATTGCCTTTATCGCCGACGACGGCACGATCGTCAACATCGAAGACATGGCGCCCCAGACCGAAGACCCGCATTGCGCCAAGAAGCCGGTGCGCTATGCGCTCGAGATGGCCCAGGGCTGGTTCGAGCAGCACGGCATCAAGGCCGGCAAGAAGCTGGACGGCCTGCCCTGAGGCGCGGAAGCGCCATAGCGGGCGGCCGCAAGGCCCCGAGGCGCCGCGGCGCAGGCAATAAGAAAGGGAGCCCCAGGGGCTCCCTTTTCGTTCCCGCTCCGTAAGGGCGGCGGGATTTACTGACGGCGCTTACACCCGTTCGATGATCAGCGCGATGCCCTGGCCCACGCCGATGCACATCGTGCACAGCGCATAGCGGCCGCCGGTGCGGTGCAGCTGGTTGATCGCGGTAGTGGCCAGGCGGGCGCCGCTGGCGCCCAGCGGGTGGCCCAGGGCGATCGCGCCGCCGTTGGGGTTCACGCGCGGATCGTTGTCGGCGATGCCCAGCTGGCGCAGCACGGCCAGGCCCTGCGCGGCGAACGCCTCGTTCAGTTCGATCACGTCCATCTGGTCCAGCGTGAGGCCGGTCTGCGCCAGCACCTTCAGGGTGGCCGGCGCCGGGCCGATGCCCATGATGCGCGGGGCCACGCCGGCCGTGGCCATGCCGACCACGCGAGCGCGCGGGGTCAGGCCGTGGCGGGCGGCGGCCTTTTCGTCGGCCAGCAGCAACGCGGCGGCGCCGTCGTTCACGCCCGACGCGTTGCCGGCGGTGACGGTGCCCCCTTCGCGGACCACGCCCTTCAGCTTGGCCAGCGATTCCAGGCTGGTTTCACGCGGGTGCTCGTCCTTGCTCACGACGATGGGATCGCCCTTCTTCTGGGCAATCGACACCGGCACGATCTCGGCGTCGAAGAAGCCTTCCTTCTGCGCGCGCGCGGTCTTCTGCTGGCTGGCCAGCGCGAACAGGTCCTGGTCTTCGCGGTTGATCTTGAAATCGTCCGCCACGTTCTCGGCCGTCTCGGGCATCGAATCCACGCCGTACTGCGCCTTCATCAGCTTGTTGACGAAACGCCAGCCGATGGTGGTGTCGTAGATGGCGGCGCTGCGCGAGAAAGCGCTGTCTGCCTTGCCCATGACGAACGGGGCGCGGCTCATGCTTTCCACGCCGCCGGCCAGCATCAGGCCGGCTTCGCCGGCGCGGATGGCGCGGGCGGCGGTGCCGATGGCGTCCAGGCCCGAACCGCACAGGCGGTTGAGGGTGGCGCCGGGCACTTCGATCGGCAGGCCGGCCAGCAGCGTGGCCATGCGGGCCACGTTGCGGTTGTCTTCGCCCGCCTGGTTCGCGCAGCCCATGATGGCGTCGTCCAGTTCTTCCCAGCGCACGCCGGGGTTGCGCGCCACGAGCGCCTTGATGGCTACGGCTGCAAGATCGTCGGGGCGCACGGAAGCCAGCGCGCCGCCGTAGCGGCCGAAGGGGGTGCGAATCGCATCACAGATATAAGCATGCACGGTCATGGGAAGCTCGAAGTAAGTGGGAAAAAACCGGATCGGACGATCTTAACGCAGGCCTCCCGCACCATACTGGCGCATAGGCAGGATGTCCGCAGCACGGACAGTGTCCAGCAGATGTTCACCTAGTCGCCAGCGCGCGGACGCGGCGCCCCATCATGCCGCGGGCGGACGGGCCGCGCGCGCCGCCTCCACGATCGCCTGACGGCGGAAACGGCCGGCGGACAGGTGATAGAACGGCTGCGGGCAGAACTGGCGCGACACGCCCGATGCCAGCAGGGACGCCACCAGCATCCAGAACAGCATGGGCTGGCTGCCGGTCATTTCCATCACCACCACGCTGGCGGTCAGCGGCGCTTGCGTGGCCGCGGCCAGGAAGGCGGCCATGGAGATCAACACCAGCACGCGGTGATCCACGCCCTCGCCCGCCAGCTGCCAGATATGGTGGCCTATGCCCGCGCCGGTGGTCAGGGCCGGCGTGAAGATGCCGCCGGGAATGCCCGCCCAGTAAGAAGCGACGGTGGCGGCGAGCTTGGCCAGGCCGAAGCTTTCCGGCGCCGCGTCGCGGCCCGAGAGCAGGTCCGCCGCCACGCCATACCCCGTGCCGTAGACGCTGCCGGCCGTGGCGAGGCCGATCGCCGCCAGCAGCAGCCCCATGGCGAAGGCCACCCAGATAGGATGCGCGCGGATCCAGGCGCGCCAGGCCCGCGGCGCGCAGCCCGTGACGCCCTTGCCGAGCAGGCGCGCGAAAATGCCGCCCAGCGCGCCGTTGAGCGCCGCGCAGATGACCACCCAGGTCACCATGCCATGCGCCAGCGGCGCGCCGCCGAAGACGCCGAAATACGGGTTGTTGCCCACCACGGCCACGACCAGGAAGCCGGAGGCCAGCACGCCGATCAGCACCAGGCGCTGCCAGCGCAGCACGGTGCCGCGTCCGAGCTCCTCGATGGCGAAGATGACGCCGGCCAGCGGCGCATTGAACGCGGCCGCCAGGCCGCCCGCGGCGCCGGCGGCGATCAGTTCGTTGGCATGGAATCCGCGCAGTTGCACGCCGCGCCGTTTCCAGAAGTCGCCCCAGGCCAGCATGAGCGCCGCGCCGACCTGCACCGAGGGGCCCTCGCGGCCAATGGAGGCGCCGGCCAGCATGCCGAAAAATGCCAGGGGAATCTTCCAGAGCGTCTGGCCCAGCGACACCAGGCTGTTCTGGCTGGGGCCGGGCGGAAGCGACAAGGCGCCGATGACTTGGGGAATGCCGCTGCCGGAGGCGTTGGGCGCGTAGCGCAGCGTCAGCCAGCGCAGGGCTGCAAGGCCCAGCGGCAGCACCAGCAGTGCCAGCCAGCCGTTATGGGATACCCACGCGCGGTTCCACTCCAGCGCCTTGTCGGCAAGGTATGCGAACCCCAGGGACATCAGGGCCACCAGGCCGGCGCCGCCCAGCAGCAGCCCCATCTGCACGCTCTTGCGCGACAGGCGATTGATCTGGCGCACCTTGCGGTGCGCCCAATGACGGGGAGCGGCCAGTATCCGGCGCAGGGAATCGGGCTGGGTCATGGGCGTGGCGGGCGGGGATGGAAAGCCGCCCACCTTACCACTGCCGCCCGTCCTATGGGGTCAGAATGACGAGACGCCCGCCTGCACCTTGAAACGTCGCACTTCCTGCGCCAGGCGCGCGGCCTGCTCCTGCATGCTGGCCGCGGCCGCGGCGGCCTCTTCCACCAGGGCCGCGTTCTGCTGGGTCACGGTATCCATCTGCGCCACGGCCTGGTTGACCTGGCCGATGCCCGCGGACTGCTCCTCGGAGGCGCTGGCGATTTCGCGCACCAGCGCCGCGACCTGACCCACGCTGTCCACCACTTCGCGCATCGTGCGGCCGGCCTCGTCGACCTGGCGCGTTCCGCCTTCCACGCGCGCCGCGGATTCGTCGATCAAGGCCTTGATTTCCTTGGCCGCCACCGCCGACCGCTGGGCCAGCGTGCGCACCTCGCCCGCCACCACCGCGAAGCCGCGGCCCTGTTCGCCCGCCCGGGCCGCCTCCACCGCGGCGTTGAGCGCCAGGATGTTGGTCTGGAAGGCGATCCCGTCGATCACGCCCGTGATGTCGGCGATGCGGCGCGAGCTGTCGGAAATGGCGCCCATGGTCTGGACCACGCCATCGACCACCTCGCCGCCGCGGATGGCCACGCTGGAGGCCAGGCTGACCAGCCGGTCCGCTTCGCCGGCATTGTTCGCGTTCTGCTGCACGGTGCTGGTCAGTTCCTCCATCGACGCCGCGGTTTCCTCCAGCGAGGAAGCCTGCTCCTCGGTGCGCTGCGACAGGTCCGCGTTGCCCTGGGCGATCTGCGAGGACGCCGAGGCGATGCTCTCGCAGCCATCCCGCACGTCCCTCACGATGCGGGCCAGGCTTTCGTTCATGGCCTTGAGCGCGCTCATCAGCTCGCCGGTCTCGTCGCGCGTGGCCACCTGGATATCGGTCGTCAGATCGCCCGCCGCCACCTGGCGCGCGGCCTTCACGGCCTGCTCCAGCGGACGCACGATGCCGCGCGTGACCAGCCAGCCCAGCAGCATGCCGATCGCCACGCCCATGACCGCCAGGGCGATCATGACGGCGCGCACCGTGCCGTACAGCGCCGTGCCTTCCTTCACGGTTCGCGCGGCGGCTCCTTCCTTGCCCTGTGCCAACGTCGTCATCAGGCCGTCCAGTTTCTCCGACGCCGTGATCACGCGCGCCTCGATCTCGGCCACGCGCGGATCGGCCTGGGTGAGCGGCTGCGACTGGGCGGCGGCGAAAAAGGCCGCCGACTCACGCTTCCAGACCTGTTCGATCTCCGCGAACTGCGCCAGCAGGCGCTTGTTGTCTTCCGAATAGAAATTGGCGCTGGCCTTCTCGCGCAGCGCGTCCATCGTCCTGACGGCGTCGTCGAACTGCTTGCGCAGGGCCTGGCGCTCGCGTTCGGTCGAGACGGCCAGGTACGCGTTGCGGGCCCGGCCCGCGTAGATCAGGTTGATATTGGCTTCCTTGAGATCCGAGATGCCGCGCAGCTCGGTGTCGTAAAGCCGGTCATTCATTGCGTCGATGCGCGCGAGGCCCCACACCCCGAAAGCGCCGATCGCGCCGCCTACCACCGCGACCAGTAAAAACGCGCCCGACAGGCGCGTGCCGATCCGCATTCCCGAAAAAAACCGCAACATGCTTCCCTTCCCTGTAATTACCCCGGTTTGTGGCGGGCGTGCCGCGGTCATGGGCCCCGTGGTTCAGTCGCAGACCGGCGGCAACGATAGCGGTTGGATTTCCTAGGGATAACCCTAAAGAAAAGGATGTTTGCGCGTTATTTCTCCGCAATGAAGTCGACAATCGACAAGAAAATACCGGTTCGAGGAGAAAAAATGCCCCCACGCTGCACCCGCCTTGCGGGTTTGCTGCCCCCCCAAGGGGGCGCTTTTTTCTTGGGGCGGCCCGGCGAAAAAAATGCCCCCACGCTGCACCCGCCTTGCGGGTTTGCTGCTCCCCAAGGGGGCGCTTTTTTCTTGGGGCGGCCCGGCGAAAAAAAACCCCTCGCCGAAGCGAGGGGTTTTCTTCGGGTCCGGCGCGGGCCGGCCCGTCAGCCTGGCCTTGCGGATCAGGCGAAGTTCTTGGCTGCGAATTCCCAGTTCACCAGCGCCCAGAAGTTCTCCAGGTACTTGGGACGCGCGTTGCGGTAGTCGATGTAGTAGGCGTGTTCCCACACATCACAGGTGAGCAGCGGCTTGTCGGCCGTGGTCAGCGGGGTGGCGGCGTTGCTGGTGTTGACGATGTCCACCGAGCCGTCGGCCTTCTTGACCAGCCAGGTCCAGCCCGAACCGAAGTTGCCGGCTGCCGACTTGTTGAACGCTTCCTTGAAAGCGTCGAAGCTGCCCCACTTGGCGTTGATGGCGTCAGCCAGCTTGCCGGTGGGAGCGCCGCCGGCCTTGGGAGCCAGGCTGTTCCAGTAGAACGTGTGGTTCCAGACCTGGGCGGCGTTGTTGAAGATGCCACCCGAGGACTTCTTCACGATGTCTTCCAGCGACAGCGATTCGAATTCCGTGCCCGGGATCAGGTTGTTCAGGTTCGTGACGTAGGTCTGATGATGCTTGCCGTAGTGGAACTCCAGCGTTTCCTTGGAGATGTGCGGCGCCAGCGCGTCCAGTTCGTAAGGCAGGGGGGAAAGAGTATGTGCCATGTGAAAGTTCCTTCTGTTGATTGCACGATCAAGCCGCTCAATTGTATCGGCAACTCATGAGGATACCGCGTTAACCCCGCCCTGGCGCGGGGTTAACGGACGCCCGCGGCGCGCCGCATGCGCGCTGGCCGCGAAACGCGGCTCAGGCGGCGTCGCGCGTGTTTCGGGTCTGCGTGACTTCGACGCGGGCGCCGCCTTGCGCGAAGCTGAGGTCCAGCGCCTGCCCCGCCGCCAGCGCCGCCGCGTCGCGCACGATGCGGCCTTCCGCATCGCGCGCGATGGAATAACCGCGGGCCAGCGTATTGCCGGGATCCAGCGCGCGCAGTTGCGCCGTGGCGGCCGCCAGCTTGTCGCGCCGCTGCGCGAGCATCCGCGCGTGCGCCTGGCCCAGCTGGCGCAGCGCGCCGTTCAGGCGGTCGGCGGCGCGGCCGGTGTCGGGCACGCGGTGCGCTAGCCGCTGGGTCAGCAGGTTGACCCGCGCCGAGCGGCGGCCCTGCGGCCCCGCCCAGGCGGACGCCAGGCGAAAGCGCAGGCTGTTGAGCCGCTCGCGCTGGTGCTCCAGCCGCTGGGCCGGGGACACGAGCTGGGCGGCGGCGCGGTCCAGCCTCTGGGCGGCGCGTTCGAGCCGGCGCTGCTGGCCGCGCGCCATCGCCTGGGCCGCATGCATGACGCGGCCCAGCAGTTCGGAACGCGGCACGCACGCCAGCTCGGCGGCGGCCGTCGGCGTGGGCGCGCGCACGTCGGCCACGAAATCGGCGATCGTGAAGTCCGTTTCGTGCCCGACGCCGCTGATGACCGGGATCTCGCTGGCCGCGACCAGGCGCGCCAGGCCCTCGTCGTTGAAGCTCCAGAGATCCTCGATGCTGCCCCCGCCCCGCACCAGCAGCAGGGTGTCCACTTCGGCGCGCTCATTGGCCAGCCGCAACTGGGCCGCCAGGCGCCCGGCGGCGTCCGCCCCCTGGACGGGAGCGGGATAGATGATCACGGGCACCTGCGGGGCGCGCCTGGCCAGGGCGGAAAGCACGTCCCGCAACGCCGCGGCATGCAGGGAGGTGATGACGCCGATCGCGCGGGGCAGGCGCGCGGGTTCGCGCTTGCGGGCCGGATCGAACAGGCCCTCCGAGGCCAACTGCTCCTTCAGCCGCAGGAACGCCTCATAAAGGTTGCCGACCCCGGCGCGGCGCATGGCGTCGGCCTGCAACTGGTAGTCGCCGCGGGGCTCGTACAGGGATACCCGCGCGCGGATCTCGACCTGGTCGCCCGCCCTGGGCATGAACCCCACCGCGCTGGCGCGGCTCCTGAACATGACGGCGCGCACGGAAGCCCGGCTGTCCTTGAGCGTGAAATACCAATGCCCGGAAGCCGCGGCCGTGAAGTTGGAAATCTCCCCGCGCACCCATAGCGCCGGGATGCTGCGCTCCAACAACTGCCCCACGGCTTGGTTCAACTGGGCAACTGTCAGGATATCCCGCGCAAATGCGTTGTTTGTGACTGAAAATTCAATTGTCATGAGGCTTTCCGATGCATAACCTGTCCACAGGGCACGCGTAGCGGGCCGCCATCATACCGCGTCCCCGCTTGTTTGCCCCAATCGGCCCAATAGCTAGCAAATTCGAAGCAACCAACTGATTTATATGTGTTTTTTCAAAAAAATCGGCTGATCGAAATTGAAGCAAACAAGTGCAAGCCCTGTGCCCACAAGCGTTCCGGCCAAGTTTTACACAGAATTATCCACAAGATCTGTGGATAGCTTTGGGGTCGTTCCGACTTGCCACGCCCCGGCCGCCCCGTTACAGTTTCGGCTTGATCAGTTGCCCGTGCCCGCCCTCCCCGCGCGCATGGCGCTCCCCGGGAGTTGACCGCTTTGCTTTCCATCTTGCGCGAGGCCGGCTGGCCTATCTGGCCCCTGCTGGCGACATCCGTCCTGGGCTTGGCGCTGATCTTCGAGCGCTTCCTCTCCTTGCGGCGCGGGCTGGTCATGCCGCGCGGCCTGAACGAACAGGTGGCGGAGATGCTGCGCAACCGCCAGGACACGCCCGAATCGATCAACCGGCTCGAACGCAATTCGCCGCTGGGCCGCGTGCTGGCCGAGGTCATGCGCCACCGCCACCTGCCGCGCGAAGAGCTGCGCAACGTCGTCGAGGACGCCGGCCGCGCCGTCGCCCATGACCTCAGCCGCTACCTATCCGCCATCGGCACCATCGCCGTCATCGCGCCCCTGATGGGCCTGTTCGGCACCGTGGTCGGCATGATCGAGATCTTCGGCTCCTATACCCCCGGCGGCGGCGACCCCGCCCAGTTGGCGCGAGGCATCTCGATCGCGCTCTACAACACCGGCTTCGGCATCCTCATCGCCATTCCCGCCATGATCGCCCACCGCTATCTGCGCGGCCGCGTGGACGGCTACCTCAGCGCCATGGAGCAGGCCGCGTCGCGCCTGGTGCGCGCCGTGTCGCACTCCGTTCCCTCCCGCGAGGGCCGTTCATGAATTTCCGCGGATCCCGGGGCGATCGCGATGAGCTGGACATCAACCTGATCCCGCTCATCGACGTCCTGCTGGTCATCCTGATTTTCCTCGCCGCGACCACCTCGTTCGCGCGCTTCACCCAGCTGAAGGTCACCCTGCCCCAGGCCTCGATGGAACAGGACACGCCGCCCGCCCTGGAAGTCGCCATCAGCCAGGACGGGCGCTACGCGCTCAACGGCACGCTCATCGACGTCTCCACCGCGCCCGAGATCGCCGACGCCCTGCGCCAGGCCGCGGCGGGCAAGACAGAGCCGCTCGTCGTCATCAACGCCGACGCCCAGGCCACCCACCAATCCGTGATCAACGTCATGGAAGCCGCCCGGCTGGCCGGCATCGGCCGCGTCAACTTCGCCGCGCAGACCGCCCGGTGACCGCAAAGCGCGCTTCGACGCTGCTGGCGCGCCAATGGCAGCACGGCGGCTGGCTTTCCACCCTGCTACGCCCCCTGTCCGCGCTGACCGCCTGGGCGGTGGCGCGCAAGCGCGCGGGCTACCGGGATGGCTCGCGACCGGCCTATCGCCCCCCCGTGCCCGTGGTGGTGATCGGCAACGTCTACGTTGGCGGCACCGGCAAAACGCCCATGGTCATCGCCACCGTGGAGGGCCTGCGCGCCCGCGGCTACACCCCGGGGGTCGTCAGCCGCGGCTACGGGGTCAAGGTCGGCCCGCATGCCCGCGTCGGTACCGGCGCGCTGGAGGCGGCCCGCTACGGCGACGAGCCGGCGCTGATCGCGCGCGCCACCGGCGTCCCGGTATCCGTCCATCCCAAGCGCGCCCTGGCGGCCCAGGCCCTGCTGCAGGCGCACCCCGAAGTGGACGTGATCGTCTCGGACGACGGCTTGCAGCACCTGGCGCTGGCGCGCGACGTCGAAATCGTGGTGCAGGACGAACGCGGCGTGGGCAACGGCCGCCTGCTGCCCGCCGGCCCCTTGCGCGAGCCGGCCAGCCGCTTGCGGGAAGTGGACGCGGTCGTGACGAATATCGGCGCGCCCGACAGGCGCCCGCCGCAGGCCGCCGCGGGCCGTCCGCGCCAGGTGCGCATGTGGCTGGAACCGGGCGATGCCCGACAGATCGAAGGCGGCGGCAGGCGCCCGCTGGCGGCCTTCGCCGGGCAGCCTCGCATCGCGGCGGCGGCCGGCATCGGCAATCCCGAGCGATTCTTCGCCACGCTGCGCGCCGCCGGCATCGCGCCTGAAGCCACGCTGGCGCTGCCGGATCATCACGACTACGCCGAATCGCCCTTCCGCACGCTGGCGGCCGACGCCATACTGGTCACTTCCAAGGACGCCATCAAATGCGCCGCCCTGGGCGACGCCCGTCTATGGGAGGTGCCCGTGCGCGCCGGCTTCTCCGATCCTGAACTGTTCGATTGGCTGGCGCAGGCGCTGCGCCAGCCCGCCGCAACCGGCAACTAGAAAAACGCGGGCTTGGCCGCGGCGCGGCGCGCGGCGTACTCCCGCAGCCCGCGCTCGCGGGCGCAAGCCTGGCGGCGGCGAACGACGGCCAGCGGCAGGTGCGCCAGCACCAGCAGCCCCGCCAGCAGCAGCCAGGCCATGCGCGCCAGCGACGGCAGCGGATCGTCGAGGCTGCGCTCCGCGTCCACGGCGATCTCCAGCGCGCCGGAGGCATCGGTGCCCGTGTCTGCGACCAGCCCGCTGACCTTGAACGGCATCACGCCTTCGGGCGACAGAAACGTCAGCCGTTGGTTCCATGCCGCCAGCAGCCCTTCGGCGCCGACGCCCGGCACGCTCGGCAGCGCCGCATGCGGACCCGGCAGCACCTGTACCACCACGCCGCCCCGCTGCGTGTCCATCGTGCGACGGGAAGCCTCTTCCACCGCAGCCTCGATCACCCCGCTCATGCTGGACCGCGCCAGCCTGCGCACGTCTTCGACATAGCGCGAGAACATCACGCCCTCGTCGTTGCGGCCCTTGCCCTTGAACGTTCCGCTCTCCGCCAGCCGGTAGAGTTCCAGCCAACTGCCCGGCTGCGCTTTCGCCAGCAGGAGGGCGGAGGTGAATTCCCGCTTCAGCCTGTCGCACCGGGAGATCGATTCCCCCGCGGCTTGCTCGCACGCCTCCTCGATGGTGGCGACCGTCCCGCTCAGGCCGATCACGCTCTTGGCCGAGACGTCGCGCGGGTTGTAGACGGCCATGGGATCGGCCCGCATGCGGCTGTAGATCTGGCTGGCCACCAGCACATCCAGCACCGGATTGGACCGGGTCTTCAGGAAATCGCCCGAGTACAACTGCCGGGCCGCTTCGTTCACCTCCAGGCGCGCGGGCCGGGGAGCCTCGCCGCCCCAGCGCAGACGGGTGCAATCGAAAGCCGTCCTGTCGGTATCGCCGCCGCGCCGCAGTTCGCAGCGCGCGCGCCCCTCCAGCAGAACCGGCGTGCCGAAGCCCGGCGGATCCTGGGCCAGTTCGGCCGCCGAGGCGTAGACGCGCGGCTGCGCGCCGCGCAGCCAGGCGCCGGCCAGCGCCGCGTCACCCTTCAGGTTGTCCGCGGACGCGTAAAGCACCCACCCGGCCAGCGCTCCCACCAGCGCCAGCGTGACATGGCGGCCCCAGAACGCCCGCGGGAACAGGCGTTGCTCTTCGTCCACCGAATGGCTCGCACCCACGCGGACAACCGAGTAGTCCTCCACGCGCACGTCCACATCGACGCGCCCGTCCTCGGGCAACGCCAGCGTCGCGCGCCAATCGTCCGGCAGCCTGATGGGCAGCGTGTCGCCCAGGAAGAGCTGGGTGGACACGGCCTGCGCGTTGTCCGGATTGGTCAGCACGATGGCGTGGAGCTCGCCCCGGGCGCGGTTCACTTTCTGGGGCGCCCGCGATCCGCGCCTGCCCCAGGTCAGCCATAGCGCCAGCGCGGCGAGCGCGGCGGCCCCGCCGGCGAACGCCGCGCCGCCGCCCACCCCCACCGCGGCCAGGCCGGTGAAGGCCAGCGCCCACAGCACCGAGATCCAGAAGCCGATACCGGGATGCTGGCGGGCGGCGACCTCCGCGGGCGTCTCGTCGCGCTGGCTCAGGATCTCGACACGCATCGCGTCGGCCAGTTCGCGCTCGCTCTGCTCCCATTGCCCGGCATCCGGCGAGTCGGGCGCCAGCGTCTCCGGGTCGATCACGTTCTGCATGGCCCCGGCCTTGCCGGCGGACCATTGCCGGTCCTTCCGGTGGCGGCGCTGCTCGCGCTCGCGCCCGCCCGCCAGGTCGAACTCTCCGTTCAAGGCGACGACGATGGCGTATTTCTCCGTTATCGCCACTTCCGCCACGTTGTCCTCGCGCAGATAGCCGCGGGCATCGTAGGGCAGCACCACGTCCACCCCGCCCAGCGTGTCGTGCATGGTCGCGGCGCCGTGGCTCGATGAAATGCCATGGCGCACGAATGCCCCGCGCAGGGGGAAAATCCCGTCGCTCACCAGAACCCCCGCCTTCCTGGAGCCCGCCGGATGGACCAGGAAGGGCTGCAGCATCTCGCGCTCCGTCGCGGTCATCGGCCGCAAGGGCTCGCCTTCCCGCTTCAGGTCGCGCAGCGCGCCCTTGTTGTCGCTGCGCCGGGCCATATAGGTGATCCCGCTGATCACAGTCCAGACCAGGACGAAGATCATCAGGCCCAGCTTGACGGTATTGGAATCCATGTTTTTCCTCTGCCTGGAACCGCGGCGAATGATAGCGACGACCCGTCCCGCAATTCGCAACACTCAATTCAAAACATGACATTAATTAACAAATTCACAAATCGAGGGCGATCCTGGCCGCGCGGCCCCCCCGCGCGCGCCTCCAGGGCCGGTCCGGCCCGGCGCAAACTGCTTTAGAATTCCGCTCATGGAATCCCGCCTTCTCGACATCCTCGTCTGCCCTCTTTGCAAGGGCCGCCTCGAACACGACCGGCAGCAAGCGGAACTGGTTTGCCGCGCCGATCGCCTGGCCTTCCCTGTGCGCGACGGCATCCCCGTCATGCTGGAATCGGAAGCCCGCGCGCTTGACGACGCCGCCTCCGCCTCCCACTGACCCCCGCCGCATGAGTTTCATCGCCCTGATTCCGGCGCGCACGGCCTCGACCCGCCTGCCCGACAAGCCGCTGGCCGACATCGCCGGCAAGCCCATGGTGGTGCGCACGGCCGAGCGCGCCGCGCAGTCCGGCGCCGCGCGCGTCTACGTCGCCACTGACGACGTCCGCGTCCAGCGCGCCGCGCAGGCCCATGGCCTCGAGGCCCTGATGACCCGCGGCGACCACCCCACCGGCACCGACCGCCTGGCCGAAGCCGTGGACCAGCTCGGCCTGCCCGATGACGCCATCGTGGTGAACGTCCAGGGCGACGAACCGCTGATCGAGCCCGGCCTCATCGACGCCGTCGCCGCCAAGCTCCAGGCCTGCCCGGAAGCCGACATCGCCACCTGCGCCTGTCCTCTGGCCGATGCCGAAGCGCTGTTCAACCCCAACGTGGTGAAACTGGTCTGCGCCGCGGACGATCGCGCCCTGTATTTCTCGCGCGCGCCCATCCCCTGGGCCCGCGATGCCCTCGCCTCCGGCGAGCGCGTGCTGGCCGACGGTCTGCCGGCCTGGCACCATATCGGCCTTTATGCCTACCGCGTGTCGTTCCTGCGCCGCTATCCCGCCCTGCCCCAGGGCGCGCTGGAGCGTTTCGAGTCGCTGGAACAACTGCGCGCCATGGAGCATGGACACGTCATCGTCGTCCATCTGGCCTCCCACCCTCCTGCCGCAGGCGTAGATACCCCGGCGGACCTGGAGCGCGTCCGGCAGGTCTACGCCGGGCAGACATAAGGGTTATTTCCTATGGCGTGGCGCCGCATCGGCTGCTGCATTGCGGCATAATTCCCCGGATCACAAAAAATAAACCCCTTCAGGAGCACTCATGCGTCTCATCTTGCTCGGACCCCCCGGCGCCGGCAAAGGCACCCAGGCCGCGTTTCTCACCCAGCACTTCGGCATTCCCCAGATCTCCACCGGCGACATGCTGCGCGCGGCGGTGAAGGCGGGCACGCCGCTGGGTATTGAAGCCAAGAAGGTCATGGACGCCGGCGGCCTGGTCTCCGACGAGATCATCATCGGCCTCGTGCAGGACCGCCTGAAGCAGGCCGACTGCGCCAATGGCTACCTCTTCGACGGCTTCCCCCGCACCATCCCGCAGGCCGACGCGCTCAAGAGCGCCGGCGTCAAGCTGGACTACGTCGTCGAAATCGAAGTCCCCGAAGAAGACATCATCGAACGCATGAGCGGGCGCCGCGTGCACCAGCCCAGCGGCCGCAGCTACCACGTGCGTTTCAATCCGCCCAAGGTGGAAGGCCGCGACGACGTCACCGGCGAAGAACTGATCCAGCGCGACGACGACCGCGAGGAAACCGTGCGCAACCGCCTGTCCGTGTACCGCGAGCAGACGCGCCCGCTGGTCGACTACTACTCGTCCTGGGCGCAGCAGGATGCGGCCGGCGCGCCGAAGTACCGCAAGATTTCGGGCGTGGGCGCGGTCGACGAAATCAAGTCGCGCCTGTTCGAGGCCGTCAAGAGCTGACCGGCGCCTTGACGGCTTGAAGGCCTTCGGCGCCGGCCGGACGCAACGCGTTCCGGTCCCGGCCCGAAGGCTTTGTCATATTCGGCGCCTGCCGCGCCGCTTTCATCCCTTGAATTTATCTGGTGGTAGAGACATGGAAATCGCGAACAAGGTATTCATCGTTACGGGTGGCGCATCCGGACTGGGCGCTGGCACGGTGCGCATGCTGGTGGAGAACGGCGCCAAGGTCGTCATCGCCGACGTCCAGGACGAGCCGGGCGAGGCCCTGGCCAAGGAACTGGGCCAGCGCTACGTGCATTGCGACGTCACGCAGGAAGCCGACGGCAAGAACGCCGTCGCCGCGGCCAAGGAACTGGGCGCCCTGTTCGGCCTGGTGAACTGCGCCGGCGTGGCTCCCGCCGCCAAGATCGTCGGCAAGAACGGCGCCCACCCGCTGGACCTGTTCCAGAAGGTCGTGTCGATCAACCTCATCGGCAGCTTCAATATGATGCGCCTGGCCGCCGAGGCCATGAGCGTCAACGCGCCGGAAGCCACCGGCGAGCGCGGCGTGATGATCAACACCGCATCCGTCGCCGCCTTCGACGGTCAGATCGGCCAGGCGGCCTACGCCGCGTCCAAGGCGGGCGTGGCCGGCATGACCCTGCCGATCGCCCGCGACCTGGCCAAGACCGGCATCCGCTGCATGACCATCGCCCCGGGCATCTTCGGCACGCCCATGATCTTCGGCATGCCGCAGGAAGTGCAGGACTCCCTGGCCGCCAGCATCCCCTTCCCGGCCCGCCTCGGCCGTCCGGAAGACTACGCCAAGCTGGTCCACAGCATCATCACGAACGATATGCTGAACGGCGAGACGATCCGCCTGGACGGCGCGATCCGCATGCCGCCGAAATAGTTGTGAGCCCCCACGCTGCGCGCACGGCGTGCGCTTGCTGCCCCCCGAGGGGGCTGCGCCGCCTTGGGGCGGCCCGGCGGCGGCGCGGCTATTCTTGCGGAGGCTGAGTGAGGCTCCCACGCGTGTGCCCCCACGCTGCGCGCACGGCGTGCGCTTGCTGCCCCCCGAGGGGGCTGCGCCGCCTTGGGGCGGCCCGGCGGCGGCGCGGCTATTCTTGCGGAGGCTGAGTGAGGCTCCCGCGCTGCGCGCACGGCGT